>Ga0134128_10000193_pt1 | contig 86360 bp, 74 predicted proteins | sample KB31754_FD_96462 | JGI IMG/M metagenome (GOLD analysis project Ga0134128, IMG submission 96462) | Terrestrial soil microbial communities with excess Nitrogen fertilizer from Kellogg Biological Station, Michigan, USA - KB3-175-4 | ecosystem: Environmental > Terrestrial > Soil > Unclassified ... | reverse complement strand
ATGTTGTGCGCCATGCTTCGCCAGCAGCAGCTCTATCAACCCGACCGTCGTCGGCTGGCCGCGTGACCCGCCATACAGCCCTTTTCGGCTTGACTCAAAGGTGGGGAGTCCGCGCCAATCAATCGGTTTGACTTGCCCGCCCGCCAGCGGCTTCAATAGAAGCTACGTGTTCTCCCGCCGCGCATCATGGCCCCTCCATGTCAATCGCCTACATCAGATTGCAAGCGCTCGCCGTGCCGCCGGTACCCTCATTGACCTCACCGTTTCCAATCCCACCGACTGCGGCTTTGCCTACCCCGGCGATGAAATCATTGCCGCGCTCGGCAACGCGGCCGCGCTCCAATACCGGCCTTCGCCCGCCGGTTTGGCCGCCGCGCGCGAAGCGGTCAGCGCCTACTACGCCGCCCGCGCGCTCGCGATCGCCCCGGATCGTATTCTGCTCACCGCCAGCACCAGCGAAGCCTACTCCCACCTCTTCCGTTTGCTCTGCGATGCCGGCGACGATGTTCTCATGCCCGCGCCCACCTACCCGCTCTTCGAAATGCTGGCCGGCCTTCACGATGTCCGCCTCGCCGCTTGCCCCATGTTCTACAGCGGCGGTTGGCATCTCGATTTCGATGCGCTTCTGTGCGTCGCGTCGCCCCGCACGCGGGCCGTGCTCCTGGTTCATCCCAATAACCCGACCGGGAGCTACATTAAACCGGAGGAATGGCTGACACTCCGCCAACACGCCCGCGAACGCAACTGGGCGCTGGTGGTGGACGAAGTATTCTACGACTATGCCATCGCGCCGGCGACCGCCGTCCCGCTCGCACTCGATGACGGACCGCTGATTTTTCTTCTTAATGGTTTTTCAAAAATCGTTGCCCTGCCGCAAATGAAACTGGGTTGGGTCTCCGTCCACGGCGAAGATGCGGCGCGCCAGGACGCTTTCGCCCGCCTCGAAGTGATCAACGACCTCTACCTCTCCGTGGATGCCCCCATTCAGCATGCTGCCGCGCGAATCCTCGCCCGCCGCCACGGAATTCAGGATCAAATCCGCGCCCGCCTCCAAGCCAACCTCGATCAGCTCGACCGCGCGCTCGCCCCATGCTCAGCCCTCGAGCGCCTTGCTGTGGAAGGCGGCTGGAGCGCGGTTGTTCGCTTGCCCAGCGTGCACAGCGACGAAGAGTGGGCGGAACTGCTCCTTAACCGCGCCGGTGTACTCACTCACCCCGGACATTTTTATGAATTCCAATCGGGCAGCTTTCTCGTGCTCAGCCTGTTGCAGCCCACCGGAATCTTTCGCCAAGGCGTGGACAAGCTGATTGCTGAAGCCATGCTGGAATTAAATTTATGAGCCAGATTATTGCCAGCCAGTCCATCTCCCTTGATGGCTTCGCCGCCGGTCCCAGTCAGGATTTGAAAAATCCCCTCGGCATCGGCGGCGAGGGCATGTTCACTTGGGCGTTTGCCACCGAAACGTTCCAGCGCATGCACGGCGAGGGCGGTGGATCACACGGCGTTGACGACGCATTTGCCCGCCGCGCCTTCGTCGACGTTGGCGCCTGGGTCATGGGCCGCAACATGTTCGGTCCTATCCGCGGCGCGTGGCCCGACGAGGCCTGGCGCGGATGGTGGGGCGAGAATCCGCCCTACCACGTGCCTGTATTCGTCCTCACCCACCACCCACGCCCGCCGCTCGTCATGGCGGGCGGCACCACGTTTCACTTCGTTACCAATGGCGCCGATGCGGCGCTGCGCCAGGCCGAACAAGCCGCCGCCGGAAAACGGGTGCGGATCGGAGGCGGCGCTTCGACCATCCGCCAGTATTTAACGCGCATCGATGAACTACATCTGGCCCTCTCTCCCGTGCTTCTCGGAGAAGGCGAGCCACTCTTTGCCGGGCTGAACTTTCGCCAGTTGGGATTCACCGTGGCGGAAACGGCCGCGGGCGAAAACGCCACTCACTTCATCCTGCGCCGGTCGTAACGCGGCGCCAGCCGCGCGGGGCCCGCGCCAATCAATGCCGCAGCCACAACTTCATGGTATGTGGCCAGGACCGCGCTCTCGCTCACGCCTTGCATGCAGGGGCTATAGGCGGTGGCCGCCACCCGCGGGCAGCGCCCTCGCGCGCAAAAGCTGCAGGGCAGCCGCCACACCAGGCTGCGGTGGCGCGCATTCGCATAGCCCCACACCGTCGGATCATTGGGCCCGAAAAGTCCCACCGAAGGTGTGCCCAGTGCCTGCGCCAAATGGATGATCCCGGTGTCGGGCGCAATCACCGCCGCCGCCGCCGCGACGATGGCGGCGAGCGAAGCCCAGTTGGTGCGTCCGGCAAGATTCATCGCCCCGGTCGCCGCCGCCAGCCAGTCGCACGCCCCAGAGTCGCCGGCCACTCCGGTTAGCACCACCTGGTTCGCGCCCAGCGATGCGATGAGCCCGCGCCAGCGCTCCAGTGGCCAGCGCTTGCTCGCCTGCCCGCATCCCGGATGCACAATGATGAAGTGCAACGGCAGCTCGGCCAACAGCGGCGCGGCGAAATCACGCCACGCCGGAACGAGCCGGAAGCGCGCCGGCCGTGGTGTTTGCGCCGGCGCGCCGGCGGCGGCCTCCACCAGCCGGACGTGGCGCGTCGCGGCCGGCTCGCTCCAGTCATACGGCGCCGCCGGGTCGAGCAAGAACCCTCCGCCGCGAATTCCATGGCCAACTACCCGTCGCGCCCGCAGCCGTCCCCAGCCGATCATGCGCAGGTCGGCGTGGAAATCAATCGCCAGATCAAAGCGCCGGTGTCCGCTCAGCCTTCCACAAAATTCATCTGCCGCGCCGATGGCGGCCAAGAAATCCCGATATTGCGGTTGCACCATCCAGCTCAGTCGTGCCTCCGGGTACAGCTCACGCAACCGCGCCACCGCCGGCAGAACCGTAATTAAATCGCCGAAACTGCCGCGCCGCAGAATCAACACGCTGCGAACCATGGCTTCGCGGCGCCGCGGGCGCGGCCAGCAGCGCGCACCCAGGCGGTCTACCAGCGCCAGTCCGCGCCCGTGCCATGGTCTGGTCACGGCATAATGCATCACGCCAGCAACTCCTCATACAGCGCCGCCATTTCCGCCCCGCGGCGCTCAATGCTGAACAGCTCGCGCACCCGCGCCCGCGCCCGCCGTCCACACGCCAGCCGGAAGTCGCGCTGGCTCGCCATGTGCCGTAGCGCCCCCGCCAAATCCTCCACATCGTTGGGACGAACCGTCAGGCCGGTCAATCCATGAACGCTCACCCAATCGGTGCCGGTGCGCAGTGCCGTATTCACCACCGGCAGCCCCGCTGCCATGGCCTCGACCTGGGCCACGCCAAACGTCTCCGCCGCGCTGCGCGACGGAAGAACGAAAACATCCGCCGCCTGTAAACGCCGCGGCAATTCCGCGTCGGCGACATGCCCGGCGAACGCCACCCGGTTTTCGAGGCGCAGCTCCCGCGTCAGCCGCCGCAGCCGCTGCAGTTCAACGCCGATGCCGATCACTTCCGCCTCGATCGTGCCGGTCTCGATCTTGGCCAGCGCCCGCAGCAGCACATCAATTCCCTTGTAGGCCACCAGCCGCCCCAGAAAGATCACCCGCAGCCGCCCCCCGGCGCGCGCCCCCACATGGTTCAACACCAGGTAGGCCGAGAGGTCAAAGCCAAACGGCAGCACGCGAATCCGCGGCTGATGCGCCTTCAATGTCTCTACCTGCGAGTTGGTCGCCGAGCTCACGATGATCGCATCCATGCGTTGCAAGAATCGCTCCGTGACCCGACGCTGCAAGTACCGCATCCAGGCTGAATGCCCGAGCACCTCGGCATGGACCGTTGCCACCCAGGGGATGCGCTTGTCCAAGCGCAGCGCCGCTGCCTCCGCCAGCGGAAACGGCAGGTGAAAGTGCAGCAGGTCGCACTCCCGCGCCAGGCCGCGCACGGCGCGGGCAAATCCAAAATGCACCGGCATCGACGCCACCACCGGCGCCACTAACTCGCGCCCGGCGATTCCCATCGGAAATTCCCGGGCCGCGCCGCCCCAGCGCCGGCAGGCGAGCACCGAAACGGCGTACTCGCGCCGCCGCAGATCCACCGCCTGCGCGTGCAGCACCGCCTCCACGCCGCCCCGGTCGCGTCCCCAGTATTTATTGATGTGGCCAATGTGGGCGTGCATGTTGAAAGCCAGTGGCCGCCTGCCTCTGGCGCCGCTCGCGACGGCGCCGCAACGAGTGGAACGCAACTCGCCAGGTCCGGCACCAAATCCGCCAATCCATACCCCAGCTCGCCAGCGCGAAGTATTCCAGATCGAACGCCGTCTTCTCCCGCGCCGCCGCCAGGCTCGCGGCGTAGCCGCAGTTCACCTGCGCGAGCCCGGTAATGCCCGGTCTCATTCGGTGCCGCAAGTCATACCCGGGGATGTGCTGGCGATAGTGTTCAACGAAGCAGGATCGCTCCGGACGTGGTCCAACCAGGCTCATGTCGCCGCGCAGCACGTTCCAGAGCTGCGGCAATTCATCGCCATGCCAGGCGCGTAGCCAATCGCCGATGCGGGTGGCGCGCCCATCTACCTCGGCCGCGAAACGCGGCTGCCCGTCCGCTTCGGCGTCGAGGCGCATGGTGCGCAGCTTCCACAATCGGAAAGGGCGCCCGTCCCGCCCGATGCGCCACTGGCTCAGCAGCGCCGGCCCGGCGGTTTCCAGCCGTATCAGCGCCATACAAGCCGCCAGTGGCAGCGCTGCCAGTGCCAGGCTGCATGCTGCGCCCAGAACATCCCAGGCGCGCTTTCCCCATCTCCCATAACTTTGCTCAAACATGGTTTGCCTCCCACACAGCGTTCACGGAAATGCTCTCCATGCAGCGCGCCCGCGGACACCGGTACGCGCGCCCTCTCGTACCCGACTGCGGTTGGTAGCACGGCCCGCAACCCACGCGCCCCTGCAAGTAGTCCTCGCCAGGGGCATGAATCAGTTCCCCCGCCGTGGGCCCATAGAGTCCGAAACTCCGGCTGCCCAGCGCATGCGCCATGACCAGCGGCAGCGAGTCGTTGCCGATCACCCGATCCGCCGCTCCCGCCACCGCCGCCGACTGCCGCAGCGACAAGCGCCCCGCATAGTTGTCCCGGGGTGTGCCTAGCTGGCTGCAGATCCAGTTCGTGAGAGCGCGGTCTTCGCTTCCGCCCAGCCAGCGCACCGCGATGTCGGCGCCCAGCGCGCGGGCGCCGAGTTCCACGAATCGCTCCCGCGCCCAGCGCCGCTGCGGCATGGTCGCCCAATTGTTCGCCGCTCCGCCGGGCGCGATCGCCCAGCGCTCGCCTCGGCTCGGGAACCACACCGCCTCGCCCTCGGCTCGCTCCTGCGGTGTCAGCTCAAGGCGCGGGCGCAACTGGCTGACCTCTACATTGGCCACGCCCAGCTTAGCGAGCAGTACGGCTTGTCGGTGCAGACGGTGGCCGTTCACCGAGGGCCGCTCGGTGGGGTCGCAGCGCAGCACCCGCCGGAACCCGGTCAACCAGGCCAGCGCCTGCATCCGGCGCGAGCGGTGCAACAGTAATATCGTGCCCTTGGGGTGCGCGTGCCGCCATCGGCGCAAGCAGTCCGCCATTTCCCTCGCGCCCGCCGCGGGCTTGAGAGCGAGCTGCTCGTCAATGTCGGGATTCGATTCGAGTAAGGGCAGCATCGCCTCGTAGGTGAGCCACGCCACCCAAGTAGGGCAACTCGCGCGCGGCGATTGCCGCAAAGCCCGCGTCAGTGCCGTGGTCAGCAGCACGTCGCCTGCCGCTCCCAGTTTCACCACCAAGTACTCGCTCATACGCCGCCTCCGCTCGCGGTCAACAGCACTACCAGCGCCAGCAGCCTCGTATTCCACAGCGCTTCGATGGTGAAACAGGCGGCGAGCAAGCCGGCAAAGCCTGCTAGGCGCGCTACATCTTCGTCCACGAAGTGGGGGCGCAACCTGCGCCAGGGCTCGGCGATGGCGATAAGAAACATCGCCAGGCCGATCGGACCGGTTTCCGCCAACACCGAAAGCCCCATGTCCTGCGCCCCGTTGAACGAAGCCTCCCCGGCACTGCGCACCGACGCGCCATCGCTGATCGCCGGCACTCCCAGATAAAGCGCCCGGCCAAACCCCAGCCCCAGCCACGGATGCCGCGCAATTTGCCGCAGCGCCTCCCTCATGCTGGTCAATCGTTCCTGCGTGCTAACGTCGTTCGGATCCGGCTCGACCACGGTCTGGTGTTCCCAACTCTGGCGCACCGTCTCGCTGGCCGCCGCCAGACGCTGCCAGCTCTCGATCGGAAACACCAGCGCCAGCAGCACCAGGGCCGTCGCCGCCCGGCGCACGGCCTGCGCGCCGCCGTACCAAGCCATCACCACAGCCCCCGCGCCCAGCGCCAGATAGCCGGCTCGCGAGCCCGCCGCCAGCAGATTCACCGCTACTCCGGCGAGGAGCGCCAGGTGCGTACGCCGGCGCCATCCCGGCGCGGGTTGAACGCTGGCCAGCCAAAGCAGCGCCCAGGCACAAAGAACGCCGTACATGTTGGCGTCGTAAAAAAGGCCGCTCACCCTCACCCCAAGGCCTGGCTGTAACTCTCCGAGGGGACTGTAAACCGCCAGCCATCCCGCCGCCTGCATCAGTCCGACCACGGTATTAACGACAATCCCGACGTACAGCACCCGTTGCAGTTCCCGCCATTCTTTCAGCTCACCCGCCATCGCCACGCCTATCCAAATGAAGAGTGCGAGTTTTCCCAAATGCGCCAGCAGCGTCGTTCCCTCTGCCGCACTTACCTCGCCCCTCGCCCACGGAACCAGCAGCGTGAGCAGGCACCAGGCCAGCAACCAGTAACACCAGCGCGCCAGCCCTGGCCACCGCGCCGGCATGATGCGATTCCCAGCGAGTGTCGCGCCCAGCAGTAGCGGAACCGCCACCACTGGTACCACGAAATTCGACAAGGTGAGCCCCCGTGACCAGCGGACATAAAAACCAGCCGAAGCCCCCGATGGAATATCGGGAACCAGCAGCAATGTCGCCAAAATGATCGCCCGCGTGCGCGCGATCGGAAGTTGGCTGCCCACCAGTACCAGCAGCAATGCGCCCAGTGTCGCTAGTTCGAATCTTCCCCAGCCTGCCGCCGCCAAACCTCCAGCGGCGGTTGTCGCCGCTATGCCCACTACTAGGGTCGTCGGCCGCCGCGCGCGTCCAGCCGGGAAGGGAACCAGTGTCGATGTATTGGTCATGCCACCCCCTGCGCCGCCCACAACTGACGCGCCTGGGGAGCAACGCCCGGCACCCAGCGCCAGGCCGCCGCTCCCGCCAGCGCCAACGACCCACTGACTGCGAGTACCGCCCAGGCGCAACTGGCCGCGCCCCCCATGCGGCCCGCCACCGCCGCCTCCGGCAGCAGCGCCCGCATTCCTAAAGCCGGTGCCAGGCTTAAGCCGCCGGCGCGCGCCGCTTCCCACGCCGCCCCTTGCCAGCGCGCGCCCGCCGCCGAAGCACGGAGCAGCCACAGCAACGCCACCCCATAGGCAAACACATGCGCCGCCGCCAGCCCCTCGGTGCCCCATCGTGCCGACCACCAAAACGCCAGCGGCACGTTTACCGCCGCCAGCAGCGTGGCTACTGAGAGTTTCTCGCCTGCGCCGCCCGTGGCATAGCTGGCAAACAGCAGGTAGTAAACCGCCCCTTCAAGCGCCATGCCGCCGCCGCGAATTGCAACCACCGGCGCTGTGCTCAGCAGGCTGGCGGCCTGGAATTGTCCCCAGCCGAAAACGCACCGCGTCAGCAGCCGCGGGAAAACCGCCAACAACACGCCGCACGGAATTGCAATATTCAGCAGCAGGCGCAATCCGTATTCCGCATCGCGGCCCAGTTCCCGCGGGTTTGATGCCTGCCCCGCCAGCTCCGACAGCCGCGTGAAGTACACCGCCGTGAAAGGCGCCACCGACAAACTGAAGACCCACTGCACCAGCCGGTCGGCATAATCGTAAGCGGCCAAAGAACCCGCCGGAAGTCCCGCCGCCGCCATGCGTTCGGCCAGCGGCACCAGGTTGAGAATCAACATGGCCAGCGTCATCGCGGCCAGGGGCCGCAGCCCGCGTGTCGCCGTGTTTGCGTCGCGTTCGCCTTCAGGCCTGGCGCGCACGCCGCGCGAGCGCACTGCCCACGCCGCCATGCCCAGCGCCAGCGCCACAGCATTGCCGGCCGTGATCCCGGCGGCGATCCAGGTGATGCGCCGCGCCAGCGGCAACGTCCGCGTCACCGCCAGCGCCGCTAGAACGCACAACGAGGCGACACATGTCCCGCCCGGCGGCCAGCCAAAACGCCGTTCCGCGTTCAGGCGCGCCGCCACTAGCGACTGCCCGCCGAGCAGCGCCACGTTGATCGCCAGCCAGCGCTCGAGCGCGACCGCAATGGCAACCGTGGCCGCGCCGCCTGGCCGCGCTGCCAACCCAGGCGCCACCCAGCCGACCAGCACCCCTGGCCACAGCATAGCCGCCGCGCTCACGCCCATCAGCCCCATCGCCATGGCGGCCAGCAGCGGCGCCGGGTGGCTCCGGCGCTGCGCCCAGCGCGGCGTCAGCAATGCTGGAAAAGTTTCAGTGCTAAAACTCGACGCCAGCGTCGGCACCGTCCAGGCAATCACAAGCGCGTCTTTCCAAACTGACGTCCCCAGCACCGCCGCCAATAGCACTTCTTTCGCCGCGCTCAGCCCGCGCGCCAGCGCGGTCAGCAAATAAAATCCCACCAACGCACGGCTGCGGCGCGCCTTTCCCCTCACGCCCATCGCCTCGCTGTTTCGCTCTCGCCGCTTGCGGATAGCGTTCCCAACCCAGCCGCCATGGCTTGGTCAGGCCACACTGCCGCCTGGGCCGCGCATTGCCGGCGCGCCACCTGGTTGAGCATCACGCCCGCAACCGGTGTGCCGCTGGCCCGCATCGCATCCGCGGCGCGCAGCAAACCCAGCCGCGAACTTTTCCCCGGCTGCGCCACCAACAAGCTGGTATCGCACAGGCTCGCCCACAATCCCGCTTCCGGCCCGGCGAGCGCCGCGCCACCGTCGATGATGACCCAGTCGTAGCGCTGCTGCGCCGCCCGCATCAGCTCCTGCGCCGCGCTTGCCAGAAGCAGCGGCAGCCGCGCCGCGTTTCGCTTCGGATCGCCGCTGTCGCCGCCCAGTCCAATCGCGTAGGCGCCCGCCCTCGGCTCCCCGCGCCCCTCCCCGACCTGGCGCAGCACCTGCTCCACGGTTGCCTCGCCCGCCAGCAGTTCGACGATCCCGGCCTCTCGCCGCGGCTCCTCACCTGCCTCCCGGTGCGGATTGCCGTCGAGCACCAGCACCGTTTGCTGCGCTGTGTGCAAACAAGCGGCTAACGCTCTGGCGATCGAGGATTTTCCTTCTCCGCCGAGCGGGCTGGTGATGAAGACGCTGCGCACCCCGGCTTCCGCCTGGGCCATCATCAGCGCCGCCGCGCCGTGATTGATGCCGCGCTCGTAGGCCGTCGGCGTCGGCTCCGGCCTTGTTCGCAGCTTGGGCAGCATCGCCACGATCGGCAACCGCGCCGCCTCCAAATCCTGTACCCGCAGGGAGTCGTCGGTGAATTCCAGCCACCACAGCGCCATCACCCCCAGGGCGCATCCGGCGGCCAGTGCATACGCCAGCGTCACGATTGTCCGCGGGCGCACCGGAACCGCCGGCGCGAACGGCGGGTCGACCACGTGCAGCGGCTCTTGTATCACGCCCGCCGCCGCCAACGCGGCTTGCAACTGCTGCAGCTCCGACGAGTAGCCGGCCTGCGCCGCTTGGAAATCGTGCTGCGCCGGATCGAGCGCCGCCAGCCCTTGCTGCAACGTTGTCTCCCGTGCCGCCTGCCGGCTGATGGCGGCATCCAGCGCCCGCGCCTGTTGCCGTTCCGCGTCCAGCCACTGGTTCGCCGCCGCCAGCGACCGCTGCTGGCTGTCATTCAAACTGGCGTCCAGGGCCGCCAACTCCTGGCGTGCCTCGACCAGCGGCGCCGCCTGCGGCTGGTACTGTGCCGCCAGGCGCCCCACCGCCGCCGCCAGGCTGGCCCGCTTCGCCGCCAGCTCCGGCGGCGTCGTGGGGGCGCTCAGGCCGCTGACCGATTCCGCCGCCGCCGGCGGCTGCAGCGCGTTGATCTCCGCCGTTGTTTCCGCGCTCGCCAACTGCTGCCAGCGTTGCGCGGCGAGAGTGGTCTGCGTCGCCGCGTTCGCCACGCCATGGCTCGCGGCCAGCGCCAGCACCCGGCTCTGCGCCGCAATCACCCGCCGCCGCGCCGCTTCCGCCTCACGCGAGAGCTGGTCAACCTGGGTCTGCTGCTGTTCCCGCTGCCGCTCCCGAGCCTGGTCTCCGTAATCGCCGATCAGCCGCGCCAGGTAGCTTGCGGCCAGATCCGGGCGGGCCGCTGTGAATTGCAGTCGAATCAGCCGGCTGCGGGGAATCGTGGCGACTTGCAACTGCCGTCCTGCGATTCGGCCCAGCTCGGGTGCGGGCGCCCCGAACCGGCGCACGATCCCGCGCCATGGCGCCGGCATTTTCAACAGGTGCGTCTGTAATGCCGGGCCCACCGCCGCCGCGGCCTCGGCCACCAAGGCGCGGCTGCCGAGTTCCTCCGCCAGCGTCTGCATCTGCGTTTCGTTGTCGCCGGTGCCGTCGGCCGCTGTCGCTGGCGGCGCCTCCACCGTTGCGGTCGCTTCGTACGCCGGCGCCATGCGCGCCTCCGCCGCTAATCCTGCCAAGACGCATGCCAACAACAAGACGACCGGCGCCCACCACCATCGCCGCAGCGCCTGTCCCCAATCCACCGCGCGCGCACCCGCCGCCGCCGGCAACGGGCGCGCGCTCGATCCTTCGCGCCGGCTCTGCTGGCCAAACAAGTCCCGCTGCAATGGTCGCCGCATAAATGAATTAGTGAAAAATAATCACGCCCGTGAAAATCGTGGTGCTCACGTTCAGCGCCGTTTCCAAACCGCGAAACACCGTCGCGCGGCCCACGCTGTGCGGCACGTAGATCAGGTCGAAGGGAGCCAATGCCGGGTCGTCCGCCCGGCCCTGCATCACCCGCCGCGCATTCACCCGGGCCACCGTCGTCCGCCCCAGTTCGTCGCTGTGCACAATTCGCGTATGGTCGGCGGCGCCGTCGCGCACCACGCCTCCCGCCAGCGTGATCGCCTCAAGCAGCGTCAAGCCCGACGCCGGCAGCGCGTACGCGCCCGGTTTCACCACGTCCCCGCCCACGTACACCGTCGCCGCCGGCACCACGCGTACCACGTCCCCGCTGTGCAGCTCAATCGGGGCGGAGGCGGCGCCCCGCTCCACTTGCGACAACTCCACTGTCCGCGTGCGCGTCGTCGCCCCCTCCGTTGACGTGAGCAGCACGCGCTCGCCCGCCCCCGTTCCAATTCCGCCAGCCGCCGCCAGCATGCCGGTCAGATTGGGATAAGATCGCGCCGAATACACCCCTGGCGTCTTCACCGCCCCCAACACGGTTACCGGCAGCGGCGAAAAATCGCGCACCAGTACATGCACCTCCGGCGCCAGCAGATAATCGGCGCGTAGCCGCGCCGCCAGCGCCTGCTCCGCTTCCCGCGTCGTGTCGCCCGCCAGCTTGACCGTGCCTGCCGCTGGCATGCTCAACGAGCCTGTCACATCCAGGCGCGCCTCGGTCGTAAGTTCCGGCGCCTGAAAAACACTTACCTCCACCAGATCGCCGGCTGCCAAACGTTGCCCCTCCGGCGGCGGTGTTTGCGCCGCCAACACCGTGCACGCCCAAACCAAGATTGCTGGAACCAGGATCGATCTGCGCATCGCCATAGCAGGCGGCCAACCCCACTACGGCGTCAATCGCCCCGATGGGGGGGCGCGGCCACTACTGCCGTTCCAAACTGAATTCAGCCGCTCGCCGCGCCTCAAAAAAAACTTTCGACAACGGCGTCCCTCGGCGCGGGCATCGAACCACAAATCCCCTTCCGGGGGAAATGAGGAAAAAACGATCATGCCCACCACGTCCAATGAACTCGACCGCTACATCCTTCACCTCAACCACGCCCTGGCCATGGAAGCCGCGCTCGTCGATCACCTCGAGAAGCGCGCCCAAGCCGTGCCCAATCCTGACGTCCGGCAGCGCATTCTTCAGCATCGCGACGAGACCATGCAGCATCGCGATACCGTGCACGAGATCATCAAGTTGGTCAACGGCGAACCCACCACCACCAAAGCTGTGGTGCAGCCGCCCATCACGCCCGGCATTCTCGGAAAGGTCATGACCGCGCTCGAGAGCGAAAAGGAAGACCGATTGTTGAGCGAGGATCTCGCCGACTTCGCGGTCGAAAATTATGAGACTGGCCTGTATAGCGCGCTCATGTTAATTGCGCGCAACGTCGGCTACCCGCAGCACGCTTCCCGCTTTGAAATCATCCGCCAGCAGGAGCAGGACATGGCTGATTTCATCGAGAGCGGCCAGCCCGCCGCCATCCGCGACGCGTTCCCGCCGGCCGCCAAGGCGGCGTAATTCATCTGCGTTTTCATAATTTCCATTCCAAATTTTTGAATAAGTCCTTGCAGGCCACCATCTTATAGCTTCCGGGCAACTAACCAAAGCATGAAGCGCCACATCATGCTTTTTGTTGCCCTACTCGCCACCACCTCCCTGCTGGCTCTGCTGCCCGCTATCACGCGGGCGCAGAGCACCACCTCCGGAGATATCGCCGGCATTGTCACCGATCCCAGCGGCGCCGCCATCCCCGGCGCTACGGTCACCATTAAGAACAACGCAACCGGGAACACCATGACCGCGCAAACCGACGTGCGCGGCGACTATCGCATTGCGCTCGTGCCTCCCGGCAGCTATACCGTGACCGTGCACCAGACCGGGTTCATGCCGAAGACCATCTCCACCGCCGTCGCCGTTGGCCAGGTCGCCAACGCCAACCTCAAACTCTCGGTGGGAACCGCCAGTCAAACCGTCACCGTCACCGCCGAGGCGGCGCCGGTGCAGACCACGAATGGAAATGTCTCGACCGGATTTAGTTCCAATCAAGTCGCTCTCGTTCCCAACGGCGGCGGCGATCTTACCAACACCGTGCAGGCTTCGCCCGGCGCGGTCATGAACACCCAGGGCGGCAATGGTAACTTCAGCACCTTCGGTTTGCCCGCGACCTCGAACCTATTCACCATCAACGGGCAGGATGACAACGATCCCTTCTTAAACCTCAACAACAGCGGCGCCAGCAACCTGTTGCTCGGGCAAAACGACGTTCAGCAAGTCAGCGTAACCAACAACGGCTACTCCGGCCAGTACGGCGAGCTCGGCGGCGCTAACGTGAATTATGTGACCAAGTCGGGCGGCAACGACTGGCATGGCAATGCCAACTACAACTGGAATGGCCGCGTGCTCAACGCCAACAATTTCTTCAACAACAAGAATGGTACCCCGCGCCCCTTCGACAACGCCAACCAATGGGCGGCGTCGTTCGGTGGGCCGATTGTCAAGAACCGCACCTTCTTCTTCGTTGACACCGAGGGCGTGGACGTCGTGCTGCCCACCAACACGCTCGCCAAAATCCCCAGCCCCGGTTTCCAGGCCGCCACGCTGGCCAACCTCGCCGCCAACGGACAGTCGGCGCAAGTACCGTTCTACAAGTCCATGTTCGCCCTCTACAACGCCGCGCCCGGCGCCGCCCACGCCACTCCCGTCACCGGAGGCGGCTGCGGCACCTTCGCCGGATTGCCCGGCGGCGGCCCCTGCGCCCTGCAGTTTCAGTCCAGCGCCGGCAACCATACCCACGAGTGGAATCTCGTCGGTCGCGTGGACCAAATCTTCGGGCCCAACGACCGCGTCTTTCTCCAACTCTCCACCGATCACGGCACCCAGGCCACCTTCACCGATCCCATCAGTTCCGTATTCAATGTCGACAGCGTGCAACCACAGTACCAGGGTCAGTTGAACTGGACCCACTCGTTCGGTACTGCCGCCGTCAATCAATTCGTCGGCAGCGCCGTACATTACACGGCGCTCTTCGGCAGCAACCCCGCCGCCCGAACCGCCGCGATGCCCGGCGTGGTGAGCATCTCCGGCGGCTTGTTCTCCGCCCTCGGCGGTCTGGACGACATCTTCCCGCAAGGCCGCAACGTGGCCCAATATGGCTTGGTGGACGATTATTCAATGAACGCCGGCGCCCACACACTCAAGGTAGGGGCCAATTATAAGATCAACTATGTCAACGATTATGACTTTGGCATCCTCACCACGCCGCTCATTAGCTCCTCGCTGACAGATTTCTTCAATGGCACCGCCACCGCCATGCAACAGTCCTTCCCCAGCGCCCTCAACCAGCCGGTGCGCCTCTACACTCTGGGCGCCTACGCGGAGGACGACGTTCATATCAGCCGCGGCCTGCAAATGACGTTGGCCATTCGCGCCGAACATGACTCCAATCCGATTTGCACCCATAACTGTATTGCCCGCAGCATCCTCCCCTTTACCGAGTTGTCTCACGATCCCAGCGTTCCTTATAACTCGATCATCCAGTCCGGATTGTCGCAAGCCTATCCCTCGTACATGCATATCCTGTGGCAGCCGCGCATTGGCTTTGCCTGGACTCCCATGGCCGATCAAAAAACCGTCATTCGCGGCGGCTTCGGCATCTTCAACGATGTCTTCCCCGCCTCCGTGGTCGACGGCTTTGCGCAGAACTCGCCGCTCGACAACACCTTCGTCGTCAGCGGACCCCTGGCCCCCGGCGCCCCCGGCGGCGTTTTCACAGCCGCCGCCAACGACAACGCCGCCTTCCACTCCGCCTTCAACAGCGGCGGCACATTCGCCTCGATCTCCGCTTCGAATCCCGGCTTCTCCGCTCCCGAGTTGTTCACCTCCGACCGCACCATCCGTGCGCCCCGGTATCAGGAATGGAATCTGGAAGTGCAGCGCTCGTTGGGTAACAACACCAGCGTCAGCGCCAACTACGTCGGCAATCACGGTATTCATGAACCGATCCGCGATGAGGGCTTCAACGCCTTCGCGCCCGGCTTTGCTGGCCTCCCCGCCGCCGCTCCCGACCCGGCTTTCGGCCCCGTGGTGCAACTCGTCACCGGCGGCGTCTCCAACTACAACGGCCTGACCTTGTCGGCGCAACGCAAGTTTTCCCACAGCCTCGACCTGCAGGTCAACTACACCTGGAGCCATGCCCTCGACGAAATCTCGAACGGCGGATTCCTGGCCTTCAACAACAACACCAACACTAGTGTTCTCGGCGTGCAGGATCCCAATAACATCCACGGCTTCAACTATGGCAACGCCGATTACGACGTCCGCCACTATGTGAGCCTGAACTATGTTTGGACCGTGCCCTTTAAGAGTTTCTTTGGCTGGGGCGCGAACCAACTCTGGCAGGGATGGACCGTCTCCGGCACCCTCTTCGCCCGCAGCGGCCTGCCCTTGACGGTGATTGACGGCAACGCCACCAGCGCCCTCGCCGCCAACAATAACGGACCCGACGACGTAATCTTTGCCAATCAAATCGGCAAAGGCCAGATCGGCACCTGCAACCTTAAGAACGTTGACACACCCTGCCTGAATCTGGCCGCATTCTCGCCCTCGACTGCAACGCCGACCGGGTTTGGCAATCAGATCCGGAACCAATTCCGCGGCCCGCGTTTCTTCGATACCGACGTGAGCCTGATGAAGAATACCCAATTTCCCGGCTGGGAAAAAGGGCAGTTGGCATTGGGAGTTCAGGCTTTCAACCTGTTCAACCATCCCAACTTCGACCAGCCTGTCGGCGACGTCAGCAACCCCGATCAGTTCGGAACCATTATCAACACCGTGAGCGTGCCCACCAGCATACTCGGTTCCTTCCTGGGTGGCGACGCCTCCCCGCGCATCATCCAACTGACCGCAAAAATCGTCTTCTAACCCGGACGGAGGTAGTGGCGGCGCCTACTCAGCGCCGCCACACGCCCCGGCACTCGGTCTAAGCCAACTGTTCGAGGTTTAATCCGCTAATTGTGTTGGCGTCGGCAATCAAATCAATCGCGGCGACTCGCCCACCCTCATGCCGGAACCGGAACACCGCCATTGGCCTCCCGCCCGGCGCCCACATCAGTCCGGCCACGCCGTCAATCAATACCGGCTGGGCCGCGGCCGCGCGCCCCTTGAATGTCTCCGCCACCGCCGCCGCGCCGCGCACCTCGGGCTCCAGCACTGGCGCCCCCTGATTCCGCCGCGCGGTGCTGAGTTCCACCGCCGCCCTGTCGCAACGCAGAACCACATTGGGTGCTAGCACGCGCAGTAGACCTTCGAAGTCGCCATCCCGCGCCGCCGCGCGAAACGCCTCTACAACCTGCTGCTGAACTCGAGCCGTCCCTTGGCGATCCGACCCCGCCTGCACTCGCCGGCGCGCCCGGCTGGCGAGCTGGCGCGTCGCTGCCGGCGTGCGGTCCACGATGGTCGCAATTGTCTCAAAAGGAATATCGAACATGTCGTGCAAGACGAATGCAACCCGTTCCGCCGGCGCCAGGCTATCGAGCACAACCTGCAATGCCGCGCCGATCGAATTGGCAATCACCATCTCCTGTTCCGCATTCATCTCCTCCGCGTTCGGCGTTTCACGCGCCGGTAGCTCCTCCTCCCGCCGCGACGCGCGCGTCCGCAGCATGTCGAGGCAAATGTGCGCGATGACGGTGGTCAGCCAGCCGCCAAGATTTTCAATCGCATCGGCATTGCTCCGGCTCAGCCGCAGCCACGACTCCTGGATCGCGTCGTCCGCCTCGCTCGCCGAGCCAAGCATCCTATACGCCACCGCGCGCAAGTGCCCGCGGTTCTGTTCAAACTGCTGCGCCAGCCATTCCGAATGCTCCATCGGTCACATCTCCCTTTCCCGTTCCGTCATCACTATGACGAGCGAAATGCAGCTCCCGTGACTGAAAAGGAGATTTTGACCCATGCCCGCCCGCATCAAACACCCAGCCAGCTTGCTTCCCGGAACCGTAAAACCGCTTCAGGAACTGTACGCCATTACTCACACCGCCGGTGTTCCGCCCACAACCATCGGTCTTGTCCATCTTCGCTGCAGTCAGATCAACGGCTGTAGCTTCTGCGTCGAGGGCGGCGTCAAGGGCGCCAAAAAAGCCGGCGAAACCGACGAGCGGCTCTTTGCCGTTGCCGCCTGGCGCGAATCCCCTCATTTCACCGAAGCCGAGCGAGCCGCCATGGCTCTGGCGGAAGCCGCCACCCGCCTCGCCGACCAACCCGATCCCGTTCCCGACGCTGTTTGGAACGAAGCCGCCCGCCATTATGACGAGAAAGGCCTGGCCGCTCTCGTCCTCGCCATCGCCGTGTCTAACGTCTTCAACCGCATCAACGTCACTACCCGCCAACCCGCCGGCGGGAGTTGGTGACTGAGCGCAGGTTTGGGACTGCCGAAGCCCAAGCCTGCGCCACCCCAAGCGGGACGCGCGGCATAGCCGCGCACTGCCCCTGCCAATTAACGTCGCGCAGTTGTCGCGGGGATTTTTTCACGTTAGTATTTACCTCATGGCAATGACTCATCGCCTTTTACCTGCCATGACTCTGCTGGCTCTGGCGCTTCCTTTCGCTGCGCAGACTCCGCCCGCATTGCCGCCTGTCCCGTCCAATCCCTATGAACTGGTCGATGCCGGCGCCCAAATTCTCTCCACGCCCACCGACCGCGCCGCGGGATTGGATCTCCTCACCTTGGCCGGCCAGAATTACACCTTCGGGCAGCAGGGCCGTCCTGACACTGTCCTGCAGGTCTCGCTGCAATCGAGTGGCGGCTCCCATATTGAAGGCTCGGGGACGATGCTCGATATCTGGTCCGGTCTCCGTTATACCTGGAGCTCCGACTTTGCCGGCGTCAACAGCGGAAAAGCCGTAAACATCGTATCCAACCCAGTTCCATTCCGCGTGGCCATGGCCCGCTATGCGCTCCTCTGGCCTGTCGGCCCCATTCCTGTCGCGCGCGAAATCCGCGTCGCCCGGGCTTCCCTCGCCGGCACTCCTGTGACCTGCATTCTTGTCACCCACGCCGCCGTGCCGGCTCCAGCCGCAGGCCGCGGTTGGCGTGAAGCCGAATACTGCATCACCGCGACCGGTCTGCTGCGCACCATGTCGCCCGCTCCCGGCTTGTTCTTCGTCTACGACTATAGCCAGCCGGTTATCTTCGCCGGACACACGGTTGCCTCCGCCATCACCGCTTACGAGGGCGACCGCGCCGTACTGCGCATCCAGCTTGACCGCTTCGGTGCCCCCAGCTCGACCGACTTGTCCCAGTTAGCCGCCGCGCGGCCCAGCCCGGGCGTGCTGACGCCGCCCTATGTCCTGACCATGCACCCGCCCGACAACGCCGCCGTGCAGTCCATTACGATCCTGCACGCGTACTTCGGTCCCAACCGCCAGGTACTCGACAACGAAATTATCACCGGCGATTCTAACCTGGCAGTCGACGATATTCTCACTCGCGCCGCCCGCCGGATTCGCCCGCGCATGGCCGACACTGAAGCCTTCATCCGCGTCGAAAATTAAATCGCTTCCTAGGGGCAACGCCTTACATCCTTTTTGGGGTAATTTGTTGCCTCACGGCGCGTGCTACGTTGGAATATGCGCGTTGCTATTTTCACTCGTGAGTATCCACCCCACGTTTACGGTGGAGCAGGCGTCCACGTCGAATACCTTTGCCGCGAGCTCGCGCGCAAGGTCGAAGTCGAAGTTCACTGCTTCGGCGATCAGAACTCCAGTCAGGGCAATTTAAAAGTCGAAGGCCACGAACCCTGGTCAAAGATCACCCAGGGTACCGAGGAAAAATTCAAAGGCGCGCTCGAAGCCTTAAGCGTCAACCTTGATTCCATCAAGAACCTCGCGGGCGTGACGGTTGTCCACACCCACACCTGGTACGCCTCCATGGCCGGTTTCTGGGCCAAAAAACTTTATGGCGTGCCCTTCGTGCTGACCACCCACAGCCTCGAGCCGCTGCGCGCCTGGAAGGCCGAACAGCTCGGTAGCGGCTACCTGATGAGTTCCTGGATGGAGAAGACCGCGATCGAAAACGCCGACGCCATCGTCGCCGTTTCCAACGGCACCAAGGCCGATATCCAGCGCGCCTACCCTGAAATTGACCCCGCCCGTATTCACGTCATCTACAACGGCATTGACCTAAAGGAGTACCGCCGCGATACGGCGACCAACCATCTGGAGGCCTTTGGCGTTGATCCCTCGCGTCCCTTTGTGCTCTTCGTCGGCCGCATCACCCGCCAGAAAGGCGTCACGCATTTGGTGGACGCTATTCACCACCTCCCCGCCGACACCCAGGTCGTGCTCTGCGCCGGCGCCCCCGACACTCCCGAGATCGCCGAGGAGATGCGCAACAAGGTGACGAACCTGAAGCGCACCCATCCCCGCGTAATCTGGATCGAGAAAATGGTTTCGAAGCCGGAGGTGATCCAGCTCTATAGCCACGCCGCCGTATTCTGCTGCCCGTCAATTTACGAGCCCTTCGGCATCATCAACCTCGAGGCCATGGCCTGCCAGACGGCGGTCGTGGCCAGCGCCACCGGCGGCATCAAGGAAGTCGTGGTGAACGGTGAAACCGGCTTCCTCGTTCCTCTCGAGCAGGACGAAGCGACCAATCAGCCGTTAAATCCGGATAAGTTCGCCCGCGACCTGGCAAGCCGTGTAGCCGAAGTGCTGGCCGATGAGGGAATGCAGCGCCGCATGGGTCAAGCCGGCCGCAAACGCGTCGAAGCCCTCTTCAGTTGGAGCGCCATCGCCGACCAAACCATCGCCCTCTACCGCTCCCTAAGCGAAACCGCCATCGGCGCGTAAAACCAGACTTAGGGGCGGTGGAGGTGAAACACCACGCAGGCGTCACCGTTCGAGTTGACGCCCGGGCCTTGCAGCACCGCTCCGATCTTCTCCAGCGCGCGCCGCGACCTGAAGTTCGTCGGCCCGGCGGTGAAAACCACGGTTTCTACGAAACGGAAAGCATGGTCGAGCATGAGGCGCTTCAGTTCGCCGTTGTACGCGCCGCCCCAGCGCGACCGGATCAGAAACGTGAAGCCAATCTCCACCCGGCTTTCGGCCTCGTTCAAGTCATGGTATCGCGAGCAGCCGATGATCTCGCCCGTCTTGCTGTCGCTTACCAGGAAGGCGCCGCCCGAGGCGATCGCGCCATCGAAATACTTGCGGAACACCGGTTGCGTGTAGCGGTCGCTGGCCGGATGCTGCTCCCAAATCAGCCGGTCACTGGCCGCCGCGAATAGCGCGTCGAAGTCATCCGGCCGCAGCGGGCGCAGCGCGACCAATGCGCCGCGCAAATCCGCCGGTTGCAGGTCGAAGGCCATCCTACTCGCTCGGCGCCACCGCCACCGGCGCATAAAACTCAGCCGCGCGTTCCTCCACCAAACCGTACAACTCGCCTGCGGCATAGCGCGCGAAATGCGCCGATTGCTGATGCGCGGCGAGCGCCGCGCGGTCCCGGTACAGCTCGTAAATAAAAATCTGTCGCGGATTCTCCGTCGAATGATGAACGTTATAGGCCAAACATCCAGGTTCGGTGCGCGAAGCTGGCGCCAGCGCCGCCAGACACCGTTCGGCGCGCTCCTCCTCGCCGGCTCGGATCAGCAGCTTTACCGTCAGACACAGTGGAGATTCATTCATGCTAATCGCCGCCCCCCGGCGGGCGCGGCGGCTGCCGCGCGCTCAGCAGGTGTCGCCTGAGCCGCCAGGTGGCATAGCCAACCAGCGACAACAATACCAGCAGGCACAGCGCCACCACGATGAATAGGATCCAGTGCACTCAGCGCACATTATAGCCGCCGTACAATGAAAGTTGGCAATGGCGCGCATTCTTGGCATCGAAACTTCCTGTGATGAAACCGCCGCCGCCGTGGTTGAAGACGGCGGCCGCATTCTCTCGAACATCGTCCTCTCGCAAATTCCTGTCCACCGCCTCTATGGCGGTGTCGTTCCGGAGCTGGCCAGCCGCGAGCATCTGCGCGGCATCGTACCCATCGTGCGCCAGGCGATGGATGCGGCCTCGCTCGCCTGGCATGATCTCGACGCGATCGCCGTCACTCACGGACCCGGTCTCGTCGGCGCGCTCCTTGTCGGCCTCACCTATGCCAAGGCCATCGCCGGCGCGTCCGGTATACCGCTGATCGGCGTGAACCATCTTGAAGGCCATCTTCACGCGGTGCTGCTCGAGGAACGCCGCAATGAACGGCCGGATCCCCCGCTGCCGGCGATTGCCCTGGTCGTCTCCGGCGGCCACACCCAGCTCTATCGCATCGAGCGCCATGACAGCGTGTTTAGCTACGCAACGCTCGGCCAGACCCGTGACGACGCCGCCGGGGAGGCCTACGACAAAGTCGCGAAGCTTCTCGGTCTCGGCTATCCCGGCGGACCAGTTATCGACCGCCTGGCTCCGTTCGGCGACGCCAATGCTGTCGCATTCGGTCCAATTCGCCTCAAGGGCAATCAGCTCGATTTTTCTTTCAGCGGTATCAAGACTGCGGTACTCCGCTACGTCCAAACGCATAACATGGCCGGCTCGATCGCCACCCGCCGCGACGCGCTCGCTGCCGCCGCCCAGCCGCCCGCGCTCGAAACGGTTCGCGCCCATTGCGACCAGCCCACGCTCGATCTCGTGGCGTCGTTCCAAGCCGCGGTCGTAGCCGATCTGGTCCAGCGCACTTTGGCCGCGGTCGACCTCAGCGCCCAGGAGGGTCGCCCCGCGCAGAGCGTCTTTCTCACCGGAGGCGTCGCTGCCAACCGCGCCCTGCGCGCGCGCCTCACCGCTGACGCCGCCCGAAGTGGCGTCGGCGTCTTCGCCCCCGCCATGGCGCTCTGCACCGACAACGCCGCCATGATCGCCGCCGCCGCGTTCCCCCATTTCGCCCAGCGCGATTTTTCAGGGCCGTCGCTCATCGCCTTCGCCCAACTTCCGCTCGAAGCCGCCGGAGTCGCCAACTAAAGCCCACGACGCAGGCAGCCACCGAGTCCTCCTTGAGAGAAGATCGAGGAGGAAGGCGACGCGGCATCGCGGAGTCGCGGCGGGTTGGAGCGAAGTGACGCAAGCCTGAGCACACTTCGCTACTGCTTGATTGCCTGCGCCAAACCGTTGACCAGCCATAGATTGCTAGTCGAAGTTGAAATGCTATACGTCAGCGTCTGCCCGTCCGGCGCCATGGTAAAACGTATCCCAGGATTCGAAAGTGACTGCGGTTTGTTGGCCGCTCCGAGCTTGGCAATCACGTGCTTCGGACCACCGGCCACCGGTACCGAGAACAGCTCGGCAGCGGCACCCTCAACGCCGTACAGGGTGCGGCCGTCGCGGGAAAACGCCAGGGCTGGAGTATCGAACTTGCCCACGTTCAGTTTCTTCCTGCCGTCGGGCGCGATGAGCTTCCAGACGTCATCCTGATCGCGATAGGCAATCCAGTCCCCGGTGGGCGACCAACTGGGCAGGTAGGTGCCGAGGTTGGCGGCGAGCAACTTCGGGGTCGCCTGGCCGCCGGTCGAGAGCGTCACCAGTTCCGCCTTGCTATTTCTGAATTGCAACGCCGCGAACTGGCTGCCGTCGGGCGACCAGGCGCCGCCGATTTCGAAAACGTCGGCGGCGTTGTTCGTCAGTCGCACCGCGCTGCCGCCGCCCGCGGCCGCGATCCAGAGTTGGTAGCGCGACCGCCGATCGCTCGACACATTGTCGAGCCGGGCATACACCACGCGTGAGCCGTCGGGCGATGGGCTGGGATTGAGTTCCAATCCGATGGCGGCGCTGGTGAGCGGGCGATCGGGTCCATTCAAGCCATGCAGCCAGATTTGCTGTGGTCCGGTTCGGTTGCCACTATAGGCAAGCACCGGAGCATGTTCGGCCCATGCCGGCGACGACTCGTTGCGCAGCGTCGCCAGCAACGGCGTGACCGTGCCGGTAGTCAGGTTGATATTGACCACGTCGTAATTGATATCTTCGTCGGCATAGAGGAACTCGTCGCCTTTGGGGGCTGCCGCCGGCTCCTGCAACGCGCGATCGCCGGCGCTGAGGGCAATGCGCTGGTTGTTGTCAATACTTGCCAGCCAGAGCCGCGTTTCCAGGCTGCCAGGTTCATACAGGCTCAGCAGCAGGTGGCGGCTGTCGGGCATCCATGAAAACGTCGGCGTGATCCCCAGTTGTGGTTGCCATGGCAATACCGGGCGCGGTTTGCCGTTGCTTGCCGGCCAGGGCAGCAGCCAGGCTTCATCGCGCCCGCGGTCAGCCGAGTGCTGCATGAGCAGGATGCTTCGCCCGTCAGGCGCAAAGGCCACAAGCGGCTGATTCAGAATGTCGGCTGAGGCAAATGCCTGGGATGGATAGGGAACTGGCGCCGAGCCGGGCGGCGCACTAACGCCGACGCCAATTTTACCGTTGGGCTCCTTCCACGATGCCACCAGCGCCGCGGCGTCGGGTGATAGCGCGAGCGAGCCAATTCCATTGACATTCCCGAATCCTTTGCCGGATCCTTGGGTGGTGTCGAGCACCAACGTCGGCTGGCCGCCGGTGGCGGAGACGAAATAGACACCGTTTTCGTCGGCGAAATAGATGCGGCTGCTATCCGGAGCCCAGCCGATCGGCACCGCGCTCTGATCAAGGTGAGTAAGTGGAGTGGCGGTTTCCGCCGCCACGTAACGCAGATACACTTGGAGCGGCGCATTCGCCGCCGCACCTGCCGCAAAGGCAACCGCCTTGCCGTCGGGCGACCATATCGGATGACTTTGCCCGCCGGGTTCGAAAGAAAAGGGCGTGTAATGCAATAGTCCAAGATTGACCGGATGCGGCCAGAGCATGAACACCAGAGCGCCGCCCGTCACCAGCGCGGCGATCGCCGCCAGCGCTAACCAACGCCACATCGTACCCGCCGAGGCTGCCTGAGGCGGCATTGAGCCGAAGAGCGCCGGGCGCGCGCCGGAATGCGAGCCGGCGCTTAGATCTTCAAGGGCAAAGGCAAGATCGCTGGCACTCTGAAAACGCTGCTGCGGCTGCTTCTCAAGGCAGCGGCGGAGGATCCGTTCGATGCCCGGTGGCACCGGCGCGCCTGCGCCGGCCATCTCGGCGGGATCGTCCCGCAAAATTGCAGTCATCGTGTCTGCGCTGGTCGAGCGGTGGAACGGTTTGGTGCCGGTGAGCATTTCATACAGCACCACGCCGAAGGCAAAAATATCGGCGCGCGCGTCCGCGGGCTCGCCCCGGACCTGTTCCGGCGCCATGTAGCCGACGGTTCCTAGCGTCATGCCTGGCGTGGTCGCGCCCGAGGCCAGGGTCACGTCCTCGCCGCTGGTTGTCCGCTGCGTCACCTTGGCCAGGCCGAAATCTAAAATCTTGATCCTGCCGTCGTGGCAGACAAAAATATTCGCCGGCTTCAAATCGCGGTGCACAATGCCGTGTTCGTGCGCGGCGGCGAGGCCGGCCGCAATTTGACGCGCCCACTCCACCGCCTTGCGTGCGCCCACCGGTCCGGCTTGCAAGCGGGCCTGCAGCGACTCTCCTACCAGCAGTTCGGTGACGAGATAAGGAGCGCCGATCGGCGCAGCGGCCGTGCCCACGTCGAAGACCGCCATTAAATTGGGATGGTTCAGCGCCGCCAGTGCCCGGGCTTCCTGTTCAAAACGGCGCAGCCGCTCCGGATCGGCCGCCACCGCCGTGTCGAGCAGCTTGATCGCCACCTCGCGTCCCAATCGGCTGTCGCTGGCCCGATACACCTCGCCCATGCCGCCCGCTCCCAGCAGGCCGGTGACTTCATACGGTCCCAGCCGGGTTCCGTTTGGCAGCATCGATCCATTATACGGAACGAGGTGATGCGCCAATCGCGGCGGATCAAGCGCTTGCCGTCATTATTGCGGCTCACTCCTGGCGCATTGCGAGCATCGGTCGGTCCACTGACGGCAGCACTGCGAGCAGGCGGGTAGCGGACTGCGGCAATTTGGTTTGGTCCCCTGCCGCCCTGACCCCGCTATTTGCGCCGTTCCTCCATAACACCGAGCAGGTTTTCTTCCGAATCTCGAATCCACATTAGCCAGACGTCGCGATCGGGCAGGCTTGCGATGATGCCCGGAGCCTGATGGATGCCAACCCCCATGGCGCGGAAGCTTGCGTGGGCGCGTTCGATGTTTTCGGCGCGGAAGTAGATCATTGAATTCTTTCCTGTCTCGGCATTCCCTGGATTCGCATCCAGGTAGAGGCGGATGCCGCCGCAATCGAAAAACGCCATGTTCGGTCCGTTCATGAGGAACTGGAAGCCCAGCTCGTCGCGGTAGAACGCGGTGGCGCGGACGATATCTTTCGCCGGAATCGCGATTTGTTGGATTCCTGTCAGTTCGCTTGCCATGGTATGCTCCTTGTATAGCTATGCTAACAGTTAGCATAGCTAATCAATAGTATCGGTCTTTCCGCCAATGTCAAACCAGAAATCCTTGGGCGCCGCCGAGGCAATTCACGCTGTGGCGATTCGCATCCTTCGCATGGTCCGGGTCGCGGACGCCAAAGCCGGCGTCGGCCCGGCGCAGCTCTCCGCCCTTTCAGTGCTGGTTTTTGTCGGACCGAAATCCCTAGGCGAGCTGGCGGCGGCGGAACAGGTCAAATCGCCCACCATGAGCCGCATCGTGGATGGCCTCGTCCACCAGGGCCTGGCAGAGCGGCAAACTGCGGCCTCCGATCGCCGTTCCTTGCGCATCGCGGCAACTCCCAGCGGACGAAGGCTGCTGCTTCGAGGCCGGAACCGGCGCGTCCGCATACTCGCCCAACGCATCGGCTCGTGCAGCGAGGCCGATCTCGCCGTCCTACAAAAGGCCGTGCAAATTCTCGCTGAGATCTGAGCCCGAGCCGGCTGCGGTTCGAGCAGAGCGAGGCGACCGTCTCATCTCCCGACTAGTTTTTGCAAGTGCTCGGGATAGCGCGCGCCCTGGACCGGTACTTTCGCGGCGGCCGTCTCCAGTTGGCTCAGGCCACTGGGCGTCAGCGTCAAGTTGGTGGCGGCGATATTCTCTTCCAGCCGGTTCAGTTTGGTCGTTCCTGGGATGGGCACGATCCAGGGCTTTTTCGCCAGCAGCCACGCCAGAGCGATTTGGGCCGGTGTTGCGTGCCTCTCGCGGGCGAACTCGCCAATTAATTGGACCAAGCCTTGATTGGCTTCACGGCTTTCCTGCGAGAAGCGGGGAAGTTTGTTGCGGAAATCGCCCTCGTCAAATTGCGTGTCTTTGCCGATCGCTCCGGTCAGAAAGCCCCGGCCCAGCGGACTGAAGGGTACGAACCCAATGCCCAGCTCCTCCAGCACCGGCAAGATTTCCCGCTCCGGCTCGCGCCACCAGATGGAATATTCGCTTTGCAGAGCTGTCACGGCCTGCACGCGGTGCGCCCGCCGGATCGTGTTCGAACCCGCCTCCGACAGCCCAAAATGCCTGACCTTTCCCTGTCGAATTAAATCCTTGACTGCTCCGGCAACCTCCTCGATGGGAACGGAGTCATCCACGCGATGCTGGTAGAAGAGATCGATCACATCCGTCTTAAGCCGGCGCAGCGATTGCTCCGCCACCTGCTGGATGTGTTCCGGATGGCTGTCCAATCCGGTCTCCTTGCCGCTCTCGAGGCGAAATCCAAACTTAGTCGCAATCGCCACCTGGCTGCGCAAGGGCGCCAGCGCCTCGCCCACCAATTCTTCATTGATGAACGGACCATAGACTTCCGCGGTGTCGAAAAAGGTCACGCCACGCTCGACCGCTGCGCGGATAAGGGCGATGGCCTGCTGCTTCTCCAACGGGGTTCCGTAGCCGGAATTCAGCCCCATGCAGCCCAGCCCAATCGCTGATACCTCGAGGTTGCTTTTCCCCAGCCATCGCTTCTGCATTGTTTATCCTCGTGCCTTATATTACGACCCAAGGACTTCTACGCTTTGAGAGTAAGGCGGGAATAAATGCGGGCCGCCTTGTCGCGCGACGCCGGATTGGGGCACAGGGGTCCCCATTCCGGCGCCGCGCCTAAGCGGGTCGCGCGGCGACAGCCGCGCGGGGCCCCGCGCCAATCAATGCCGGCCGGTACAATGCTGGCCGCTAAATGCTGGATAAAGCGCGCCGTGCTCCACCAAAAGTTCGCGCTGAACCCAACCAACCCTTGACGCCCGAGCTGCTAGTGGATTAGCATGTGCTAATGGAACAGCAGGATGATGATCAAACGGCAGCGCAACTTGGACGTCGCGAACGGCAGCTTCTGGAGGCGGTCTACCGCTTGGGCGAGGGCACTGTGGCCCAGGTGCGGGCAACCCTGCCCGACCCGCCGAGCTATTCGGCGGTGCGGGCCATGCTCGGTATTCTCGAGTCGAAGGGCCATCTGTACCATGTGCAGCAGCGGCTGAACTATGTATATCGCCCGGCGGGAAACACCAAGCGCGCCGGGCAGCGAGCCCTCGCACATCTGGTTCGCACCTTCTTTGGCAGCTCGGGCGACCAGGCTGCGGCCGCGTTATTGGCGTTGCCCGATGCCAAGTTCAGTCCGGCGGTGCGCCGCAAACTCGAGCAACGCATTGCCCAAGCGCAAAGACAAGCGCAAAGAGAGGATCGATAATTATGGCGATCAATATGGCAATAGATTTGGCGACACCCTCGGCATTACTGGTGCTGAAAGTCAGCACTGTTCTGGCAGTTATCCTGCTGGCGGCGTCCATCTGCCGGTCGGCGGCGGCGCGCCATCGCCTGTTGGTAGTTGGATTCGCTGCGGTACTGCTGCTTCCGCTACTCGCAGTGGTCTTACCCGCCTGGAATCTGCACTGGCTGCCACCGCAGGCTGCCGCCAGCATCCAGCCCGCAACCCTTGCGCCGGTCACTGCCACGGAAGCGCAACGATTGTTGCCCCCGCATGCCCGCGAGTCGCTTCCGACAACACCGCTTGAACGAGTATCATCCGCGTCGCTGGCAACGCCTGCGGGGGTGACGCTGCCGCTTACGCAGCCTTCGCAAGGCGCGCCAAATTGGTCGGTCGCGTTTCTGCTGCTTTGGCTTCTCGGCACATTATTACTGGCAGGCAGAGCGATCCTGCACCGGATTCAGTTGCAGGCTCTCTACCAGCGTGGGCTTCCGGCTGGAGAGGAGTGGGCTTCGAAGCTCGATGCCGCCCGCCCCAACGCTGGCAAAGAAATTGCCTTGCGGCTGAGCCCCGAGATCGAAGTGCCGATCGCCTTGAGCCGCCGCTCCCCGGCGATCCTATTACCCAGCGAAGCTGAGACCTGGACCGCGGACCGCTGCCAGGCGGCGCTCCGCCACGAGGTGGCACATATCGACCGCCATGACGGTCTGAGCCTCGCTCTCGCGGACGCCGCTTTGGCCGCGTACTGGTTCCATCCACTGTTGTGGATTGCTGTCCGCTCAGCACGAGCCAATTGTGAGCGCGCTTGCGACGATCGCGTCCTGGCGGGCGGCATGCCGGCTTGGGTGTACGCCGGTGAACTTCTCGGCATCGTGGCAACGTTGACGGAAATGCCGCCCGCAGGGGCGCTGGCCATGGCGTGGCCGCGCCGGGTTCCAGGACGAATCGAAGAGCGCGTGCTCTGTCTTCTCGATGCCAAACGGCGCCGGCGGCCCCTTTCGCGCAGGGCAACCTTGGCAGTCATCGGACTGGCGACCGCGTTGGTAATACCACTGGCCGCGGTTCAGGCAGCGGCGGCTGCAGTGCCTCCGGCCAAAACCGTCCCGGCCATCGATTCGCCTGTCCCCACCGCCGCCTCTCTGGACAGGTCGCCCTTGCCCCTTCCTGTTCCCCCGGCGCCGGTCTCAGCCCTTCCAGCCCAGCAGCAGCCATGCCGCGGCGGCAACCGGAGCATGAATGTCAGTGGCAACCAACACGGGGGAACGCTAAGCTATTCCGCCTCCTGGAGCGGCGGCAATTGTGACATCGAAGTCAGGAGCGAGGGCAATGTCAGCCTTAACGCCGACGCCACCGCCATCTCTGGTCTCGACCCGGATGGCTACTTTGAAGTCCATCTGCGCCGTGATGGCGAAAGGCGTGATCTGCGCATCACCCCCTCAGCCACAGGCTTGCAGTACAACTACAAGGTTGGTGGCGTATCGAAACCCTATGACGCCGCTGCCCAAGCCTGGTTCGCCGATTTTCTTCTGGAATTCGAACGCAGCACTGGGTTTGCCGCCGACCAGCGGGAGAAAGTGTTGTGGCGTCAGGGTGGTGCGCGCGCCGTACTCGCGGAAATGTCCAACCTTGACGGCGATTACGTCCGCGGCCTTTACTTCAAAAAGCTGCTGGCCGAGCCCGACCTCACCTCCGACTCCGCGGTCATGGCGTTGGAACGCGCGGGAACTCTGATTGGCGGCGACTATGAGTTGGCGCAGGTACTGACGGCTGCCGCCGCTCGCTTCCCCTCGGGAAGCGAGGCCCTGCGCACCGCGTATTTGGGCGCGGCCGAACACATCCACGGAGATTACGAGCATGGGCGCGTATTGATCGTGCTCCTGAGTCAGCCCAACCTGAACCGCGGCGAGCTTGATCAGGTCGTCAGCTCGACGGCATCAATCCACGGCGATTACGAACGTTCGCAGGTGTTGCAGCACGTGGTGACGCAGCCTGCCTTCGCGACTGGCGACTGGAGTGCCTACCTCGACGCGGTCAACGGCATGGGTTCTGATTACGAGAAATCCCGCGATCTTCAAGCACTAGTCCAGCGGTTTCGGCTCGATGGCGACCAGCTCACGGCGGTACTGCACGGCGCCGCCAAGCTGCATTCTGATTATGAGAAGTCGCAGATTGCGCTCGCTGTCGCCAGTGCCGGCGCTTTGGACAGCCGCGGCATCGAGGCGTACATTGGATTGGCCGACACGGTCGGATCGGATTACGAACGCGGGCGCGAACTCGCTGCCCTGCTCGAGCATGACCACCTCGACGATTCCGGTCTCGGACTCTACCTCGCCGCTGCGGCCCGCATCGGCTCGGATTATGAAAGGTCCAACGCCCTGCGCAAGCTGGCGGCCCAGTACACCCTGACAGGAACTGTGCGTGACCAATATGTCCGCGCCGCCCGCACCATGGGCGATTACGAACAAACCCGCGCCCTGGCCGCGCTGGTGAAATAGATTCACGCTTTCTGCTACACTTAAATCCTTGATTTCGAAGGCCCAAGTAGGGCGGAGTACACCATGAGCCTGAAACCCGCAGTGCAGAAATACGCCGACAAACAAGCCGGCGCCCCCCTTCCTCCCTTTAGTCCGGGGGACACGGTTCGCGTCCACGTCAAGATCAAGGAAGGCGACAAGGAGCGGGTCCAGGCATTCGAGGGGATTTGCATCGCCCGCAACGATCGTGGTGCCCGCCACTCCTTTACCGTCCGCAAAATCTCGTTCGGCCAGGGTGTGGAGCGTATTTTCCCGGTCAACGCCCGGGTGCTCGACAAGGTCGAACTGGTTCGTTCCGGCCGCGTGCGCCGCGCCAAGCTGTACTACCTGCGCGGACTCCGCGGCAAGGCCGCCCGCATCCGCGAGGTCGAAAGCCCCGAAGCCGCCGCCACCACCGCCAAGGCGAAGGCAAAAGCCAAGGCCTAAGCATCCTCGGCCATGCCCTGCAGCGGCAAGTTCGAAAAGCAGGCCATGGCTGCCGGCTTTCGCTGCATCGCCGGCGTTGACGAAGTCGGTCGTGGCGCGCTTTTCGGCCCCGTCGTGGCCGCCGCCGTCGTGCTCAATCCCGACGACCGCATTCGCGGTCTCAACGATTCCAAGCTGCTGACGCCCGACGAGCGCGAGGTATTGAGCCGCCGCATCCGCGCCCGCGCCCTCGCCTGGGCCGTTGCCGCGCAGGATGCCGCCGTGATTGACACGGTCAATATTCTGCAAGCCTCGCGCCGCGCCATGGTCATGGCCCTCGAAGCGCTTTCGCTGCAGCCCGACTACATTCTCGTGGACGCTGTCACGCTCGATTGGCAAGGTCCGCAACAGGCCATCATCCACGGCGACGCGCTGTCAATTTCAATCGCCGCCGCCTCCATCGTCGCCAAAGTCTACCGCGACGATTTAGTCTCACGCTGGGACGGCGTCTTCCCCGCCTATCAACTCGCCAGCAATAAAGGATACGGCGTTCCCGACCACCTCGCCGCCCTCGACCGCCACGGCCCCTCGCCCCTCCACCGCCGCAGCTTCGCCCCCGTCCTCAAACAGCAATAGGCGGCCTATCCCTGCGGAGCGAAGTAGCCGGTACGGGCGTGTACCTTGGCACCGTCGTTGGTTTTCGACGCGGTATTGGCCAATGTAATCTTGACCGCCCGAAACTTTCCATTACGATCCGTGTTGGTCGAGCGGTAGGCAAGCGTGTACTGGCTGCGCAGCTCCTGCTGAATCTTGTCGAACGCCTGGGCGATATTCCGGCCGGCGTTGATGCTCCGCCCGCCCGTTTCTTCCGCGATCTTGGCCAACTGCCCCGGTCCGGGGCCGGCGCCAAACGCCATTCCGCCATAAAAATTCCGGTCGGCGGCAATCACGGCGTACACGATCGTATTGCTGTCGAGTGCCGCATGCAGCGCGTCCTGGTTGGTATAGGTCGAGCCCTGCTCGCCGCCATCCGTGACCACGATGATCGCCTTGCGTCCCACCTGATGCGCCAACTCGTCGTGACAGGCGAGGTAAATCGAATCCCACAGGTGCGTCGCACCGCCGCTCGAGTGGGTGGGGAACGGCCCGGGGTTGATGCTGGCGCTCGAGCCATCCGTGCCGCCGATATGGGCATGGTCAACCGAAGCGCTCAACAATGACTGCGAGCTGGTGAGGTCCTGCAACAGCGTTGCATCCACGTCAAAGCCAATGACAAAAGCCAGGTCCTTGGGCGTGATCACCTGCCGGAAGAACTGGTCGCTCACTTGCTGCTCCTCGCCCAGCACGTTGACCTGGCTGGGACTCGTGTCAAGCAGCAATCCAAGCGTGAGCGGCAGTTCGTCTTCCACCGAGAAAAAGCTAATCTGCTGTGGTTTGCCGTCCTCGGCTACCTGAAAGTCGGACTGCTTCAGGCCGGGAACAAACGACCCATGCTTGTCTTGCACGCTGAAGGTCATGTTGACCAGGTCGGAATTGGCAACAATGGTGGGCACTTGCGGCACCTGCTGCGTCTGTTGCGTTCCCTGCGCCAAAATTCCAGCAGGAATTACCAGTGCAATCGCGACCGCCGACCATGCCCAGATCTTCATCATATTCACATTATCAGACGGCCTGTTCAGCCCACCGGTTGCGCTCTCATTGGTCCGCCAGACGCCGACTCAAAGGCCAACCCGCCAGCTCCGCCCTGCATCTTAACTAGATCGTCATTAGTTCACCGTAAAAACGGGCAGCCCGCCGTATTCGAGGGTGCGTTTCATCGCCCGGGCGCCCCCAGTGCGCCCGGGCCCAACCTGAAACACGATCTAAATCGTCTCACCGAGACAATTACGAGCTCTGCCCCGGCGTTTGGAACAATAGAGTTGTCTCACTGAGACAACTTCCGTCTCCCGTAGGCACTCGCTCAGCCTTGAATTTACCGCCAACGATCATCGCCAACTGTCTCGCATTTGGACTGGTACAGCGCGCGGGCAAGCTCACACGTGTGCAACCCTCGACCGCTGCGCCACTAGCAAATCCAGCCCCAAATTGGACATTTTGCGCAGTTTGTCCGTTGGCCTTCACCCCAAAACTGAGGCACGGAATTCATGCACACGCTTCAAGGCATCCCCTCACCCTCGCGCGTCTCCCGCGTGGCGCGACGCCGGATTGGGGCACAGGGGTCCCCATTCCGGCGTCGCGCCTAAGCGGGTCGCGCGGCGACAGCCGCGCGAGGCCCCGCGCCAATCAATAGAATTTCGCCGGCGGGCTTTGCCGCCTCGAGGCTGGCTCGCCTGGGCCACCTGGTGGGCCACCTGGGCCAATTTGACAATCCTCACAGCTTCCACTATTCTTTTAGCTTGTCCTGCCCTCGTGCCTCCCTCTGGTAGACGTGGCATTTCGGTGTCGGCTGTGACCCCTTGAGGGACTACGATCAGAACTGAAATTTAGAGCCTAATTTAGCTATGAGCACCTATTTTCCCAGCAGCAAGACGGTCACGCCCAAGTGGTACTTGGTCGACGCCACTGACCAGGTCCTTGGCCGCCTCGCCGCGCGCGTCGCCAGCCTCCTTCGAGGCAAGGAACATCCCCACTTCACTCCGTTCATGGATACCGGCGAGCACGTTGTCATCATCAATGCCGCCAAAATCCAGTTTACCGGCCAGAAGTTCGAGCAGAAGGAATACCACCATTTCACCGGCTTTCCTGGCGGCTTGAAATCGGTCACCATGCGCGAACAAATGGAAAAGCACCCCGAGCGCATCCTGCGTCTCGCCATCGAGGGCATGCTCCCAAAATCGAAGCTGGGCAAGCAAATGCACGGCAAGCTCAAGGTCTATCGCGACGCCGATCATCCCCACACGGCGCAGCAGCCGGAAGCCATCCAATTAACCAAGCCGCGCCCCGCCCGTGCAGCCCGCGCCGCCGGCGCCGAAAAGTAGAGTAGGAAACATTCACATGCCAGTTCCCGTTCAATACCAAGCCACCGGACGCCGCAAGAGCTCCGTGGCCCGCGTCATTCTTCGCCCCGGTAGCGGCCAGCGCCAGATCAACGGCAAGCCCTTCCAGGCTTATTTCGGCACCCCCACCCGCGAAGTGCTGGCCCATCGCCCGCTCGCCGCGGTCGAGATGTCCGACCAGTTCGACGTCCTCGCCAACGTGCGCGGCGGCGGCGTCGCCAGCCAGAGTGGCGCCGTGTCTCTCGGCATTGCCCGCGCCCTGCTGCTGCTCAACCCCGAGCTGCGCGCCAAGCTCCGCGCCGCCGGCCTGCTTACCCGCGATTCGCGCATGAAGGAACGTAAAAAGTACGGACAGAAGGGGGCGCGCAAGCGTTTCCAATTCTCCAAGCGCTAAACCATCGGCGACAGGAGAGAAAGCGGATGCCGCGACCGCAAGCGGCGACGCTGCAAACTTTGGAGGAGGTTCATTGGCCACTATCAGCATGAAGGAACTGCTCGAAGCGGGAGTCCACTTCGGGCATCAAACCAAGCGTTGGAATCCGAAGATGAAGGAATATATCTTCGGCGAACGCAACGGCATCTACATCGTTGACCTGCAAAAGACGCTCAAAATGTTCCGCGACGCGGCGCGTTTCGTGCAGGATCAATGCGCCCGCGGCAAGATCGTGCTCTTCGTCGGCACCAAGCGCCAGGCCCAGGATGCCATCGCCGAGGAAGCCAGCCGCGCCGGCATGTTCTACGTCAACCAGCGCTGGCTCGGCGGACTGCTCACCAACTGGGTGACCATCCAGAAATCCATCAAGCGCCTCAAGGAACTCGACGAAATGGCCACCGACGGCCGCTACGAGTTGCTGCCCAAGAAGGAAGTCATCAAGCTCGAGCGCGAACGCAAGCACCTGCACTCGAACCTCGCCGGCATCAAGGATATGCCCGCCCTTCCCGACGTCATCTTCGTGATCGACTCCAACAAGGAACAGATCGCCGTCGCCGAAGCCCGCAAACTCGGCATCCCGGTCGTCGCCGTGGTCGACACCAACTGCGACCCCACCGAAGTGGACCACGTGATCCCCGGCAATGATGACGCCCTGCGCGCCATCCGCCTGTTCACCTCGCGCATCGCCGATGCCTGCGCCGAAGGCCGCCACATGCTCGAATCCGGCGGACAAGCGCCCGAAGGCGCTGCTGGCGCCGACGGCGCTGACGCCACCGGCGAGCAGACTGCGGACGAGGAAGCCCCGGCCGAATTCGGCCCGGCTTCCGAAGCCTACTTCGAGGCCCCGCTGCCCGACGCCCACGAAGCCGCGCTGTAAGTTCCGCCCCAGAATCGAGAGCAAGATCGAGAGCAAGATCGAGAGATCGTTACGTTTACCATGGAAATTTCTGCCGCTCACGTTAAGACCCTGCGCGACCGCACCGGCGCTCCCATGATGGAGTGCAAGCGCGCGCTCACCCAGGCCAATGGCGATATTGCCCAGGCCGAGATCGTCCTCCTGCGCTCCGGCATAGCCGCCGCCGCCAAGAAGGCGACCCGCGCCGCCAGCGAAGGCTCGGTCGGCAGCTACATCCACGCCGGCGGTAAGCTGGGCGTGCTCGTCGAGGTGGCCTGCGAAAGTGACTTCGTCGCCCGCACCGACGAGTTCCAGCAGCTTCTGCACGATCTCGCCATGCACATCGCCGCCGCCGGGCCGCGCTACCTCACCCGCGAGCAAGTCACGCCCGAAACCCTCGAGGCCGAGCGCGCCAAGGTGCTGGCCGAGGTGCAGGGCAAGCCCGCCGGCGTTCTCGAGAAAATCGTCGAGGGCCGCCTGGCCAAGTACTTCGAGGAGAATTGCCTGCTCGACCAGCACTTCGTCAAGGACGACAAAGTCACCATCGCCGACCTCGTCGCCAGCAAGGTCGCTAAGTTCGGCGAGAACATCCAGGTCCGCCGTTATACGCGCTTCAAAGTGGGCGAGGATGCCTAGCGCGTTTCAACGCGTTCTGCTCAAATTATCCGGCGAAGCTCTCGCCGGCACGCAGCAATTGGGCATCGATCCCGAACGCATGGGCGCCATCGCCGGCGAGATCGTTGACCTCGCAAAAACCGGCTGCCAGGTCGCGCTCGTCCTCGGCGGAGGCAATTTCTTCCGCGGTGTCGCCCTGCAGGCCAAGCGCATGGATCGCGTCGCCGCCGACCAGATGGGCATGCTCGCCACCGTGATCAACGGCATCGCCATGCAGGACGCGCTCGAAAGCCGCGGTCTCGACACCCGCGTGATGAGCGCCCTCGAAATGAACCAGGTCTCGGAACGCTTCATCCGCCGCCGCGCCATCCGCCATCTCGAAAAAGGGCGCTGCGTTATCTTCGTCGCCGGCACCGGCAGCCCCTACTTCTCCACCGACACCGCCGCCGCCTTGCGCGCCATGGAAATCCGCGCCGACGTCATCCTCAAAGGCACCAAGGTGGATGGCATCTACGACGCCGACCCGCAGCTTGTAAAAAACGCCAAGCGTTTTCCGGCCATCGCCTATCAGGATTTCATCCAGCGCAACCTGCGCGTGATGGATCTCTCCGCCGTCGCCCTCTGCCAGGACAATAATCTGCCGGTAATTGTCTTCAGCCTCTTGACTCCGGGCAACATCGCCCGCGTTGCCCAGGGCGAGCCCATCGGCTCGCGCATCGGTTTACAAGCTGGAGTTGCCTCATGACCCTCCCCGCCTCCTCTTCCGTTCCCGCGCTCCGCCCGGTATTTCAGCAGCTTCTGACCCGGATGGAGAAAACCGCCACCGATTTCCAGGCCGCCCTCGCCTCCATCCGCACCGGACGCGCCTCGGTGCATTTGCTCGACGCCGTCCGCGCCGAGTACTACGGCACCGAAATGCCGCTTAACCAACTGGCGACGGTGCATGTGCCCGATCCGCAGTCCATTACCGTCACCCCCTTTGACGCCAGCGCCCTTCCGGCCATTGAGAAGGCCATCCGCTCCGCCGACCTGGGCCTCAATCCCGGCAACGACGGCAAGATGATTCGCATCCCCATCCCGCCGCTTACCGCCGAGCGCCGCCAGGATTTCGTCAAGGTGCTGCACCGCGTGCTCGAGGAGCATCGCACCGCGCTGCGCAACCTGCGCCGCGACGGCAACGACGCCATCAAGAAGTTGAAATCGGCCAAGGAGATCGGCGAGGACGAGGAGCGCCGCGGCCACGACGACATCCAGAAACTCACCGACGCCGAGCTGAAAAAAATCGAGGACCTCGCCGCCGCCAAGGAAAAAGAAATTACGACGCTGTAGGTTCGGGGCTGCGGATTGTATCCAAAATTGTGACAAATTGTAGCAATTGATTTTCGTTTCAGTCGCATTTTTTGCTTGACTCGTGCGGAGAACCGGTTTTACTCTCGCCGTGATGTTGAGGTGAGTACCATGCGCACGGCGACAAACTTGCTCTCTCTCTCTCTCTCACTCTCTCTCTTGTTTTAATCTGTAGCGCATTCGCACAATCGTCGTCGGGCGTCGTCGCCCACGGCGTGGCGACGCTGCACAATTCGGGAATTGATGAGGCTGCGACCATTTCAGTCGTCGCCGACGTCATCGGTCGTTGCAAGGTCACCATCATTGTCGGCCCCACCATTCTGCGCCGCCAACTGACCGCGACGTTCAACGGCAATCGCAGTAGCATAAGCGGACCGCCCGATCTGATCGCGGTGATGCCGCTACCGACGCGTGCTGATGGCGTTGCCGGATGCCCGCTTTTGCCGTTCGGAACTCGACCCGCGCCGGCGAACTGGACGAGAGGCGGCAAAGCGGCTTCTATTCAATACACCGATTTCCAGGCGGCAGGCGCCAACGCCTATCCCGCCAGCGTCACCGAAACGGTTGACGGTCAACCGCGTCTCGAAATCAAGTACACGTCGGCACAGGGGCAGGCATTCACGGATGCCGATTTTGCGCTGCCGCCGTTGCCCAAGCCAAAGCTCAAATCGGCGCCGCAGCCCGGGGGTGCGCAATGAAATCGCGCTGCCTTCTCGCCGCCCTGACGTTGCTTCTTCTGTCGGTATCGGCCGCGGCCCAGGTGAACGTCCCGCGCTGGAGCGCCTCGAAGATCTGTCCCAGTTGGGGCTGCGGCCCGGTCCATTTCGGTATGGGCTCGGTTGCCGTCAACGCCGCCGTGAGCGCGCCCTATATGGGCCCCACCACCAACCTGCACCTCGAATTCCCCATCTACAACCGCAATACCGGCACGGCCGCGCAGGTCGAAGCCGTGCTGGTCTACGACAGCTCGTTCTGGGGCGCGCCCAACAATACCTGGCAGGCGGAGCCTGGCGCCGGCTGGTGGCTGCGCACCAGTCAGGGCAGGCTGACCGAGACCATTCAAAACCAATATGGCGCCTGCGGATGGACCAGTGGCGACGGTACCGACGACGGCACCGGCAGCATCTACAATTACAGCTTCATCCTGCAGGAACCGGACGGTTCCCAAGTCAATGTCGGCACGGTAATGGAAGCGGACCCGCCGCATGGGAGCCACCCCTTCGACTACTATTGGGATTGCCCCACCGGTGATTCGCTCCCCGAGTCGTTCGGGACGGGCGATGGCAAAGGTTACTCCGTAATTGCCAGCGGCACCTACAGGTCGGTCACCGGCACCGCCTTTGACGGCGCCGGCGACGAGATCGACAATGGCTTCATCGACCGCAACGGCAACGCCGTGACGACCTCGGGCGGGAGCATATCCGATCCTCTCGGCGCCGCGCTCAGCGTCAGCGGCAGTGGTACGCCGTCCTCGCCGATTGTCTATTCCTACACCGGCCCCAACAACACCCAACAGCAGATCACGGTCTTGTATCAGAGTGCTTACGCCACCGCCAATTTCGGGTGCTATAACAACTGGAGTGGCAATCTCAACGTACCCCAGACGATCATCTATCCTGACGGCACGACGTACAACCTGAACTATGGCACCGACGGCAGAGTGAGCTCGCTCACGCAGCCCGGCGGCGGCATGGTGCATTACAGCTATTATTTAGGGGTGCAGTGCTCGCCGTTCACCATCTCCGATGGGCTGAACCAGACCGACTCCCTCGACGGCAGCCTCAACTGGAACTGGACCCACGATACCTCCAGCAACCAGACGGTCGAGACCGACCCGTACTACAACAAAACCGTGACCACGCTCGACAGTTCCGGCAACCCAGCCGATGTGGACGCCTACAACGGGAGCACGCTGGTGCAGCGCACCGTGATCAGCGGCACTGTTTCCAACCGCACCGCCGTCGACGAGCTGTGCGTGTCAACCACCGACCCCTGCGGGGCGTCAGACACAGCCATGTTGAAATCCTCCCACGCCCTGACCAGCGATGGGTTTGGGTTTGTCACCTCGACCAGCGACACCGACTGGGGCGTGAACGCGCCCGGCGCCGTGCTGCGGCAAACGGTGAACACGTACCAGTACACCGGCAATGGGGAGGTCCTGGCCAGCGCCAAGACCGAGGACGGGTCGGGCAACCAGTCGGCGCTGACCACGCTCGGGTCGCTCGATGTCCATGGGAATCCGCAGACGGAGAGCGATTATTTTTCGAACACGGGTTCGCTGACAACCAACCTGACCTACAACAGCAACGGCACGGTGGCAACCGTAACCCAGCCCAACGGCGAGGTCTCGACGTTCGGCTATCAGTGCGGGAACGGATTGTTGCCGTCGAGCAACACCGTGCATGACGGCGGCGGCACGCTGCTGGGCACGACCTCAGCGGTTTGGGATTGCACTGGCGGTGTCGTGACCAGCGCCACCGACATGAATGGGCTCGTCGCCTCGACTTCCTACGACGCGCGCTGGCGGCCGGCCACGACGACGGCGCCGGACGGCGCCGTCACCAACATCAGCTACCCGGCCTCGTCGAACTCATTTTCGCAATCCGAAACCTGGAGCAATTTCAGCGGGGCCACAACCGATGTCTTGACCACGCTCGACAGCCTGGGCCGGGCCGTGCTCGCGCAGCAGCGTACCGGGCCGGGAAGTTCGACCTTCGACTCGGTCCAAACCTTGTACGACGGCATGGGCCGGGCGTATTCTGTGAGCATGCCCTACACTGGTTCCGCCGGGCTGGGTGCGCCGGGCGGAACCGCCGTCACGGCAACCACCTACGACGGCCTGTCGCACCCAACCAAGGTGGTCGACGGCGGTGGCGGCGAGGTCGACTACGCCTACACTCTCAATGGCGTGCTGAGCACTGTGGTGGGCGCGAGCGGCGCACCGAGCACGGGGAAATATGAGACGATGGACGGCCTTGGGCGCTTGGCTTCGGTGTGTGAAGGTACCTCGGGTGGTTCTATCACCGGTGGGCCAAATTTCAGCCTGCCTGGGTACAAAACCACCTATACCCGCAACAGCCTGGGAGCCATAACCGGAGTTGTCCAACAGGCATCGGTATCATCCCAAGAAACACGCAGCTTCAGCTTCGATCAACTGGGGCGTTTGACCCAGGAGGTCAACCCGGAAACCGGCACGACGAACTATTCTTTCGATACAGACGGTACCTGCGGAACGTCGAACGGCGACTTGGTGAAGCGGCAGGACAATGGCAGCAACGTGACCTGCTATGGTTACGATGGCTTCCATCATGTGACCCAGATTTCATATCCAAGCTTCCCGCATGCGGTGGCCACGCCCAATAAATATTTTGTTTACGGCACAGCCAATTCGCCCGTCGTTATCGGCGGCATCACCATGCAGCACGTCGTCAATCGGCTGGGTGAGGCCTACACCGGAGCCCACATAACCGATGAGGGTTTCAGCTATCCCAACCAGGGCGACGAGGCAGACGCCTACCAGCTTTCGCCGAACTCCGGCGGGTGGTATGAAAGCATTGTGACCAGCTATCCGAACGGCGCGCCCGCCTCGCTCGGCCTACCCGCGGTGCCGTCCATCGTTTATGGCATCGATGGCGAGGGCCGGCCGACCATCGTGGGCGCTGGCTCGTACCAGAACCTGGTGTCGAGCGCAACTTACTCGGCGCTGGGCTTGACCAACCTTACCTTCGCGTCAGGCGACAGCGACGCCTATGGTTTCGACGGGACCACGGGACGCATGACCAGCTACCAGTTCAACGTTGGCGGCCAAACCGACATCGGTACACTTGGCTGATATGCGAATGGTTCGATGAAATCGCTGAGCATCGCCAACACCGTGCCCGGCGCGCGCGACAACGGCTACGCCTGCACCTATTACCACGACGACATGGGCCGGTTGCAGGAGGCCAACTGCGGTGCCGCCGACGACCAGAAATTTTCTTTCGATGCCTTTGGCAACCACAACACCACCAGCGGTCCGTCGGGAATCGTGACCAGCTTCACGTTCGACCTCCACAACCACATCAGCAACGCGGGCGTAAATTACGACCTCCAAGGTAACTTGCTCAACGATCCGCTACTGCCAAGCCAAACCAACAGCTTCGACGCTGAAGGCAAGCCGGTTACGTTGGAGGGCGCGGCAGTGACGTTTGACGCGCTTGGCCGCGCCGTCGAATCCGGCGGACATGAGTTTCTTTACGGCCCAGGCGGAAGCAAACTGGCAGTGATGTCTGGCCAAGCCCTGGTCCGCGCCGACGTGCCGCTGCCGGGCGGCGCGACCGCCGTCTACGGTCCATCGGGGCTGCTGCAATATTACCGCCACGCCGACGGACTGGGGAGCGCGCGCCTCAGCAGCGACACTAGCGGCCATGTGGTATCGAGCGACATTTATGCGCCCTTCGGTTGGGACGAAACCAGCGCCGGTGCCGGATACCAGAGTTTCACCGGCAAGAAGCAGGACATCGACACCGCCCACAGCGGCGGCCAGTACGACTTCCCCGCCCGCGAATACAACCCGCTGCAAGGCCGCTGGTGGACCCCAGACCCGGCCGGCTCCGCAGCCATGAACCCGCAAAACCCGCAGACTTTCAACCGTTATGGATACGTCAGCGGGATGCCAACCCAAGCCGTGGATTCATTAGGATTCTGCGGCAATTTGGTCGTGGGCGGCAGCACACAGGCTTCATCTCAAGTTGAGAGCGCATTCGCTGACTCGCTTTCGGGCAATGCAATATTCCCATTCGCGGGCCAGGATCTTGGCCAGAGCGTGTTGAGCATCCAACTCGCCGCGTTCGGCTTCGGAAGTTCGCTGGCAAAGGTTCGCGGCGCAATCTCGAGCCTCGCAGCGCAGGGGCCGGGGAGATTCACGCTCTATGGTTTCAGCGGCGGTGCGCAACTAATCCAGACCGCACTCAACCAGCTCGGACCGGCAATTGCCTCCCGCGCCAATGTGGTTGGAATTTCGCCGGGTTACGGGGATGCATTTGTGCCGCAGAATCCGACGAACGCGTTCACCGTTTGGGGAGGCCTCGGGGCCGCCGACGCCGCAGTTGCAGTAGCCGCAATCCAGAACGGGCTTACCTCCGGCAGGACTTTGGTCACTGGCTGCAAGCATAATGCCGATTGCGAGTTCTCGAACGCGTGGTCGGCGCTAACCTCGGTTTCGAGCCCGGCCTGCCCGTCTATGCCGCCGCCCACCGCAGGGGCAGGTGCTGCCAGCGGCGGCGGCGTGAGCGGCGGCGGCAGCTTCTGGTTCTGGCTGGTTGAATGGCTCACAGGCCAGAACCAAGATTTGCCGATCGGGTACGCCACGCACAAGTTCATTTACAAGTAACGGGGACTGCAGCATTCATATGCGGAAGTCAGTTGGGAAAACCGCCACGCTCTATCTCAAGCATCTGGGCATCGCTTGGCCGGGCGTGACCATCGGCGCCTTGGTTCTGGGGGCGCTTCCGAACCGCCTGGGTTTGATATGGCTTTTCGGCATTCCGAATGGCGCGCCGTTCTTCGTTGGGTGGTTGGGGGCGGGGGCCGTGCTCGGCTACGTGATGAACAGTAAGGACAGGACGCGAGCCGCCTATTTAACATTTATCCCGGCGCTGGCAATGTTACTGACGGATCTGCCTGGCACACTTCACATGTCTGTCGATGGAGGTTGGGCGGGAGTGTGGACTGCATATTTCAGCAAAAATTGTAGTAGCTCGGAATGTCTCAACGAATTGTTGATGACCGCACCGCTCTATGCGTGTGCCGCATATTCGCTGGCGGCCTGGGCCGCACTACGCCGCGACCGCCGCACCACCGAACGCAGCGCCAAATTATTGGATCCTCCGCATTTTCAGTAGGCCGCTCCTGGCACAAGCCCGACATCTGCCATGATCAATGCATGCAAAGGGGCTATCTAGTGTTCCAGGACGAAACCAGCGCCGCTCCCGGCTACCAGAGCTTCACCGGTAAGAAGCAGGACATCGACACCGCCCACAGCGGCGGCCAGTACGACTTCCCCGCCCGCGAATACAACCCGCTGCAAGGCCGCTGGTGGACCCCGGACCCGGCCGGTTTGGCGGCTGTGGATCCGGAAAACCCGGCCAGTTGGAACCGGTATGCATGCCCATGCGACCCGCTGGACGTTGTCGACCCGAGTGGCATGTCGACCTGCACTGTTGATATTTATATAAACAATAAGACCCATCTCGATCAAGCCGGCATCAGCGCGATTGAGAGCCGAATCAACCAGATATTCGGAGCAACCGCGGACGGGAACGGCAACACTACACAAGCCAACTTTGTCTCAGGCGCTGGCGACTTTGAGTTAGCGCTGTTCAATGTTGGTCCGGAGGGAATGTTGGGGCTTAGTCAATTCACTCAAGGATCGGCGGATATCTTCGTTGCCCCCATGCAAAGCGAATTCACCAGCAATTTTGGCCTGGGCGCGGGCACGATCGCGGCCCACGAGTTGATTCACCGCATCGCAGGTGTTGGAGATTTGCCGCTCAAGGTGGGTGCCGAATTGATGACCCGCGACGCCGCGATCGAGAGTCGCGATATCAAAACGCCGGATGTCGATGCGCAAAGCGCTTCGGTTGCGGGATTTGCAAAGCTATCTCAGGCGGACGCCAGTGCGCTCTATCTAAATTGCATAAAACTGCATCCGCCAAGGAAGAAGCGAGCGGGCGGGGGAGCGCTGGGCGATGACGGATGGTTTTTCTTTCGCGCATACGACTGCGGCGAGGGCGGCAATGAGGAATGCGCCGCGGAGGGATGGATTTACGATCCAGGGCATAGGTATCACTAAAGCGAGCATCGATATGCTACGCACATTCAGAGCGTTGCGGTGTATTGCCAAAAGCTTCCTGCCGCTCTGCGTCACGCCAGCCCTGATTGCGCAGAGCCTGGCCGGTCAGATGCCGCCACAGGTCCAGCGTGCGATGGATCGCATTCCCGCCTGCAGTTTGTTGCACCGGCCTGCTGGCGAAATGTACACTCCCAACCCGGTCGCGCCTTATATGCGCGACATTCTTCGGTTCGGCATCAAGCGTGCCGTGGTGGCAATCGCCTTCGCCCGCAGCGACAATGCTGTTCTAAGTCGCCCCAGAATCGTCGAGCGCGTTTATTTTAGTCGTCTTGATGGCCCCGACGGGCAGATCGCTGATGCCGGGAAGTTGGCGGCGATCAAGAACAGCGGTCTGCAAACCGAACTCGACTGGATTGCGTTCAGCAGGCTGTTGAAGTCGCATGAACTCAGTTTTGCCGACCGCCAGCCGCCCGGCTCAGCTCCTATGGCAATGTTTTTCGCGCAATTTTTCGCAATGCCCTCGATTGGGGCTCCAATTGAAGAACAAGAAGGTATATTACCGCGGCCACGCCTCTCTGCAATGCAGATTGCGGCACGGCTCGGGGACGCCGCCGCCATTCGAAGAATGACGGCCTCATCGACGTCGCAGGCGACTTTGAATCGGGTACTGGCGTACGCCGCAGGCAGCGATTACGACAACACCGAAGTGTTTGAAAGCTTGGTCCGGGCCGGCGCCGATGTCAACGCTCGTGACGATGACGGAGACCCGGTGATTGTGGACGCATTCCATACGCCTTGCAATGTGCTGGCCTTGATTCGGCTCGGCGCGCGCGTTACCGAACATGACCGCGATGGCGAGTCTGTGCTTCAAGTTGCCGAGCGGTTGGATTTTCAGCAAGTGGTTAAAATCATCCGGGATGCCATCGCGAATCCGCGCTGACGAAGAACGGGCTATACGTGAGCCGGGCTACAGGCCGACGCGACGAGCAACACCATCCTGGATAGTGTCCGGAATCTTTCGCACATTTTCGCCAGTCCGAGGGCCGAACGCCAATCCGGCAAGGCGTCTTGGAAATCTATTCCTGGGCGCTTTTGGCTGCGCCCAGGAGATTTGCGCTTGCGCCCAGAGTCGGAATCTGCACCGACTGGCCTTGTTTCGTTAGATCCGCCGCCAGCACCGTGGCCGCGCTCGCTTCGCCGTGCACCAGGAAGATCTGCCCCGGCTTACCCACCCATTTCAGGAGATCGTCATGGTCGGCATGGGCGCTGAAGCCGCTGATCGTCGTCACCGTGGCTCGCACCGGAACCACTTCACCAAACAACTTCACCTGCTGCGCGCCGTCAATGATTTGCCGCGCCGTCGTGCCCACCGCCGCGTAGCCAACAAAGATGATGCTGTTCCGGCTGTCGGAAACGTTGTGCCGCAGGTGATGCAGAATGCGCCCGCCCGCCGCCATCCCCGATCCTGCCATGATGATCGCGCCGTGCACCCCGTTAATCGCGATTGACGCCTGGGTGTCGCGCGTGAAGTGCAGCCCCGGCAGCGCGAACGGATCCACGCCCGCGGCCAGCAGCGCCCTCGTTTCGGGGTTAAAACACTCCTGATGCTGCTTGAAAATCTCCGTTGCCGAGATCGCCATCGGCGAATCCAGGTACACCGGCGTCGACGGTGGAATCAACTTTTGCTCGATCATCTCACGCAGGTAATAGAGCAGGTCCTGTGCCCGCTCCAGGGCAAAAGTCGGGATCACTACATTGCCGCCGCGCTTCAGCGCCGCTACGATCGCGGTGCGAAACTCGGCGATCGAGTCCGCCTGCGAACGGTGATTGCGGTCGCCATAGGTCGACTCCATCACTACCGCGTCAGCCGGAGGAGCTGGCGTCGGCGGATTGAGAATCGGCTTGTCGCGGTTGCCGAGGTCGCCCGAAAACACAATCCTCCGCCGCAGTCCCGCCTCTTCCAGCTCCAGCAGTATCGACGCCGAGCCCAGGATGTGGCCGGCATTCTGGAACGTCGCGCGCACTCCCGGCACCAGTTCAAACGCCGCGCCATAGGTCGCAGTGCCGGAAAACTGCGCCATCGCCTGCGCCACGTCGGCCGAGGTGTACAGCGGCTCGCCCCCGGCGGGGGTTCCGTCGGTATGCCGGTGCCGCAACTCCTCAAGCTGTAGCATGGCTGAATCCTGCAACACCAGCTTGGCCAGATCCACCGTGGCGGCGGTGGTCACAATGCGCCCCTTGAAACCGCGCTTGACCAGCAGCGGAATGCGCCCGCAGTGGTCGAGATGGGCATGCGTCAGTAGCAATAAATCAATCGCGGTCGCGTCGAAACCGAAAGCCACCGCGTTTTCATCGTGCAATCGCCGGCTCCCTTGAAACATGCCGCAGTCAATCAGAATGCGGTGGCCCGCGACCTCAAGCAGATGGCAGGAACCGGTGACGTCGCCGGCGGCGCCATGGAAGGAGAGTTGCATCGTTCCATTAGGCCACAAAAAAAGCGCCGGCGTTGCCGCCGGCGCTCGGTCTTTCGCGATGGCTAAGGCTGCTTACTTGCTGCCGCCGCCACCGCCACCGCCACGACGACCGCGGCCGGCCGGCATTTTGGCGACTTGCTCGGGGGTGAGCAGGGCCTTGATGTCATCGTTGGCCTTGGTCATGATGGCGCGACGATCGGCGCCTTCCGCTGCCGCGTCCGTGTACGCTTTCTCATAGATGGCCTGAACCTTCGGCTTCTGGTCATCCGTCAACGTCACGGCCTTGTCCAAGCGCTCCGTCGACGCCTTGGCGCGATCGGCCGGCGTTTGTTGCGACATCGCTTGGCCTTGGTTAACTGCAACTGCCGTCGTGGCGGATACCTTCGGACTCGCCGCAAACGCCAGCATAGTGCCCAACGCCAAAGTGGCGGAGCCAATCAAAATACGGGAACTCTTCATGAAAAATCCTCCCTGGAATTGCCCGCCCTTGAATTTTCGCGGGCTAGGTCACTTCTGTATACGCATTACGTCATGGCGCTGTTACAAATATTACCATCTAAATCCAGACCGCCGCTACCAACGCCACCGAAAGGGCGATCTCAGCCACCGTCAGCCAACGGCCGCCATGCTCGCCACGGCGCATCAGCCAATCGATCTTGCCCTGCCAGACCTTTCCCACCGCTGCATAAATCGCCACCCAGATCAAACTTGAGGCAAGCGAGACTAGGAGAAAGCGGTGGAAAGAGGTGCCCTGCAAGCCGTAAATTACATAGGCCGCGCTACGTAGTGGAGGCAGGAACTTCGCACCTAAAACCATTTGCGCCGAAAGGTGCAGTCGCATCGAGTGCAACCCGATCCATTGCGCCAGCACTCCCCGGCCCGCCCGCGAGAGTCCAAACAAAATGAGATCGTTGCACACCATTCCCGTCACGCCGCCCACGGCCAGCTTGGCGAATCCAAGCCCTAGGCGCGCCGCGCGCGTCGCCAGGCTCGATGCGGCGACGGCAATCATCGCCTCGCCGGGCAGCGCCATCCAGGCCTCCAGGCTCAGCGCCAAAAGCAGGCCAATTATCGGGTGTTTATGAATCAAACGCAGCAAGAACAGAAGCCTCCACTTTGATTTACATGCCCATTCATGCAACCTGGCTGCCATTCGCAAATCCCAACCTGTACTGGTACAATGAGTAGAGCGGTGCCGCACTTCGGGGAGGTCCAATATGGCTGGTCGATCTGGTCCCACGTTCCAAAAACGGCAAAAGGAAAAAGCCCGGCAAGAGAAGCAGCGCGAAAAGGTCGAACGTCGCGTCGTGCGCAAGCAGGACAAGGCCGCCGGTATTCCCAGCGCCAATAACGAAATTGACTATAATTTCAACCCTTATGAAGGGCTGGACGAGTACGTGGACCCTCTGATTGACGAAGCCGAGCCCGAGGGCCAGCAGCCGAACTAGTTCTTGCCCATATCGGCGATCAGCTTTTTGGCCAGGGGCAGACTGTAGCCGCACGCCGGGTCCTGGACACGGCAACTCGCCAGCGACCATTCGCAACCACACGTGCAGGCGTGCTCATTCAGCGCTGCCAGCACCTTTTGGCGTTCCTCCGGCTTCAGCGCTTTCAGATCGGCGGCGATGCCGGGAATGTCAATCGTTCCCACCTTGCCGGCCGGCGAAAGCTGGTCGCGGCGGGCGATCTTGATCGGCGTCGGCAGGCCCAGCAGCCACCGCGTCTCGGTGTCGAAAACCTCGTAAGGGTTGGCGCCGTGGTTCTTCTGCTGCACTTCGCCATTGGGGCCGATGACGAACGTCACCGGAATCGAAGGCATCCCGCCGAACCGTGCCTGCACCGCGGGCGTTGCCATCGCCACCGGATAATTGATGCCCAACTTAGCCGCGACCTTGGCTACGGCCGCCGGCGGGAGTTCATCCACCGACATCCCGATCACCTGTAACTTGTCGGGATAGGCGCGTTGCAGGCGCTCGAGCGCGGGTATCTCCTCGCGGCACGGCCCGCACCAGGTGGCCCAGAAGTTGAGCAGCACCACCTTGCCGCGCAGGGCGGCGAGGTTGATCGGCTTGCCGTCGAGCGAGGTGGCCTCGAGCGGGGGCGCCGGCTTTGGATTCTTGTACAGAAAAACGACGTCGGCCAACGACTGCGGCTGGGCGGGTGCTTGGGCCGCCGGCGGCGCCGAGGGCATAAGCCAAAAAAGTAGACCCGCAAAAATCGCCAAACTTCGCATGAGTTGATTCTAACCCGACGATCGCTTGACAGCGGCCCAATTAGGCGCAGACTTAGTTCAAGGGGAATGTCGGTATGATCCTCAAGACCGGTTTGTTGGTCGCAACCGCCGCAGGCTTAATCGTCGGCCTGGGAGCACAAACGGACAACAGCGTCAATGGCGGCAGCGCCGTCCGCATCGTGAGCGTAAGCTTTGTCTCCGGCGCGGTCGAGGTGAGCCTGCCAGACGGTAACGGATGGCGGCCGGCGTTGCTTGACTCTCCGGTCGTGGAGGGCGAACAGATCCGCACCCTCGAGAAAGGCCTCGTCGAGATTCAATTTGAGAATGGCTCCGCGCTGCGTCTGGCGCCAAGATCGGAATTGGCTATGACAGCGCTCAAGCGGAACGCCTCAGGCGATACCGTCACCACCGCCGACGTAAGCGCCGGCACCGCCTTCCTGACCCTGCGCAAGGAGGACGCCAAGCAATTCCGTCTGCAATTGCCCAGAAGCGAAGCCATCGTGCCCGAAGGCGACGTCGCGCTGCGGGTTGATGTCGCCTCAACCGCCGCGCCAGTGATTTCCGTTTACGAGGGCAAGCCCAAACTTGACAGCGATAACAAGCTGACAACGCTGGAGCGTTCGACCCCGACCGCCCAAGCCGACGAATCGGCAAAATGGAGCCGTGAGCGCGACAGCCTCACTCAGGAGGCGTTCCGGAACGGCGTCCAGCCTGGCAGCCTTTCTACCTACAACAACTGGTACGACAGCAGCTCGACCCTTAGCCTTCCCCACTATACGGACACAACGTTGGTAAAGGGCACCGACGCGACCTGCCCCTGGGCCGTGATCAGCGGACCCTATGCCGGCTGGTGCTGGTCACCGACCCGCGGCTGGTTCACCAGCGCGCAAGCCGCGACCCTGTTTACGTCGGCGAGCGGTGGTTGGGTCTACGGCGCCTCGCCCTGCTTCGATTTGTACGACATGGATATGGGGTTCTACGGCGTTCCCGGATACGGCTACAGCAGCTTTGGTGGCTGCGGCGGCTACGGCGGATTTTCCTCATGGATGGGCGGACAAATCTTGCCAGGCTCGGGCGGCGGCCCGGTAGTCAATCCAAAGGTCGGCACGCGCATCATGCCGCCCAATCCTCGGGGATCGATCCACGGGCGCGGGGTCAAGTTTCATCCGGTGCGGGTCGCCGGTGTGACCTCCTCGCATCTCGGCATACACACCAGCTTTGAATCTCACAGGCCAATGTTCGCCAATGGCGCTGCTGTCAGTTCACTCAACCAGGAACGTTCCACCGGTTCAAATACCGGCACTTTCACTTCCGTGCACACCAGTGGCGGAGGCGGCAGTGTCGGCGGCGGGTCCATTCACAGTTCAGGCGGCGGCAGCGTAGGCGGTGGCTCCATCCATAGCTCGGGCGGCGGCAGTGTCGGCGGCGGTTCGGTCAAGCATTGAGCCTGTCCTTGTACAATTGAACGAGGAGAAAATTGCCGCATGCTCAAGCAACTCGCTGCCAGCGTCGCCTTGTCGCTGGCATTGATCGCCGGTGCCGCCGCGCAAGGCGGTGTCAACCCGCCGGTGGCCACCAACGTTCCGCCACCCGCCAATAGCAACAGCAGCGCTTGGGGCGGCGCCAGTGAACTGTATTTTGCGGGTTCATTTCAGGCTGCCAAGGCCACCGTGGCCAATGGCGTCAACGTCAGCACCACCAACGTCGCCGGCGCCCAGATCGCCTATCGCTATCACGTCACCGACTACAACGCGGTCGAGGTGCGGGTGGCTTTCGCCCAGCCCACGCAGACCTACGGGCCCACCGTTATCGTTCACACCCGCGCTTACGAAATGTCGATGGACTACGCCTGGACCGTGCCGTCGGACGGCTTTTTCCGTCCGTTCCTGCTCGGCGGCTGGGGCATCCTTCACTACACGCCCCTCGCCAACGGCAGCACGCCCGGATCCATCACCCAAAACAAGGCGACGCTTATCTATGGTGGCGGCGTCGACGCCAAGCTGAAGGGCAGCCTCAGCCTGCGCCTCGAATACCGCGGCCTGGTGTATCGCGTTCCGGATTTCGGCCAGATCGGAATCAGCAAGTGGAACCATATGCCTGAGCCCGACGCCGGTATCGTTTGGCATTTTTAAAGTGCGCATCGCCGCCATCGACTTTCTGAACGCCGCGCCCTTGATGTGGGGTCTCGGCGCGGATGCGCGTTTCACCCTCGACTACACTCTGCCCTCGGCCTGCGCCGACGCCTTGCGTCAAGGCGATGCCGATCTGGGCGTAATCCCGGTCATTGAACTGGCGCGGCGCGAGGGACGAATTAGCCTCACCGCCCTCGCCGGCATGGGTGTGGCCTCATCCGCCGCCGCTCCTTCGGAAGTCCGCAGCATCCTCTTGGTTTCGCGCGGACCGGTCGAGCAAGCGCGCTCCGTTTCGCTCGACGCCGCCTCGCGCACGTCGGCCGCGCTGGCGCAAATTCTTCTCCGCCACCGGTTTGCCGCCAAGGCGCAATTTGTCGTCGGCGACTCCGATTGGCGCGCGGCCCTCGCGCGCCACGACGCCGCCTTGATCATTGGCGATCCGGCCCTGCGTCTGCGCATCAGCGGTGAGGCCGAACGCGCCGGATTCGAAGTGCTCGACCTGGCGCGCGAGTGGCACCAATGGACGGGCCTTCCCTTCGTGTTTGCGCTATGGGGCGTGCGCGGCGAAGTGTATGCGGCCAATCATGAATGGCTTCCGGCGCGTCTGCGCCAGGCCCTCGACGACGGCATTGCCCAGCGCTCCGCAATAGCCGCGGCCTGGGCGCCGCGCCTGGGCATTCCCGAGGCTGAAGCGCACCTCTACCTGTCCGAGAATGTGGTCCATCGCCTTGGCCCCGCGCACGCCGCCGGACTGGAACGGTTCTTCGCCTTGGCCGCCGCCGACGGCCTGATTGAGGTGTCCGCGGCACCGGCCATGCTCGAGGTGGAGGCGTGATCGCCCATCTCGAAGGCACGCTGCTCGAGCGCCATCCGGCCCGTATCATCCTCGATGTGCATGGCGTCGGATACGAGCTGCAGGTGTCGGTGGGAACGTTCACCGCGCTCCCGCCGGCTGGCGGACGGACGGCGCTCCATGTCTATACTCAGGTTCGCGACGATGCCATTCTGTTGTTCGGCTTCGCCACCGCGGCGGAAAAGCAACTGTTCGAGAAGCTGATATCGGTCAATGGAGTCGGCCCGAAAATGGCGCTGGCGATTTTATCCGGACTGCCGCTGGAAGCCTTGGCGACGGCGATTCGGCAGGCCGATCACGCGCGTCTGACCGCCATCCCGGGCGTGGGCAAGAAGACGGCGGAGCGGTTGGTGGTCGAGCTGCGCGACAAGATTCCCACCGGGCTGGCCGGCGATGCCGCCGCCGCGATGCCCTTGGCAGGGCCGGCCGAGGAGGTGCTCAGCGCTCTCGTCAATCTCGGCTACGCTCCGCCCGCGGCGGAGAAAGCGGTGCAGCGCGCCTTGCAACAGAGCCCCGCCGCAAGCTTCGATGATCTCTTCATGCTCTGCATGAAGTCGCTCTAAACTCGATCAAACCAGGGCGATGGAATCTTTGTCGAAGCGCATCTTCACCCGGCGGCGCAGCTCGCGTGTCACCGCCCACTGCTCGACCGGCGCCGTCTTCATGCGCGCCTTGATCGATACCGAGGCGCTGCTGAGCGACTCCACGCCGAGAATTTCGAGCGGCGCCAGGATCTTGCTGGCGAAGGCGGGGTCGTGCTGCAGTTCCTCTCCGATTTGCTTCAGAACCTGGGTTACGCGGGTGACGTCTTCCTTGTAGGCGACGGATATTTCAAGTACCGCGAACGAGTAATCCTTGGTCAGGTTGGAGTATTCAGTGATCGAGCCATTCTGAAACACGTACACCGTGCCATCGTTGGCGCGCAGCACCATGATGCGCAGGCGAATGGTTTCGACCAGCCCGGTCTTGCCATTGATCGTGATCACGTCGCCGACCCGGATCTGATTTTCCAGAATCAGGAAAATGCCGGCGATCAAATCCTTGACCACGGTTTGCGCGCCGAAGCCGATTGCCACGCCGGCCACACCGGCGCCGGTTAGGATCGGCGTGATATCCATGTTGGCTTCGCGCAGCGCCATCAACAGGGCCATCCCGAGGATGACGATGATGGCCAGGGCCCGCAGCAGCCGCCCCACCGTCTCAATGCGTTTGTAGCGCTCCCGCACATCGGGCGTCGCGCCCGGCCCGTTTTCCCCCGAAGTCAGCACATCTTCGAGGTAGGCGACAAAATAGTGCGTGATGCGCAGCAGAATATAAGCGCCGGCGAAAATAAACAGAATACGCAGCCCCGGGCCCGTCGCCCAGCGGCTGATTTGAGGCCATCCCAAGCGCGCGGCCCCCCCCACCCCCCGCGCCAGAATAGCGAGCACCGCCAGGAACCCGGCTCCGGCGACCGCGATCCGGATGTTGGCCGCCAAATGCCCGGTGGCCCGCGCCGATCCGGCCGGCGCCACCCCGCGCAGCCAGCGTGTCAGCAGCGCCATCACCAGCGCCAACACCGCGACCACCACCACGGCGGTCACGATCGTCGGTAGCAGGGCTATCAGTCGAACGTGAATATTGGTCAGCATGCCGTTGCTTAAAAGCTTAGAGGTTCAATGGGTCCACATCGACTACAAGCGCGGTAGGCGGAAATTTCTGTTCCCGGACATAGGCGCGGAGCGCGCGCAGCACGCCCGCCAACTCGCGCCGGCTGGCGCTCTTGAACAAAAACTGAAACCGGTACTCGTTTTTCGCCCGCGCCAGTAGCGCCGGCGAGGGCCCCAGAACCTTGGTGCCGGGCGTGGCGTGTTCACGGAGAAACGCGCCGGCCTGTTGCGCCATCCGCAGCGCCTGCTCCATTGCCTTATGCCGCACCTGGGCGCTGGCCAGCGCGGCACAGGGCGGGTAATGCATCCAGCGCCGGAAGTTGATCTCCTTCTCGTAGAAGCCGGCGAAGTCGGAACGCGCCGCCGCCTCAACCGCATAATGCTCCGGGTGCATGACTTGCACAATTACTTCGCCCGGTTCCGTGCCCCGGCCGGCGCGCCCGGCCACCTGAGTCAGCAGTTGAAACGTTCGCTCGGCGGCGCGGAAGTCCGGGAACGTCAGACCCAAATCCGCCTGCACGACGCCCACCAGCGTGACGCCGGCCACATCGTGCCCTTTGGCGATCATCTGGGTCCCGACCAGAATGTCGATCTCGCCGGCGCGAAACCGCTCCAAAACTTGCTCGAAGTGCTTGCGCGTTCGCGCTGTATCGCGGTCCAGCCGCGCAATGCGCGCGCCGGGTAGGAACGCCGTCAACTCCTCCTCGATCTTTTCGCTGCCGGCGCCTAGAAAATACACATGCTCGCTTGCGCAGGCCGGGCAAAGCGTGGGCACGTCGGCCTGGTAGCCGCAAAGGTGGCAGACGAGCTTGCCCATCTTCTTGTGATAGCTCATCGCCAGCGCGCAGTCCCGGCACATCACCGTGGCGCCGCAGCTCCGGCACAGCACCACCGGGGCGAAGCCGCGGCGATTGATCAGCAGGATTGCCTGTTGGCGCCGGGCCATGCGGTCCTCGAGCGCCGTGCGCAGCCGCGCCGAAAAATTGATCTCGACATTCTTGTCGATTTTCTTGCCGGCCTCCTTGGCCAGGCTGCGGAACTCCGCTCCCATATCCACCACCGCGATCGTCGGCAGCGGACGCCGCTCGACCCGTTCGTTCATTTCAACCAGGAGATATTTGCCGCTCCGCGCGTGAGCGTAGCTCTCAAGCGACGGTGTAGCGGAACCGAGGACGATCGTCGCGCCACTGAGCGCCGCGCGCATCACAGCCAGGTCGCGGCCGTGATACCGGGGCGATTCCTGTTGCTTAAAACTGGCGTCGTGTTCCTCATCCACAATGATCAGCCCCAGTTGGGGCACGGTCGCAAACACCGCCGAACGCGTTCCGATGGCGACCCGCGCCTCGCCCCGGTGCAGACGCCGCCAATGCTGCGCCCGTTCCCCCTCGCTGAGGCCGGAGTGCAGCACCGCGACCAGGGCCGGAAACGCATCCTCAAAATCGGCGAAAAGCGCCGGCGTCAAGCCGATCTCGGGAACCAGCATGAGCACCGAGTGCCCGCGCTCCAGCGCCGCGTCAATGGCCGCGAGGTAGACCGCCGTCTTGCCGCTGCCAGTCACGCCGTGCAGCAGCAGCGGGCGCTTGACGGCGCCCGCCGCGCCACCCCCACCCTGGACGCCGGCATGGAGGCTGGCTTCGATCGCCGCCATCGCCCGCGTCTGGCTCGAGTTGAGATTTTCAATCCGCGGGCGCGCCCGCCATGCCGGCGGTGTGAGCGCGCGCGGACGCTTGGGCTCACGTCCCTTGCCCGGCGGCAGCGCGCACCGCATTACATCGCCGATCGGCGCTTGGTAATAGGTCGCTGCCCAGGCCACCAGCTTGAGCATGGCTTCATCTAGCAGCGGCGCCGCGTCGAGCACCTCAATCAACTCGCGCACCTGACCGGTCTTCACTTCCGGCGGCGGCACGTCGCGAACGCCGGTGACCACGCCTGTTAAGCGCCGCGTTCCCCAGGGCGCGACGACGCGGGTGCCCGGAGCGGCGGCCATGTTAGCGGGAATTCGGTAGCTGAAGGCCTGATCCAACGGCACCGGCAAAACGACGTCGGCAAAAGCCATAATTTGCGCCCTATTATTGTACGGCCCTGCCGCTTCGGGGGAGCCGGCATCCCTCATGGAGCGTGGCGGCTGCTAAAAATGCGGAACTGAGCGGCGACCTTACGCGGGAGCCGCGACGTTTGCACCGCGGGCAAAGTAGGCGCGGAAGGCAGCGAACCGGGCCCCCAGCGCCGCTGCTGGGCGCTGGGGTGGTCGTAATTCCGAAGGGCGGCCTTTGTCGCCGAGGGCTCCGCCATCTGCGTCCACTGCGGCGTCCGTATGCCTCGTGCGGCAGGCGTGGGATTAGACCTCCGATCGTCGCCGTAGTGTTGCGCAGCATAATTGGCGGGGCCATAATAATCAAAGAAAAGACAATCGGCTCCCGTATTGCCGCAAGGAGCCTCACCCATCGAAGGAGACCAACAAATGGCTTCAACAGAAATGGCTACCAATCCGAATAAAGCGCTATGGGAAAAGGGAGACTTTACCCAGATCGCCGCCTTCCTGCGTGAGTCCGGTGAGGAGCTCGTTAATTCTCTCGGCGCCGGCCCGGGGATGAAAGTTCTCGACCTGGGTTGCGGTGATGGAACGACCGCGCTGCCGCTCGCCCGCACTGGCGCCGAGGTCCTAGGTGTCGATATCTCGCGCCCCATGGTCGAGGCCGGGAACCGTCGCGCGCGGGAGGCAGGCCTGAGCCGGCTTTCGTTCCGCGAAGGGGACGCGTGCAACCTCGCCGGCATAGCCGACCGCACCTTCGACCTTACGATCTCCATTTTTGGGGCCATGTTCGCCCCCAGGCCAGCCGATGTGGCCAAAGAAATGGTGCGCGTAACCAAGCCCGGCGGCCGCGTCGTGATGGGCAATTGGATTCCCAATGATCCAACGTTTGTGTCGCAGGTGTTGCGCATCTGCTCGGGCTTCGCGCCGCCTCCGCCGGAAGGCTTCATCAGTCCGATGCTCTGGGGAATCGAAAGCCACATCCGCGACCGGTTCGGCAACGCCGGCGTGCCGGCAACGAACGTAACCATGGTTCCGGCAACGTTCTACATGCAGTCTCCGGGCACCAGCCCTGAGCGGCTCATCGAACTCTTTCGGGATTACTACGGCCCCACCATGAATGCTTACGATGCCGCGCGCCAGAGTGGCCGCGCCGGCGAACTCCACCGCCAACTCGTGGAACTTGCCAAAAGCAAGAATGAAACCTCCCAGGGAACCAGGATTCCCGCGACCTACATGCGTGTCACCGTGCTGGTCTAAGCCGGAAGCGCAGCTACTCCGTTACTGCTTTCTCGATTGCCGCCGCGTCGATCTGGTACCGTGCCAGCAGTTCCTCCGGTTTGCCGCTGCGCGGGATGCCGCGCACGCACAGGCGCCGCACCCGCACCCCGGCCGGTGCCACCGCTTCACAGACGGCATCGCCCAGGCCGCCCGCGCTGTAATGGTCCTCAACCGTGATTAAGGTGTTGTTGGTCGCCTTCGCCGCCGCCAAGAGCGTGGCCGTGTCAATCGGCCGCACGCTGAACAGATCGATCACTCGAATCGAGACGCCTTTTTTCTGCAAGCGATCATGGGCCTTGAGCGCTTCGAAAATAGTCACGCCCGCGCCGATCACCGTGGCCTGGTCCTTGTCGCTCTGGCGCAGAACCTTGGCTTTGCCGAGCCCAAAACTTTCGTCATTCCCGTACAGCAGACTGGCCTTCGGCCGACCGGTACGGATGTAACAGAGCCCCGCCGTGCCCGCCACCAGCTTGACCGCGTTCCAGGTGCTGACCGCATCGCTCGGATAGAGCACTGTCGATTCCGGAAGCGCGCGGAACATCGAGATGTCTTCCAGCCCCATTTGCGAGGCGCCGTCCTCGCCGATCGAAATGCCGGCGTGGGTGCCGACAAACTTCACGTTTGCCTTGGCCAGCCCGCCCAACCGTATGAAATCGGCGGCGCGGTTCAGGAAGCAGGCAAAAGTGGAGACAAACGGAATGCGCCCCGTGGTCGCCATTCCCATCGCCATGCCGGTCATGTTCTGTTCGGCGATGTAGCCTTCAAAGAAACGCTGCGGCGCGACCTTTTGGAAATCCTGGGTGAAGGTTGAGTTCTCAACGTCGCCATCAACCGCGACGATGCGCTCGTCCACTTGTCCGAGCGCTGCCAGCGCCTGCCCGAAAGCTTCGCGGGTTGCGACCTCCTGCCCCGCTGTATATTTCGGCGCCGGCATGGCTTGGGTCGGCGCGGGAATGCTTGCTGCCGCCGCGGGCGGCTGCGGCCAGGGCTTGACCCCGGCCGGATCCGAGCGGAACGCCTGCTGCAGCTCGGCGATGGCGGCGTTGGCTTCGTCGCCCGCTTTTAGCGCCTTGCCATGCCAGCCATTCTTGTCTTCAATAAATGAAACTCCCTTGCCCTTCAGCGTACGCGCCAGCAACACGGTGGGGCGACCCTGGTGGCTGGCCGCCTCAGCGAACGCCGCGCGAATCTGCGCGATGTCGTGGCCGTCGACGATCAGCGCATTCCATCCAAAAGCGCTCCAGCGCCGCTTGTGCTCCTCCATTTCGTGCTGCAGCATCGTCGGTTGGCTCTGACCCAACCGGTTCACGTCAACAATGGCGCAGAGATTGTCGACGTTGTAAAATCCGGCCACTTCGGCCGCCTCCCACACCGAGCCTTCGGCCGTTTCGCCGTCGCCCATCAAAACGTAGGTGCGGTAGCCGGCCCCGGCCAGCCGCGCTTGCAGAGCCATGCCCAAACCGACGGACAGGCCCTGGCCGAGCGAGCCGGTGGGAACGGCGACAAACGGAAGTTCGGGCGTGGGGTGGCCTTCGAGGTCGGAGTCAATGCGGCGCAGCGTCAGCAGGTGCTCGCGCGGGAACAGACCCAACTCCGCCCAAACCGAATACAGCACCGGCGCGGCGTGTCCCTTCGAGAGTACGAAACGATCGTTGGCGGCGGAGCCCGGCTGCTTCGGATCGAGGCGCATGACCCCGAAAAACAGCGTCGCCATTATATCGGCGGCTGACATCGAGCTCGTCGGATGTCCGCTGCCGGCCGCCGTGGTGGCCGTGATCGAATCAATGCGAAGCTGAGTGGCGATATTGTGGAGAGCGAGATCGGGATTCGGTGTCGGCACGGGTGGGTTCCTCAGGCAAGCACGGCTTCGGGCAGCACAAAGCGAACATGTTCATTGATGCCCTCGGCCTCTTCCACGTGGGTGAAGCCGAAGCGGTACTGCAACGCCAGCACGACTTCCTGCACCAGCGACTCGGGCGCGGAAGCGCCCGCGGTCAGGCCGACCGTGTTCACGTTTTCGAGCCACGCGGGCTCAATCGCGTCGGCGTTGTCAATGCGGTAGGCGGGCGCGCCGGCGTTGGCGGCGACCTCAACCAGGCGCAGGGAATTGGAACTGTTTTCGGAACCGACCACCAGCACCAGGTCGGCTTGCGGAGCGATCTTCTTCAGCGCGGTTTGGCGGTTCTGGGTGGCGTAGCAAATGTCCTGCGCCTTGGGCGCGATCACTTTCGGATAGCGTTCCCGCAGGCGCTGGATAATGGCGCTGGTTTCGTCCAAACTCAGCGTGGTCTGGGTGAGGTAGGCGACCCGTTCCGGGTCGGCCACCTCCAGCGCGTCCACTTGTTCAAGGGTTTCGACCACCGGGGTTCCCGGCGGCACCTCGCCCAACAGGCCCACGATCTCATCATGCTGGCGGTGGCCGATGATGACGATGCTGTAGCCCCGCTGCGTATACTCCTGGGCCTCGTTGTGCACCTTGCTGACCAGGGGACAGGTGGCGTCGATGATTTGCAGGCCGCGTTCGCCGGCTTCGCTCCACACCTGGGGAGAAACGCCATGGGCGCTGAAGAACATGCGCGCGCCGCGGGGCACGGCTTCGAGCGAGGGAACGAAAATGGCGCCGCGCGACTCCAGGCTGCTGATCACCGTTCGGTTGTGGACGATCTCCTTTAAGACATAGATCGGCGGCCCGAACTTGCGCAGGGCGCTCTCGACCGCCTCCACCGCGCGCACCACGCCGGCGCAGAACCCGCGCGGCTTCAGAATGAGGATGGTTTTGACCGGCATCCTTCTAAATTGTAGCAACTAAGGCAGTAGCGGCGGCGGACCGCCATGCTGGCGCACATAGGCGTGCAGGGCGGCGAAGCGCGCCTCCACCTCGCTCAGCTTGCTCGGCAGCGCGGCGGAGAGTACGCGGCAACCGTCGTCGGTCACCAGAATGTCGTCTTCAATGCGAACGCCGATGCCTTTGTAGTTCTCAAACACGGGTTTCACCCGCGCGGTGAAGACCTGCCACGCGGCGGCATCGGCCGCCGGCAGGTCCTCTTCGAAGGTGCGGGCGCGGAAGTAAAGTCCCGGCTCCATGGAGAAAATCGCGCCCGGCCGCCGGCCGATGCCGCCCACATCGTGTACGTCGAGCCCCATGGCGTGGCTGGGCCCGTGGAAGTACCAAATGCGCAACTGCTGCTGCGGGGTTGGCGCTCCTGGCGCCGTGGTGATCAGCCCAAGCTTTTCCAGGCCCGCGATTAACACCGCATCCCCAATGGGGCCAAACGCCGGGCTGTCTGGCTTCACCGAGCGGATCATGGCCTGCTGTGCTTCGTACACCAGGTTGTAAATCGCGGCCTGCTGGGGATTGAATTTGCCGCTGATCGGGTAAGTGCGCGTCACGTCGGCCGACATATGCCCGTACTCGGCCGCTGCGTCAATCAGCATCAAGCCCTGCGAGGGGATTTGTTCCTGATCGGATTCGTAATGCAGCGTGGTCGGATTGGTGCCGCTGGCGACGATCTCCGGATAGCCCCAGCTTTCGGCGTGGCGCATGCCGTAGACGGCGTCGAGTGCGGCGCGGAGCTGGTACTCCCACACGCCGGGCGCGGTGAGTGCCATCGCGCGGGCGTGGCCTTCGAGGCTGATGTCGACCGCATGCTGCATCAGCGTGATTTCCCACGCCGACTTGACGCCTCGCAACCGGGCGAAGATCGCGGCGGGATTGCCGATTTCAAGGCTCGGCGCACTTTGCGCCAGCAGCGCGCGTTCGGCCATCTCTTCCGGATACTGGCGCCGGTCGCCCGCGAGCAGCAACAGGCGTCCGCCAGTGGGGACGTGGTCGGTCAGCTTGCCGAACGTGGCGCTGTCGCGCACCGCGTCGTCGCCGGTGATGCCGCTAATGGAGCGGATTTCATCGGTCGTGAATTGGTGCCCCGTCCAACTCTCCTGCGCGGGGTTGGGCTTGATCATGTAAATGACCGTTGTGGGCGTGGCCGCGGGTGACATTACCAACATACCGCCGGGTTGGCTCAAGCCGGTGAGGTACCAAAAATTGTTCTCCTGGCGATAGTCATAATCCACATCGCCGGAAAACACGCGCGGTTCGGCCGCGTATAGCACCAGCACATCGTGCGGACCCATGGCCCGCAGCACGGCGGCGCGCCGCGCGGCGTACTCCGCCGCCTGTGCCGCCGTTGACCGCAACGGCTCGGGCGGCGTGCGCATGAAAATTGCCGGCCCTTGGGCCACAGCCAATGCGGACAGCATTGCTAGAACCAGAGCCACGGTATGATGGCGGATGAGGCATTGGTATCGCATGAGTACCCAAATTATAGGCCGAGCGTGCTGGTTGGTGGTGTTGGCGGCGTCCGCCGCCGCGGCCCAGGCCTCCCCAGGACCGAAAACGGTCACCCTGCTGCCCACCTACGTGCCTGACTCTCATCTCAACTATTCAGTCGTGATCCACTCCTCGATCGGCACCCGCGCCACTCTCGATACCACCGCGGCGGTCGACATGCATGTGCTCTCCGGCGCCACGCCCGGCAATTTTGACGCGGAATTGAAATTCACAAAGTACGCGACCACGGTGAAAGCCGACTTACCCGCCGACCAAACTAACCTGGAGCAGCAATCCTCAGCCATTGACCATGCGGCGCTCACAATGACGCCCGCTCATTTTCGGGTGAGCCCAGGGAAGGTGGAGGTCATCGCCCGGCCGAATGGTGCTGACTTTGATCAGCCGGTGGAGATGCTGGAGGAACTGGTGCGCACCGACGGCCTTCCGAACGGCCCAGTCGCGGTCGGCAATCACTGGACGTTCACCCGCAGCCGCGATATCCCGACCATGAACTTCTCCGTCGCACTCGCGATGGATTGCAGCCTGACCGCTTTCGGCGAGCAGAACGGCCAGCCGACGGCGACCATCGTCATCCATTCCCATGGCAGCACGCCGCTGCCGCCAGGATCACTGCCCGGCTCGCAGGAAATGGCGTCTCAGGGCCTGGTGCCCGAGGCATCTGTCGCGTTCGACACCGACGCCACCTCGGTCTATCGCGCTAAGGATGCGGTTCTCGAATCGACCACCAGCGAAACCAACAACCAGATGCACATCAAGTTCATCGGCCCCTCGCCCAATGCCCAGACGATGGACACAACCATTCACTCAACCTCAACCGTGCGTCTGGAAAGCCACGGAAACGAATAGTTCCCCTCGCTTCAGGCGCCGGGCTTGTCGAATTGCGGCTGGCGCATCAACCAGACCAGGGGCGAAACCACGACGAAGAGAATGGCAAGCGCCCGGAATGCATCGATATAGCTGAGTACGGCGGCCTGCTGTTGGATGCGGGCCAGCATGATTCCCCAGGCTTGCAAGCCGGCATGTGCCACTGACGATCCGGCGCGGGCGAGCAGGTTCGCCAACGAAGCGTGTAGGTGTGCCGCCGCCGCATTGGTGGCGGACACATTCTTGACCAATTCCGCCTGATGGGTTTGACGGCCTCGTGCCAGCATCGCCGCCATGACCGAAATTCCGAGACTCGATCCCAGATTGCGGGTAAACGCCGTGATGCTCGTGGCGTATCCCATCTCGGCGTTCGGGATGGGGTCGACGCTAATGGTGGCGAACGGGACAAACACGCAGGCCAGTCCCGCGCCCATCAGGATTTGGGGCCAGAGAAAGCTCGCCGGCGAGGCGGCGCCGTTGAGTTGCCCGAACATCCATACCCCCCAGGCTGAACTCAGCAGGCCGATAAACAGCATCGCGCGCATGTCCCAGCGCCGCCCGATCAGGTAACCCACGACCGGCATCAGGGCCATGGTGGCAAGTCCGCGCGGCATGTTCCATATTCCGGCGGTGATGGCGGGGAATTGCAGCACTTCCTGCATGAAAAGCGGCAGCAGGAGGATGCTTCCGTACAGCACGAAAAATAGCACCAGCGACAGTGCCGCCGCCGTGCCGAACGTCCGGTACTTGAGCAAACGCAAATGCACCACCGGATCCTTGGTGCGCAATTCCCGGACCACGAACGCCACGGCGGCGAACATGGCGATCACCGCCAGGGCGACAATGAATCCCGAGGAGAACCAGCCCGCGTCCTGTCCCTTGTCGAGAAGAATTTGCAGGCTCGCGGTGCCAAGCGCGAGAAACCCGATTCCCCAATAGTCGACGCCCCGCCGGACGCGCTGCAGATAGGCCGGGTCAAAGACGTGGAGTTTGACCATGATCCAGCCGAAAAAGCTGACCGGCAGATTGATGAAGAAAACCCAGCGCCAGGAATAGTCGGTTGTCAGCCATCCCCCGAGAACGGGCGCTACGATGGGCGCCACAACGATGCCTAAACCCCACATCGCCATCGCGTGGCCGCGTTGTGCGCGCGGAAATGTCTCCAGCAGGATGGCGCGCGTGGTGGGTTGCAGCGAACCGCCAAAAAGTCCCTGGAGTACGCGGAAAGCGATGAGCAGGGGCAGCGTCGGCGCCAATCCGCACAGCATGCTGGCTGCGGAAAAGCCCACGATCGAGCTGAGGAGCAACCGCTTGCGCCCGACTCGGCCAGCAAGCCAACCGGTCATGGGCAGAATGATGGCGTTCGAGACTAGGTATGAAGTCAGCACCCACGTGGCTTCCGTAACGCTGGCGGAGAGATTGCCGGCGATATAGGGAATGCTTACGTTAACAGCGGAAGTATCGACCAGTTCCATGACCGCGCTGGCCATGACGGCAATGGCGATGAGCCAGCGGGTCCAGCCGCCGGCCAGGGGCTCGTCCGGCGGCGCGGGCGTACCTGGGGAAGAACTCGTCAATATTCCAGCGTAACAATGGTCGAGGGATTTGCGAACTGGGGCTATTCTTTGGGCATGAAACGAGCGGCCTCATGGGCGGGTTGCGAACTGCCGATCTTGCAGGCGCCCATGGCTGGCTCGCAGGGCGGCGCGCTGGCGGCGGCGGTGAGCGCGGCGGGGGGCTTGGGTGCTTTGCCGGCCGCAATGTTGAATCCTGCCGGCCTGCGGCGCGAGCTGGAGGTGTTGCGCGCCAGCCGCCGGCCCTACAACGTCAATTTCTTCTGCCATACGCCGCCGACACTCGATCAGGATCGCGAACAGGCGTGGCGGGACTGCCTGGCGCCCTATTATGCCGAGTATGGTGTCTCACCGCCTGCCGTAACCGGCGCAACGCGCCGGCCCTTCGATGGTGAATTCGCCGAAGTTCTCCGGGAATTCCGGCCGCCTGTGGTCAGCTTTCATTTTGGTTTGCCGGCGGCGGAATTGGTGTCGCGTGTCCGGGAATGGGGTGCGATCGTCATCAGTACGGCGACAACAGTTGCCGAAGCGGTTTGGCTGGAACAGCAGGGAGCCGACGCGGTCATTGCGCAAGGCACAGACGCGGGGGGGCACCGCGGACATTTTCTGCGCGCCGATCTTGATGGTCAGTGCGGCACACTGTCGCTTGTCGCGCAAGTGATCGCCGCTATTCGGATTCCGGTCATTGCGGCCGGCGGAATTGCTGATGCGCGCGGTGTGAAGGCGGCATTGGCCCTGGGGGCGGCGGCAGTGCAGGTGGGAACGGCTTACCTGCTCTGCCCCGAAGCTACGACCAGCGCCGTGCATCGCGCGGCGCTGACGAGCGCTGATTCCGCGGCAACGGCGATTACCAATCTCTTCTCGGGGCGGCCCGCGCGCGGGATCGTCAATCGGCTCATGCGCGAACTGGGCCCCATGAATCCGGCGGCGCCGGAATTTCCGCTCGCATCGGCGGCGCTGGCGCCGCTGCGCGCCCAAGCTGAGGAACGAGGAGATGGAGCGTTTTCACCGCTTTGGTGTGGGCAGAACCCCAGCGGCTGCGCCATCGTTCCTGCCGGCCAGCTCACGCGTCGTCTGTCCGGCCTTGATTAGCAAAATTTCAATTTGCGGTGCGCTTTATGATCGGACCGCGTGTCCTAGCTACAGCCGCTCGTCTCGCCGCAGTTCACGCACTTGTAGCAGCTCCCGTTCGGCACCATAATGCTGCCGCAGTTGTGGCAGGCGGGCGCGTCCACCGAGGTCGTGACGGTGGCGGTGATCAGCGGAATCTGGCCTGCTGACTCCAGCTCTTCATGGGCCTGGCCGCGATCGCCGTGCAGGTCCTCAACGCCCTTCGGCGCCGGCGGCTGATGATCGAGGAACTTCAGCCCCAGCCAGCGGAAAAGGTAATCCATGATTGACTTGGCGTAGCCGATCTCGGCGTGACCCGACCAGCCGCTCGGCTCGAACCGCGTGTGGCTGAATTTATCAACCAACACCTTGAGCGGCACCCCGTGCTGAAGGGCAATCGATATCGCGGTGGCGAAGCTGTCCATCAGGCCCGAGATAGTCGAGCCTTCCTTGGCCATCTTGACGAAGATTTCGCCCGGTGTTCCGTCGTCGTATAGCCCCACGGTGATGTAGCCTTCGTGGCCGCCGACCTTGAATTTATGTGTAAGCGACTGGCGCTCCTCCGCCAGGCGGCGCCGGTAGGTGCGATTCTGGGGCACGCTCTGTGGAACGACCAAAGCGGCCGGCGATGCCGCCGCCGACTTGTCCATCTGTTGCGAGCTGGCGGCCGAGAGCGGCTGCGCCTTCTTGCTGCCGTCACGGTAAATGGCGATGGCCTTGAGGCCCAGCTTCCAGCCTTCAGTGTAAACCTGAATTACGTCTTCAACCGTCGCCGCCTCGGGCAGGTTGACCGTCTTCGAGATCGCTCCGGAGAGAAATGGCTGCGCAGCCGCCATCATCCGGATATGCCCCGTGTAATGAATGCTTCGGGTGCCGTTGGCCGGCTTGAACGAGCAGTCGAACACCGGCAGGTGCTCGGGCTTGAGGTGCGGCGCGCCCTCTACTGTGCCGGTGGCGTCGATGAACGCCAAAATGTCGCTGGTCTGCTGGGCTGAGTAGCCCAGCTTGAGCAGCGCCTTGTCCACACTCTGGTTGACGATCTTGATCACGCCGCCGCCTACCAGCTTCTTGTACTTGACCAGCGCCAAATCAGGCTCAATACCGGTCGTGTCGCAGTCCATCATGAATCCGATGGTGCCGGTGGGCGCGAGCACCGTGACCTGGGCGTTGCGATAGCCGTGCTTGGTGCCGGCTTCGAGCGCCTGATCCCAGCATTCGCGCGCCGCCGTATAGACCGGATCGGGCACGTTCTTGGAATTGATATTGTTAACCGCGGCGCGATGCATGCGGATCACATCGAGCATCGGCTCGCGGTTCATCGCAAAACCGGCGAAGGCGCCGGTCGCTTCCGGGGTCGCCAGCGCCTCGGCAATGCGCGCCGATTGCAGATACGCCTGGCCGCACATGATGGCGGTGAGCGCGCCCGCGAAATCTCGGCCGCCGTCGCTGTCGTAGGGCAGGCCGCTCGACATCAGTAGCGCGCCGAGATTGGCGTACCCCAGCCCCAACGGCCGGTAATCGTGCGAATTCTGCCCGATGCGCTCGGTTGGATAGCTGGCGTTGTCAACGATGATCTCCTGCGCCGTGATCAACACGTCCACCGCCTGCTTGTATCCGGCCACGTCGAAGTTGCCGGAAGCATCGGTGAATTTCATCAGGTTGATGGAGGCCAGGTTGCACGCCGAGTCATCGAGGAACATGTACTCCGAGCACGGATTGGAAGCATTAATGCGGGCCGTGTTCTTCGAGGTGTGCCAGCGGTTGATGGTGGTGTCGTACTGCATGCCGGGGTCGCCGCACTGCCAGGCCGCCTCGGCCAACTGCCGCATCAATCCCTTGGCGTCCACTGTCTTCACCGCCTCGCCCTTGCGCTCGCCGGCGACTCGGCGAAGCTGGAAGGGAAGATCCTTCTCAGCGGCGGTCATGAACTCGTCATTCACGCGCACGCTGTTGTTGGCGTTCTGAAAAAAGATCGACGAATACGCCTCGCCGTCGAGCGAGGCGTCATAACCGGCTTGCACCAGCGTCCAAGCCTTGCGCTCTTCCTTGGCCTTGCACCAGATGAACTCCTCGATATCGGGATGCTCGGCGTTCAACACCACCATCTTGGCCGCGCGCCGCGTCTTTCCGCCCGACTTGATCACGCCGGCAAAAGCGTCGAAGCCCTTCATGAAGCTGAGCGGACCGCTGGCGGTACCCCCGCCCGAGAGCTGTTCCGCCGAGCTGCGGATGGGCGACAGATTGGTCCCCGTCCCCGAGCCCCACTTGAACAACATGCCCTCGGTCTTGGCCAGCGTCAGGATGCTCTCCAGCGAGTCGCTGACCGAGTTGATAAAGCACGCCGAGCACTGCGGCTTGTGGTAGCCGATGGCCCCATAGGCCGGGCGCTCGACCGCCTTATCCCAATACCAGTTGCTGCCGTTGGCCTCGGGTTCGAGCCGCGCGACGCCGCAGTTGAACCACACTGGCGAGTTGAACGCCGCCTTCTGGGTGATCAGCAGATGCACCAGTTCGTCGTGGAACGTGCGTGCGTCCTCCTCAGTGCGGAAATAGCCATCCGCGCGGCCCCAGTCGGCGATGGTCTCGGCCACGCGCGCCACCAGGGCGCGCACGCTATTTTCGCGCTCCGCCGAGCCAATCTTGCCGTGCAGATATTTCGAGGCCACGATGTTGGTGGCCGTCTGCGACCAGTCGCGCGGCACCTCCAAATCCTTCTGCTCGAAAATGGTTTCGCCTTTTTCGTTTTGGATGAGGGCCGAGCGCTTTTCCCACTGCACGTCAAGGTAGGGGGAGACCTTGGCGTTGGTGAAGTGACGCGCGACACTCAGGCCGCGTGGCTTTGCGGAATGCGCCGGCTGGGCCGGCTGCGAAGTGATTTTCTGTTTAGTGTCGGTTGCTGTGATTGGCTCTGCCATGCGCGCTGTACCCTCCCCCAATTAGCCCCACATGTTGTGGGGAAAACCATCATACACCCAAGCTGAAGTGGATTTTCGGACATGGTGCCCGGCGAGTCAAGGGGAGGAGGAAAAAAAATAAATGCCCGCGAGGGGAGCTGATTGGCATGACAAATACTTCATTTTGAGGCAAAATTGAGCTCTCCCTGCTCGCTCGGGGCATTCGGGGCGGGGGCGACCATCTCCGCGCAGGTGAGCAGAATCAGCGCCGACATATAGGCCCACAGCAGCAGTGACACCGAGATGGCGAACGGCCCATAAATGTCGCGAAAGTTAAGCCACGGCAGCAGCAGGATATAGACATACTTCGAAACCTCCCACAGCAGCCCGGCGGTAATGGCGGCGGGTAGCACCTTGCGCACCGAGATCGATGTATTGGGAAGCCGCCAATAGATTAAGAAGAACATCGCGATCGTAAAAGGTACCGCGCCGGCGCGTACGATCGCGATCGAAACCACGTCAAGCGGGAGTGGCTGCGCGCCGGAGAACGGCATCCGGCTTAGAAAATGGTCGAGCCGGGTGGAATAGGTTTCCGTCAACGACGTGAGCGAGGCGCTGAGCATTCCGAGCACGCCGCAGGTGAATGCCAGGCCGATGGCCACCGCCCAGTTACGCAGGTAGCTGCGATTACGGCGAACGTTCCAGATGTGATTGAGCGCGACTTCAAGCGGCATAAAAATGCCGGTGCAGGTGGCGAGCAGAATCAGTAGCGATGCGAGCTGGGCGCCGCGTTGGTGTTCGACGATGGCGCGAAGATTGTCAATAATAAACGTCTGAGTGTGGTCAATGCCCAAGTCGGACACCGGCAGATAGGCGCGCAGGAGATCAAGCAGCGAATGATAGAGAGCGGCGGAATGCAGGAAATTGCGGGTAAGGGAGAGCAGCAGGACAATGAACGGCAAAAACGACAGCAGTGCGTGGGCCGCGACCGAACTGGCAAATGTATGGGTTTCGGTGGCCGCCAGGTAGGAGGCGGTCTGGCGCAACCGCGGATAGCGATTGGAAGCTCGAGCCTCAGCCTGCCGCAGCAAACTCTGCACCTTTTAATTCTAGAGGAAGCCCGGCAAGCTTATGCATCAAACCGGTAGCCGACGCGGCGGACGGAGACCAACAGGCGGGGACGCTCGGGTTCCAGTTCAATCTTGGCGCGCAGGCGGAGCATATAGACGTCCACCGCGCGGTCGGTAATGAAGTGCTGGGGCGACCAAACCGCGGCGACGATTTGGCGGCGGGTGAAGGCACGGGCGGGCGACTTCATCAGGAAAGCCAACAGCCTGAATTCGGTATCGCTCAACTCGAGCGGCACCCCGTGCATACGGGCGGTATGGGCATCGAGATCGAGTTCCAACGGGCCCGCTGTCAGGCGTGCGGGGGCCGCGGCAGGGGCGCCGCGCAGCCGCGCGCGAACGCGCGCCGCCAGCTCTTTGGGGCTGAACGGCTTCTGCATGTAGTCGTCGGCGCCGAGGTCGAGGCCGCGCACCCGGTCGCTCTCGGCGCCGAGCGCCGTCAACAGCAGCACGGGAATCTGGGCGTAACGCGGATCGCGCCGCAAATCGCGCAGAATCTCGTAACCGTGCGCCAACGGCAACATCAGGTCCAGCACGACCAGGCGCGGCTGCAGGCTCGCCACTTGCTCGAGCACGCCGCCTCCGGTGGCGTTGACGGTTACCGCAAAGCCCTCGTGCTCCAGTTGGAAGGCGACCAGGCGGGCGACGTCCTGGTCGTCCTCAACGACCAGAATGGTGGGTGCGTCCACGGCTTCAGTGGTCATGTCGGTGGCGCCTCGGCGAAGTGGTGGCGCACGTCGACGCCCTCGACCCAGAAGATAACCTCCTCGGCGATGTTGGTGGCGTGATCGGCGATGCGTTCGAGGTTGCGCGCTATGAAGAGCAGGCCGAGGCTGCGCTCGACCAGAGTGGGATCCTGGGTCATGGCCTGGATGAGCTGGCGGAAGATGAGATCGCGCATGGCGTCCACCTCGTCGTCGCTTTCGAGCACCGCGCGCGCCAATTCCGGGTTTCGGTTCATCAGCGCGTCGAGCGACGAGCGCAGCATGCGGTTGGCGCGCTCGGCCATGAGCGGCAGGTCCACCAGAGGCGCCGAGAGGGGTTGGCTGAGCAATCGTGCGGCGCCGTTGGCGATATTGACTGCCAGGTCGCCCATGCGTTCCAGATCATTGCCAATTTTGAGAGCGGCCGCGACGAAGCGCAGATCGACCGCCAGGGGCTGTTGCAGCGCCATCAGGTGCAGCGCGCGTTCGTCGATCTCGACTTCAAGGTGGTTGATTTCAGGCTCAATTTCCTCGACCACCAATTCGGCCAATTCCGGCTGGCGGTCGGTGACCGCGTGCAAGCTATGATGGACGGCGGTTTCCACCAGGCCGCCCATATAGAGGACGCGCTCGCGCAACTGATCGAGCTGTTGTAGAAAGTTTTTGCGTACGTCCAATGTGTTCCTCCGTTAACCGAAGCGTCCGGTGATGTAGTCTTCGGTTTCCTTGCGGGCTGGCTTACTGAAGATTTGCCGCGTCTTGCCCGTTTCGATCAGCTTACCCATCAGAAAAAAGCTGGTACGGTCACTGACCCGCGCGGCCTGCTGCAAATTGTGCGTGACGATGACGATGGTGAAGCGCTCTTTCAACTCGATCGCCAATTCCTCGATTCTGGCCGTGGCAATGGGATCGAGGGCGCTGGCCGGTTCGTCCATTAATAGGATGTCGGGTTCGACGGCGAGGGCTCGAGCGATGCAGAGTCGTTGCTGCTGTCCGCCGGAGAGGGAGAGCGCTGGCCGATGCAGCCGGTCCTTGACTTCGTCCCACAGCCCTGCCGAGCGCAGGCTGCGCTCGATGATGGCGTCGCGCTGGGCGCGGTCGCGCGCTAGTCGGTTGATCTTAATGCCGTAGGCGACATTATCAGCGATCGAGAACGGAAACGGATTCGAGCGCTGGAATACCATGCCCACCCTGCGGCGCAGCGAAATCACATCGGTGCCCGGCCGATAAATATCTTCCTGCCCTATGCGTACCTCGCCGGTCAATCGAGCGCCGGGAAGAAGGTCGTTCATGCGGTTCATGGTGCGTAGCAGGGTACTCTTCCCGCAACCCGAAGGGCCAATGAAGGCCAAAATACCGCGCGCCGGCACTTCGAGATTCACGTCAAACAGCACTTGGTTCAATCCATAGAAGAAGTTCACACCGCGCAGGCTGGCGGCGGTGCCGATGGACTCGGTACGGGTGGACTCGGAACGGAGCGGCGCGCTAGGCATGGCGGAGGTCATGGTAACAGCGGTAGTGACAGGCGGAACGTGCTTCCCTGACCGAGGGCGCTCTCCACCTCGAGATGGCCACCGTGCTCAATGACGATGTGCTTGGCAAGCGACAGTCCCAAGCCGGTGCCGTTGGGGGCGTGGCCGCGGTCAACGCGGTAAAAGCGTTCGAATATGCGGTGTTGGTCGGCGGCGCTGATGCCCGGTCCATGATCCCGCACCGCGAACACGTAATTGCCGGCCGAGGTGGTGCTCGAGATTTCGATGGCCACGCCGTTGCCGCCATGCACCAGCGCGTTCTGTACCAGGTTGAGCAGCACCCGGTGGAGCGCGTCGCGGTCGCCGCGCACCCGGCCGCAAACCAGAGCCCCGCTCGTGATCTGGGCCGACTGGGCTTGCGCCAGCGGCGCCACTACGTCGAGCACCGGCGCGACCAGCGCTGCGGCATCGAGGGTGGCGAAGTGGAAAGGATAGGTTCCGGTTTCGATGGACGAGAGGGTGACTAAATCCTGCGCCAGCCGGGTCAGGCGGTTGGCGTTGTCAATCATGATCTGCAGGAACTGGGCGCGGGTCGAGGAGGGCAAGTCGGGAGTTTGCAGCAGAACCTCGGCGTAGCCCTGAATCGAAGTCAACGGCGTGCGCAGCTCGTGGGAGATCGCGGCGATGAAGTCGCGGCGGGTGGTTTCAAGGTGGACGGTCGCGGAAATGTCGCGCGCCACCACCATACATCCGCCTTGCGGAAGCGGCGCAATGTGAACATCAAGGGTGCGTTCATCCGGCAGCGATAGCCGGCCAGTCCAGATCGGCGCGGCATCGCCGGCTTCGCCCGCCGCCGTAGGATGGTCAATCACCGCGCGCACCTGCTGCATCAACTGCGGCACCCGCGCCAGGCTGGGCAGCATGCGATCGGCCGCCGGATTGGATAAGACCCGCCGGCCGTCACGATCAATCGCCACCACTGCGGATTCCAGGCTCGCCAGCACTGCAGCCAGTGGTTCGGGTGGACGCTCGGGGCGAGGCTGGCTTCGCGCCGCGGTGGCGCTCGCGGCATCCACCGGGGGAGATTTGCGCCATGATTTGATCATCGCACCTCCCCAATTCTCCCCCAGGCGCGAGCGACAAGGCTGAGCAGTATAATCATGGCGATTAAGGTGAGTGCGGCGGCAGCGGCCTGGCGGTGCCAGTCGTCATAGGGCGCCAGGGCGTAATTGAAGATGCCGACGGTGAGCGAAGCCATGGGTTGGTCGGGGCGCAGCGTCCACTGCGAGCTGTTAAGCGCCGTGAGCAGCAAGGGCGCAGTCTCTCCCGCAACCCTCGCCACACCCAGCAGCGCGGCGCTGATCAGTCCGGGTTTAGCCGCGCGCAGCACAATATCACGCAAGACCCGCCAGCGCGTGGCGCCCAACGCCATTGCGGCTTCGCGGTAGCTCTGGGGCACCATGCGTAGCACCTCTTCACTGGCGCGCAACATCACCGGCAGCATGACCAGCGCCAAGGCGATGCCGCCGGCAATTCCGGAAAACCGGTGCATCGGCACCACGACTAGGGCATAGACAAATAAACCAGTGACAATGGTGGGAATGCCGGTCAGCACGTCGGCGGAAAAACGGACGGCGCCCGCCAGTTTGTCCAAGCCCCGTCCATTGCCCAGCTCGGCGGTGTAGACCCCGATCGATAAGCCGAGTGGCACACCCAGCACAATCGCCATTGCTAGCAGTTCGAGTGTGCCCACGATGGCGTTCGCCATGCCGCCGCCACTCTCGCCTGGCGGTACCGGCAACCGCGTGAATAAAGCCCAATTTAGTCCGGCTGCGCCTTGGCGCACGACGTAGTAAAGGACGAGAAACAACGGAATGAGGACCGCCAGCGTGCACACGCCGGTGAGCGTCAGCATTAACCGGTTGGCGTTCTTCCGCAGGCGCAGGTTCACGCCGCCGCTCCCGCGCCTGCAAAGCGCGCGACCATGAGCCGTGCGATCAAGTTAACCACCAGCGTGATGGCGAAAAGGACGAGGCCGATCTCAACCAAAGCCGAGGTATAGATCGCTGTGGTGGCTTCAGTGAATTCGTTGGCGATGACGCTGGCCAGGGTGTAACCAGGCGCCAGCAGCGATGCGCTCACCGTCGGGGTGTTGCCAATCAGCATCGTCACGGCGATGGTCTCGCCCAGCGCGCGGCCTATTCCGAGCATCACGCCGCCCGCGATCCCGCTACGTGCGCCTGGCAGCACCACCTGCCAGATCGCTTCCCACTTCGTCGCGCCCAAGGCGTAGGCGGCCTCGCGGTGCACGCGGGGAACGGAAGCGATTGCCTCGCGCGCCAGCCCCACCACGAACGGGATCACCATGATGGCCAGCACTAATCCAGCGGCCAGGAAGCCCAGTCCATAAGGCGCGCCACGGAACAGCGCAAGATTGTCGCTATGGGCAATCAGCCACGGTTCCAGTATGGTGCGCATCCAGGGAACGAGCGCGAACAGGCCCCACAATCCATAGACTACGCTGGGAACCGCCGCCAGTAACTCGACCAGGTAACCAACGGGACCGCGCAGCCAGTTCGGTGCCAGCTCAGCCAGAAAAATGGCCGCGCCAATGCCAAGCGGCGCCGCCAGAACGATGGCCACCGCCGTCGTCACCAGAGTTCCGAAGATGAAGGGCAACGCGCCGAAGTGGTTGAATACCGGGTCCCAGCTTGAGCCCACGACAAATCCCCAGCCGAAGGCGTGGCGCGAGGCCGCGGAACCCTGGTACAACTGCCAGCCGAGGGCTATAACCAGCCCCGGTACGATCAGTCCCAAAGCGCGCAGAATCCATGGGTAGAAGCGATCCATAAAGACAATTCACGATACGCAGTCAGTATGGCCGATCGCCGGCCAGACCGAAGCTTCGATTGGGAGTTGTCACGGTTCTGTAACAAATGGATAAGCGGCTCGCTGCTTGTAATTCAGTTGTAACGCCGCGCGTGCAACAAATCGTTCATCATGGTTGCCTATGACGACGCTTTCTCGCTTTTTACTTTGCCTGGCGGCCGGGCTGGCGCTGTTCGCTCCGGCGGTGGCGCAGGATGCCATTCCCCCGGCGGCGAGTCCGCTTTCCTTCAAGATCGGCGCCTTCGATTTTGCGCCGGGCGGGTTCCTCGACTTCACCACTGTCTATCGTTCGACCAACGTCGGCTCAGGTATCGGCACTAACTTCGCCGGCATACCGTACAACAACACCGTCGCCGGCCGATTGACCGAGCTGCGGGAGAGCGCGCAGAACTCGCGCTTGACCCTTAAGGTCAGCGGCGTTCACGACGGCACCGATTACTACGGCTATCTCGAGACAGACTTTCTCGGCAACCAGCCGTCCAACGTCGCGGTCAGCAGCAACAGCGATACGGTGCGAATGCGCGTCTATTTCGTTGACGCCCGCCACGGCGGTTGGGAAATGCTCGCTGGCCAGGATTGGAGCCTGTTGACGCCCAACAAAGTCGGCCTCTCGCCCATGCCCAGCGATCTCTTTTACGGCCAAAATATGGACACCAACTATCAGGTGGGGCTCACCTGGGCGCGGCAGCCGCAGTTCCGGCTGATGTACCACGCCTCCGACCATCTCGTGGCCGGCGTGTCGGTCGAGAATGCCGAACCCTATATCGGTGGCAGTTCGGGCGCTCCGACCGTGGTGTTGCCCGGCACGGTGTATGCCAGCCAGGTGAATAGTGGAGCCTCCAACTTTTCGGCCCCGGGTTTCACCCCCGATGTCATCGGGAAGGTGGCCTTTGACACCGCAACCGGCGGCCACGGCCTGCACTTCGAAGTGGCGGGCCTGGAGAGTGAATTCCGCACTTTCACTCCGGCGACCAACCTGACCCAGCGCGCCGCCGGCGGCGGGGTTTCGGTCAACGCCAACGCCGAAGTCGCCAAGGGCTTGCACCTGATCGCCACTAGTTTTCTGGGCGACGGCGGCGGCCGCTACTTCTTCGGCATGGTGCCCGACATGATCATTCGCCAGAACGGCGCAGTTTCGCCGGTGCTCACCCAGGGCGGAATCGGCGGCTTCGAGTATCAGGTCAACCCTGGCTACCTTGCCTTTGCCTACTACGGCGGTATCAACATCAAGCGCGACTTTGATCTGTCGGGCATGACACCCGTGGGTTACGGCTTTCCCGGCGCGCCTAGCAGCATGAACCGCACCATACAGGAGGGGACCTTCGGCATCGTTCACACCTTCTGGAAGTCGGCGCAATACGGCGCCCTGCAGCTCATCACCCAGGCCTCGTATCTGGTTCGCACTCCTTACACTGTCTCAGCCGGCGCACCGAAGAACGCGCACACCGGGATGGGCTTTGTGGATCTCCGCTACACCCTCCCATAACGGAATATTTCCATGACTAAAATACTCTATTCGCTCGCATTCGCAACCTTCTTCGCTGCCACACTCTCGGTCGTTCCGCCAGCCTCTGCCGTGCAATCGGCGTCGCTCACCGGCGCCGGCAGCACGTTCGTGTATCCGGTCATGGCGCGCTGGGCCGCGGACTTCAAGCAGTCCCACCCTGGCGTCGAGATCAACTATCAATCCATCGGCAGCGGCGCCGGCATCCAGCAAGTCAAGAACCAGACGGTGGACTTCGGCGCCTCCGACGTTGCCCTCAACGATGAGCAGCTGAAGACCATGCCGGCTCCGGTGGTGCAAATTCCCGAATCCGCCGGGCCGGTATGTATCACCTACAACCTGCCGCTATCGAAGCCGCTGCAATTGACGGCGGAAACGCTGAGCGGTATTTTCCTGGGGACGATCACAAAGTGGAACGATTCCCGCATCGTGGCGGCCAATCCGGGCGTGTCGCTTCCCGAAAGCGCGATTCTCGTGGCCCATCGTTCCGACGGTAGCGGCACCACCGGCATCTTCACCGCTTATCTGTCCTCTGTCAATCCGGTTTGGAAGGCCAAGGTGGGCAGCGGAACGTCGGTGAGCTGGCCCATCGGCTTGGGCGGCAAGGGTAGCGAGGGCGTAACCGGCCTGGTGAAGCAAACCGCCGGCGCCATCGGTTACGTTGAGTTAACCTACGCCAACGAGAACCACTTGCCGGTGGCGGCCATCCGCAATCGGGATGGCAAGTACGTTGCGCCTTCCGCGGCCGGCACCTCAGCGGCGATTGATGCTTCGGCGGCCGTACTCGCGCGCGACGTTCGCATCGCGATTGTTGACGCTCCCGGGCCGAAGTCGTATCCCATTTCCGGTCTGACGTTCCTGATCATTCCCAAGAACGGAAATAACCAGGCCAAGCGCGCCGCGCTGAAGGAGTTCGTGCAATACATCCTGACCCGCGGCCAGGCGTCAGCGGGCGCGCTGAATTATGCGCCGCTACCTGCCTCAATCCAAAAGCTGGATCAAGGCCTGCTCGGTCAGCTAGACCACTAGTGGGAAATCCTTCCGCTTCGTAATGCGGAGGAGGGCGGCGTCAACCAAGCCGCCCTCCTCCGCATCGCGTTGTGCCTTCACCGCGCTCGCGGCGGTGCTCAATCCGCCAGCTTTTCCGGCAGGTTCATGTCGAACTGGGTTTCGGGCTGGATGAGTGCCAGCGCTGGATGCCGGGCTTCGTCAGGAGTCAGAATCCCGGCGTCGGTCCACTGGTCGGCGGCGCTGACCGTAACCCGCGCCGAGATCGGATTCATGGCCGAGTGCGAAACGCGAATCACCGACAAGCCGGTCTTGGGGTGCGCGCCGGCGGTGAAGCCGTTGAGGCGATGGGTCAGAAAATGGATCGCGTCGTTGCGTGATCCGAAGTAACCGAATTCAACACTCGGGTCGGCGTGAGCATCGAGTGCCAAGTGGTGATCGCCGGAATGCGCCAACACCTGGTAGCGCCCATAGGGCCGATCGGCATTGTCAATCGTTGTGTCGACCGACGCGTGCTCGGTCGGAATCGCCAGGCTCAGCACCGCCGCCGCCGCCCGCGCCGAAACCCAAGAGCGCACGAACAGCACCCCCGGTTCCTCCAGATGCCGCACAAAAATGCGGTAGTTCACCTGCCGGAATCCAGTCAGGATGTACGGGAACGCGGCGCCGGCTTCGAGCGCCACCGTAGCCAGAAATGCGCGCGGACCGTCAGGCGTTTCCCGAACGTCAAGCGCCACGCCCTTGGGCATCAGCTCAGCCACGCGTTCGGGCGGCACGGCGTGAATTACGTAGAGCAGGTTGCGCAGTTTGAGATTGATCGCCATGCGGAGGGGGTTGACTCAGACATCCAGTTTCGCACGGCGTTCGGTTTTGCGGAGCGCTTGTTGGCCGCGCCACTGGGCGATGGCCGCATGATTGCCCTGGCGCAGCACCTCGGGAACGACGTGCCCGCGAAAATCGATCGGACGGGTGTAATGCGGGCAGTCAAGCTGAGTGGGCGCCTCCGCGGCGAACGACTCGTTGATCGCCGACTGCGCATCGCCCAGCACTCCCGGCACCAGGCGGCCGACCGCGTCGAGCACCAGCGCGGCGGGCAACTCGCCGCCGGAGAGCACGAAGTCGCCGATTGAGAGTTCGTTATCCACATAGTTTTCGGCGATGCGCTCATCTACGCCTTCGTAACGGCCGCATATCAGCACCAGCCGCTCGAGACGCGCCAGGCGGCGGGCGCAAGCCTGGTCAAACCGGGCGCCCTGGGCGGAAAGCAGGTACACTCGGGTCGGTTCGTCGGCCTCTGCGCGGCCAGGCTCGCGTCCGAGAATGGCGGCCAGGCAGTGATAGATCGGCTCCGGCTTCATCACCATGCCCTCGCCGCCGCCGAAAGGGCGGTCGTCGGTGATGTGGTGCGGTGCCGGAGCATAGTCGCGCAGGTTGTGGATCACCACCTGGAGCAGGCCTGCCGCCGCGGCGCGCCCGACCACGCCTTGCGCCAGAAATGAGGCGAAGTAGTCGGGAAATATGGTTATCAGGTCGAAGCGCATCGCTACGCGCGCTTGGGCGCGGACTGGTTCACTTCGACCAGGCCCGAGGGCAGTTTCATCACGATGCGCCGTTCCTCGAGCGCCACGCGCTTGAGGAAGGCGTCGGCGAAGGGGATCAGTATCTCGCTGCCATCGGGGCCGTGGACCATCAGCATGGCCGCGGCCCCGGGCGTTGTTTCGACCGCCGTCACCGTGCCCACCACCGCGCCGCGATTTTCGATTTGGCAGCCGACAAGGTCGGACAGGAAGTAGCTGCCCTTCGGCGCCGGTGCGCGCTCGGAGCGCGGTACCTGCACTTCGGAATTGACCCAGAGCCGGGCCGAGTCCATGTCGTTAATACCCTCGAATCCGAGGACCACGCGCAGGCCGCGCGGTTGCCTGGGCAATTGCACATGGTACCGGCGCGCCAGCCGGAACTTCTGCCGGTGGCCGTCCGGATGCAACAGCCATGCTTCCTCGAGATGGACGAAACGGTCCCGTATATCGGTGTGAAGCGCGGCCGCGAACTCGCCTTTGACGCCGTGGGTACGGGTCAGGCGCGCGATGGTTACCCACTCGCTCGAACCATCCGGCGCGGTGGCCGGCGGCTTGGCGGCTTCAGACCGGCTGGCCATCGTCTTCCGGGTCGAGAATGTTCAGACTGGGCCGGTATGGCCCCCGGTCGGCCGCCTCCAGTACCGCACGCAGTGAGCGCGCGGTGCGGCCGCCGCGGCCCACCACGCGGGGGAAATCCTCGGGAGCGACGCGCAGCTCCCAGGCGGCGGCCTCATCCCGCGTTCCTTGGGCGGCGCAGCGCACCCGCACCTGGTCGGGGTACTGCACCAGGCCGCGCACCAGTTGTGACAGCAATTGATCGATGGCCATGGCTCTCCTTGGGTTACGCCGCCGGCGTCGCGGCGGCGCGTTCGCGTCCGCGGCGCAGCAGGTTATCAATGGTGGAGGAGACCTGCGCTCCGCGCGCCACCCAATATTGAATGCGCTCGGTGTTGAGGTCAATCAGGGCGGGGTTGGGCACCGGGTTGTAGGTGCCCAGAAGTTCGAGCGAACGGCCGTTGCGGGCGGCGCTCTTCTCCAGCAGCACGACGCGGTAAAAGGGCTTCTTCTTGGTTCCTTGACGGGACAATCGGATGGCAAGCACGGTTTTAATTCCTCTCTTTTCTTTACAAAACGGATTTGTCTAGCCGCGGCCCATCAACTTCTTGGTTAGAAATGACGAGCCGGCGACCGACTTGAACATCTTTCTCATCTGTACATACTGCTTGAGCACTTGGTTGACGTCCTGCACGCTGACGCCGCTGCCGCGCGCGATGCGCTTGCGCCGGCTGCCGTTGATGAGCTGGTGGTGGGCGCGCTCCTCGGCCGTCATTGAATTAATGATGGCCTCGACCTTGGCGATCTGGCCTTCGTCCACCTGGTTCGAGGCGCGGTGCAGATCCTGAAACGGCCCCACGCGGGGCAGCATCTTGACCAAATTTTCGAGCGGCCCCAGCTTGCGAACCTGGCGAAGCTGGTCGCGGAAATCCCCCAGCGTGAAGCTGTCGGTGCGCAGCCGCTTTTCTAAATCGAGCGCCTGCTTGCGGTCCACCGTCTGCTCGGCGCGCTCGATCAGGCTGAGGATGTCGCCCATGCCCAGAATGCGCCCGGCGATGCGGTCGGGGTGGAAGACCTCAAAGCCATCCATGCGCTCGCTGGTGCCCATAAACTTGATCGGCTGCGAGGTCACGCGGCGGATCGAGAGCGCGGCGCCGCCGCGGCTGTCGCCATCCATCTTGGTGAGTACGACGCCGGTGAGCGCCAACTGCTGATGGAAGGCGGCTGCCGAGCGCACCGCGTCCTGCCCAGTCATGGCGTCAGCCACGAAGAGAATTTCCTGTGGCGAAAGCAGCGCCTTGAGTTGGCGCATTTCTTCCATCAGGGTGTCGTCAACGTGCAGGCGGCCGGCGGTGTCTACGATCAGCACATCGCAGCCGGTGCGGACGGCCTCGCGCCGCGCCCCCCGTGCCAGGTCGAGCACGGCGCGGGTGGCTTGCGACGGCGACGGCGTGGCGGCCAATTCGGCCATCACGCTATCGCCCGAAAAAATCGGATTCGGCAACTGCTGCGCCAGCAGCGCCAACTGCTGCCGCGCCGCCGGACGGTAAATGTCCACCGAAACCAGCAGCGGCCGGTGCCCTTGCTGCCGCAGCCACCGCGCCAGCTTGCCGCTGGAGGTGGTCTTGCCCGAGCCCTGCAGTCCGGCCATCAAGATGGTGGCGGGCGGTTGTGATGTCTTGAGGTTGAGCCGCGACTCGCCCCCCAGCACCTGTAAAAGCTCGTCGCGCAGGATCTTGACTACCTGCTCGCCGGGCGCGAGCGCGTCCATCACGTCCTGCCCCAGGGCGCGGGTGCGAATGGAGGCGACGAGGTCGTCGGCGACCTGCTGGTTGACGTCGGCCTCAAGCAGTGCCAGCCGGATCTCCTCCAGCGGCTCGGCGATGTTGGCCTCGGTAAGGCGCCCTTCGCCGCGCAGGGTCTTGAAAACCCGCTGCAATTTGTCGCTTAAGCTCTCGAACATGGGGACCTTATATTGTACCCCGCGAAACGACCGCCTCGGCTGCGGCCGGGCACCCGCCCGGCGTCAAGCGTCCTGGAGGGATTGAAAGCGGCTCATCGTAATACCCGTATGATGGGCCTGGGAGGGCGCGGCAATGGGCGACAACATGAAGTGGACGCGGCGCGATGTGCTCAAATCCGGCGTGGGGGCGGCTGCCATGGCCATGGTCCCCGCCGAGGCGGCGGCGGCGAGCCAGGCGGTTGGCGCTTCGCCGGCGCCTGCTCCCCTTGCCGCCACCGATCGCCGGCGCACTTCGCTCGACCGCGGCTGGCGGTTTCACTTGGGCGATGCCGATAACGCCGCCGCCGACTTCAAGTTCGCCGGCGATCTCGAGACATTCGCCAAGGCGCTGTACGCGGCCCCGGCGGCCGGACTGAACTTCGATGACCACGCCTGGCAGTCGGTGGATCTGCCGCACGACTGGGCGGTGGATCTGCCGTTCGTCGCCAACGGCGACCACAACTTCGCCGCTCATGGCAGCAAACCGTTGGGGCGCGCTTTTCCAGCATCGAGTATCGGTTGGTACCGGCGCCCCCTGCCGCTCGAGCCGGCCGCGCCGGAAACGGGGCGGCGGCTGCGGCTCGAGTTCGACGGCGTATTCCGGCGCGCCATGGTGTTCTTGAACAATGAGTATTTAGGCGAGAACTTTAGCGGTTACGCGCCGTTCCACTTCGACATCAGCGATTTGGTGCGTTTTGACCGGCCCAACGTCATTGCCGTCCGTGTGGACGCCACCGAGGGTGAAGGATGGTTTTACGAAGGCGCCGGCATTTATCGCCACGTCTGGCTCACCGACACCTACGCAGTGCATCTCGACCCCTCGTCCACCGCGATTCGCAGCACATTGACGGCGGCGGGCGCTGCCACAGTAACCGTCGCGAGCGACATTCATAATGAATCCGCGCGGCCCGCGCGTTGCCGTGTGCTTACCTCCTTGGTTGATTCTGACGGTCACACTGTCGGCGAAGCGCGCAGTGCCTGGGTTGAGGTTCCGCCGTTCAGTGCCGCCGGCGCCAGCGCCGAAGCGCCACTGCCGTCCGCGCGGCTCTGGTCGCTCGAGTCGCCGCATCTGTACCGCGCCGAAAGTCGGCTCCTGGTGCGGAACACGGTGGTGGACCGGCTTACCGTGAATTTCGGCGTGCGCTCCATCCGTTTCGACGCCGATCATGGATTTTTCCTGAATGGCAAGGCGGTCAAGATCAAAGGCACCTGCAATCACCAGGATCACGCCGGCGTGGGCTCGGCGCTTCCTGATCGGTTGCAAAGCTACCGGGTCGAGCGCCTGCTCGCCATGGGCTCAAACGCGTATCGCACGTCGCACAACCCTCCCACTCCCGAACTGCTCGACGCCTGCGACCGCCTCGGCATGCTGGTCATGGATGAAACCCGCATGATGTCATCGAGCCTCGAGGGCCTGAGCCAGCTCGAGCGCTTGGTGCGGCGCGACCGCAATCATCCCTGCGTGATTCTGTGGTCTCTGGGCAACGAGGAACCGCAGCAGGGAACCGATGTCGGCGCGCGCGTGGTCGCGACCATGAAGCGCAAAGTGCGCGAGCTCGATCCCACCCGGCCCGTCACCGTCGCCATGAACGGCGGCTGGGGACGGGGCGTGTCGGCCGTTGTGGATGTCCAGGGCTTCAACTATGGCAATGGCGGCGGTAGCGCGCAGACCGGCCCGCATATTGACGCGTTCCACGCCCAGTTCCCGCGCCAGCCCTCCTTCGGCAGTGAAACCGCAAGCGCGGTTTCGACCCGTGGCGTGTATGCCAACGACAAGGCTCGCGGCTACGTCAGCGCCTACGACGTGAACTTTCCCAGTTACGCCCTCAACGCCGAAGGCTGGTGGAAGATATTTGCGGAACGCCAATTCCTTGCCGGCGGATTCGCCTGGACTGGCTTCGACTATCGCGGCGAACCCAGCCCCTACGACTGGCCCTGCATCAGCAGCCATTTTGGAATCATGGACACCTGCGGGTTTCCCAAAGACAGCTTCTATTACTACCAAGCCTGGTGGGGCCGCCTCCCGGTGTTGCACCTTTTTCCGCATTGGAATTGGAAGGGGCGCGAGGGGGAGCCGATTGAAGTCTGGTGCCATACCAACTTGCCCACAGTCGAGCTGTTCCTGAACGGAAAGAGCCTGGGGCCGAAAGCGGTCGAGCCCAACGGACACGCTCAGTGGCAGGTGCCGTATGCATCGGGCTGGATCGAAGCGCGCGGTGTTGATCCTTCCGGCAAGACCATGACGAGCCGGCGCGAGACCACCGGGGCGGCGGCGGCACTCGCGCTGATTCCCGATCGCGGCCGAATCGCAGCCGATGGTAGCGATCTTTCCGTGGTCACGGTGGAGGTCCGCGACGGCGAAGGCCGCTTGGTACCCGATGCCGGCGATAAGATTCAATTCGCGGTCGAGGGCCCCGGACGCGTCCTCGGCGTCGGCAACGGCGATCCAAGCTGCCACGAACCGGATCACGCCGCCGAACGCAGCGCGTTCAATGGCTTGGCGATGGTGCTGATACAAAGCCGGGAGCAAGCGGGGGAAATCACGGTGAAAGCGGCTGCCTCGGGCCTCGCGCCGGCGACGGTGGCAATCCAGAGCGTGTAGTTGCCTAAGCTTTACGTACCCGACCGCGCTTCACGCTGACTGCGCCCAAGCTGTTGTACATGCATGAACGTGAGTGCCCGGGGCCGGACTCGAACCGGCACGGACCTTGCGGCCCTCGGGATTTTAAGTCCCGTGCGTCTACCAATTTCGCCACCCGGGCGGGGCGCACCACTCTCGACCTTTACTCTATATTGCCTTGAGCTGAAGTTCTGCGACAGCGCCCAGATACGTACACAGACCGACCAGCAAAATGTGTGGGCGTTAGCCTTGATCGCCGAATCCGTGCGTGCGGGCGGTCACTGCGGCAAAAAGGAACCCGTGACGACGCAGCGCCTGACAAGTGCACCATCCCGCCCACCAGATGCGCGAAACGAAATTCTGTTACAAAACTGTATCGCAATGTGATTTGGAAGGTGTAGAATTCAGCTGAGGGTCGAGTCTCGTATAAAGGATAAATTATTATGCACACAGGCAACTGCCTCCGCAAACTGTACGGATTCGGGTTGTTTATACTTGCGATTTCGCTGGCCGCACTAGTTCCGCTGGCGGCGCAAACCGCGTCATCGAGTGGAAATTTCTCCGGCCGGGTCACCGACAAATCAGGGGCGCTGATTGTCGGCGCCCAAATTAAGCTCACCAACGTCGAAACCGGCGCCGTACGCACCGCGCCCAGCAACGCCCAGGGCACGTTCAATTTCGCGCTGGTGTCCCCGGGCACCTACCTTCTGACCGCCACGAAAGATGGCTTTGCCACGTCCAACTCGTCCCCGACCCCCTTGCAGGTCGGGCAGACAATCACCGTCAACTTCAGCCTGCAGCCCGGCTCCCAGGCTCAGACCGTCGAGGTCACTGCCGCGGCGCCCTTGGTCAACGCCGCACAAACCGGCGTTGCGGGCAACATCAGCCCCACCGAAGTCGAGAGCTTGCCTACCAATGGCAATGACTTTGGCAGTCTCGCCGTTCTGGTGCCAGGCGTGAAGCCGGTCGCATCGTATGATCCGACCAAGTCACGCGTCGCCGTTTTCTCGGTCGACGGCGGCACTGGTCGCAACGTAAACACCACCGTGGATGGCGTCGAGAATAAGGACAACAGTGTCGGTGGCCCCGACATGCAACTGCCCATGAACGCCGTACAGGAGTTCAACGTCTCCCCCTCACGCTTCTCCGCCGCCAATGGCCGCAGCGAGGGCGCGTCGGTCAATGTGGTCGAAAAGGAAGGTACCAACAAGTTCCACGGCGGCGCGCAGTACTACTTCACCGATACGTCGCTCAACGCCGACGACTACTTCTCCAAACAGAGCCACCAGGGCACGCCGCAATTTGATCGCCAGCAATTTGGCGGCGACATTGGCGGCCCCATCCGCAAGAACAAGGACTTTTTCTTCGTTGCCCTTTTCCGCGACCATGAAACGACATCCATCCCGGTCACTGCGTCCGCGCAAGCTGAGTTGACGCTGGCCGAGCCGATTGGCGCCAAGCCGGTCGGCGTCATCCCTACTCCGTACAATGACACTCGCCTCTCGACCCGGTTCGACCACACCATCAATGCGGCCAACCAATTGAGCTTGAATTTCAACTACCAGACCAATTACGGCTTGAACGACCAGTCCGGCAGTACCGATGACGCAACCGAAACCAACTTCACCAAGAACCACATGATCCTGGGCGGCCTGACCTGGAACTCGGTGATCAGCCCGACCACCGTCAACTCGCTGACTTTCGGATACCAATACTGGGGCAACCTCATTGACACCACGCAATACACGCCCTTCCATATCAGCTTTCCCGACGGCCCCAGCATTGGAACCAACGGCAACGTCCCCCAGGGTTTGGCCGAGAAGAAATGGGAGTTCCGCGACGACCTCACTATGAACCGGGGTAACCACTCCCTGAAGTTCGGTGAGGACTTCGCATGGGAGCCGCAGATGAACGGCTTCTTTGAATTCAACTCAGTGCCCACCATCGGCTTTGCCGACACCGCCGCCGTCATTACTAGCCACGGCGTTTCCGTCGCCAATCCCAACTTCACCTACACCAACGGCTTTGCCACCCCCGGCGCTGTTACATCCATGTCGTTGGCAGCCGGCGATCCCTACTACACTGCCACTCACGGCATCAAGTACTGGGGCTTCTACGCGGAAGATGACTGGCAAGTAACACAGCGTCTCCTCCTGAATCTCGGTGCGCGCTATGAGTTGGACTACAACAGCGACGGCCAGAACGACATGGCCAACAACCGCACCTACCTGGCCCTGAAGTCCGTCAATAGCCCTTACGCGCAGCTGCCCAAAACCGACTACGGCGACATCGCTCCCGTACTCGGATTCACCTACGACCTCAACGGCCACGGAACGCAACTGCTGCGCGGTGGGTTTGGCATGTATTACGGCGAAGTCTTTCAGAACCAAACCATCTTCGCCCTGCAGCAAACCGATCCTGTCCTGTTCAGCACTGTGTTCAGCGCCTCCCTCACCGGCGGCCCTGGCGGCGCCTGCGGCCAGTGTACGGTGCCTGGAACCACGACACCGCTGAATCAATGGGCCCTCGGGGTGAGCCCCAATCCCGTCTGGAGCGGATCGGCTCCCAGCTCGCTGAGCGCCGGCGGCACCGGCAGTACGCTCGACGGCAACTTCCGCAACCCGTTGTCCGAGCAGTTCAATCTCGGCTACACCTGGGGCATGAGTCAGAATGGCGCCCTCATGATTGACTATGTCCACGAGTTGGGCTTGCACGAAATGCGCACCCAGAACATCAATCCTCCGACCCAGGCTGCGTTCGGGTCGCAGAAACAAATCCGCACCTACGACGCTGCCTTCACCGCGGCGGGCCTGCCGAAGTTGGGGGCGATCAGCGACTACAGCACTTTCGGGCGCTCCCGCTTTGACAGCCTCGCCTTCGAGTACAAGCGCCGCATGACGCACAACTTCAGCCTGGATACCAGCTACACCCTGGAGCGGGCCCTTGCCTGGGGCGGCTCGGCCGCATCGTTCGGCGGCCGTACCGTCTCGCTAAACTACTGGGATCCCCTGAATTTCGGACCCGCCGGCACCGACCAGCGCCATCGCATTGTCCTCAGCGGCATCTTCAATTTGCCCTGGGGTTTGAACCTGGCGCCGATCATTCAATGGGCCTCGGCGCCGCCCTATAGCGCCAGCGAGGGTAGCGGCCTGTTTGGCTATAGCAGCGGCTTCAGCAACCCTTACGCCATAGTCCCCAACTCCGATCCCACCGATTACACCTACATACCCGATCAACAGAAATTGGGGCAGCAGAAGTTGGTGCTCGGTTCGAATGGATTCCCCACCCTCCCCTGCCTTCTGGCCGGCACCTGCCATGAGCTTTCCATTGACGCCCGGCGCGGGCAGTCGTTCTTTGACACCGACGCCCGCATTGGCAAGCGCGTCGGGCTGCGCGAGTGGGGTTCAGTGAACCTGTTCTTCCAGGCCTTCGATCTGACCAACCGCGCCAACTTCGGCGCTTTCAACGGTAACGTCACCTCGCCGAACTTTGGCAAGCCCACCGGATATATCTCTGGATCCGGGGTGGTGATTCCCAAGGCGTTCCGCGGCGAATTCGGCGCCGAGTTCACCTTCTAATCCAAACCAATCACCTGACGCGGGAGCCGCGACGTTTGCACCGCGGGGCAAAATAGGCGCGGAAGGCAGCGAAATTCCGAAGGGGTCCGACTGCCAGTGGCAGTCGCCCGCTCCCGGCAAGAAATGCGGCGCGGTTCCCGCGTGGCGCGACGCCGGATTGGGGCTCAGGGGTCCCCATTCCGGCGCCGCGCCT
>Ga0134128_10000192_pt1 | contig 86470 bp, 87 predicted proteins | sample KB31754_FD_96462 | JGI IMG/M metagenome (GOLD analysis project Ga0134128, IMG submission 96462) | Terrestrial soil microbial communities with excess Nitrogen fertilizer from Kellogg Biological Station, Michigan, USA - KB3-175-4 | ecosystem: Environmental > Terrestrial > Soil > Unclassified ... | reverse complement strand
TTCCGGTTACAGTATAGTTGGCCGTAACAGTCGGAGATACGACAGGCCCATTGGGACTATATGTATACGTATTTGCTCCACCCGGGGTAATAGTAAAATTATCTCCTGAACAAATAGTACCGGTGTTTGCAGTTATAATTGGTAAAGGACTTACCGTTACAGTATTGATGGCGCTTCCCACGCAACCGTTAACATCAGTTCCCGTTACAGTATAGTTGGTAGTAACAGCCGGAGATACTATTGGGCCATTAGGGTTATAGGTATATGTACTTCCACCACTTGGTGTTATCGTAAAGTTATTACCTGCACATATTGCGCCACTGTTCATAGTTATAGTTGGCAAAGAATTTACGATCACCGTATTTGTCGCTATGCCAGTACAGCCATTGGCATCATTGCCGGTTACAGTATAATTAGTTGTAATTGTAGGGCTTACCACAGGGCCATTCGGACTGTAAGTATAATTACTTGCTCCGCTCGGTATAATAGTATAGCTGTTACCTGTGCATATCGCGCCATTATTTAAAGCTATGGTTGGCAAAGGATTTACGGTAACTAAAACTGTATTGGTTCCTACGCACCCGATACTATCCGTTCCGGTGATCGTATACGTAGAATTACCAGTAGGATTTACGGTAACACTGGGAGATGTTACATTTCCCGTATTAGCACTCCATGTATAAGAATTGGCTCCGTTGGCAGTTAAATTAGTTGTCATACCCTCACAAATGCTTGAATTTCCCGTAATATGTATATTAGGTGAAGTTTGAACTGTAAAAGTGGAGGCACTACTGCTACACCCATAACTGTTACCTCCTGTTACTGTATATATGGTATTAGCTGTTGGCGATACTACCACTGAATTGGTTGTTGCACTTCCTGCATTGGCACTCCATGTATAAGTTGAGGCTCCGTTAGCTGAAAGGGTGTCCACAGACAATCCTCCTGAGCAAATTGTATTTTTGCCTGTTATGCCTATAGTAGGGCTGGGGTTTACAGTTATAGTAAAAGTTACTGTTGGCCCTACACATGTACCGATACTGGCACTTACTCCCCAGGCACTTATTACTCCTGTTTGTGGGGTGCTAACTGCAGGTGCAACGTAGCCAGCTATATTGGATGCATGATTATTACCTGACCCTAACCCTATAGCCGTATTATCATTTGTCCATATTAAGTTAGAACCAGCTCTGATATTAGGATTATAAAGATTATGGGATAATACAGTCCCTCCGGCACAAACCGTTTGACTTGCTTGTGCATATATTAAAGGGGCGTAATAATAATCTACACTTACTGTTTTGTGAGATACACAAGATCCGTTAGCGCCAGTAACTGTGTATGTAACTGCAAGCCCACCGCCCGGCCCATTATTTGTTTGAGTTACAATTACTGTATTTGTTGTGGCTCCTCCTGCGTTAGCACTCCATGTGTAAGTTGATGCTCCTGAAGCTTTAAGTGTATCGTTATATGCCGAGCAAACAGAAAGTGCTCCTGCAACAGATAGGGTAGGAGTTGTTGAAACATTAACAGTAACCGTTTCTGTAGAAACACAAGTTCCGTTTGTACCTGTTAGGGTATAATTAGCAGTGCTTGTGGGTGATGCTGAAAGGGTTGCAGTATGAACACTGCCCGGCATCCATGTATAAGTGGTGGCACCGCTACCTGTAAGAACATTGCTTGTTCCGCTGCAAATACTTGTATTTCCACTAATTGATACTGTAGAGTATACGTTTACATTTATAGTATTTGTAACTGTACAACCACTATTACTGCCTGAAACTGTATAAACTGTTGTACTTGTCGGACTTACCTGCACGGAATTGGTTGTTGCACTTCCTGCATTCGCACTCCAGGTATAAGAGCTTGCTCCCAGAGCAGTTAACGTTGTACTTGATCCTGCACAAATACTGGGTTGCCCGGTAAATGTTACTATTGGTGTAACTGTAACCGTTATTGTTTTTGTTGCCACACAAGTGCCACTCATGCCTGTCAATGTATACGTTGTTGTTACAGGTGGGTTAATATTCACCGTATTTGTTGTAACTCCTCCTGCATTCGAACTCCAGGTATAACTGGTGGCGCCGGCAGCTGTTAATGTTTCGTTATTGCCAGGACACAAAATAGCACTGCCTGCTATACTCAAACTTAAAGGTGATGGACACGGGCTTATCTTTCTTATCCTGTTGTTTGAACTTTCTGCTAAATAAATTGCTCCTGCTGTATCAACTGCAATAGATGTAACGCTTATTCCGGCTAAAATAGCCGGCCCTCCATCTCCGCTATAACCTCCTGATCCGTTACCTGCGATAGTTGAAATAATGCCGGTAGGAGTTATTTGTTGTACAGAATATCCTGTTGAAACATACACATTGCCTGGCAAATCTACAGCTAAGGCTCCCTGTAAACCGCTTATAGTAGCATACGTACTTATTATTCCCAAAGTATTTATCTTTCTAACAACACCATTACCGGCATCTCCTATGTAAATATTTCCGGCAGTATCAACCGCTACTCCAACCGGTGCAGCCAACTCGGCGCTTGTAGCCTGGCCTCCATCACCCATATATCCGGCCGTTCCGGTACCTGCTATACTGGTAATAGTTCCAAGTGTATTAATCTTATAGATTTGATTTGTTCCTTCTCCTGCAACATATACATTTCCATATTTATCAGCGGCTATGCCTACTGTTAAAGAGAACCCACTGGCATCATTAAATATATTTCCCGCAGAATTAACTTTATAAATATATCCGAATAAAGGGCTGTTAATAAACAAATTACCTAAATTGTCAGTTGCCACGCTATAAGGATCTCCTATATTTGCTGAAGTAGCCGGCCCGCTTACAGGACCTCCCGAAGCTGAGCCTGTTCCTGCATACGTAGTTATAATGCCTGTTGAATTTATTTTTCGGATCCGCCCGTTTGAATAATCTGCCACATAAATATTTCCTAATAAATCTACTGCCACACCATTAGGCATTTTTAATTCGGCATTAGTCGCCTGGCCACCATCTCCGCTGTAGCCCGCAATCCCATTGCCCGCTATAGTGTTTATTACCTGCGCGCTTAACTTAGGTATGGAAAAACATAAAAGTATAACAACAACAACGTATATTTTCCTCATAAGACGACAGTTTAAATTTATTATATACAATAATATAATAAAAACAGGGATTAAAAAAACTTTTGGTTGTTTATGGTCATTCGGGGTCCGTCCAAGGGCGGTTCGGTAATATCAGAAGACTGTTAATTGTTTTTCCTTGTTAAAAATTTAATACCCCTTTGGTTTTTTAATCTTCAGATCGGTAAATACCTTATCCATTAAGGATCTATCAAAGCCCATACTTTTAAAGGTGATAAAATCGTTACTTATCATATTAGTAAGCTCGGGGTTTAATTCTTTTACTTTACTTAAAAATTCTTTATACTGTGCAATAGCTTTGTCGTATTCGTTATTAAATAAATAAGCGTGCCCCAAATTACCTATAGCTGCTACGTCTTTAGGATCAAGCAGGATTCCTTTTTTAAAGAAAGCGATAGCGGTATTGTACTGCTTGTTTTCAAGTAAATACCATCCCATGTTATTGATTTGGCCGGGCGCAACTTTCAGGGTACCTACATCGGTAACTTTTACAGCTGTGGGATAAAATTTGCCATTTATCTGGCGGGAAAACCCTGTTACGTTTCCGGCAGTATCCATTAAAAAGGTCTTCTCGGTTTGAAATTCTTCGTTAAAAAAGCTCTTCTCAGTAGTAAAATACATTTTGGCGTACACGTTGTCTGACAAATAATAATAACCATCTTCTTTTTTAAATATAGCAGTAAGCACATCATCAAACATGTAAACACCCGTGTATTTGGCCAGGACAGATTCTGGCACTGTAACTTCACTTTTAACAGTTGCATCATAAAAATCTTTCCATTTGTATACAGTGGCCACACTGTTAATCACTTCCTGTATAATACTTCTATTGTCTGAATTTACATATACCACAACTCCATCGCCACCCTCTACACTGGCATAATATTGTCCGCAAAAACCTTCATTGCCCGCTCCGTGCTGAAAATACTTTGTAGTGCCCCGCTCTTCAACAAAAACACCCAATGCTGCTATTTTATCTATGTAAGGAGTTAAAGATAATTTAGTCATTTCGGGAGTCAGCACTTTTGATGATCTGCCTGCATAAGCCAGTTGTGTTTCTATAATGTATTTGCACATCTCGGTTGGGGTGGTCCATAAGCCATCAGGGGCCTGTTCGGGATACACATGAAATTTATGGGGCACTTCGCTGCCATTTACATAATAACCCGTTGCCAGCATATTTAATTTATCGGCAGGTGGCGGCTGGGTAAAAAAACTGTTTATCATACCCAGTGGTTTCAATACATTATCATACATAAATTTATCGTAAGGCTGCCCGGTAACATCCATAATAACTAATTTAGAAATAGTGGTGCCTCCGCCCGAGTATTTAGACTTTAAACCCGGTTCAAATTCAGAGCGGACAGCAGCTGTATTGGCGGGCGCTTTACCATCCAGTATTTGTGTGATTGTTGGAAGCTGTGCTTTGCGATCATAACCCGGAAAACCATGCACACTTAAGCCGGCTGTATGGCTTAGTAAATTAGCCAGTGTTATTTTTTTATTTTTTGAAAGAGAGTCGTACGGAAATTGCCATGATTTTAAATAGAAATTGATATCTGTATACAGGTCCAGTTTTTTATCCTGCACCAGTTTTAAAACGCCCATAGCATTTATTGATTTGCTGTTTGACGCCGCCTGAAAAAGTGTATTAACCGTAACCGGTCGTTTTTCGGCTTCATCTGCCCAGCCATAACCTTTGGCCCACACTACCTGGTAGTTATGTACAACCGCCAGGCTTAAGCCTTTTAGTTTATAGTAGGCCATGCGCTCTTTTATGTTGTAACCTTTGGCGCTAAGCTTTACACGCCCTGCCAGGTTATTTTCTACCTGTTCTATTTGCGCTTCTACTTCTTTAGAATAAGTTGTTTGCGAAACAAGATTGCCGAAATTTAACCCTAGGGCAATTATTAAAAGTATTTTTTTCATTGTATCAAACATACAATAAAAAGCTTTTCATTATGAGAAGGCAAGGCAATCTAAGAAATATGATTACTCATTTATGAGAATACCAATAAGGGGAAGGATAGCTTTGTATTACAACGTTTGCTCAATAATATGCTTTAGCTGATCGGCAGGAACTACGCCCGATTGGCGCCATTGAACCTGTCCCTTTTTAAAAAGCACGAGGGTCGGCACGTTTTGCACTTTGTAAATACGCGCCGTAGCCGGGTTCTTGTCTATATCTACTTTAAGAATGGTAGCTTTATCACCAATTGATTTTTTTAATTGCTCTAAAATAGGCGCCATCATTTTGCAGGGCCCGCACCATTCGGCAGAGAAATCAACCAACACCGGCTTGTTTGAATTTATGATCTCTTTAAAAGTTGACATTTTATTCTGTTAAAAATTAATGTATTTGTTTTTGTCTTTTTTGTGGTTTTGCTTTTGCTTTTGTGTCTGCAGCAGGTGGCTGATTAGTTTCCATAGCTATAAGCCATTCAATGGCCTGTAAAATAATGGCTGTGTAAACTACTTCATGTTCGGGCCCTTTGCTTAGCTGGTGTGCTAATTTTGAGTGTCCTACGTTTTTCAAGCTTTCCGGAAAACCAATCGGTACTTCAACAGTTTCATCATGATGCTCTACTACAATGTTTTTTGTTGAAGTGGGAGCTAATGTTTTTTCAAGGCCTTTTGTTTTTAAGTGAATAAGCTTTTGCAATTGGTTTAAAACCAGGGTATGCTGCCATTGTTTATGTGGCGGGCCTTCTTTTGTAATTTTATGGATAAGCCATTTACGGTCTTTAGCATTGGTTGATAGCAAACCGATCAAAGAATTTATGTTTCCGATCGTTTCTGCTGCTTTGGTCTTTTTGTTTTCTTTGGCCATAGGGATGTATTGTTTTTATAAACATGCAAACCTTATGCCATGGGAAAAGCTAAAATACCTTACTCTTTATGAAATTTCTTTTTTCCGAAAGGCTTTTAATGCCCCGGTTGACCATAAGGCCCACAAAATTAAAACCGGTTGAAAGAACAATCGGGCAAGCCTTTTTGCATCGGTATCAAGTCCAAAAGCACTGATGCCGTTTGCATATTGCGCCATATTGCCCGGAAAAACCAGTACATAAAATATTGCTAAAATTATACCTATTACTACCCGTTCTTTTTTCCAGAATACCATGCAGATGCCTAATATAAGCTCTACTACGCCCGATAAAATAACAACCATGTCTTTGCTCATCGGAACCCAATTGGGCACTTGTGCCTGGAAAGCCCCACGCTGAAATGTAAAGTGGCCTATAGCGGCCAGTATCATAAACGAACCTAAAATTACCCGGAAGATATTTTGAAGCACGCTTGTTTTAATTGTTTTATCCATTTTGGGTTTTGATCAGGCAAGTGCTATGAAAAAAACATACCTGCAAAAAAGTAAAGTTTATTGAAAGAGGCTGGCAACGATAGGGTAAAAATATGCTCACATCAAAGCTTTTGAGTATACTGCATAAGCAATTGCGAAGCTATCTTTTTGATGTGCCCGTTATAAGAAACAGGCTCGTTTTTGTAGATATCATTAGCAGCCGCGCCCAGCTTTAGCTTAAACTGCTCCACAAATTTTTTATGCCCGTCTATATAAATATGTGTAAACAATTCAATGGTATCATCATTCCAGGGCGTTACGTAAAATGCGCCGTAGGTATCTTTAATAACATGTACCTGTTCTGTGTAAAAGGTGTATTTATCCGTTAATGTATCTGGATAGGTTTGAAGCCTGAATTGCAGCACGATCTCTACAATATTATCCTGGAATATTTGTACAGACTCTACCAGGCAATCAAAAGCAGTATTTAATCCCGGGGCTAATTCAACATCCCTGGTTTCTTTTACTATTTCCGAGCAAGTTTCTGAGTAGTCAAAGGCTTCGTATTTATCCATACTTTTTATTTCATCAAACATAAAATAAAAAATTGAATAACATTACTCCAAAGCGATATAGCGAAAAACAAAATTTGCAAGCAAATATTATATAAAACGAAAAACCGCCGGTCTTATCGAAATAAGGCCCGGGCGGTTTCTTTTTTGTCGAATTTGCTATTTATCCAATAGCAATAAACAACGATTATTTTTTCTTATCAGCTTTGTTTGGCGTTGTTTTGCCATCCGCTTTTTTAGAATGATCTTCCATCATTTTCTTTTCATTTGAACCATGATGTGATTCAGAATGTTTTGAAATAGAAGCTTTTTCGTTTTGATGTTTTTCAGTGGTTGTTTTCATAGTATTTAGCGTTTATGCTATACATACTATTGCAAAAAAGAAGCCTGTAAGAAAAGTCCCTTAAAGCTACTATTTATGGCATTTTCTACATACAAATGAGGAATGACTTGCTCAATATGGCATCATATTTAATTTAAAATAATAAAATTAATGCAACCGTCATTGCGAGCAAAGCGCGGCAATCTCACATCATTTATTTTTGTTGGTGAGAACACCAACAATGGGTAATGGCAGGGGGTATATGGAAGCTACTTACAGTGTTTATGGATGCTTTCTTTAGCATCTGTACTTCCCAAATCACCAGCTGTTTGCCAATCAGCGCAAGCCGATACCAGGTTTTTTAAATTTCTGTAGGCATTTGCTCTGTAAAAATAGGTATTCGCGTATCTCGGGCTTAATTCAATGGCTTTGTTATAATCTTCGATTGCACCTAAATCATCCTGAAATTCATTATGCTTAAGCCTTCCTCTGCTAATATAAGCGTCAATAAATTTGGGGTTTGCTTCAATAGCTTTGGTGTAATTTTTTTTTGCGCCTTTAAAATCCTTCTTTAAGAATTTTTCATTCGCTTTTTTATAATAATCTACCGCTACCTGTCCATAATTGCTTATAGGAGGAAGGGAATTGGCGGTTACTTTTGGGGCATAATTGTCAGATGAAGTTTGTCCGTAAGCTCCAAAATTTGTTAAATTTACTTGGTTTTGGGGTGTAAATAATAAATCCATGAAAAACATTAAATAACAAACGGATGGAATTCATCAAATACGCCTGGCTGGTGTTTATAATTTTTACAACAGCTAATTATTTTTTCCTAAAATCTCAAACCCAAAAAATCGCGGAAGAAAACCCCGATTTAAAACCCGGCTATGATAAGCTGCTGAAGGTTATATTAATCTATGGCAATATTCCCTGGGTTATTATGGCCATCGGCGATTTAACAGGACAAACAAATAGCATATTTGATTATTTTAACCCAAGATCTTTTAATCCTTTTGTATTAGCTTTTCATTTTTATCTAATCGTTATCTGGGTTTTAAGCTTCAGGTGGATTTACTTTAAAAAGGGTGCCGACTTTTTAGTGCAACATCCGGGCTTAGTTTATATACAAGGCTTCGGTAAGCCAATAACCCCCACTTCAAAACTGATAAAGGTATTTTTTGCGCTTTCTCTTTTAGGAGGCATCATTGGTATGGCCACCATGTGGTTGGCTAACTTTCCAAAATTCCCGGTTAAATAGACATTCTATATTTTAGTATAAAATGAAAATAAAGACTGATATATTACGAAAACATTTAGTTTTAATAGGAATTGTTATTTCTATATTGTTATTGTTGATTGCAACCCGGGTTTATCCCGGGGGCTCTTTGTTTGATAAAAACTCTCCGGGTTTCGACTGGTCGAAAAATTTTATAAGCAACCTCTTTGCAGAAAAAGCAATTAATGGTTTAGACAACCCATCCAGGATATGGGCCGATGCGGGAATGATTTTTCTTTCTGTTAGTTTTGCCTTGTTCTTTTTTAATTTTTCAAAGAAAATACCCATAAAAAGTGCTGCCAATGTCGTAAAATACATAGGAGCGGGCAACATGGTGTTTACTTTCTTAATTGTAACCCCGTTACACGATATTATGGTAACTGTTTCGGGTACTTTGTTCCTGGTAAATTTGTTTTACATCACAGTCTTTATTCTAAAATCAAGGCTTCTTTTGTTCAAATTTCTTTGCATTATTTGCCTGCTGCTTTATTATCTTACTTTTTATTTGTACGGTTCCTGGAATTTGGATTGGTTGCCTGTAATGCAGAAAATTACATTCCTCAGTTCTGTGTTTTTAATATTGGGCTTGGAATATTTTACCCGGAAAGAAGATTTTGAGCATATTAAATCTAACAAGAAGAAATAAACGTGATCAAAAGAACAAGTATTATTATTGCGCTTTTAATGTCGGCCTGTTCATGGATAAAAAACAAAGAGGCACCTGTAAATGAGGTTTCAACCATGCCAAAGATGGCGGTTTCAAGCAATGAGCGTGCGAAGGAAATGAATAGCGAACTATTAGGCGTTTGGACAAATGGTAATTCTAAAAACGCAACATTTGAAATAAGAGAAGATTCTATATACTACATCGACCACTTAAAAAGTTATAAATACTCGGTAATACAAGACTCGATCATTATTATGTATGATGGGTTTATGTATACAGGAAAGATATATTTTAGCGACGACACCTTGCTATTAACATCCAAAAATGAAATATCCAAGTTTTGGAAATTTAAACATTAAGCCCCGTGGTGAGCGCGCTTATTGGTTAACAGCCACAAAAAATAAAGAGAATGATGCCTTTGTTAGCCGCAGCAAATGGTATCATTCTCTTTTTATTTAATAATTTTGTACAGATATGCGGTCAAAAGCAAACAAACATATTATCCTTCTTTCTTTTATGCTGTTATCAGGCCTGCTTGTTTGCCAAACTACCATCAACTGGTTTAAAATACCTGCCCAAACGTATAATCCTTATACTTTTGTAAATGATACTGTTCATAAACTAAGCTATACCGTAAAAGAATTTTCTGTCAGCCAACAAATTACGTTCAAGGAATACAAGCAATACCTGGAGGATATGAAAAGAGATTCAGGACTGGCATTTTATAAAAGCCAGTTGCCCGATTCTAATATGTGCCTGAAAGAAGCATACAACAAATACATAAGCGGTAAAGCGTTTGATAATTATCCCGTACTTGGTATATCCTGGGAGGATGCATTAAACTATTGCAAATGGAGAACGCTGAAAGATAATAAAGACAGCCTTGTGTTTTTGTACCGCTTGCCGCATCTTTCTGAATGGGCTGTCGCCAGTGATTATTTAGCTAAGCAAAAAATAAAAACCGATTTTAGTAAATATTATGCCGACTGGACTTTAGCCGCCTTTGATGAATCTGCTTATGATTTTGAACACGATCTTAATCCGGCCGATTACGAATATTTTGCTTTACCAAATGAGGCAAATGTTTTAAAAAGAAAACGTATCATGGGTAATTCTTTTAAATATCAAAGCAATTATGCTTTACAAAACGGCTATGGTTATTCTTTTGAAGGCTATGCACACGTGGGCTTCAGACTTGTAAAGGAGACTATCACTCCACAAATGAGAGCACAAAAACCTGTTTTGGAAAAAGAATATTCGAAAGAGCAGAAAAAAGTCATATTGATGCCAAGGCCAATGAATATGTTACATTATTGGGGGATATATCCAAAATGAAAAAAAATATCTTCTATAGTTTAATTTTGTTTTTTGCCCTTACATCGCAGGCGCAAACAAAGTATTTTCATGCTTTTTCTGATAGCCTGTATCGTTGTAATTACAGCGCAAGAGGAAATAACGGTATGCTCGAAAATTCGTATACTTCTTACTATAAAAACGGAAAAATAAAAGCACTGGGGCAATTTAAAAACAACCTGCGCACCGGCTTATGGACTGTTTGGGACAGCACAGGCCGTATGCGCATGCAGCGCGATTATAAATCTGTTTTTGAATATAAAAGGGTTTTCCCTCCAATATCTAATGCCGGCCCCATACCCTTAGTAAGCCAGGATAAATATGTTCCCAAAAGAAATGCTCACGGTTATTATGAGTATGCCTATTTAAAAGAAATGGATGTGTATGCATCAACAAGAATTTGGCAAACTGTTTATAAAAATGGGAACGAATGGATTTTTAAAAACAATGCATTTTTTGATACCCTTTGTAAGCTTATATTGCATGACAGCATCAGCGAATTTCATGTCCCTGATACTATTTTGGTTTTTGAAGATGATGATTTTATAGTTCCAAAAAGGAACGCCCCTTTCATTGAAGTAGTAGGATTAAAAATAAAAGAAGATTGGTTCTTTGATAAGTTACGCTTAATAAGCGAAACACGTATTTTGGGTATTTGTCCAATTGTAAAAGTAAAAAGCGCTGAAGGCGACTTCACAAAAGAAATAGAATTAGGATGGCTGTATTACCCCACAATAAGAAAAGCACTTGCTGCACAAAAAGTAAGTATTGAAGGCTGTCCTAATATTACAAATTTGGATGATGTTTTTATAAACCGGTATTTTGGTGGAGAGATCTATAAAGAGACCAATTATTGGGACAGGAAAATAGCTGATTATACAAGCAACGTACAAAAAGAATCTACCCAGATAAAATTAAATCTTATTGACTGGGAGCACAATATTTGGTTAGAATTTACAAAGTAAGCAATGAGCATTAAAGAAAACCTGCAAGCCATAAAAAACACTCTACCTGCAAACGTTAGCCTGGTTGCAGTTTCTAAAACCAAGCCGGTTGCGCTTATACAAGAAGCCTACGATGCCGGCCAGCGCGATTTTGGCGAAAACTATATACAAGAGCTGGAAGAAAAACACAAGCTACTGCCTGCCGATATACGCTGGCACGCCATAGGGCATTTGCAAAGCAATAAAGTAAAATACATTGCACCTTTTGTAAGCCTGGTACATGCGGTTGATAGCCTGAAGTTGTTGCAGGAAATAAACAAACAGGCCTTAAAGAATAAGCGCGTTATTGATTGCCTGTTGCAGATATATATTGCCAAAGAAGATACTAAGTTTGGCTTTAGCTTTGAAGAATGCGAAGAGCTGTTTCAGTCGGGAGAGCTTAATAAACTTCAAAACATACGCATTACCGGCTTTATGGGCATGGCAACCAATACGGATAATGAAGATCAAATAAGAGGTGAGTTTAAATCTCTTAAAAACTTCTTCTCTAAGATCTCACATCTCAATACTCACATCTCAGTACTAAGCATGGGCATGAGTTCTGATTATAAGATTGCCATAGAAGAGGGTAGTACCCTTATACGCATAGGGAGCAGCATTTTTGGAGAAAGAAATTACGATAAATAACCGGCATTACAGTCAAATTTACTTTCAATAGCCAGAAGCTGCAATATACATGGCATAGTGTATTAATTTTGCTATTTTTGCACATCTTTATGAGTTTAGTAACCCTACACGACAAGCAATTTAAGCCATACATAACGGCTGATGCCATACACACCCGCGTTGAACAGATTGCTGCCAACCTTAGTGCCGATCTAAAAGGATCTTTCCCGCTTTTTGTGGTGGTGCTTAACGGCTCGTTTATTTTTGCGGCCGACCTGGTTAAGATGCTAAAATTTCCTTGCGAAATTACGTTTGTGAAGCTGGCTTCATACGAGGGCACAGGCAGCACAGGCAAGGTAAATGAGATCATTGGCCTTACCGAAAACGTAGAGAACCGCACCATTGTTATTATTGAAGATATTGTAGATACAGGCACTACGCTCGAAAAGCTATATGATCTATTGAAGCATAAAAATGCCAAGCAGATAAAAACGGCTACCTTGTTATTTAAGCCTTTGGCGTATAAAAAAACAATTCCGGTAGATTATATTTGTATGGAGATACCCAATGATTTTGTGGTTGGCTATGGCCTTGATTATGATGGTTTGGGAAGGAATTTGAAAGATATTTATGTATTGGCTTAGTATTGGTTTTTGAACGGTAATTGTAAAATTTAAAACAATAAATAGTAAAACTCGTCAGCATGCTTAACATCGTTTTATTTGGCCCTCCGGGCGCAGGCAAAGGCACACAATCAAAAAAATTGTGCGATAAGTATAGTTTAATTCACCTGTCAACCGGCGATTTGCTGCGTGATGAGATCAGCCGCAGTACGCCTTTGGGCATGCAGGCCAAATCAATTATGGATAAGGGCGAGCTTGTTAGCGATGAAGTGGTTATTGCCATGATAGGCGGTAAGCTAGATGCTAATCCAAATGCCAAAGGCTTTATTTTTGATGGGTTTCCGCGCACACAGGCACAGGCTAAAGCATTAGATGATTTGCTTGAAAAAAAGAAAGCGCCTATCAGCATGATGGTAGCTTTGGAGGTAAATGATGAAGAGTTATTGCATCGTTTGTTGTTGCGTGGCGCCGATTCGGGCAGGCCTGATGACAGGGACGAGAATGTTATTCGCCGCAGGATCTTTAATTATAATAACCAAACAGCTCCTTTAAAAAAATATTACTCTGAGCAAAAGAAGTTCCATTCGGTATACGGCATGGGCAGCATTGATGATATTTTTGATCTGTTGGTAGCTACTATTGATAATAAAACACAGGCTAAAAAGCCTTATTATGATGGCATGGTTACGGTTGCTGATGTAAGTGTGGAAGATGAGCCGGCTAAGCATTTAAAGGAAGATCCGAAAGCTAAAATTCAATCTTCAGAAAATAAAGCTGCAAAAAAAGCAGTGGCTAAACCGGTTAAAAAAGCGGCTCCTGTCAAAAAGAAAGCTGCAGCTAAAAAAGTTACAAAGCCTGCTAAAAAAACTGCCGTTAAAAAAGCAGTGAAAAAGAAAGCAGCTCCTAAAAAGAAGGTGGCGGTTAAAAAGAATAAACCTGTTGCTAAAAAAGCTCCCGTAAAAAAGGCGGTTAAAAAAGCCATTACTAAAAAGGTAAAAGCTAAGGTGGCTAAAAAAGCGCCTGTTAAGAAAAAAGCTATTGCTAAAAAAACAATCAAAAAATCTTCTAAAAAAAGAAAATAAAACGCTCGCTCTTCCGTGGATAAAAACTTTATTGATTATGTAAAAATATGCTGCAGAAGCGGTAAGGGGGGCAGTGGGTCTATCCACTTTCACCGGGATAAGCTTACCTCTAAAGGCGGCCCCGACGGAGGCGATGGCGGACGTGGCGGACATATTATTTTGCGTGGCAATAAACAGCTATGGACCTTGCTTCACTTAAAATACCGCAAGCACATTATTGCTAAAGATGGCGAAAATGGCGGAAGTGCTTTAAGAAGCGGCAAGCAGGGCGTAGATGAGATACTGGAAGTGCCTTTGGGAACTATTGCACGTGATGTTGAAACAGGAAGATTAGAATGCGAAATTACCGAAGACGGGCAGGAAGTTATCTTAACGCCGGGTGGTCGTGGCGGACAAGGCAATCATCACTTTAAAAGCCCTACGCGCCAAACACCACATTTTGCACAACCCGGCGAGGATGGCAAAGATGAATGGAAAGTGCTTGAACTAAAGGTGCTGGCTGATATTGGTTTGGTTGGTTTCCCTAATGCGGGTAAATCTACTTTATTGTCTAAAGTAAGCGCTGCAAAGCCTGAAATTGCTAATTACCCGTTTACCACGCTGGTGCCAAACCTAGGCATTGTAAAGTATAGGGATTATAAATCGTTTATTATTGCCGATATACCGGGTATTATTGAGGGCGCGCATGAAGGCAAGGGCCTTGGGCTGCGTTTTTTACGTCATATTGAAAGGAACTCGGCTTTGCTATTTTTGGTGCCTGCCGATGCCGATGATATTGTGGCTGAGTATAAAGTTTTATTGAATGAATTAAAGCAGTATAACCCCGAATTGCTTGATAAGCAGCGTGTGCTGGCTATTTCAAAATCTGATCTGTTGGATGACGAGCTGGAAAAGGAAATTACTGCCGACCTAAAAAAACGCCTGACAGGCAAGAATAAAATTGAGTTCATATTTTTCTCATCGCACAACGAAAAGAATTTAATGGAACTTAAAGATCTGTTGTGGCGCAAAATGAATGAGCATACTTTTTAGTTTATAATTAACCGAAATAAAAAAAGTCCTGTTACAATAACAGGACTTTTTTGTTTATTCTATTTGTATGTTTCCTTATTCTTTAATACCAAAGAACTCATTGTAGCTGGTTTCTTTGTTGTTTAATTTGTAGTTGCTTTTAAACAGGTTCAAGATCTTAGCGTAATACAGGTTCTCGAATAATTTTTCTGCTTCTTTCTCTCTTCCTAAAATATCTTTAGCTGTTTTTTCAACTTCTTCGTCGCTTGGAGTTTGTCCGTAACGTGCAAAATGGCTACGCACAAAGCGTTTTGCTTCTTCGGTAGCTTCTTCGGCACTTACGGTAATGTTGTTGTTTTTAATGATCTTGTTTTCAATCAGCTTCCATTTCATCGATTGAGCCCAGGCATCAAACTCGGTATTCAATTGTTCCATGGTTACAGGCTTTTCGTTTACAGCCATTAGCCAGCGTTTTAAGAAATCTTCCGGCAAGGCAGGGTTGATGGTTTCAACCAATGTTTTTTCTACTTCGCTGAAAAACTTGCGGTCGCTGTCTTGTGCAAACATCGAAGATAATTCTTGTTTTATTTTTTCTCTGAATTGCTCTTCTGTTTTAATAGAACCGTCCCCGTATACTTTCATAAACAACTCTTCGTTAAGCTCGGCATCGTCCATACGGGCAATGTTCTTAACCGTAAGCTGTAAATTGCTGTTCAGGTTTTCAGCCGTTTCTTTATCAATACTTAAAGAAACCGAAAGCTCAACCGGGTCTGCATATAACTCTTTGCAGTTGATCACTATTTTGTCGTCTTTTTTAGCGCCGATCAGCTTCTGTTTAGCCGTTTCACTTTTTAAACGCTCAATGCCAATGCTGGTAGATTTGTAGATGCCGCCTGCTTTAATTTCGCCGTTTTCGTCAAGCTCGTTAATGTCAACAAACACAACGTCTTTTGCTTCGGCAACCTCCGGGTTGGTAGGTTTGCCATAGTTTTTACGAACGTCTTTTACGTATTTATTAATAAGCTCGTCATCAATTTTAACCACTTCGTAATTGAACGCTGTTTTATCAGAGATCACTACATCAAACGCAGGAGCGAGCCCTAGATCATATTTAAATGTAAAGTCTTTGCCGTTTTCCCAGTCGATCTTTTCGTCGGCTTTAGGAAGCGGGTTACCTAAAATTTCAATTTTGTTCTCAACGATGTAGTTGTTGATGCTGTCGTTCAGTATTTTATTTAATTCATCTGCCAAAACAGATTTACCGTACATTTTTTTGATCATTCCAGCAGGCACTTTACCGGCTCTGAAACCCGGAAGTGAAGCCTGGCGCTGTGCTTTTTTAATAGCATCTTCCACGCGTTTTTCGTAATCAGCGGGTCCCACTTCAATGGTAACAACCGCGTTCAATACATCAATATTTTCTTTAGTAATGTTCATTTCAATAAGTGTTTAAATGAGGGCTGCGAATTTACAATTTTTAGTGGTATAATTAAAATTTTATTTCTTTCTAAAAATGCTTGTGTTTATTGAGGTTTTATCCGATAACAAAATATAACAGTGGATTGATTTTGTTTTGGCAAATGTTTAGTATTTTTAAACCGATAATTAAACTAAGTTAAACTAAAAAACAACAAAATATGGCATTTGAATTACCTGCGTTACCTTACGCAAACAACGCTTTAGAGCCGCATATTGATGCAAAAACCATGGAAATTCACCATGATAAACATCACCAGGCTTATGTAACAAACCTTAATGCGGCAGTGGCCGGCAAAGAAGAAGAAAAGCTAAGCATTGAAGAGATCTGCAAAAATATTTCAAAATACCCGGCAGCTGTGCGTAACAATGGCGGCGGGCATTATAACCACTCTTTCTTCTGGAAACTTATGAAAGCAAATGGTGGCGGAAACCCAACTGGAGAACTGGCAGAAGCTATCAACAAGCATTTTACAAGCTTAGACGAGTTTAAAAAACAATTTGCTGCTGCAGCTGCAACGCGCTTTGGCAGCGGCTGGGCATGGCTTTGTGTTAAATCTGATAAAACGTTAGCTATTTGCTCTACGCCAAACCAGGATAATCCTTTAATGGATATTTCTGAGTGTAAAGGCACGCCTATTTTAGGCCTTGATGTTTGGGAACACGCATATTATCTGCATTACCAAAATCGCCGCCCGGATTACGTAACAGCTTTCTGGAACGTGATCAATTGGGATGAAGTAAGCAAAAACTACCAGGCAGCTATTAAATAAAGCCTGTTGATTACTATTTGGTAAAGGGATTTGCACCATGCAAATCCTTTTTACTTTTACCTGAATTCAAAACTATTGAAGAAATTTATTTTTATACTGTTTATTATTTGCTCAGTGAAACTGCGTGCGGTGCATGCTGCTAAAAATGATTGTATGCCGGCTAAGCAAACTGTTCAACAAGATCATAATGAGTGTGAGATTATTTTTGTAAACCAGGCTGAATATACAGAAGCTCTATCAGCCGGTAAAAGGCCAAACCCGCTTTGGGTTTTTCATAAAAAGAAAAAGAATGCAGGGCGAAAAGCGCTTGCTGCAGTGCTGGCATTCCCGCTTCCGTTTGGTGTTATTGGGTTGCACCGTATTTATTTAGGCACCAAGCCTTATGTGCCTTTAATTTACATAGGCACTTTGGGTGGCGGCTTCGGCATTTTGCCTTTTATAGATTTTTGGGTAATATTATTGGATAAAGATATTGAGCATTACAGGGAGAACAGCCACATTTTTATGTGGATAGAAAATCAAGAAAAGAAACCAGAAACAACTAATTCTTATGACTGAAAATAGCGAAGAGAAAATACGGAAAGCCTTTCAAAACAAAGACTGGAGCCAGATAAAAGCAACCGACAGCTGGCAGATATTTAGAATAATGAGCGAATTTGTAGACGGATTTGAGCGTATGGCACGTATTGGGCCCTGCGTATCAATTTTTGGAAGCGCGCGTACAAAAGCCGACAACCCTTATTATGTTTTGGCCGAAGAGATTGCCTATAAACTTACTTTAGAAGGTTATGGTGTTATTACAGGCGGAGGCCCCGGTATTATGGAAGCCGCCAATAAGGGAGCCAAAAGGGGCAATGGTAAATCGGTTGGATTAAATATTGAACTACCTTTTGAGCAAAAGCCAAACGATTTTATTGATCGTGATAAAAGTATAGATTTTCACTACTTTTTTGTGCGAAAAACTATTTTTTTAAAGTACTCGCAGGGGTTTATCGCTTTGCCTGGTGGCTTTGGAACACTGGATGAATTATTTGAAGCCTTAACCTTGGTTCAAACAAACAAGATCGGAGAATTTCCAGTGGTTTTGGTTGGAAGAAAATACTGGCAGGGTTTATTGGAGTGGGTAAGGAGCACCATGATGGAACTGGAGCATAATGTAAACGAATCTGACCTGCAAAGGCTGCACGTAGTTGATACGGCAGATGAGGCGGTGCATGTAATTACCCAGTTCTATACAAAGTACTTATTAAAGCCAAACTTTTAATCAAACAGAAAATTACAATCAAAAAAAATCCGCTGTTAGTTTTAACCGCGGATTTTTTTATTTTAGATAAGTCTTGAATTACTTAGTTGCGTTGTAGTATTTGATGTAACTACCCATTTTCAGGAAGTAGTAATTTTTTGCACCAATGGTAGTATCCTGATATTTTATAGCATTAACCTGGAAGTTAAATGTAGTGATATCATAATTTGGATAGCCTGTAAAATCGTTTGGTTTAAAGTTAGCGACAGAATCTGTTGCGTTAACTTTCCTAATATATGTAAACCCGCTGGCATCCATTAAAGCGATAATTACTGTATCGGTGTTAACCACATAATTTTTAATAGGCACACTGTATTGATTTGTAGCATTGTAAACAGAATCTTTGTAACGGGTTGTAGAATCTGATAAATAAGCTAAAATATCTGTTTTATTTGCATTGTAATATGCCGAATCAGAAGAGCTTGAAGAGCTGTTTATATGAGTGATAGTAGGGCGTGCAGGTAACGGATATAAAGTTCTTGGATAAATAGGTATCCATTTGCTATCCCACGATGGGATGCTGTAACCATAAGCAGGGCATACGCCGTTTAATTTATAGTTAAAACTTGGTACGCCGTTATTTCCGCTAATTTGCCACATAGCTTTGCCCGATAAGCCTAAGCTAAAGGTAGAAGTAGAAGATAGATAAGAAAGATCGTTAGCTTTTGCTAATGTAGAATCGTTTAGTTTGATAGTGCCTGCATCAAATAAGCTGCTAAAATTGCCTTGTGTATTGGTAAATTTAGCCATTCCGTATTCGTATGTGTTTAAAAATGGGGTAACAATTACTGTTTTTTCATCATACACCTGCGCAGAAATCAAAATACCATCTGCATCAGCAATAGTAGGAAAATAAGGGGTTATGTATGAAAACTCTGTAGAAACTCCATTGCTTTGAGCTTTTGTCGGAAACGCCTCACTATCTTTCTTACAACCTGTAAATAAGGTCAGTGATAATGCGGCCAGAACTCCTGATGCGTATACGATTTTCTTCATATCTATAGAAATAAGATTTTTTAACTTTTACTTTAAGCTACAATTTTAATCAAAAAATAAATAACAGCCAATAAACATGCAAATAATTTTATAACTGGTCGGTTTTAACAAAAAAGTGGTCAATTTTCTTCAACATAATCCAAATCTTTACTAAAAGTTTCTTCCAGATGGTAAAGTGCCCAGTAGGCAATTGTTATAATAATTACGCCTGTAACAATGGTGGCCGTTAAACCTTCTTTGCCAAAAATCGTGGTCATTAGAGCAAGTAAATACGATATCAAAATAGTTGAGCCCCTTACAAAATTGGGTGCCGTAGTAGTTGCCGTAGAGCGGATGTTAGTGCCAAATAATTCAGATGCCGTGCTGATAAATACCGCCCAATAGCCCGTTGCAAAGCCAATAAAAACAATGCAGCTGTAATATACCGTAACCGATTGCCCGCCTATTAAAAAATAAACAATAATGGCCAGCACGGTAAGCGTTAGAAAAATGAACAAGGTTTTTTTACGGCTTTTAAGCCATTGCGATACCGCCCCGCAGACCAAATCGCCAACGGTAATGCCGCTGTAGGCAAACATAATGGCTTTACCGCCTGTCACCAGCTTGGCATTGGCAGGGTCGCCGCTTAGCTTGGCAAACAACTCTGGGGAAAAGATAACTAGCGTGCCCATTACATACCAAACAGGTACGGTTACAAAAATGATGCATAGATATTTCAGCAGGCGTTTACGGTTTCCAAACAGGTCTAAAATATTGCCTTTTTTAATGCTTCCTTCTTTAATGTTGTTAAACATACCCGACTCTAATACGCCTATGCGAAGGATCAGCAAAGCCAGCCCCATAGCTCCGCCAAAGAAGAACGAATGCCGCCAGCTTGAGAACACATCGCTCATAAAGCCGGCTACCACAGCCCCGAAAACACCCACGGTTGCAACGATCATGGTACCAATACCGCGCCTTTCCTTATTCATGGTCTCACTCACTAAAGTAATGCCTGCACCTAACTCGCCTGCAAGCCCAAAGCCCGATATAAAGCGCATGGCTGCATACCAATCGGTAGTGTTAACAAAACCATTGGCAATATTGGCCAGCGAATAGGTTAAAATGGAACCAAACAACACCGAAAGCCTGCCTTTTTTATCGCCTAAGATGCCCCAAAAGATGCCGCCTATAAGCATGCCGGCCATTTGCCAGTTTAATAACTGCTTGCCATAAATGGCATTCAGCTCGGCTAATTTTTGCGGCGTTAAACTTCCAAACTGCAAAGGAAGTATCTCGTTTAAGCTATGCGTACGCTCTACACCAAACAACAGTAGATCGTATATATCTACAAAATAACCCAACGCAGCAACCAGGATCAATTTATTTAAAGCTTTTGGCTGATTCATTATTTAATCGCTTTTAAACTTAGATCTAAACTTTTTACATGATGCGTTAATGCACCTACCGAAATAAAATCTGCTCCGGCCAGGGCATAAGCGCGGATTGTTTTTTCGGTAATGCCGCCCGATGCTTCTGTTTCAAATTGTTTTTTAATAAGCGTTACAGCCTGCTTTACCTGTGCGGGTGTAAAATTATCCAGTAGAATACGATCTATTTTTTTATGCGCCAGCACTTTTTTTACATCCTCCAGGTTTCTGCATTCCACTTCAATGGCTAATTTTAAGTTGTTCTTTTTAAGATACAGATTAGCGGCATCAATAGCCTGGGTAATGCCCCCGGCAAAATCAATGTGATTATCTTTTATTAAGATCATGTCATACAAGGCATAGCGGTGGTTTGCTCCGCCGCCAATAACTACCGCCCATTTTTCGAAGAAGCGGAACAGGGGAGTGGTCTTTCGGGTATCAATAACCTTGGCTTTAGTCCCTTTACACAGCGTTTGCAATTGGGTTGTTTTAGTAGCAATGCCACTCATGCGCTGCATAATATTAAGCACCAAACGCTCGGCAGTAAGCAACTGGTAGGTTGGCCCTGTAACGATAAAAGCCACATCGCCTTTTTTTACCGAGGCGCCGTCTTTTATTTTTTCAACGAATTTTATTTTTGGGTTAACCCGTTTAAATATATAACGGGCTGCTTCAACACCGGCCAGTATGGCATCTTCTTTAACCAGCAGCTGCATTTTGCCATCCTGCTTTTTGGTAAGCGTTGCTAAGGTTGTATGGTCTCCGTTACCCACATCTTCAGCAAAGGCTTGTTTTATAAACTGTTTAAAGTTGAAATTATCTTTGTGTTTTTTTATATAATCGTTCATAAGCATTCAAAATTATGTAAAGTTTTTAAGTAACAAAGTATTGACCCCGTAAAGTTGACAACAGTGAAAACATGGGTACTTAAAAACTCTGCTACCTTTGCAGGGTGAAAATAATCCTGCTCCAGATAGATAAAACCGATCAAAGCTTTGTTGAGCAGGGCGTACAGGAGTTTACCAAGCGTTTAACGCGCTATGCTTCTTTTGAAACGGTTACTATATCCATCAACAAAACCATACGCAGCAAAACCATTGCCGAGCAAAAACAGGAAGAGGAAAAACAATTGCTTGCTCACATTTCAAAATACGAAATGGTTTTTTTGCTGGATGAGAATGGCAAAGAATTCTCATCGGTGCAATTTGCCACACAGATACAAAACATCTTAAACGCGGGTAAAAAAAGCCTGTGCTTTGTTATTGGCGGCCCTTATGGATTTACTGATGCTGTACGAAAAAAATACACGCTGATAAGCTTTTCTAAGTTTACCTTCTCGCACCAGATGATACGCCTTTTGTTTTGCGAACAATTATACCGCGCTTTTACTATTATCAAAGGCGAAAAATACCACCACCCTTAGCTTATTTAGTTTTTTTATGATATTTCAAAAGCCTATAAATAAAGGCTTTACGTGCTTATGTAAGGTTTTAGTAGTTTTTGTTAAAATTGTTATTTCTATCTGTAGTATGTTTGCTTTTTTAATCAAAACTACAACATGAAAAAACTACCAAGCCTGCTTGTACTGTCTATTTTAATGATACTGGCTGCAAGCACAAACATCTATTCGCAAAGCGAAAAAAGAGAAGCTGTTGACAGCGCCATTTGCCTTGAATTTATCGGCAAGTTTGACGGAACCATAAAAGACCTTAGCGGCGTTTATACCGCGCAGCTTATAAAGGACAATAAAGTAATAAAGGAACAGACGCTTAGCATTACTGTGCCCTTTAAGTTTATGATGAAAAGAAGCATGTTTTATACCGTAAAGCTTATCAAGCAAGGTTATATCTCTAAAACGGTAAGCGTTTCAACCGTGTTGCCTAAAAAACTTGAATTAGAAAATCCCTATATCTTTACGCTTGAAACCAATTTGATCAGCCAGGATCTATCAGGACAGTTTAAAGACGATGATATTGATTTTCCGGTAGCCTTGGTTAGCTACGGCAAAAAGTGCGATTGCTTTGAATATAACCACGAGTACACGGCTAAACTAATCAGCAGCATGTATAATAATTTGTTGCTGGGAGATTAGAATCTATTTATTCAACGGCTTGCCTTTAGTATTTTAAGTATACCCAAATTATAAATGCTAATGCAAGCCACAACCCTGATAAAAACAGGGAAAAGAAAGGTGCTATGTATGCGTACTCTAAACGTTCAATACCGTTAATGTCTGAATAGAAACGCTGCCCTTTTACCAGTTTATATTTTCCGTCTTTTTCTATAAATAATAATTCGTAAAACACATAATGATTAGTTGAAACCCAAAGGCCGTTTAAGCCGGCAAACAGGTATTTGATTCCTTTATCGGTAATAAATTCAGTAATTATACCATCAAAAAGATCCATTCTTTTATCTCTGATACTACTTTCCCTAATTTGCTTTTCAATGTCCAGCAAAATCATGGGTGAAATTTTTAGTTGAGAGTCAGCATATATTTTAGCTGCATCATGTAAGTTTTCGGTATTAGAATAACTGTTGTCTTCAAAAATCATAAACGGCCTGCCAATCTTGTTGTCGTAAATATTTTCCCTGTCGGGTTTAATTTGCCATTGGTTTAATTCTTTACTAATGCGTAGGCTGTGCTTTGTATTATAGTTATCAATATGCGAACAGGTTATAATCTTTTTCGCCTCACTAACTTCTTTAAAAACTGTTGGTATTTTAAATGGATAACCAAAATGATTGTAATTTAAAATAGCAGCTAATAATGTAAACGTAAGCTGTACAATGCAAACACAGGCAAACAATATTTTAAAGCCTTTTGCAATAGGTTTGGCCCGCATAAAAAAATAAAAGGCTATGCCGCCTGATAAAGGAACGCAAAAGCAAAGAGCGTACCAGGTAAAGCTATCAGAATAGTGAAAAACAATCTGATCATACAAATGTGTATTTACCCTGATTAAAAAAGATAGCAGGCCATGTATAAATGTAAAGCCCGTTACTGTATAAATTAAAAAAGTAAAGATGTTCTTTCGGTTCATATGCAGGCAATAAAAGTTATACGTGAAAACACAACGCATAATTGCTCTTTATAGTATGTATTTTTTAAACTCATATACCTGTAATTTTATACAGCTCAACACCACCAAACACCCGTTTTGCGCGTCTTGGGCCTTTTTTAGCATAATATTTTTGAAGAAATCTTACATAATAAGCACTTGTTTGTTTTTAAAAGGTACGACTCATTTATAAAAAAATACGATTCAATAAATAAAATGCCCGCTTTATACATTTCATTAAAAATTGTTAGGCAACAAAAAACAGTGCTGCTAATTTTCAGGCACAATAAACCTTAAGTAATAACAAATAAAAAAAACAAAAAGATCATGGCAAACAACACAATTCATCATGCCATCGCTGTGCTAAAAATGCCGGCAAAAATGGGAGACAAAATTATTAAAGCGCAAACCATTGCGGGAAAAATGACCAACAACGCAACCTTTCCGGTGGCAGGCTGGCCAAGTAACGTAATATCGCTGGTGCAAACCAAAAATGATATTGCTACCCTGGTGGCAGCCGAAACCGCAGTAGCTAACCGCACAGGCACCGCCGCCGCACGCGATACGGCAATGGCTACCGTTATGACCGACCTGCGCTCTATTATGAGTATGGTGCAGCAAAAGGCAGATATTACGCCTGCCAACGCAAGCGACATTATACAAAATGCCGGCTTTGAGGTAAAGAAATCAACCATCAGGCAAAAAAGGCAGAACGCAGCCATCAACACGCAAATAGTGGGCACGATTATGCTAACGGCGGACGGGACAGGCCATCACGAATGGCAAATGAGTAAGGATAAAATCAGCATTACCAACCTGCCTGCCACCAGCACCTCGCACACGCTGGTTACAGGTCTAAAGCCCGGAGATGTATGGTATTTCAGAAACCATAAAGTGAATACCAATAAAACAATCTTTAACTGGACTCCCTGGATTGAGCTGACCATAGGCGCCGGAGGCAAAAGTATTGGTGGCGGCAACACGCATAGCAACGCGGGTAATATACCTTCTGCCAGCAACTTATAATACTCTTTATTGCTTATGCACCAAAGCCCTGTAAGTTTTACTTGCAGGGCTTTTTTATGCCTGTGTTTTTTAACAGGCAAAGTGCAAATTTGGGCAGAATGCTTACATTCTTTTGAACGTTGCATAGGTTTTGTAACAAAATGCTTAGATCCTTCGGCAGGATGCTTAGGTTGTGTTGAAGTTTCGTTACATTCTTCAGCACAATGTATAAGTTCTTTAGCAGGATCGTTACATAGTTTGGCAGTATGCTTACATTCTTTAGAACAATGCTTGCATTCTTCAACAGAGTGGAAAGGTTCTTTAGCAACTTGCTTAGATTGTTTAGCAGAATGTTTAAGTTGTTTGAGAGTTTGTAACGAAAGAGAAGAAGTTTGATATATGATTGAGAATAAATAAAACTTGTTTGCAGAAAAGCGAAAATTGTATGTTTTTTAAATCAGGAAGTATATGTTTACTATTGTTTTTGTTTTAAATAGTTAATGAAAGCACTACAGGTAACTAGCATAAATTTTGCATCTTCTGATTTTAAATTACTCTCTTCTAATAAAGCATGCCTTATACCAGATGAGTCGCTGGTAAATCCATAAAGGTTACTAAATGCACTTTTAAGGGCTTTGTGAATTTGAAGATTAGATTCAATTTCCTTTAAAAGTAATGAAAATGGTAAATTTGATTTTCCTGTTAATATAGATAAATAAGATTCAACTGCACTTATTGATTCTTTGATTGAATTTCGGTAATCAGGTTTTTCTTTATCGGAAAATAAATGGAGTGCTGTGTTTAAATGAACAGCAACAGGAGCATACTTATCGCCTGTTTTTAAAGCTGACTCAATAGATTCAATTTCTTCCTGAGAGGTAATTCCGCTTAATACTCCATTAACAAATCTGTAAGCAGATACTTCTCTTTCGAGTACATCATTACAATATTTTATAAATTCAGCATTTCTATCGTCCCCATAATATCCTTCGAAGTTGTTTGGAAAAAATTCAATTAGATCATAGACTTCATTCCATTCGAATTCAAAAAAATATCCTGAAAGAATATTTTTATAATGGTTGAAATATTCTGGCATTTGATCAACTCTTTTTTTAAAATGATTTACCCAAAGCCTAATTAATAATCTACCAGAACCATCTGGATTATGCTTAAAATAATCTGCTGTTTTGTCGAAATAACATATACACAATCCATTCCAAAGAGAATTTCGTAACTCATCAGTCATAAAATCTTTTTGAATAATATCTTTTGGTTGTTTAATTCCGATTCTTTCTGAAAAACTCTTCATAATTATTTATAGTAAGCATCTAAACTACAAAACTTCCGTTTCCGTTTTGTAAAATCTTTAAGTTTATCTGTTCATATAAAAACCGGGGCAGGCGTCCACGAACGGAGCGAACTGGAGCGGAGATAGCCCGAGCAGGGTAGCTTGTGGGAGATCGTAGCGAGAGTTGGCGTTCGTGGTGGCTTTTTGCATACTTTTTTGCGGCAGAAAAAAGTATGAGAAAGAATATTCTGTTTTCGTCAAGGAAAAAGAACATCAAAAAAACCATACCTTTACACTTTCTTAAACCTATGAGCATTTACGATAAATACGAAGCAGTAATCGGACTTGAAGTCCATATACAATTGCTGACAGATAGCAAAATGTACTCAAACGACAGCGCCGAATACGGCGGGCTGCCCAACACACACGTTAGTGTTATTACGCTTGGCCACCCGGGCACTTTGCCTAAAGTAAACAAGCGTGCTATTGAGTTTGCCGTTAAATTAGGCCTTGCCGTTAATGGCAACATACGCTACGAGAACCAGTTTGCACGCAAAAATTATTTCTATGCCGATTTGCCTAAAGGATACCAGATCACCCAGGATAAAACCCCTTTTTGCAATGGCGGGCACATTACTATTAAATTAAAAACCGGAGGAGAAAAAAACATCAACCTTACCCGCATACACATGGAAGAAGATGCCGGTAAAAGCATGCACGACCAGGATGCTACCGATACTTTAGTAGATTTAAACAGGGCAGGAGTGCCTTTACTGGAGATGGTTTCTGAGCCGGAGATCTGCAACGGAGACGAAGCCTATGCCTACTTAACCGAAGTTCGTAAGCTGGTTCGCTACCTGGATATTTGCGACGGCAATATGGAAGAAGGTTCTATGCGTTGCGATGCCAACGTATCGGTTCGTATAAAAGGCACAAAAGAGTTTGGTAAAAAGGTAGAGGTAAAGAATATGAACTCGATACGTAACGTGCAGCGCGCCATTGATTTTGAGTTTACCCGCCAGATCGATCTACTGGAAGCCGACAAAGAAATAGCAGGAGAAACCCGCAGCTTTGATGCCGTTAAAGGAGTTACCTTTAGCCTGCGTAGCAAAGAAAACGCAAACGATTACCGTTATTTCCCTGAGCCCGATCTGCAGCCTGTTTTCATTACCGAAAAATATATCAGCGAAGTGAAACAAAGCCTGCCAGAGCTGCCTAACCAATTATATAAACGCTACGTGCAGGACTTTAAGCTGTCTGAATACGATGCGGCTGTGCTTACGGATACCAAAGCCATTGCACATTATTTTAATGAGCTGGTTAATCATACCAAAAATTACAAAGCGGCTTCTAACTGGTTAACCGTAAATATTAAAAGCCATTTAAATGAGAATGCTATTGATATAGATCGTTTCCCGATAAAGCCTACACAAATTGCCGAGCTGATCGCTATCATTGATGATGGCAAGATCAGCCACTCGTCGGCCTCGCAAAAGATATTTCCCGAGCTGGTGAAATCGCCTGGCAAAACATCCATACAAATAGCACAAGAGCTTAACCTGATACAGGAAAGTAATACAGATGCTTTGCAGGATCTGGTGAACCAGGTCATTGCCAAATACCCTGAAAAAGTAACTGAATATAAGAACGGTAAAGTTACTTTAGTGGGCTTGTTTATGGGCGAGGTAATGAAGCTAAGCGGCGGCAAAGCCGACCCTAAAGTTACCAGCAAGCTGGTTAAAGATACATTGGATAAAAGCTAAGCTAAATAGAACACAGATAACGCAGATTATGATGATGAGCGCAGATAAATATCATACATAATCATATAAATCAGTGTCATCCGTGTTCCTCTTTTTAATAGCACGCAAAATGATCATGTAAATCCGTGTCATCAGCGTTTCCATTCTGTAGTACACTTTAATAAAAGTTAAGTTTTTAAACAGACAAACAATAAGCAGAATTTTAAGCTTAAATATTTCCCTTTTAATCGAATATATTTTGTAATTCCTTACATCTTCTTTACTTTTAATAAGATATTTTATGAATAAAGTGCCCACACCTCATTTCATAAATGTAAAGCGCATCCTCTTGAGCTGCGCTTTATTTTTTATTGCTGCACTCCAGGCTCAAACCGGGCCCGGCGGTGTAGACAATTCAACCAACAATGTATTATGGTTAAAAGCCGATGCTGGTACAAGCACTATTACCAACAGCGTAGCTATTTCAAGCTGGTTAGACCAATCGGGCAATAACAACCACGTCTATCAAACAAACAGCGCACTTCAGCCGCTTTATCAAACAAGCGCTATAAATGGTTTTCCGGGTCTTTTATTTGATAACGTATCAAGCACAAATGATAAAATGCTGGGGCATGATTCTCCCACATTAGATAACACAAACGGTTATTCTTTCTTTACAGTAAGCCAGCCGCAGCATATGACGGGAACGAACGTTATCTTATCCAAGCGTACCAATGTGGATATCAACGAATCGTTTATGTTGTTCTATTATACTGCCAACCAGTTTTATGTTGACATTGAAACTACGAACGACCGGTTTTACAGTTCAGCAACTTTTACCAATAACACAACGTATTTAATAGACGAATTGTATGATGGCACACAGGCAGCTGCATCAAGATGTAAGCTGCTTATTGGCGGCACGCAAACCAATGTAAAGGCTGTTTCGGGTGGAGCTGCTACAAGCACCGGGTATGAAACAAGCGCTACTGTTCCAGATAATGCTTCTCCTTTAATTATCGCTTCAACAGATTCTGCCGATCCAAGGCCTTTTGGCGGTTACATTGCAGAGGTGATCGTATTCAGGAAAACAGTAAACAATGCCGAACGTTATATTGTAGACAATTACCTGTCAGCAAAATATAACCTGACCATTGCCAATGATCTGTATGCAGGCGATAACTCAGCGAATGGCGATTATGATTATGAAGCAGCAGGCGTGGGCACAGATGCAAGCGGAAGCAACACAGCCTTTGCTACCTCGCGCGGGGCAGGCCTGGGCATTACACAAAACAGTGGCTTTGGTAACGGTGATTACCTGATAGCAGGGCATAAAACGCCCGTCAATAGTTTAGATTCATCTGATATTGGAGGTATAACGGGAACGCATGTAGCAAGATGGAGTCGCATTTGGTATTGGGATCTTACCGACGCGGGCACTGCTATGACCGTTAATGTGAGTTTTAACCTGGTAGATGGTGGTTTCCCTTCGGCACCCAGTGCAGGAGTAGCTTCTAACTATCAGCTGGTTTATCGTGCAGGGCAAAGCGGCTCGTGGACAACCGTTGCGACTGCATCAAGTACCAGCGGAACAAGCATATTTTTTAGCAATGTTGCTTTGCCCAATGGCGACGGATATTATACCATTGCAACGGCGCAAAAAACGGCAAGCCCGCTGCCTATAGAGTTGCTTGATTTTACCGCAGTGGCTAACCAGAACAAAGTAGATATAAACTGGGCCACGCTTACCGAAACCAACAATGCTTATTTTACCATTGAGAAAAGCGAAGACGGCAAGAACTTTAAAAAATTAATTAACGTGCCAGGCGCAGGCAGCAGCAGCACTCAAAAAGATTATTACGAAAGCGATTACCAGCCTTATTCGGGGACATCGTATTATCGTTTGAAGCAAACTGATTTTAACGGCAACTACAAATACTTTCCGATAGCTGTTGTGATCTTTAACTCGAAAAAGAATATTGGTTTTTACCCAAATCCGGTGAAGGTGAACCAAAACCTGAATATGCAGGTGGACGGTTATAAGAATGAAGAGGTGCTGGTGGTTTTGCGGGATGTGCAAGGCAAAGAGTTTTACAGCAAGCTGATCATTACGCAGGAAGATTCGCAGTTGTTTGCCTTGGATGCTACCCAGCAAATTCCTCCCGGAACCTATTTAATTGTAGCTTCTTCCAACGGAAACATTTATAGCCAGAAAATTATTGTAAGAGAGTAGGCAGGCTCGTTGTTACTGTGAATGCAGCGAAGGAGCCTCAATAGATGGCACGCAAATAACGCGGATCATGATGATAATCGCAGATCGCATCATAGATAATCGTTTAAAGCGGTGTCATCTGCGTTCCTCTTTTTTATAACATGTTGATAACACAAATAAACATCATAAGCAATCATATAAATTTGCGTCATCTGCGTTCTATTTCGCTACGAACAAAATACAGGCTTTGTGCATAAGTATGTGACAGGCGGTTTTTTCCAAATGTAAAAAAGCATTTAATTTGCCTGTGCTTAATTCAATATTTAACCGTTTATATCTAACAAAATGAAAAAACTGATCTTATTATCTTTAGCCGCCACCCTTATAGCATCTTGCGATTCTCACAAACCGGCTAAAGAGGCAGAAGCTGCAAAACCAGATATCCTGGCAGAAGATTTAGACACTACCGTAAACCCTGCAACCGATTTTTTTGACTATGCCAATGGCGGATGGATCAAGAAAAATCCGATCCCTGCCGACCAAGCCGCCTGGGGCATTGGTAACCTGGTGATAGAAGAGAACTTGAACAGGCTTAAAGAAATAGCCAATAAAGCGCTTGCAGCACACGCAACAGCCAACACGCCCGAACAACAAATAGGCGATTATTGGAGCACAGCCATGGACAGCGTAAAAATTGAGAACGAAGGCCTTACAAACCTTAAGCCATATATGGATAAGGTAGATGCCATTAAAGACATACCTTCTTTGATAACAACCGTAGCCGAACTTAAAAAGATAGGCTCCTCAACATTGTTTAGCGATGCGGTGACCATAGACCCTAAAAAAAGCGATATGATGACGTTCATGCTTATCCAGGGAGGGATTGGCTTGCCGGAAAGAGAGTATTATTTTAAAACCGACTCTTCTAACGTAAACATACGTAATGCTTATGTAAAACACATTACTAAAATGCTGGTTATGACAGGCGAAGATTCTGTTACAGCAAAAACAGCGGCTAAAAACATTCTTGCCCTTGAAACCAAAATGGCTGCGGCCAGTAAAAAAGTAGAAGACCTGCGCGACCCTTATGCCAACTACCATAAATTTGCCATTAAAGACGTTGATAAGCTGGGAGCCAATATTAAATTAGGTTCGTTTCTTGAAAAAAGCGGTGTTAAGAACATAGACTCGCTTATTGTAGGCCAGCCCGAGTTCTTTAAAGCATTAAACGGATTGCTTACATCAGTTCCTTTAAGCGATTGGAAAAACTATGTGAAATATAACCTGGTAAGTGATCTTTCTGTTGCTCTTCCGCAAAAATTTGGCGAAGAAGAATTTAACTTCAACCGCCTTTTTACAGGGGCTAAAGTAAGGCGCCCTTATTGGAAAAGAGCAGTGGCTTCTCTTGAAAGTAAAATGGGTGAGCTGTTAGGGCAATTGTATGTGAAAGAGTTTTTTAACGAAAAAACAAAAAAACGTTATGAAGACCTTACTGAACTTATACGTACAGGCCTGAAAGAAAGAATAGGCAGTCTTAGCTGGATGGACGACAGTACCAAGCAAAAAGCATACGTAAAACTGGCTGCCATGAAAAAGAAAGTAGGCTACCCGGACAAATGGAAAGATTTTTCGCAGATGCAGATTGGCAAAGCAAGCTACCTGCAAAATTATATCAATGCCAACATTTGGTGGAATAACTATTCGCTGAATAAATTAGGTAAACCGGTTAATCTGGATGAATGGGATATGTACCCGCAAACCTATAATGCATATTACGATCCTTCCCAAAACGAAATTGTGTTGCCTGCCGGTATTTTTACTGTGCCGGGATATAGGGATGAAGAGCTTGACGACGCTTTAATATATGGCTACGGCGGTGCATCTACCATAGGACATGAAATTACACACGGCTTTGATGATGAAGGAAGGCAGTATGATGCTATGGGTAATTTGCGCGACTGGTGGACCAAAAAGGACCAGGCCGAGTTTACCAAAAGAGCTGAAGTTATCATTGAACAATTCAACCAGTTTGAGCCTGTTAAAGGCTATAAAATTAATGGTAAAGCTACCCAAGGCGAAAATATTGCTGATTTAGGCGGATTGCTATTAGGCCTTGAAGCCTTTAAAAAAACGGCTCAGTATAAAGAAGGAAAAAGCATTAACGGGCTAACACCTTTACAACGTTATTTCTTAGGTTATGCATTAGGCTGGTTAGGCCACCAGCGCGAAGAAAAATTGAAAAACCTGTTAATGACAGATGTACACTCGCCAGCTAAATACAGGGTAAATGGCCCTTTTACCAATATGGATGATTTTTACACTGCATTTAAAATTCCTGTTGGCAGCCCAATGTATACTGCTCCTGATAAAAGAGTTAAAATTTGGTAATATAAACGGTGTAAAGCCCAATACTGTAGTCGGCAGTAACGCTAAAAAACAGTATCTTTAAACCGTATTAGATCTTGAATTTATGAAGAAAATTTTAGTAGCTAACAGAGGTGAAATAGCCCTGCGTGTGATGCGCAGTGCAAAAGAAATGGGTATAAAAACCGTAGCTGTCTTTAGTGAAGCAGATAGAAACGCACTGTTTGTGAGATATGCGGATGAAGCGGTGTGTATTGGCCCGCCACCCAGCAACCAAAGTTATTTATTAGGCGATAAAATTATAGAAGTTTGCAAGCAATTAGGCGTAGACGGCATACACCCCGGTTATGGCTTCCTGTCTGAAAACGCAGGCTTTGCAGCAGCCGTTAAAAAAGCAGGCATTACTTTTATTGGCCCTAGTCCTGAGGCTATGAACATCATGGGCGATAAATTGTCGGCTAAAGCAGCTGCTAAGAAATTCAATGTACCTATGATACCCGGTAGCGAAGGAGCTATTAAAGACCTGAACGAAGCCATTTCGGTAGCTAAAGCAACCGGTTTTCCTTTGCTGATAAAAGCTTCGGCAGGCGGAGGAGGAAAGGGCATGCGCCTGGTTGAGCGCCTGGAAGATGTGGAAGAACAAATGAAAATGGCCATGAGCGAAGCAAAGTCTGCCTTTGGCGATGATGCTGTGTTTATTGAAAAATTTGCTTCGGGCCCAAGACATATAGAAATTCAGATCATGGCCGATAACCATGGCAACGTGGTTTATCTTTTTGAGCGTGAGTGCAGCATACAACGCCGCCACCAAAAAGTAATTGAAGAAGCACCTTCATCGGTTTTAACACCCGAGCTGCGTAAGCAAATGGGTGAATGTGCTGTTAACGTAGCCAAAGCTTGCAATTACAGCGGTGCCGGTACGGTTGAATTCTTGGTAGATGATGCCATGAAATTCTACTTCCTGGAAATGAATACGCGCTTGCAGGTTGAGCATCCCGTAACAGAAATGATTACCGGATTGGATCTGGTGAAAGAGCAGATCAAAGTGGCCCGCGGAGAGAAATTAACATACAAGCAGGAAGACCTTAAAATAAACGGACACGCTATCGAAGTGCGTGTTTGTGCAGAAGATCCTAAGAATAACTTTTTACCCGATATTGGCAAATTGCTTACCTACCGCGTTCCGAAAGGGACCGGTGTGCGTGTAGATGACGGCTTTGAAGAAGGCATGGATATTCCTATTTTTTATGACCCTTTAATTGCCAAGCTGGTTGTTCATGGCAAAGACAGGGAAGAAGCCATTGCCCGTATGCTGCGTGCCATTGACGAGTATGTTATTACAGGCGTATCGACTACCCTGCAATTCTGTTCATTTGTTTTAAAGCATGATGCTTTTGTGAGCGGTAAATTTGACACTAATTTTATTAAAAATTATTATAAGCCCGAGATGCTGGATACTTCCAGCGCTGATGAGGCAGAAATTGCTGCTTTGTTTGGCGCAATATTTGTAAATAAAGATTCAAAGGTTACCAAACAAACAGACTCTACCATCACCAAACAAGCCTCTAAATGGAAAACTAACCGGGTGCAATAACAGGCAATAAGCAGGGTTACTTTTTCGTTTAAAGGATATAAACTATAAAGCAACTGATGCGTGCATTTTTCTACATAAGGCAATTTAGGTTAGAATACGCACTGTTATTTTCACTTCTTTTTTGTGGTAAGCTGGTTTCTCAAACAGAAAATACGATCTACCCCTATGTAACAAAAATTCCGGAAGGCTTTAGGGTAACGGCAACGGTTGTTGGCACAGATACAGTGCCTTGCATCTGGATGCCATGGGTAATTGTTTCGGATAAAATGCCTTTTGCCACACGAAAAAAATATGCCGAGTGGACCCGCTTGAAACAGAATGTAAAAAGAGTGTATCCATACGCTATTTTAGCAGCTGCCAAACTAAAAGAGTATGACTTGGCTTTAGCTAAAATACCTAAGGAATGCGACCGTAAAGCTTATTTGAAAAAAAGCGAGAAAGAATTACAAAAGCAATTTGGAGAAGAGCTGAAAGGTTTAAGCATTAACCAGGGAAGGATTTTAATGAAGCTAATAGACAGGGAAACGGGCAAAACAACTTATACCATTGTAAAAGAAATGCGGGGAAATTTTAACGCATTTATGTGGCAAAGCCTGGCTTCTTTATTTGGTTCATCTATGAAACAAGAGTATGATTTAAATAACCCGGAAGATAAGCTGATAGAAGTGGCAGTTAAACAAATAGAAGCAGGCGAGTTTTAGTATGGGCATTCAGAAATATTTTATTGCGATAGTTGCCCCGGAGCCTTTACAAGCCGAGTTGATGGGTTTTAAAGAATTTGTAAAGGAAAATTACAATAGCAAAGGCGCCTTGCGATCTCCGGCGCATATTACCCTGCACATGCCTTTTGAGTGGAAGGAAGAAAAAGAAGCTGTTTTGATAAACACATTGGAACAATTTTCTTTTAAAGACAGCTTTGATATTGACTTAAAAAACTTTTCCTGCTTTGAGCCGCGTGTAATTTTTGTAGACGTTGTAAAGAATGAAAAGCTGATCCAGTTGCAAAATGAGCTGGTAGGCCATGTGAAAAAGAACCTGCGTTTATTTAACCAGTCAGATGATATGCGCGGGTTTCATCCGCACGTAACTATTGCTTTCAGGGATTTGAAGAAAGAAAAATTTTACCAAGCTTTTGATCATTTTAAAACGCAACAATTCGACGCATCGTTTACATGCAATAGTTTTTATTTGCTAAAACATAATGGCAAAGAATGGCTGGCTTATAAAGAGATCATCTTTACAGCTTAAAGGCTTCGTAGAAAAAGTATAAAATGCCACAGTCTTTAACGTTTAGAATACCGGCATTATAATACGCCAGTCTAACATGAGCTGCATCTGATATGGTTCCTGTAACCCCGGATATATAACCTAACACTTTTCCTTTCTTATCGGTTACTGTTCCGTTGCTATTAATGTTGCCTACAATTGCTTTTTTCTTGCAATTAAAAACATCTCCGTTGGCTTTTAATTCTAAAACGGGTATGTTATTGGTGTCTGATAAACCGTTGCCTGTTATAAAACCAACCGGTTTTTTATCTGTAGTGGTGACATGCCCTTTGCTTGTTACCCGAAGTAAAGGCCCGTTTGCGATGTCGTAAATAGTTTGAGCCGAAGCTAAAAAATTGCAAAAAATAAAAGCAATGATAAAAAATTTGTACTTCATTTTAATTGTTTTTTAATTGAATCTGATGATAAACTTAGAAGAGTGCAAAATCATTTCCTAATTATTTGCATGGAGATGTATAAACTGTAACTTATAATTACTGAATGGGTCTTTATGATTACTGAACTGTCGTTTTTAAGATGAAACGACATTAATTAAAGCCTGAACCTGATTTATAAATAGCTAAGTATAAAAAATGATCGACTAATTGTTTTATTTTTTTGTTTCAAAAAAACATTTTTACTTTTGTGTGTTCATTTTACTTAATTCTAACAAATACAATTTACCATGAAAAGACTAAGCGTTGATACCCTTGAAAACAAAATCAAAAGAATCTTAGAAGCCAATCAAATTGAAAAAGACTTTAAGCAAAGAATTGTGCTTTGCGAAGACGGAAATCATTTGGTTATTGAGCTAAGCAACATTGTGCGATTAGAAAGTGTTGGTAATTACACTACCTTTTATTTAAGCGACGGAAGAAGCATCATATCCAGTAAAACATTAAGAAAGTATGACGACCAATTGCCTGAAAGCTGCTTTTTCAGGATATTCCGCTCGCATATTATTAATATGAATTTTGTTACTTCTTTTGCCATCTCGGTAAAATCTACGGTTACGATGAGTGATGGAAAAATACTGGAGCTGTCTCGCAGCAAAAAGAAAAAGTTTTTTGAGTTAATGGAGAAGTTTTAGCAATTTCTCTTCCATATCTTTTAATCCTTCTGACGCAGTTTTTTTTATTTGCTCGATGCCGTGCAAAACAGATGCATCAAAGTTTCCAGGGTCTACCAGGAATTTTGCGGCATTTTTGGGAGCATAGTTTATAAGGCCTGCAGCCGGGTAAACAACTAAGGAAGTTCCTACTACGATAAGGATGTCTGCCTGGGAAATGAGTTTGACAGCGTTATCCATTTCGGGAACCATTTCTCCAAACCACACAATGTGTGGCCGTAGCTGCGATCCTTTTTCGCAGAGATCGCCCAATTTTATTTCTTTATTTTTAATGGGGTAGATAAGTTCATCATCTACCGATGAACGCATTTTTGTGATGATGCCATGCAGGTGCAATACTTTTTCGGAACCCGCGCGCTCATGCAGATCGTCGATGTTTTGGGTAATGATCTGCACATCGAAATGCTTTTGCAGTTCAGCCAGGATCAGATGACCTTTATTGGGTTTGGCTTCTATAACCTGCTTTAGGCGAGCATTATAAAACTTAAGTACCTGCGGCTTGTTTTTTTGCCAGGCTTCGGGAGTGGCTACATCTTCAATGCGATATTCTTCCCATAGGCCGTTACTATCTCTAAATGTTTTTAAACCACTTTCGGCGCTCATGCCGGCGCCGGTAAATACAATTATTTTTTTGTGGGATTTCAAGTCAATCAAATCTACTAAATTTAATTCACTCCAACTTCGTTAGGAACAAACTCAAAGATGTTTCCGTTAAACAGGCCTTTGTCGCTTAGTTTTAGGTGCGGGATTACTAATAAGGCAAGGAAGGACAGTGTCATATAAGGTGCCTGCAGGGTGGTGCCTAAGTGCTTGGCGGCTTTATCTATGCTGATGTATTTTTGGGCAACGGTATCAATATCTTCGGTGCTCATAATGCCTGCAACGGGCAAAGGCAATACGTGTTGGTTATTTTTATCGCAAACGGATATGCCGCCTTTGTTCTCGATAATTAGGTTAACAGCTTCGCATAGGTCGGTATCGTTTGTGCCAACGGCTACAATGTTGTGGCAATCGTGGGCTACGCAGCTGGCAATGGCGCCTTTTTTGAGGCCGATGTTTTTTACAAAGGCAATGGCTACGGGGGCGTTGGCATAGCGGTTTACTACCACGATTTTAAGTACGTCGTTATGGATATTGCTTTCGGCAAAGCCGTTTACGTTATGGGTTGGGTAAACGCCTTCGTTGGTGATCAGCTGCCCATCGATGGCTTCTATAACGCGTATGTTTTGACTTTGTGCTTTTAGCTTAAAATCTGCGGGTTGTTTTTTATCGCAGTTAAAGTTGTTTACAATACTTGCTTCAACGGGTTTGATGTTGGTTTTTCCGTTCTGGGCAACGCATTCGCCTTTGATGTAGGTTTGTAATACATTGAAATCAGCCAGGCTATCGGTGATAATAAAATCGGCAGAGTCTCCTTCTTTTAATAATCCTACGGGCAAATTGTAGTGTTTGACTACGTTATAGGATGCCGAGCGCAGCACATCGAACAGGTTATGTCCTTTGGCTATGGCTCGCTTTACCAAAAGGTTGATGTGCCCGAGTATTAATCCGTCGGGGTGCTTATCATCTGAACAAAACATGATCTGTTCGGGGTATTTTTCCAGTAGAGGAATGAGTGTTTCAAAGTTTTTGGCGGCACTGCCTTCGCGGATCATGACATGTACACCAAATTTCAGTTTTTCAAGGGCTTCTTCGTACATATAGCATTCGTGGTCGGTGCTTATGCCTTTAGAGAAATAAGCTTGCATGGTCTCACCCATTAAGCCGGGTGCATGTCCGTCGATAGGCTTGTTGTGTTTTTTAGCTGCTTGTAGTTTTTTTAATACTTCTTCATCGTTATTGATGGCTCCGGGAAAGTTCATCATTTCTGCCAGGTAAACAATCTCGGGGCGGGCCATTAGTTTTTCTATATCGTGGCTGTTAATGACGGCTCCTGCTGTTTCGAACGAAGTGGCTGGCACGCAGGAGGGGGCTCCGAAAAAGAAATGAAAGGGTACTTTGGCTGCATTATCCAACATGTATTCTACACCTGCAACGCCAATTACATTAGCTATTTCGTGGGGATCGGAAATGGTTGCTACGGTGCCATGTATAACGGCGGCGCGTGCAAATTCGGAAGGGACGAGCATGGAGCTTTCTACGTGCACGTGGGCATCTATAAAGCCGGGTAGCAGGTAGTTGGTTTGTAGTGTATCTATCTCTTTTATGGAAGTGATCTTTCCGTTCTCAATATTAATTTCAGCTGGATAAATTCTTCTTTGGTGGATGTCAACTAAGTTGCCTTGGAGGGTTTTTGTCATTATACTTGTTTGCTGGAACGCGGATTACGCGGGTGTTTATGATTTTCAGGATCTTGAGTTACAAAACTAAAAACCGGGTTATCTGCGTTGTGTTTTGCCGGGTTAGGCTTGCATGAGTTCTTCTATGGTTTTTAAGGGATCGGGTGATGAGAAGACGGCATTGCCTGCTACGAGCACATCGGCGCCGGCGGCCACCAGTTTTTTATAGTTGTGCACATCTACTCCGCCGTCTATTTCGATAAGGGTTTTGCTGCCGCGGTCTTTTATAAGTTGTTTTAGCTGGGCTATTTTTTTGTAGGTGTTTTCTATAAATTTTTGTCCGCCAAAGCCGGGGTTAACACTCATCATGCAAACAAGGTCGGTATCGATGATGATGTCTTCTAACAGGCTTACGGGAGTATGGGGGTTGATGGCTACGCCGGTTTGCATGCCGGCTGCTTTAATTTGCTGCAGGGTGCGGTGCAGGTGGGTGCTGGCTTCGTAATGCACGGTGAGGGTATGGGCGCCGGCATTTTTAAATTCTTCTATATAGCGCTCGGGCTGAACGATCATTAAATGGACATCGAGCGGCTTTTTTGCGTATTTGCTGATGGCTTTTATAACGGGAAAACCGAAGGATATGTTTGGTACAAAAACACCGTCCATAACATCTACATGAAACCAGGGTGCTTTGCTTTGGTTTATCATTTCGACATCTTTTTGCAGGTTGGCAAAATCGGCCGAAAGGATGGATGGGGCTACAATGTGGGGCATGTTTGTTTTTTTGCCAAAGGTAAGAAATAGTTAGTAGGGAATAGGTATTAGTTAATAGGGAATAGTTAGCAGGGGCGAGGTGAGGAATTTGTCAGTTAAACTGACGCAATTACCGATTGGGATAGAGAACATAGCGATCAGGGTAGAGAACTTAGCGATCGGGGTAAAGAACATAGCGATTGGGGGAAGGAATTTAGTGATTGGAGTTAGGAAACTGTTGATTGAGGCGAGGAAATTGCTGTTTTTAAAGAGAGAGCGAAGACGGATTGTGTTTTATGCCTGAGGGATTAAAAATGTATGTGGCTGCATAATAAACAAGGCTGTTATGCGTTAAGGGGCAGCACATGGGCGCCGGATTTTTTAATTCAGAGTTTTTGCTAAATTTGGCATCCTAAAAATAAAATTAAATAACATATGTATATAAATAAGTTTGTTTTTGTAGCCGGCTCTTTGCTATTAGCGGCTACCGGGTTTGCGCAAGCCGCTGACCCAACTTTACTAACCATTGACGGAAAACCGGTGACAAAATCGGAATTTGAAGCGGTTTACAAAAAGAATAACGGGAAAGATATGTCGACCGAAAAGAAGTCGGTTAACGATTATCTTGACTTGTTCATTAATTTTAAGTTAAAAGTAAAAGAGGCCGAGCAAATGGGCCTTGATACGGTTCCTTCTTTTAAGCAAGAGCTGGGCGGATACCGCAAACAGCTTGCTGCGCCTTATTTAACGGATAAGGATGCTACGGATAAATTGATCAGCGAGGCTTACCAGCGTATGCAAACGGAGGTTAAGGCCAGTCATATTTTGGTGAAATGTGCTGAGGATGCTTTGCCTAAGGATACGCTGGAGGCATGGCAGCGCATTAATATTATTTTAAATGTTGCATCGGGCAAGGCTGTTCCGTCGGCTCAGCTTAGTGAATATGAGGCTTTGGTTAAACGAAATGCGTTTGGCGGAAAACCTCACCCAACTAAAACAGATACTGCAGAGGCTAACGGCAAGATCAATTCTATTAAGGATCTGATTGCGGGTAAAGGGGCTGATAAAAAGAAGGATGCTTTTGCACAGGCGGCATCGGCTGTTAGTGATGATGTGTCTCTGAAAGAAGCGGGCGGAAGCCTGGGTTATTTTACGGCATTGGAAATGGTTTACCCGTTTGAGAACGCGGCTTATGAAACCAAGGTTGGCGATATCAGCAAGATCATCCGCACGCGCTTTGGGTATCATATTTTAAAGGTGTATGATAAGCGCCCTAACACGGGTGAGATCTTAGCGGCTCATATTATGATCAAATTAAATAAGGATATGAAGCATGAGGATTCTGTTAAGGCTAAGCAAAAAATTGATGCGGTTTATACCAAGTTGCAGGCGGGTGAAAAGTTTGAGGACTTGGCTAAAAATTATTCGGAAGATAAGCAAACGGCTGCTAATGGCGGTGAGCTAAGCTGGTTTTATGAAAGGAAATTTCCTATTGAGGAGTTTGCTAAACAGGCTTTTGCTTTGAAAAATAATGGTGATTATTCTAAGCCGTTTACTACCAAGTTTGGCTGGCATATTGTTTTGCGCAAGGACAGGCGCACGGTTCCAACTTTTGAGGCTATGAAAACGGAATTGAAAAACCGTGTTGCTAAAGATTCTCGTTCTTACCAGAGTAAGGAGTCTTTTATTGCGAAGCTTAAAAAGGAGTATATGTTTAAGGAGTTTCCAAAAGAGAAGGATGCTGTAACAAAGGTTATTGATTCTACTTATTTCCAGGGAACCTGGAAAGTAAGCAAGGCTGATAAGCTGAATAAGGAGTTATTTACTATTGCCGACAAAAAATACACGCAGAAAGATTTTGCAAATTATTTGGAGTCGCACCAAACACGCCGCGCAAAAAGCGATGTGAATATGGCTGTGAACACGCAATACAAAAATTTTGTTGACGAGAGCCTGATCGGCTACGAGGAAACGCAACTGGATAAAAAATACCCTGAATATCATAATTTGATGCAGGAGTATCGTGATGGTATCTTGTTGTTTGACCTAACCGATAAAAAGGTTTGGAGCAAGGCGGTTAAAGACAGCGCGGGCTTAGAGAAGTTTTATGAGGCTAACAAAAATAATTACCTGTGGGATGAGCGCGCTGAAGTGAGCACGTATAAATGTGCTAATGAAACGATCGCTAAAGAGGTGAAGAAGATGTTAGAGTCTAAAAAAACTGAAAAAGAGATCACTGAGAAGCTGAACAAGAAGAATGCTTTGGATGTTAGTGTTGAGAATGTTACTTACCTGAAAGGTGAGAACAAAGATGTGGATGCTAACTGGAAACAGGGCATTGCACCTGAGGTGAAACAGGCTGACGGAAAAATAAATATTATTGCGGTTAATAAAATTGTACCTAAATCGCCAAAGAAACTGGCTGAGGCAAGGGGTATGGTTACATCTGACTACCAGAATTATTTAGAGAAGGACTGGATCGCTAATTTGCGCAATAACCATAAAATTGTGGTTAACCAAGAGGTTTTGAGTACGGTGAAGTAATTTATCTTTTCAATTAAAAAAGAATTAAACACCAATAGAGATATTGGTGTTTTTTTGTAATATTAAAATCAATTAACAAAAAAACTATTTTATGAAGAAATTATTTTTGAGCCTGGCTATGTTATCTTTTGCGGTTTCATTTGCGCAGGATGTAAGCATCTCGCAGGGGCAGGAGTTTGTTCCTGAAAATAAAGCTATGTTTAATTATTATGTGGGCAATGACCCTACGGGGGTTTATATACGCAGAACAAGAACGAAGGGCAAGGGCACCAGTTATTTTATACAGAAGCTGGACCCGGTTAATATGAGTGTGCTTTATTCAAAGGACCTGGATATTGATATTGAGAATGGTGAAAGTATGTTTGGCTCTTTTTTAAAGGGGCCGAAAATTATGGTGTTTACCGAGCGCTATGATAAAAATGAACAGATGAAGTATCTTATTTTGCGCGAGTTTAATGCTGCTACGGGCGCTAAAATAGGGGAGAACCGGAAAATGGCGAGCTTGCAAAGTGATTCGTGGGGTGTGAGTGGAAGGAATTTTTATGTTAGCTTTTCTCCGGACGATTCTAAAATGGCTATTATTTTAGAGTTTCAATGGCCTAAAAAGCCATCGGATGTGCAAGCGGATGTGTATGAAACGGCCACGCTTAAAAAAATGGGCTCTAAGAAGCTGCTTGATTCGTATGGCAATTCTACGATTAGTACGTCTAATTATAAATTAAGCAATGACGGAACTTTTTTTTACCTGTTTTATTATATGATAGATTTTGAAGAACAGATTGGCGGTTTTGCTTTTGCCAGCATACAGCCAGATGCTAGCAAAACGGTTGTTACGGAGCTTCCTTTTGATAAGCTGGAGATCAAGAATGGTACGTTTCAGTTTGTGGGAGACCAATTGGTTTTTAGCGGCTTGTTTAAGGACATCGTTACCAAGAAACAAAAGAAGGAAGGTAAGATCAAAAATGTAGGTGTGTATTCTTTTTTCATCAATCCTAAAACCAATGAGATCACGAATAAAGGCTTTGATTATTTTACCAAGGATGTTACGGATAAGCTGACCTATAAGGATGGCTTGATTGAAGAGAGCCCGGCTAATAAGTATTATTCGTTTGAAAATATCTTTACGTTTAACGGCAATGTTTATTTGATAGAGAGTCATTCGTATACGATCTCGTCTAATAACTCGAGCATGTCGGTTGAAAGGGAGTTTATTGTATCTAAATTCAATAAGACCGGTAAACTGGAGTGGATGCGTGTGATACCTAAGTTTACTGCCAACAACCTGAATGAGTTTAATTTTATTGTAAAAAACAACAAAGTGTATTTGTTCTATGCCGAGCATCCTAAAAATTTGGAGAAGGGTTCTGTTACGGATTATAATCCTAAAAAATATGCCGCTATCAGGAATTACAATGGCTCGGTGCTGGTTTGTACTACATTTGACGAGCAGGGCAATTTGAGCAGAAAGGATTTGTTTAGAAGCGAGGGCTGGTGCTACGATCCGGTATCTACCAATATTTTAATGGATAAGGATAATGGCTTGCTTTTGCGCATGATCAATAAAGATAAGGAGCGTTACGACAAGATCACAGTTCATTAATAAAAAAATGAAACGGCCGCTGTTTTGTTTAGGGCTTTGCTGGCTATTTGTTACGGGCAAAGCACAGCAGGGGTGTGATACAATCTGCCTGAAAAACGGTAGCCGGTTTTTGGGAACTGTAACGCATGTGGATAAGAGACGCTTTACATTTGCCAATTGCGATAGCTCGGGCATTTCATCGATTACGGTTTTAAAAAAGGATCTGGCTTTGCAAACGCTTGATGCGCTTTCTTATAAACAGATAAGTGATTTACCCCGTTATTTTCATGTAGGTATAATACCGTACCAGCTTTTTTCAAGAAGCTCGGGGTTTTATATTGGCTATGATTTTAAGCATATTGCTTTAGAATACAGGCCTACCTACACTTTTGCTACCAACCTGGATGTTTCGGGGCTTAATCTTTTTAATAATGATAACTGGTATTTTCGGGGCATTAATAATTCGCTTGTTTTGTATAAACCGCTTAGCCCTAGAACTAAAATTGGGGCTATTGTTACCTATCGGTATTGGTGGCATGATAAAGTATCGGTAGAAAATAATATATCAAGTCATGCGTATAATGATCCTTATTTTAAAGAGTCAAAATCTGCATATATGTCGGGCATTGGAATGGGTGTTGAGTTTTTGCATAGCCTGACTTTGAATCATTTTGAAGTGAGTGTGTTTGCCAATGCATCTATAACTGTTTTTGAGACCAGAACGCATTTGCTTTCATACGACGGGGGCAATTATAAGCCTGAGAATGTAACTTATCCCAGCGATCAGACCAGCAGTGTTTTTCATCCCAATATTACCGGTGGGCTTAAAATAGGGTACAGAAAAGAGGTGAAGTGATTGCTTAGTTAGCTAACATCTTTGTTAAGCAAAACCTTATAAAACGAAAAAGGCCCTTGAAAAAGGGCCTTTAAAAGATCAAAATAAATACTATTTTACCTGGATAATGTTAAAGTAAGGTTGCCTGCGCCTTCCGGCTGAGCTGATTGAATAACCATTTTGTTTTCGGTTAATTCAACTATTTTAGATACTTCAGATTTACCGCCTTCTGATAAAGTGATTTCAGTTGCCTGATCGTTTACAGACCAAGTACCAGTACCAGGTTTTCCTGCAAAGTTGTAGGCATAGGTTCCGTCTTCTTTATAAGTAAAAGTAGATGCAGAAGCTTTAACGGCATCAACTTGTTTTTTTACCATTTCTTCGTATTGTGATTTTAAAGAATCAGGCAGGCCTGCAGGTAAAGGAAGAGACATATCGGCAATTTTCCATTCGCCAACCACTTTTGATTTTTTACTTCCGCAAGCGGCAAAAAATAGAACAGCTACAATAGCTAAGATCGATAGTTTTTTCATATTATTTCTTTTTAGCGTAACGTGTACGGAATTTATCAACACGTCCTGCTGTATCTACCAACATGTGTTTACCGGTATAAAAAGGGTGAGACATGTTAGAGATTTCCATTTTTACTAATGGGTATTCGTTGCCGTCTTCCCATTTAATAGTATCTTTTGTTTCGGTGCAAGAGCGGGTTAAGAACATATGGTCGTTAGACATGTCTTTAAAAACACATAGTCTGTAGCTTTCCGGGTGAATTTCTTTTTTCATGATTAAATTAAAACTAAAATTAAGGGTGCAAATATAATACTTTTTTGTTAAATGGCAAAAGAGGGCTTGGTTTATTTTCATTTTTTTCGCCCATCTCAGCCGAAATATTATTTATTTTGCAGCCATGAGAAGACTTTTATTGCCCTTTGCAGCCATTTTGTTTTTAATAGCAAGCTGCACCAATTCTACCAAAGAAAAAGAAAATACAGACGCTGTAAAAAAAGATACTTTAAGCGATGAGATACATTCGCAGGAATTAAAAAACGCTAACGATCTTTTAAAAGAGAATCCTAATAACCCGCATTTATACTACAAACGTGGAGAAATTTACCTGGGCTTTAAAGATTTTGATGCTGCTATTGCCGATGCTAACCGCGCGCTTAAGATCGACAGCTTATCAAACGACAGCTTTTATATATTGCTTACCAATGCGGCTTTTTATTCTGGGCAAACGCGCCTGGCTAAAGAAACGCTTGACCGCTGTGTTAAAAATTTACCCAATTCTACGCAAGGGTATTTAAAGTTGGCCGAGCTTTATTTTTATGTAAAAAAATACCAGGAAAGTATTAATAATATAAACAGCGCGCTTAAAATTGATCCTACCCTGGCAAAAGGCTATTTTATAAAAGGAATGTGTTATAAAGAAAGCGGCGATACCGGTCTTGCTTTAAGCAGTATGCAAACAGCCTGCGAACAGGATGACAAATATTATGATGCTTTTGTAGAAACAGGCAGACTGCTGGCTGCAAAGAAAAATTTATTATGCATAGAGTATTTTAACAAAGCCTTAAAGATAAACCCTACTACAGAGGTTATTTATTTTGTAGGCAAATTTTATCAGGATAATAAACGCATACCGCAGGCCATTGATGCGTATAATAAGTTACTGACCATTGATAAAAAAAATAAAAACGCTTTATATAATTTGGGAGTTATACAATATGCCTATTTGAAAGACCTGGATAAAGCCAAAGGTTATTTTACGCAAGCTATTGATGCCGACCCTGAATATGCTGAGGCCTACCTGGCACGCGGCATTTGCTTTGAAGATCTAAAAGATTATGCAAATGCAGAGGCCGACTATAAAATGGCTGTGCAATCTAAAGCCAATTTTGAGCCTGCTATTACGCGCCTGAATGACCTGTTGGCAGCTCGGAAAGCAAAGTAATTTCTGAACAGGTTTAGTTTAAACAAGCTGCTGTTATTAAGTTAACGCAAGCTTAATCTTTTAGCAAGCTTAGTTTGTAGTATTTTTGCAGCAAGGTAGCCCACACCTCTGTATGAAAAAAATCTTTACGCTTTTTAGCTTAAGCATTGTTTTAAATTTACATGCTCAGACGCCCCCCGGTTGCTCTTCTACAAACGATGTAGCGGGTAATGCAGGCCAGGCAGGTTTATACGGAGAATATTTTGCAGGTTATTTTAATGATGCTACATCTTTTTTTCCAAACAGCATTTCATCTACTAACAGGATAGAATCTAATTTAAATTATACTACTAACAATTGGGGCATTCCAATACCTCCGGCATCGGGCTCTGCAGCTGACCAGGACCTTTACAGTGCTAGGTATCGCGGTAGTATATATATTGCCACGGCAGCTACGTATACTTTTTATCTAACCAGCGATGATGCCAGTTATATGTGGATTGATAATGATGCTTTAACCTATCCAACGGTAGTGGGCAGTGCATTAATAAATGACGGCGGTGCTCACGGAAATACAACTATATCAGCTTTTGTAACCTTATCAGCGGGTTTTCATAATATTCAAATTCAGTATGGAGAAAACGGGGGAGGGAATAATTTGATTTTTGAATACGCATCTCCTTCTATCAGCAGGCAGGTAGTTCCGAACAGTGTTTTATGCACGGGCATTCAGCCGGCTTTGATTGTTGCTGGCCCAACTCCGCCGGCAGGTTGTAATTGCAGCGCTGGTGTAACATCTGAATTTTTTACGGGATACTATAATGATGACCAGACATATTTTACAAGCAACTCATCAGTTATAAACAGGCTGGATCCTTCTATTGCTTTTACTACCGACGGGGGATGGGGAGCCGTATCTCCTCCAATTTCTGGCTCAAATGCAAATCCGGATCTATTCAGTACAAGATTTACCGGCGAATTTTATATACCGACAGCTACAACGTATACATTTTATTTAACCAGTGATGATGCCTCTGCTATGTGGATTGATGCTAATGCCCTTGCTACTACTCCAACAATTGGAACAGCTTTTATAAATAATAGTGGTTTGCATAGCGCTGCAACTATTAGTGCAGTAGCAACCTTATCGGTTGGCTTGCACGATTTTAGAATTCATTATGGCGAAAATACCGGCGATAATGTTTGTTATTTAGAGTATGCAAGTTCAACTATAAGTAGGCAAATTATTCCACAGGCTGCTTATTGCAGTTGTTTGTCAACAGTTAATTCAACTCTTCCTGTGGAGTTATTAAACTTTACTGCCGAACTGGATGCGTATAAAAATGTGGTATTGAAATGGCAGACAGAAACTGAAACCAATAACAAGCAATTTGATGTGGAAAGAAGCGGTGACGGAACTAATTTTAATAGCATAGGATCATTGCCATCGCAGGGCGTAGACGGAAATTCATTAACAACAAAGCAATACCAATTAATCGACTTTGCTCCTTTAAAGGGCATTTCATATTACAGGTTAAGGCAAACCGATTTTAACGGGGCTTATAAAGTGTACAAGATCATTTCTCTTAATGATGAGGACGTAAATAAAGGCAACGCTGTTATTTTTAAAGTTCTTCCTAACCCGAATAATGGTAATTTTTCATTTTACATAGACGGGCTGAATGCAAAAAGCAAAGCGGAAATAAACGTCTATTCATTGGACGGTAAATTGCTTTACCAGGCCGGCATTGACAACAGCTTACTTGTTTCGGGTAAAATAACGTTGAATGCCAATCTTGGCTTGGCACCCGGAATTTATATAGCCAATTGCGTGGTTGACGGAGTGAAAACACCTTTAAAAGTTATTGTAAAATAAATTTTAAGCTTCTATCACAAGTCCGTCGTAGGCGGGCTGTATCCAATCGGGCAATTCATTTAGGATCTCTTTGTGCGTGCCCAACTGGTGTGATATATGTGTAAAATAAGCCTGTTTAGGTCTTAGCTCAAACATCAGGTCGATAGCTTCTTTAAACGTAAAGTGCGAAATATGCTCTTCTTTCCGTAAAGCGTTTACAATAATAATTTCAGAGCCTATAATTTTTTCTTTTTCCTGCGGCGAGATAAAATTGGCATCGGTTATGTAACTGATGTTTCCAATTCTAAATGCTTTAACAGGCAACTTATGATGCATTACATTAATAGGCGTGAAAATAGTTCCTTTTATAGAAAACTTATCATCATCAAAAGTATGTAAGTTTATTTGCGGTATGCCGGGATATTTGTCGTCTGAAAATGCGTAAGCAAATTCTCTTTTTATAGCATTTTGTACGCGTTCGGTTGCATACACATCCATTGCTTTTTTATGCAGGAAATTAAAGGCACGTACATCGTCCAACCCTGCCAGGTGATCTTTATGCTCGTGTGTAAAAATTACCGCATCAATATTCTTTATTTTTTCGCGCAGCATTTGTTGCCTGAAATCGGGCCCGGTATCAATCACAAATAAATTGCTGTTGTTTTCTATCAGCACTGAACTGCGCAGGCGGTTATCTCTCATGTCGGTCGACTGGCAAACATGGCAGTTACACCCTATAAGCGGTACGCCTTGAGAGGTTCCTGTTCCCAAAAATGTTAGTCTGACTGGCACGTTTTTTTATATTTCTCTGTAAAGTTACGCAAACTTCAACTAACAAGTAACTGTTTAAAAACAATTTTTAACCAAAAATAAACAGCGTATTCATCAATTACCTTAGCAAAAAAATTGTATGTATACATTATTGCAAATATCACCATCTGCGGCAGGCCAAGCCGTACAAACTGTTACAACTGCCATTGCAGATACAACACATCAGGTAGCAGCAACTGCGTCTGTAACGCCAACAGCACTTCCGCCGGATAGCTTTAATTTACTATCTATGCTTGTAAACGGTGGTGCAATGATGATACCATTGGCTTTTTTGCTTGTACTAAGTATTTACGTTTTGATAGAAAGATTAATTATAATTATGAAAGCCTCTAAAAGAAATGATGGCTTATTAGTTGGTATTCAAAGTTTAATTAAACAGGGAAATTTGCAATCTGCGAAGGCTATGTGTCAGGGACAAAATACACCTGAAGCTTTTATGCTGGAAAAAGGAATTTCTCGTATAGGCCAGCCGGTTGCTGAAATTCGTGAAGCTATGACCGAAGGAGCATCTGTGCAGTTAGGTGTTTTAGAAAAAAAATTAAGCATCTTAAATATTACAGGCCGTATTGCCCCAATGCTTGGGTTTATTGGTACAATTATAGGTGTGGTAAAAATATTTTATGATATAGCTTTGGCTGGAACGGTTGAAATTAGCGTTATCTCTACAGGGCTTTATGAGAAAATGATAAGCTCGGGTACAGGTATTGTAGTTGGGGTTTTTGCCTTTATCAGTTATCATTGGCTAAATTCATTATTGGATAAAATGGCTCATCATATGGAAGAAACTAAAATGAAATTTTTAGATATTCTTAACGAACCTTCTTAAACTAAACAACATGAGAAGTATACGCCGTAAACACAGAGAAGCAGAGGTTTCTACCGATTCGTTGAGTGACATTATGTTCTTTCTGTTGCTTTTCTTTTTGATATTGTCTACCATGGTTAGCCCTAATTCAATTAAGGTAAACCTGGCAAGCTCTAATCCCCGACAAGATATTGCCAAGAACAATAAACCTGTGCATCTCGCCGTTACTAGTGACAGGAAGTATTATGTAGATAACCACGAAGTAAGTATCTCTGATATGGAAAGTGTAATTGCCGATAAAATTAAAGGTAAAGTTGAACCGGTATTGGTGATGCATTTGGATAAAGATCTTTCTATACAGGATGAAGTAGATATTTTGCAGGTGTGCGACAGGTTAAAATGCAAACCAGTATTGGCCACTAAGCCAACAAACGCTAAGTAAAATGATAACTGCACATCGACAAGATAATAAAAAAGATAAAGCCATTGCAGGTATACTAACTCTGTTAATTACAGCAGGTATTATACTTTTTTTATATCTGTTTGTTATTGTTACGCCAAACCCTCCGTTTCCTATGACGGCAGATGGCGGCGAAGAAATTAATTTTGGTATTTATAATGAAGGAACCGGTAATGTTGAAGGCCCTGGTATTGGCGATGCCACCAGTGTAGTGGTTGATAAAAGCTCAACCCCTAAAACTGAAAGCAGTGAAGCACAGGATCAGCCTTTTGAAAACGGGGAAGCTGTATTGGAAAAGAAGAATGAAAATCCTAAAATAAAAAATAACGAAACAGTTATTACGCCTACTAAAACCAAAGAAGAAATACAAAAGGAAGAGGAAGAAGCTGCAGCTAAAAATTTACTGAACGCGTACACAAAAAACAAAAATAAAACAGCGGGTGGGGGAGACGGTAATTCAGGGCATGCAGGCAATGAAGGTTCACCTGATGGAAACCCGGATACACACGGAAAAGGCGGCACAGGAAATAATCCCGATTTTACAGGGCACGGTATTGGCCCTGGAGGAACAGGTTTTAGCTTAAGCGGAAGGAAGATTGTATCACCACCACCAAAAGTGAGCGATGGTAAAGAAGAAGGTATTGTTGTAGTTTATATTACCGTTGATAAAGAAGGAAATGTTACGGATGCAGATCCTAATGGAAAAGGAACTACTACATCCAGCGGTGTTTTAAAGTCAAAAGCAAGGCAAGCAGCTCTACAAGCTAAGTTTAGCCCTTCAGATAAGTTTGATGTGCAAAGAGGATCGATCGTATTTAAATTTCAATTTTAAATGAAAAGAATATTTGACAAATTCTCTCATTATGCTACAAAATATACGGGTAGCTCATACGCGTTTTTAATAGCTGTTTTAATTTTGATCATTTGGGGTATTTCGGGCCCTTATTTTCAATATTCAGATACATGGCAACTTGTTATAAATACAGGCACAACATGTGTTACATTTTTAATGGTATTCTTAATTCAGCAAGCCCAAAATAAAGATACGGTAGCCATTCATTTAAAATTGAACGAATTAATTGCTGCTAATAAATATGCCAGTAACCGCCTTGTTTCTATTGAAGATTTTACTGAAAAAGAATTAGAAACAGTTAGAAAATTCTATACCAAACTGGCAGAGTTAGCAAAACAAGACCAGGATTTTTATTCTTCTCACTCGCTTGATGAAGCTAATAAAAACCACAAAATAAAAATTACGAATTAAAATTTACTCAGCAGGCTTTGCCTGTGTTTCGGTAGCCGGAGCAGAATTTGCTGAAGCCTCTTTCTTTTTGCAATTGATCTTGTAAGTCAAGAACACTTCGTGTGAGCCTGAACTATATTTACTGATAGATGATAAACTATAATCATACGAATAACCAAACACAAAATTATATTTCATTACACCTAGAGAAGCAACGGCAGCTTCTGTAATACTTTGAGAAGTAGAACTTCTGTAGGAAACAGCAAGCCATATTAATTTGTTATAAGTTGCTTTAAAGTTTACATCAAATTGGATTGGTGCGCCGCCTTCAATAGCTTTTATCAATACGGATGGAGTTAACATAAACTTTTCTTTCACGTCAAAGTTATAGCCGCCATAAAGCACATAAGTACGTTTTAATCTTTCTGTAAACAAGGCGTCTCCCAGGCGTACTTTGTTTTCTAATAATTGAGGAAGGGAAAAACTTACAAAATACTTGCTTCCGTATAAATAAACACCGGCATCTACATCTGCGATCATTGTTTTGCCGCTGATGCGGTTAAATGTATTGTCGTTCTGCTCATCCAGGGTCATTTTATCTTTTTGTAATGATTGCTGAATGATCATTGGAGCTAAACCAAAAGATAGCTTTGTCTTTTCATTTAGTTTTATGCGGTATGAATAAGCCAGTTGAGCCGTAGTGCTGGATGTTGGCCCGGCAGTGGCATTGGTAACCGAAAGCCCTAAGCCCACGTTATTTGTAATAGCACCGTGTATGCTGGCAATTTGTGTTGAAGGGGCATTATTAAAGCCTACCCATTGCATACGCGCAGAGATGGTAACCGGCGCATAATCTTTTGTGCCGGCTATGGCAGGATTTAATAAGAAGTCGTTGTTTAAATATTGGCTTAATTCAGGCAACTGTTGTGCCGTTGCACCAAGCATGCATAAACTAAATGTTATAAATAAAATGTTTTTCATTTGTAAAATCTTTATAGTTGATTATTTAATAATAGTAACGGTACCTGTATATTTATTTGAAGCCGAGTCATCCAGGTTAATTATGTAATAATAGGCTCCCGCAGGAACGGCCTCTCCGTTATACTTTCCATCCCAGGGCGTATTATAACCGGTAGACTTAAAGACTAAGGAACCCCACTGGTTAAATATTTCAACCTTGCAGGAAGTATATTCGCTCAGGCTTCTTATTCTCCAAACGTCGTTTACGCCGTCTCCATCGGGAGTAAAAGCGCTTGGTATGTTCAGGCAGCTTAAATCCTGCGTATATCCTTCCACTATGCCAACGGCAGTAGCTTGCCTGCCATATTTATCGGTAACAGTAAGGTCGTAATTACCCGGTGCAAGATTGTTGATAGCATTGGTGGTATCGCCTGTGCTCCATAAATATTTTACGGGGTTTCTGCCACCGGTTTCGGTAGCAATTAATGAACCGTTTTTTGCCATAGGACAGGTTTTGGTAGCTGCAAAGTTTATCAGGATCAAACAACTGGAATCATTCAATACTCGCACAGAATCTACAGCAGTTACTACTTTTCCATAATGATCCGTAATGGTAACGCTGTATGACCCGGGGGCAAGATTATTAATGGTGTTTGTTGTCGCTCCATTGCTCCATAAATAAGTTAAAGGGTATCTTCCTCCGGTAACATTTGCAGTTAATGAGCCTTCATTTACAAGAGGACAAGTATTTTGCGCCGTAAAGTTTACCGTTGGTGCCACGCTTAAGCTGTCGCGCCAGTTAACCCGTGTGATAGTAACATTATTCCCCGCAGCGGCTGTTGCATCTATCTCCAGCATAGGAATTTTGCTGCCGGCACTAAACCATTTATATTCATATTGAATGGCGCGCGGAATATTAATTCCAAAGTGCACCGTATCAATATAAACAGAATCTGTAATAGTTAAGGTTGATTTTATACGAAGGGCGTTGAAGGTACCGTAAGGCGTTTTCAAAGTGCCCCAGCCATCCACATAATTTACCCGCTTTTGCTTTTTTGCATAATAGCCGGTGTTTGGTATCGGAAACGCAAAGGCAGAGTTAGAAGAATCTTTATTTAAATAGTTCATAGGAAAAACATAAATCCTGTCGGCTGCCTGGTAAGGAATGGGAAGCGCTGCACCAGCTTCGGTTAAGCCTTGGTCTACTTGCCTATAATCTGTGGTTGATTTTTTATAGAAATCGTACACATTGGTAGGAGGAGAGCCTACCAGCGACCAGGGAATAGCATCCGGGGTATAATTTCTAACTCCGTATGTACTGTTAAAAGCCAAAAGAGCATAAGGCGTTGTTGCTGCTGAAACAAAATTAACAAAGCGTTGAGAATCCGGAATCAACCGGCTATAGTCCCAAAAGAAATTAGGTCCGGTTGAATCTGCATGAAAGCCTGATAAAGAAGTATTAACACTTATCAGGATATTATCGTTTAAGTTGGCTAGATCTGCGCTGGTTATAGTAATTTGCGCCGGTAATTTGCCGAAAAAGGCAAATAAAGCCGATGCAATGAGTAGCTTTTTTATTTTCATTTAACATTATTTAATGTGCTAAAATAGGAATTGGATAGTAATTGAGTGGCTTTATTTTAAAGAAATTGCATTTGCGTGATCTGTTTCAACGAAAAGCCTCTTATTTTTTTAGCAAAATGCCTGCAAAATGCTTGTATTTCGGTAAAAATAATTTAGCGCTGCGCTAAACTTTATTAAAAAAGTGTATATTTGCGCCCTCTTAAAATAATTTAATAAAATGACCAAAGCAGACATAGTAAATGAAATAGCCGAAAAAACGGGTGTAGAGCGTACTATTGTGCTGAATACCGTGGAGTCTTTTATGAAAGTTGTTAAAAACAACATGACTCAGGGTAAGAACATCTACCTGCGTGGCTTTGGAACTTTCTTGTGTAAAAAACGCGCCGCTAAAATCGGCCGTAATATCACTAAAAACCAAGCTGTTCACATCCCGGCGCATTTTATTCCGGCTTTTAAGCCTGCCAAAACCTTTGCCGATAAGATTAAGAAAAACGTTAAAGCAGAATGAAAAACACCCGTACACTACAAGTAGTTGTAGTTGTTTGTTCTGTTATTTTATTCGTTCTTTTATTTATTGCCAACAAAAAACCGGTTAAAAAAGCCGAGGATATGCCTGAGAAAGCAAACGCTGCCCAGGTTGTTGATACTAAAGTGTATGTAGATGCCCTTATTTCGGCCATCCCGGAAAAAGCTAAAAAAGAATTTGAAGATCTTAATAAAAAAGCTACGGATACTACCGGTATAAACGCCGTGGTAGATTTTTTCAATACTAAAAAAATGCCTGTTGCTTCCTGCTTTTACTATCAAAAGAAAGCGGAAAAGGTAAACACGGCCAAAATCTGGTGCGACGCGGGTAACCGCTATTTTTATTCGGTGGGTTTTGTAAAGGATAAAGACCAATCGCAAAGCCTTTACCAAAGTGCTATGTTTTGTTACAACAAAGCCTTGGCCATTCAGCCCAATTACAGTCAGGCTAAAATTCAGTTAGCCTCTTGTTATGTGGAAGGAAGCACAGATCCGATGAAAGGTATCGGGATGCTGAAAGAAGTTGAACAAGCCGACAGCACAAACGTACAGGTGCAAATGGTTTTAGGTGCTTTCGCCGTAAAATCAGGACAGTTTGATAAAGCTAAAACTCGTTATCAGAAAGTATTAAAAATAGACCCTGCTTACCTGGAAGCCTACCTGTTTTTAGCAGATGTGTACGAGAAAAAAGGGGAGAAGGCCAAAACGATTGAGACACTTGAAAAGTATGTGGCCTTAACGCCGGATAAAGAGATCAGAGAACAAATTAAAAAATATATATCGCAATTGCGAAGCGGACAATAAGACAATTGAAAAGTAATTAAAGAAACTAAAATTAATGTTTAACCAGCCGAGGTAATTAAGCCAAAGCACAAAAATAAATTCTATGCCAAGCGGAAAGAAAAGAAAACGTCATAAAATGGCCACCCACAAACGCAAAAAACGTTTGAGAAAGAATCGCCATAAAAAGAAATAATTAATTTCTTTTAAATAATTCGTCTTATGCTGAAAAGAGTTCATCTTTTCAGCTTTTGGCGCATATATATATTCAATCATATTTATCGTGAACTACGAACTGATTATAAACAAAACCTCGGACGAGATTGTTATTGCTTTGCTCAATGACAAGCGTTTGATAGAGCTGCATCGCGAGAAAGGGAACTTAAAGTGGGCGGTTGGAGACATTTACTTAGGCAGGGTTGGTAAGGTAATGACAGGCTTAAATGCCGCATTTATTGATGTGGGCTATGAAAAGGATGCTTTTTTGCATTACCTGGATCTGGGCCCGCAGGCATCTACACTTACCAAATTTGTTGAACAGGTAAAATCAGGCAAGCAAACTACATCTAATTTGATGTATTTTAAACCTGAAAAAGATATTCCGAAAGACGGAAAGATAAACACGCTGGTTAAAAGCGGACAGGACATTTTAATACAGGTTGCCAAAGAACCTATTTCTGCCAAAGGGCCTCGCGTAACCTGTGAGATTTCACTGGCCGGGCGTTTTTTAGTGCTGATCCCGTTTGCAGATAAGGTTTCTATTTCTTCGAAAATTAGAAGCCAGGAAGAGAAAGTGCGACTTAAAGAACTGGTTACAAACATTAAGCCTAAGAACTTTGGGGTTATTATCCGTACGGTGGCTGAAGGAAAAACAGTAGCTGAAGTTGAGTCGGACCTGAACGATCTTGTGGCTAAGTGGGAAGAGTGTTATAAAGCGCTTAAGACCGCTAAGCCGCCTATGCGTGTGCTTGGGGAGGTTGACAGGACAAATGCTTTGTTGAGGGATATACTGAATGAGAAATTCTCGGCAGTGCATATAAACGACAGGCAAATTCATACGGATATTACTACGTATCTGCAAAATATTGCGCCCGATCAGCTGAGCATTATTAAACCTTATGATGGCAAGATCCCTATTTTTGATCATTTCGGTATTGAGAAACAAATAAAATCTCTTTTTGGGAAAACGGTGCATTTAAAAAGCGGCGCTTACCTGATCATTGAACATACAGAAGCTTTGCACGTTATTGACGTGAACAGTGGTAACCGTGCCAAATCGACCAACTCGCAGGACGAGAATGCTTTGGAGGTGAACCTGGAAGCTGCTGCCGAGATTGCCCGCCAATTGCGTTTGCGCGATATGGGTGGCATTATTGTGGTAGATTTTATTGATATGCGCAACCCGGAATATCGCCGTGAACTTTTTGAAAAATTCAAAGAGTTTATGAAAACCGACAGGGCCAAGCATAATGTGTTGCCGCCAAGCAAGTTTGGTTTGATACAGCTTACCCGTCAGCGTGTGCGTCCTGAAATGAATGTAGATGTGCAGGAAGTTTGTCCGAGTTGTAACGGTACGGGCAAAGTGCAGCCAAGTGTGCTGTTTGTTGAGCAGATTGAGAGCGCGCTTCGCTTTATTATTAAGGAGCAGAATTTTAAAAAGATAACGCTTTGCGTGCATCCGTATATTGAGGCCTTTATTACCAAAGGCTTCTTCTGGAATAGTTTACTGCACAAGTGGAAAAAGTCTACAGGCTGTAAGATCACTGTACGCAGCATGGCTTCTTTTGGCTTTATGCAGTTTAAATTTTACAACGAGGCTGATGATGAGATCATCATTTAAGCGGGTTTTGTAGTTTTTGACTATAATTTTAGGGTTGGCAGGTGTAGAAATATACCTGCCAATTTTATTTTGGGGATTGCAGATCGTAGTTCTGAACTTGCCAAAGTCAGTTTTGAAGTTGCCAATCGCAATTCTATACTTGCCATAGGAAGTTTTATAGTGGCGGGGGCCAATTCTATTTTATATGTTCTTTTTCCTTGACGAAAAAGAACGAAAAAGTCAAGAACGTCCGATGGCAATTCGCACAGGCCACCCGAGCGCCGCGGACGTTCGGGCCTACGCGCTGCTTCGAGGAGAAATTTTCTGCATAAGCTGCTGGTGTGGTGTTTATATAACTAAATTTTTTATTGTTGGTGAAAACACCAACAATGGCTAAAGGGAATTCTATACTGGCTAAGGCGAGTTTTGAAGTGGCTAAAGGGAATTCTATATTAGCTGAAGGGAGTTTTGAAGTGGCTAGAAGGAGTTTTATAATAGCGGATACCAGGTTTTGTACCACTCATAAAGATAAAGCGTATTTATTATGTTACTCTAATATGCATAAAAAAGGCCTTCCGTTGATGAAAGGCCTTCTTTTTTATTAAAAAGGGATGAAGGGATATGATTACATCATTCCGCCCATGCCACCATCCATACCACCCGGCATAGACATAGCTGGTTTATCTTCTTTTTTATCGGCAATTACGCACTCGGTGGTCAATAACATACCGGCAACGGATGCTGCGTTCTCTAAAGCAACACGGGTTACTTTAGTTGGATCGATAACACCTGCTTTTAGTAAGTTTTCGTAAACCTCGGTACGTGCATTGAAGCCGTAATCGTCTTTTCCTTCTTTTACTTTTTGTACAACGATGCTGCCTTCTAAACCGCAATTGGCAACGATCTGGCGAAGTGGCTCTTCGATAGCACGACGAACAATGGCAATACCTGTGTTCTCGTCTTCGTTAATGCCTTTTAGTTTTTCTAAGCTGGAGATCGCACGCAGGTAAGCTGTTCCGCCGCCTGCCACAATACCTTCTTCAACCGCAGCACGTGTAGCAGCTAAAGCATCGTCAACACGGTCTTTTTTCTCTTTCATTTCAACTTCGGTAGCAGCACCGATGTAAAGAACTGCAACACCGCCGGCTAATTTAGCTAAGCGTTCTTGTAGTTTTTCTTTATCATAATCGGATGTAGTGCTTTCTATCTGCGCTTTAATTTGATTAACACGTGCAGTGATATCGGCTTTTTTACCGGCACCGCCTACAATTGTTGTGTTGTCTTTATCGATGGTGATCTTTTCAGCTTTACCTAAAGATGAAAGGTCGGCGCTTTCTAATTTAAAGCCAACTTCTTCGCTGATGAAGGTTCCACCGGTTAAGATAGCGATGTCTTCTAACATAGCTTTACGGCGATCGCCAAAGCCAGGGGCTTTAACTGCAGCAATTTTAAGGTTAGAGCGCAAACGGTTTACTACTAATGTTTGTAAAGCTTCGCCATCCAGATCTTCAGCAATAATTAAAAGTGGTTTGCCTGTTTGAACCGCTTTTTCTAATACCGGTAATAGCTCTTTCATTGCAGAGATCTTCTTTTCGAAAATCAATACGTATGGGTTATCAAATACGGTTTGCATTTTTTCTGCATCTGTAACGAAATACGGAGAGATGTACCCACGATCGAACTGCATACCTTCTACAACTTCAACCGTTGTTTCGGTACCTTTAGCTTCTTCTACGGTAATAACGCCTTCTTTTTTTACTTTGGCCATTGCTTCTGCAATCAGCTTACCAATTACATTATCATTGTTGGCAGAGATGGTAGCTACCTGCTCGATCTTTTTGTTTTCGTTACCGATAGATTGTGATTGTTTTTTTAAGTTTTCAACCACAGCGATAACTGCTTTATCGATACCGCGTTTTAAATCCATTGGGTTTGCGCCTGCAGCTACGTTTTTCAAGCCTGCTGTAACAATGGCTTGTGCCAATACGGTAGCGGTAGTGGTACCATCACCTGCAGCATCAGCTGTTTTTGAAGCAACTTCTTTTAAAAGCTGCGCGCCCATGTTTTCAACTGCGTGAGATAGTTCAATTTCTTTCGCTACGCTTACACCATCTTTAGTGATAACCGGTGAGCCGAATTTTTTGTCGATAATAACATTACGCCCTTTTGGGCCAAGGGTTACTTTAACTGCATTTGCCAAAGCATCTACGCCACGTTTTAGTGCGTCGCGGGCTTCTAAATTAAAACTTATGTCTTTTGCCATAATTATTTATTGATTTTTAAATGAATGATTTTTTGATTTTTAAACAAGATGTAAGGATCAAGATCGAAAATGTCTTAATTTCTTTATTCTTATTTTTTAAATAATTGCATATATATCGCTTTCGCGCATAATAAGGTATTCTTTGCCTTCTACCTGAAGCTCGGTACCTGCGTATTTTCCATAAAGGATGGTGTCGCCTACTTTTACAGTCATAGGTTCATCTTTTTTACCGGTGCCAACGGCAATAACTTTACCGCGCATTGGTTTTTCTTTTGCTGTATCGGGAATGATGATTCCTCCTGCTGTTTTCTCTTCAGCGGCAGCAGCTTCTACAAGCACTCGGTCTGCCAGTGGTTTTACGTTTACATTTATCTTTGCCATATTTTAGGGTTTAAGTGATTTGTTAAATTTTTTTCCAGCGTGCAAATGTAGTCATATTCCGTGCCAATAGACTTTAAGAAATATTAAAAGTCATTTTTACAGTTTTTGGTGTGCCAAATTGACTTTCTTCGGAAAATAAATTGAAGTGAAATAGCCTGAATGGGTAGGTTTTATTGCATTATGCCGTCTTTCATGAGCAACTGGCGGTCGCTCATATCTGCCAGATCTTTATTGTGGGTTACAATAACAAAGGTTTGCTGCAGTTTTTCGCGCAGGGTGAAAAAAAGCTTATGCAGCTCGTGGGCGTTGTTGGTATCGAGGTTACCTGAGGGCTCGTCGGCCAGGATAACGGCGGGGTTGTTTATTAAAGCCCGTGCTACCGCAACACGTTGTTGCTCTCCGCCGGAAAGTTCGGTTGGTTTGTGTTCGGCCCGGTGTGATACGCCTAAGAGGTTGAGTAATTCGGCAGCTTTATGGGCGGTTTCTTTCTTTGATGTGCCTGCAATTAAAGCGGGCAGGCAAACGTTTTCTATGGCTGTAAATTCGGGCAACAGGTGATGAAACTGGAAGACAAAGCCAATGTTTTTATTGCGGAAGGCTGAGAGTTTTTTATCGGAAAGGGCTGCTACATCTGTATCATTGATGGTGATCTTGCCATCGGACGGTTTATCTAAAGTGCCGATAAGCTGCAGCAGGGTTGTTTTTCCCGCGCCCGATGCGCCTACAATGGCGACTACTTCGGCTTTGTTTATTTGCAGGGAAACGTTTTTAAGCACCTGCAATGTGCCATAAAACTTGTTTATGTTTTGCGCGGTGATCATTAAGGAATATTCATGTATTTATGGGTTTGCAGGGATACCATCCATTTTGGATTTGCTTTTACATACTCTACAATGAGTGGTGTTATTTCAGCGTGTTTGCTCCATTCGGGCTGCAGAAAGAGGTAGCAGTTTGGGTTTACTTTTTTGGCTTCTTCTTCTGCCCAGATAAAATCGTGTTTGTTGTAAACAATGATCTTTAGCTCGTGTGCTTTGTTGTATATTTCCTGCAAAGGCGCCATGGTCTTTTTTGGAGAAAGGCATATCCAATCCCATTTGCCGCTTAATTTATAAGCGCCCGAGGTTTCTATAAAGGTTTCAATGTTTTTTTCTTTAAGCTGCCCGGTTAGTTCGGTAAGGTTGTACATAAGCGGTTCTCCGCCGGTTACTACCACTGACCTGGCATTCCATTGAAGTACGTTTTGAATGACTGTTTCTGTCTTGGTGAGGGGATGTATGGATGCATCCCAGCTTTCTTTTACATCGCACCAGTGGCAGCCTACATCGCACCCGCCCAGGCGAATGAAGTAGGCGGCTTTGCCGGTATTGTAGCCTTCGCCCTGTATGGTGTAGAACTGTTCCATAAGGGGAAGCAGGGTTCCTTCATCCAGCAGCTGTTTATCTTGTGGTAAAATGTTTTTTGTGGTGTACAAAGCGCACAAAAATACGGTTTATTACACTTCTTTCATAATGGGGGGAGCAATAATTACAGAACGCAGGTAAGATAGTACCCGCGTTCTGCTTTTAGTATGTTATGATCTTAGTTTAAAAATAATTACCTGGTTGAAACTTACTTTAACGGGCCTGCCGCCCACCATGCCGGGAGTCCATTTTGGCATTAGTTTAATAACACGCAAAGCTTCTTCATCGCAGCCGTAACCAATGCCTTTTAGTATGGTAGATTTAAGGATGTTGCCTTGTTCATCTACAATAAAATTTACAATTACCTTGCCTGAAACGTTTGCTTCTAAGGCCATGCTTGGGTATTTTAAATTGTTTTGAAGAAAGGGGCCTATATTAAAAGTAGGCATTACATCAGGAATTAAAACAGGATCAGAAGATTTTGTTTCCATGCCGGTGCTACTACCTGTACCGTTTGGTTTTCCTTCAACTGACCCCGTTTCTCCATCACCAACATTGTTTGTATTTGTTTTTCCTTCTGTACCTGTTTGACTTTCGGGATTTTGTATAACTTCTTTTTTTGTTTCTTTTATTTCATCTTTTATAACGGGCACAACAACTTCTGCGTTATGTGTTACCACCGGTTTTGCTATTGGCTGTGCAACATCGGTTTTAGGTTCGGGAATGGTGACTTCTACGTTTTGATAATAAATAGAATCGTTGGGTAATATGTTTGTGCCTATATCCAGTTTTACTTCGGCAGGTGCTGTGTTGTTTAGCATTATTGCAAGGGCAGAGATAGATGCAAAAATAAGTGCGGTAACAGCTAATGATTTAAGAATGGTGTTGCCGTAATTACTTCTGATAGCATAGGCACCGTAGCTTTTGTTACGATTAGCAAAAACGATGTCGTTTAGTTTGGCGGTGTTGTTTTCGATGATTATCATGGCTATTTGTTTTAATTGTTTTACCAAATGTATAACATCAAAAAGGCGAAAAGTAAACTATTAAATAAGTGGCGGTAGTTTTTTTATAAGTGGTCGGTTTTAACAAAAAAGTGGTAAGTTTTAAAAATAAAAAAAGAAAACAATATCCGTCTTTTTTATTAATTTTCGGAACGAATTACATTTAAACTATAATGAAACAGGATATTATTACCAAGCTTGAAAATCTTTTACAACAGGAAGATACTAATACCACGGCTGCACAAATAAAAACTATTCAGCGCGAGTATGAAGATGCTTTTTCGAAAGAAATGGAAGCTGCGAAGCAGGCTTTTACCGATGAAGGTGGCCGTGCACGCGATTTTATTTATACCAAATCAAAAGAAGACGAAAAAATTGTTGAGCTATTTGATAAATTCCGCAGGCTTAAAAAACAACAAACCGATAAATTGCAGGCTGAGCAGGAAAGAAACCTGGAAATTAAAACAAATATTATTCGTGATATAAGCGATCTTTCTAAACTAGAGGTGAATGTTAGCGGGGCTATTAAAAAACTACACGAACTACAGGCAAAATACAAAGAAACCGGGAATGTGCCGGCTGCCAAGCATAAGGATATACTAACGGAATACAACAAAGTTGTTGATCAGTTTTATTTTGGATTAAATCTTTACAAGGAGTCGCAGGAAGTTGATCTGAAAAAGAACTTTGAAGCAAAAACCTTATTGCTGGAAAAGATCACCAAATTGCTTGCTTCTGAAAACATAAAAGATGTAGAGCGTACCATAAAAGTTTTTCGTAACGAATGGGAAGCTACCGGGGCTGTGCCGCAGGATAAGTGGTTTGCCATGCGTGAGGAGTTTAAAAACCTGAACGAGCAGGTGAATAAAAAAATTCAAGGGTTTTACGGTGATCAAAAAGATCAGCTGAACAAAAACCTGGACACAAAAAAGCAACTGATTGAGAAAGCAAAACAATTGATAAGCGAAACTCCGCGCAGCGAAAAGGAGTGGGAGCAAAAGACCAAAGCTTTGCTTGATATACAAAACGAATACAAAGAGGCCGGACATACGGATAAACAAGCCGGAGATGAAGTTTGGAAGCAATTTCGTGAAGTATGCGATGGCTTTTTTGAGACAAAAAAAGAATACTATGAGCAGGCTAAAGAACGATACACACAAGCCAAGCAAAAGAAGTTAAAATTAATTGAAGAGGCTGCTGCTTTAAAAGACAGCACCGATTGGCAAAAGACAACTGAAAAAATAATGAACCTGCAACAGCAGTGGAAACGCTTGCCAAACGCACATCCTAAAGATGAGCATAAAATGTTTGAGCAATTCCGCGCTGTGTGCAATCATTTTTTTGAAGCCAAACGCCAGCAGTTTGCAGCACAAAATGCAGAGCTTGAAAATAACATCCAGCACAAGGAAACGATCATTCAAAACCTGCATGGCTTTGTATCAAGCGGGAATGCCGAGAATGATGTGAATGCCTTAAAAGAGTTTACCAAGCAATGGCAGGAAAGCGGACAGGCGCCTGCATCTGAACGCAAACGCTTAAATGATGCTTTTTATAATAAGCTGGAAGAGTTTTACGGAGCTGTTGCCGGAGATGATACTGAAAAAGGCCTGATAAAATATAAACTGAAAATTGAGAGACTGGAAAGTGCCGATAAAGGACGTGATCTTTTAATGAAAGAGAATGATTTTATTAAAAAGCAGATGAACGAAATTCAGCAGCAGGTTAATGTATATGAAAATAACATGGGCTTCTTTAAAAATGCAAAGACAAAGAATTCTATGATGATCGATCTTGAAAATAAAATTGCTGCAGAGAAGGCTAAGATTGATGAGTGGAAGAAAAAACAGCAATTGGTTAAAACCTTTTTAAATAAAGAATCTAAGCCGGCCTAATTTAGATCTTATTATTTGTCAGCTGAATTTATTTCAGCCACTTTCCATTATTAAAAGATCCTGAAACGAGTTCAGGGTGACGTAATTTTTTTTAGAATAAGCAATTACTTTTCCAATATCTTTTTTATATCCGGGCGGAAGTAGCGGTTGCTTTTCATCACCTTTCCATCTTCCCTGTAAATGGGCTGCCCGTTTTCATCCAGTTTACTCATATTGCTGCGATGAATTTCATCAAATACTTCTTCAATCTTATGTTGCAAGCCATGCTTTAAGATCGTTCCACACAAAATGTACAGCTGGTCGCCAAGCGCATCGGCAATTTCAACCATATCTTCGCGCTTGCAGGCTTCTAAGTATTCTTCGTTCTCTTCTTTCTGCAAATTATAACGAAGCATATAATTCTTCTCATCTAATAAGGTCAGATTTTCCGCATTACCAATTTTAAATACTTCATGAAATTCAGCTACGCTTTTTAGTTTATTTTTCATGCTTTATTTTTTAGTTGATGAAGATTTTTCTGTTTTGTATTCAGCGTTTAAGCCATCCACAATTTCTTTGGTAAGATCTAAACCCGGCTTTGCGTAAAGCACAGAGCTTATATTAGCTGTGGTGTAAGCTAAAATATAATCGTATTTACCATTGTTATATTTGGCAATGTAATCGGAAACTTTTTTAAGCATATCACCGCGTTTTTTTCCGATCTCTTCGCCTAAATTTTCCAATTGTTTTTGTTTAGCAGCTACATCGTATTGTTGCTGCTCTAATTGCGATTTTTGTTTGTTCAATTCAGCTTCGCTGCGCATGCCTGCCTGCGCCGCTTGTTGAAAATCCTGGTAATCTGTCTGAAACTTGGCAGCCATACTGTTTAACTGATTTTCTAAGGCGGCTTGTTTATTGGCATACTCTTTAGAGTTATCGATAATATATTGGTATCTATAATCTAATGAATCAATATTTAAGTAAGCAATTTTAGCGTCTTTCAGGTCGACATTATTGGCTGATAAAGTTGCCGGTGTTTGTAGAACCGAAGAAGAGTTTTGCATTCCGCCCATAGCTTCTACATTTTTCTTAAGCGAAATATTCATGTAAAACAAAATAGCAACTGCGGCTACCAGTGCAATGTTTATGATAAGAGATACTTGTTTCATTCTTTTAATTTTAAATCTTAAATTTTTAGTTTATGATATCAAACCCGGTGTATTTAATCAGCACTTCGGGTACTTTTATTCCGTTCTCGGTTTGGTTGTTTTCCAGTAGGGACGCTACAATGCGAGGCAATGCCAAAGCGCTTCCGTTTAAACTGTGGCAAAGGTTTGTTTTTCCATTAGCATCTTTGTAGCGACATTTTAAACGATTGGTTTGAAAGCTTTCAAAGTTAGAAACCGAACTTACTTCCAGCCAGCGTTTTTGCGCAGCGCTCCAAACTTCCATGTCATAGGTTAAAGCAGAGGCAAAGCTCATATCACCGCCGCAAAGTTTAAGTGTGCGAAAGGGCAGGCCCAGTTCTTTTAATAAGCCCGCAACATACTCGCGCATCTCTTCTAAGATCTCGTAAGATTTTTCAGGATTAGCAATTTGTACAATTTCAATTTTATCAAATTGGTGCAAACGGTTCAGGCCGCGTACATCTTTGCCGTAGCTTCCCGCTTCCCTACGGAAACAGGGCGTGTAGCCGCAATTTTTGATGGGCAATTCGCTTTCTTTTAAAATAACATCGCGGTAGATGTTTGTAATAGGCACTTCGGCAGTTGGTATTAAATACAAATTATCTTCTCCCACAAAATACATTTGCCCTTCTTTATCGGGTAATTGTCCTGTTCCGTAACCGCTGTCGGCATTCACTAAAATGGGCGGTTGTACTTCCATGTATCCGGCTGCAATGGCTTTATCTAAAAAGTAATTAATTAAAGCGCGTTGCAACCTGGCTCCTTTACCTTTATAAACCGGGAAACCTGCACCTGTAAGCTTTACACCCAATTCAAAATCAATTAAATTATATTTTGCTGCCAGCTCCCAGTGTGGTTGTGCATTGGCATGTAAAGTTGGTTTTTCTCCGTGCTCAAATGTAGTAAGGTTATCTTCAGGTGTTTTGCCCAAAGGCACACTTGTGCTTGGTAAATTCGGAACCTGTACTAAAATTGCATGTATCTCTTCTTCTTTCGCTTTTAAAGTTTCATCAATTTGTTTTTCCTTTTGCTTTAGTTCTGCAGTGCGCGCTTTGATGGTCTCAGCTTCTTCTTTTTTGCCGCTTTTCATGAGTTCGCCAACCTGTTTGGCAAGCGCGTTGGCTTCTGCTTTTACCTCGTCGCTTTCTTTTTGTGCAGCGCGCCTTTCAGCGTCTATTTGAATGGCATGCGCCACGATACTTTCGGCATCTTTAAAATTTTTGATAGCCAGTCGTTTTATAACTTCTTCTTTGTTATCCCTGATGAAATTTATTTGAAGCATATTCTTCTGTAATTTTTTTTGACAAATGTATAAATAAAAAACCCCTCACAAAGTGCAAGGGGTTTCTGTTTTAGTAGGATAATCCCTTATGCTTCAAAAGGAACAACCGATACATAAGAACGGTTATCACGTTTTTTTCTGAAAACAACAGTACCGTCAACTAATGCAAATATGGTATGGTCTTTACCCATTCCCACGTTTTCACCCGGATGGTGTACAGTACCACGTTGACGAACGATAATGTTACCGTTAAGGCAACCTGATCCGCCAAATATTTTAATACCTAAGCGTTTGCTGTGCGATTCGCGGCCGTTTTTTACTTTACCTTCACCTTTTTTGTGTGCCATGCTATTTTATTTTAAATGCTGAATTTTTAAATCAACACAATTATTAATCTTCTTTTTTCTTAGCTGCTTTTTTAGCCGGAGCTTTTTTTACAGCTGCCTTTTTAGCCGGAGCTTTTTTAGCTGCTTTTGGAGCTTCTTCAACTTCAGCAACCGGAGCTGCTACAGCTGTTTTTCTTGAACGTAAAACAAATTCGTGCTTTTTAGCTTCCAATTTATCTTTTAAAGAATCACCTTTACCAAGTACACCTTGAATTAAGATCTGGGTGTAATCCTGGCGGTGGCCATTCATTTTTTGATACGTTTTTCTACGTTTCTTTTTAAATACCAACACTTTGTCTCCACGTAAGTGTTGTATTACGGTGGCTGCTACTTTAGCGCCTTCCACATTTGGGCTTCCTACGGTTACAGTGCCTCCGTTGTCGATCAACAGTACATCTGCAAACTCAATATCAGCGCCCTCGTTAGCCTTTAGGCGGTGAACGTATACTTTATTTCCACGTTCCACTTTAAATTGTTGCCCGGCTATTTTTACAATTGCGTACATAATTTATTTTTTAATAGTTTATAAAACCCTTTTTACAGGGACGGCAAATGTAGAAATTTATTTTAATTCTGCCAAATCCACTTTACGCTTATTTATAAGCCAAACACCACCCAAAATGACAAAAATAGCAGCAATTTGCAGCCCGCTAATGATTTCCCCATCGGCAAAGCCCCAAAATACGGCTACTATGGGAATTATGTAAGTGCTGGAAGCCGCAAAAACCGCCCCGGATAATTTGATGAGATAGTTAAAAAAGATTACAGATAGAGCAGAACCTACTATGCCCAAAATGCTGATATACCCTAGGCTGGAAAGTGCTTTGGGGTTAGTTTGCATAACCTCTGTAAAATTAGTGCTGAACAAATAAACCAGCGCAACCGGGCCGATAAAGGCAAAAGACCAAGCTGTTGCCGCAATAGAATTGAGGTCGTTTAGAAAATGTTTGATGCAATTTACACTGATGGCGTAACAAATAGTGGCCAGAATAACTAAAAAGGCATACATCAAACTGCTGTCTTTCTGCGGGTTTTTATCGGCAGAAAGTAAAAGTAAAGCTCCGCCAAAAGCTACCAAAATGCCGGCTATCTGCAATTTAGTTGATTTATTTCTAAAAGCGATCCAGCCTAAAATAACCGTAAAAAGAGGAGTAAGGGCATTTAACATACCTGCAAGGCTGCTGCTGATGGCGGTTTCGGCCTTGGTAAATAAAAAAGCCGGAATTAGATTTCCAAAAACTCCTGCCAAAACCAAGCCAAACCAGTATTTTTTTAAATCAATCTTATAGTGCCGGATTAAAAATGGAATTAAAAAAACAGAGGCTATGCTGATTCGCAAAGCTGCTACCTGATTGCTGCTAAAGGCTTCCAGCCCACGTTTCATTAAAATAAAAGAGCTGCCCCAAACCAAAGCCAGTACAAATAAAATAATCCATTTGGTATTTTTAGCAGCCATCTTTTTAAGCGCGGCAAATGTAGGCTAATAGTTACATTTGATATATTATATTTTGGCTAAAAAAGTAAATTAAAGCTGGAAAATGTGCTTAGCGGTGGCCAGTAAAAGTTCTTCTTCAAAAGGCTTTGCCATTAATTGCAAGCCAAATGGCATCTTGTTTTCGTTAACTCCTGCAGGAATGGATATTGCCGGAACGCCTGTAATGTTAGCTTGTACGGTATAAATATCTTCTAAATACATTTTGATCGGGTCGGCACCTTTAGAGCCATGTTCGAAGGCTACGCCCGGGGTAGAAGGCGTTAAAATAATATCGTAATCTTTAAAGATGGCCAGTGTTTTGTCTCTTACCACACGGCGAACTTGCTGTGCTTTGGCATAATACGCATCATAATATCCCGCACTAAGTACAAAGGTGCCCAGCATGATACGTCGCTGTACTTCTTTGCCAAAGCCTTCTGTACGCGATTTTTTAAAGGTGCTTTCGAGGTCGGTAGCATTAGGACTACGGTATCCGTAAGGAACTCCGCCAAAACGCCCTAGGTTAGAAGATGCCTCGGCAGTGGTAAGTACGTAATAAGTAGGAACCAAATATTCAAGCTCTTTAAAATCCACACTATCTACTACATACCCTTCTTTTCTGAGCTTTTCAATGGTTTGGTTAATGTTACTTTTTATCGTAGCGTCAAGCGCCTGGTTATCCAAACAATCTTTTATGTATGCAATTTTTATTTTCTTGTTTAAAGTGGTATTCTTAGCATATTCGGCAACGGGTTTAGAAGAAACAGTGCCATCAAACTCATCTGCACCGGCAATAATTTCTAAAACCAAAGCTGCATCATCAATAGTTTTTGTAAGTGGTCCGATTTGATCGAACGAAGAAGCATAAGCAATTAATCCCCAGCGGGAAACACGTCCGTAAGTGGGTTTTAAGCCTACTACACCGCAAAAAGAAGCCGGTTGGCGAATACTTCCGCCTGTATCGCTTCCCAAAGCAACATGACATAAATTAGCTGCAACAGCTGCTGCAGATCCTCCCGAAGAGCCACCCGGAACGGTATTTTCGTTTACTGGATTTAAAACTTTGCCAAAAGCCGAATTTTCATTGCTGCTACCCATGGCAAATTCGTCGCAATTGGTGCGACCAATAATAATGGCATCTTCGGCCAATAAACGTTCTACAACAGTAGAGCTATATAGTGACGTAAAATTTTCAAGTATTTTAGAAGAAGCAGAAACTTTGTGGTTTTTATAGCAGATATTGTCTTTAAGTGCCACAATAACACCTGCCAAACGCCCAGCAGTACCGACTTTTATTTTAGCATCTACCAAATCAGCCTGTTTTAAAGCCGACTCGTTAAAGGTTTCTAAAAATATATTAAGATGTTTTTTTTCTTCAATAGAAGACAAAGAAGAATTGACTAAATCTTTACAATTAGTGTTGCCTTGCTTTAGATCGTTTTGAAGCGAAGCAATGCTTTTAAATAAGTACACAGAATTACTTTTTGTCGGTTTTCTCTACGGTAGTAGTTGTTTCGGTGCCATTAGAGGCATCTTTAAATTCTTTCATGCCTTTGCCTAAGCCGCGCATTAATTCAGGAATTTTTTTGCCGCCAAATAACAATAATAAAGCAGCTAGAATTAAAATAATTTCTCCGGTACCTAATTTCATGATTAAAAGATTTAATTTTGAGCCACAAAGATAACACATTTTATTGTAAACCTACATGTTAAAAAAGATCGAGCACATTGGTATTGCGGTTAAAAACCTGGAAGAAAGCAACAAACTCTTTAAAAAGCTTTTTGGAAAGGATTTATACAAAGTAGAGGCTGTTGAAAGCGAAAAAGTTTCTACGTCTTTTTTTATGTTGGGCGAAAGTAAAGTAGAACTTTTAGAAGCTCAACATGAAAACAGCGCCATTGCCAAATTTATTGAGAAGAGGGGAGAGGGCATTCACCATATGGCTTTTGAGGTAGATGATATTTATGCCGAAATTAAACGCCTGCAGGCCGAAGGCTTTGAAATACTAAACCCGGAACCTAAAAAGGGGGCCGACAACAAACTGATTTGCTTTTTACACCCAAAAACCACCAATGGTGTTTTGATTGAATTGTGCCAGGAGATTAAATAAAAGAGAATATTACCCGTTAAAAGGGATCATTTCAAAAGGCTCGTTCAGGATAAAGGAATAACTACGGCCTGCTTCTTCGATATCTTCATCGTCTTCGTTATAAAACCACTTAAATTTTATGGCAATGCCTTTTTCTTTAAGCTTTTGCACGTTTTTCATTAATTCTAAAATGTAGCGTGCACTACCGGTATTGAAGAAATGGAGATTAACGGTAAGTGTAAAGTCTTTTAAAGAATTTTCTTCGGCAAGGCGCACAAAATTTATAACCGGCTTAAAAAACTCATGGGTAAGTTCGGGAATACAGATGCCCTCTAACAACAGCTCATTACTGACATTGTTAAATTCTACTTTGGGCGTTTTTTCAGTTGACTCTATCGATAAATTCATACTCACTTCACAAATTTAAAATTATTTTTAAATCTCCGCTATTTGTTTATTATTTAATACATGCTTTAATGAATAACCTATTACACAAATATCATCTGTTTGTGTGCCGTTCTTTTTCCACTCAATATGCTGCTTCCACAAATAATTTTTTTGCTTCTGAAACGGCATATCTTCAATATCCAGCAAGGTAAGCTTAAATCGGCTCTTGCTGAATTTTTTAATGTCGGTTCCATTAAACTGATCGAAATACCCGTCGGTGCTCATATAGATATTCAAATCTTCGTGAATTAACCTGACCTGTGTAGTAAACTGGGTGCTTAAACCTGATGCAATTCCTCCAATGGGTATACGGTTTCCTTTAATTTCATTTAAGTGCCCGTTGTTTATTAAATACAAATTATGCATGGCACCACTAAACAACAATACTTTGTATTTAAGGTCCAGCACACATAATGAAACGTCCAGCCCATCAAGAATTTCATCGGCCTGTTTGTATTGGTTTAAAGATTCTTTGATCCGGCGGTTTAAAAAATCCAGTATCAAGCCAGGGTCAAACATGTTATACTCTTTAATGGCCTGTGATATGATATTGCTGCATAAGATGCTTAACAAGGCTCCTGAGACTCCATGCCCTGTGCAGTCTCCAAGTGCGATAAAGATCTTATCTTCTGTACGGTGGCACCAGTAAAAATCTCCTCCAATAACATCACGCTGTTTTAAAATAATAAAAGAATCGGGCAGCATGGCCTGCATAAACGATTCGGGTGGCATAACTGATTGCTGTATCCTGCGGGAATACTCAATGTTATCAGATATATCTTTATTCTTTTCGGAAAGTTCTTTACGGTAGGTAATTTGTTCAACACCTAGTTGGATAGATTCTGCCAGGTCGGTAAGCAGTTGTATATCCTGCTCAGAAAAAGTATCCGGTTTTGATGAAAGGACAGATATAGAGCCTGTGATTTTTGTTCCACGTTTGATGGCTACGCTTAAAAAGGAGCGGGTATTAGCTTTTATGGTTTCGTCCGGAAAGCTGTTGATATTGGCAATTTGCGAAGGTTTTACACTGCTGTACAACAGGTAATCTTTTTTATAAAAGGCTTTAAAATCAAAGTCCTTCATCTCAATTTGCAGGTGCCTTTTTACGGAAGCGGTGTGTATATCGTAAAAGAAAGTTTCAAGCTTTTTGTTTTGTTCATTATGAAAGGTAACAAAAGTGCTTTTGTATTGAGGGATACTGGTACACAACTGGTACAGTACAGAATTGATCAGCTCGGTTTGATTCTTGGCATTGATAAATTCTTTTTTGATGGTGTTGATAACCTCCAGCCTGTCTGAATAGCTTTGTATACGTGCATTTTGAAGCTCGATAGTTTCTTTGTTGTTTATCTGGTCTAAGGTAATGGCAATGGCATCTGCAATCTGGCGGGCAAATTTTACATAATCGTCATCAAACAAATTAGGGTATTCTGATGCCATATTGAGAGAGCCTGCCAGTTTCCCGTTAAAAAAGAGCGGTGTGATGAGATAAGATTTAATTCCCAGGTTTACCAATACATTATCACTAACGGAAAGCATACCCGAATTATCAAGATCATCTATCTTAAAATGTTTATTGATCATTAAATTAGGCAAACTTCTGTAATCGCCTGCCGGTTGTATCTTCAGGTCAATTTTTTGCGCTTCGGGCTTATATTCATACAGAAAAGCTGTTTTTATATCTTCATCAAATAAAGTAAGTGTAACCCTTTTTGCATCTGTGATCTTTATTTTTAATTGCGTTAAAACACGTTCAATCAGGTTATTTTTTTGAGTAGCCTCTAAAATGATCTGCTTTACATCGTTCAGCAATTCCAGTTTTTCGGAATACTGTTGGATACGCTTGTTCTTTTCATCGATTTGTTTTTGTGCTTCAATACGTTCTGTAACATCCCGGCATATCACGTGAAAGCCAACTACTTTGTTCCCTTCATCTTCATTGCGTGAAAGCTTTGCTGATTGCCCCACCCAGATTTCTCTTCCGTCTTTGGTAATAATAGGTAGTTCGCTGTAACTTTCTTCTACCTGGTCGGCAATTTGCCTCAAATAGGCAAGGCTTGTTTCTTTTACATAATCTTTTCTAACCAATTTATTAAAGCGCATGTGCATCAGCTCTTCATTGGTGTAGCCGGTTATGCGTGTTGTAACATCATTGGCATAGGTAAAAAAGCCCTCTATATCGCTGGTATAAATAATGTCGCTGGCAGATTCTACAATGTGCTGATAACGTTCTTCTATTTCTTTTTTATCTGTAATATCAATACCGATACCAACTACCAGGTTGTTCTCAAAAAAACTGTTTTCCCATTGTATCCATCGCTGCACGCCGTTTTTGTCAATAATGCGTTCAACTGAATTACGTTCCATGTTTTTGGCAACAACACTGTCTCTTACATTTTGGTTGTATTTGGGATCTTCAGAGCGGATCTTCCACCAGCCATCTCCCAGAAGCTCGGCCTCGGTATAACCTAAAATTTGTTCAAAGTTTTTAGAAGCAAAAACAATATCGCCCGATTTATTGGAAGCTATTACCAAAGAGTTACCCGTATTAATGGTTGTATCGGCAAAAAACAGGCGGTCATATAAATTTAACTGAACCTGTATGCTTACCAACGTTAATATAATGGAGGCTATGATGACCATTAAAAACATACCCGGACTAAAAACAGGATTTTTAACGGCAAAAAACAAGAAAATAGAAGCCATTAAAATAAAAACACCGTAAATAAGAAACGGTTTTATTTTATTGATAACAAGGTGGGCTACATTTATTATCAGCACCAGGCCCATAAAAAAATAGGGCGTTAAACTTGAAAGATAAGAAAGGAATAGATACAAAGCTGTAATGGCATAAAAGGCACTCGTTAAAATATTTCTTCCATTTATTTTTATAAACCTTGAGGTATAAGTAAGCATCATTAATATCAGCATCAGAATACCGACTCCTATCTGGTAAAACAATTTGGCATCATAATCATCATTAATGGCTGCATATACAAAAGAGCTTACCGGTATCAGCACTGCTCCGCAAGCCAGTATGATACGGGTGTTTGGGAGATTATAATCTACGTTAGATGACTTGATTAATTCGTCTTTGTAACTTTTAAAGAATCGTAAAAAGAAAGCAACTATGGATATTAAAAGGGCAAGTACCAGGCATAAAAAAGTATTTGTTTTCCAGAACGGAGCCTCTATAGTAAAGTCAAATTCGGCAGGAGCGCTCCAGTTTACACCGTCAAAAGAAACCGAAACAAAAAAAGTATATTTTCCATCAGTTAAGTTAGAGTAGATAGCATGATTTGTTTTTTCGGCATACATCCATTTTTTATCAAAGCCTTCCAGCTTATATTTTAAAAAATATTTATTGTCGCCCAGCGAGTTGAAAACTTCAAAATAAAAAGTAAGGTCGTTTTTATTATAAGGCAGAACCAGTTGCTCGGGCATATTGGCTTTGCTGTTAAACTTATAGCCCAGGCGAGGCCAGTTTGTAGTATCATTAAACAATTGTACGGAGGTAAGCTTTACTACTAAACCTTTTAAAACATCTTCCGTCGGATTTTGCGTATAAGCCAATAAACCTTTGCTGGTGCCTAAATAAAAGCTTCCTAAATTACCTGGTACAAGTGCTCCCGGCAAAAACTCGGCGTTGTTACGGTTAAAATTTTCCACCAGCGCATCTATTTTTATCTGGTTGGCATTAAAGAGTATTTTGTATAAACTGTTGGAAGAACTTACATAAATCTCATTATCGTTGATGGCGTAAACTGATTTTACCACCAGGCTTTGCAAGCCTTGCTTACGTTCTATCTGCTCTAATGTTTTGGTGCTTTTATTATAGAAAAATATGCCAAAGCCATTAGTAGCGGCAAACATATAATTATTGCTGCAGGAAATAGAATACACGGTAGATTCGGCCAACTGGTTGTCTTTATCAATCAGTTTAGAGACTTCATTGTTCCTGATATAATACAAGCCTTTATCAGTGCCTACCCATATAGTTTCATTATCCAGTACAATGCTCCAGATAGAAAGCCCGTTAAATTGTGGGGAAAATTCAGCAAGTGCCTGTGTTTTTAGATTATAAAGCAGCAAACCCTGTTTGCGGGTTCCAATAAGCATGGCAGTGTCTTTTAAAAACTTAAGCGATAAGATTTCCGTATTCGTATTAATTTCTTTGATCATTTTTTGTGAAGAACAATCGTAAAATTGTACTACCGAATAAAAATGAGATAAAGCAATCTGGTTAGTAATAGGATTATAATCGGCACGGCCTATATTCTCGGTCTTTTTTTCATAAAACGGACTGATACTTTTTCCATCAAAAAAACAGGCCCCGCCCGACGTAGTAAGCAGCCATTGGTCTTCTTTTATTTTTATCAGCTGGCGGCAGTTTTCGGCAGGCAGATTTTGTTTGCTGTTATAAATTAAAAAGTCTTCATTTAGTAAAATGGATACCCCAAAAGAAGCCGTTCCACTCCATATATTTCCATAATTATCGGTAGTAGTGCACAATAAATTATTATCGGCTAGCCCGTTCTCTTCGGTAATTATCTCGAACTCTTTTTCATCATATTTTACCAAACCGTTTCCAAAAGTGGCAAACCATATATTGCCCTTTTTATCTACATGTATATCGGTTGTATAAGCCAGCCAGAAAGGTTTTGGTCCTTCCAGCCACACAGGGTTGCTGAAATTATACTGCATAACGCCCTTGCCCGTTACACTTATAAATAATTTAGAATCAAAATAAGATTCGATATCTTTTATCTTGTCATTTTGCAGTGAGTCATAAAGAGCCTGGTGTGTTTTTACCAGTGATTTATCCAGTGTATTGATAACATATATACCGCTTCCGTCAGAACCCAGCCATAGCTCATGTTCATTTTTGCGATAATAACCACTGGTAATATTTTCTACGTCAATCTTTAAATTGGTATACAGCTGGCTAAATTTATTGTCTTTAAACTCCCACACACCAAGCGTGGTAAGCACATATACCAATGAATCGGAAGCAGGGACGATTTTATTGATCAGCACCGGGTTTGTTTTGGTAAACAGCGAATACTCTTCGGTATAATTACCAACACATTTAAATAAGGCCCTGTCGTTGGCAAACCAAACATGGTGTTCGCTTTCGGCAATAGATTTTATGGGGCGTGATAATGATACCGGGTTGTGGGCATACATATCAATAAAGCTTTTGCCCACATATTTTTTGATACCCTCGTTGGTACCAATCCAGATAAAGCCTTCATCATCCTGGTAAATGGTATTGATCTGCGAACTGGGCAGGCCATCCCGTAAGGTGATCTGGGAAAAATTAAATTCCTGAGCAAAAGATACAAGCGACGCAAAAAAGCACGCTATAAAAATTAAACCACAAAGCTTTTGCCTGAGCAACCTGTTTCCCAACTTCATATAAGCAAACTTAACATTTTACAGGCATAATTAAAAATAAAGTAACACAGCATTTTAGGAGGGCAGTCTGATCCGGACAAATATAACAGTATTATAAAAAATATTACATGTGGAGAAAGAAAAATACCGGGCTGTTTCTACTCAACAAAATTTAGTACATTAGCTAAGACTTATTTTGAAACATTGCTGAATATAAATGACGAGCTTTCAATAAAAAAATGAATAATACAACAAAATGAATACACAGCTTTATAAAACTGGGGAAGAGAGAAGCAACGCCGTTGCCAATAATTCCAGGCAAAACAAAGGTAATGCCGCCTCTGAATCTACCATACAAAGAAAGCTGCAGGAAATAGCCAATAACAGCCGGCAGGTAAGCCAACTTAGGGCATACCAGGCTATGGCAAATAATTATGCTTCGCAAACCCTGCAGAAAAAAGCGGGTTTAGAAGAAGAGGCCTTACAGGGAAAGTTTGAGCCGGTGCAGAAAAAAGGTGGTCCGGAGGAAGAGTTGCTACAAGGTAAATTTAATATTATACAAAAAAAAGGCCCGGAAGAGGAAATGCTACAGGGCAAATTTGAACCTGTACAAAGAAAAGGAAACCCCGAAGAAGAATCGTTACAGGGAAAGTTTAAGCCTGTACAAAAAAAAGCAAACAATACCGGCCTGCCCGATCAGTTAAAATCAGGCGTTGAGAATCTTTCCGGCCACTCAATGGACGATGTAAAGGTGCATTACAATTCGGATAAGCCTTCTCAAGTGCAGGCACATGCTTATGCGCAGGGAACAGACATACATGTAGCGCCGGGACAGGAAAAACATTTGCCGCACGAAGCCTGGCACGTAGTACAGCAAAAGCAGGGCAGGGTACAGCCTACCATGCAAATGAAAGAAGGTGTGCCCGTAAATGACAGCCCTGTTTTAGAAACAGAAGCAGACGTTATGGGGGCAAAGGCGCTTTCATCTTAAATCTATTAACTTGTTACATTCAATCATTAAAAATATACCAACATGAAAAACATCTTCAATCAAAAAGAAGCAGGAGAAGTAATTGACCGCATTAATAAATTAACTCCTTCATCTCAACCTTTGTGGGGCACTATGGCTGTGGGGCAAATGATGGCGCATTGCAATGTTACCTACGAGCTTGTGTATGATAACAAGCATCCAAAACCGGGTTCGTTTAAAAAGTTCTTACTGAAATCGTTTGTAAAGAATATTGTGGTAAATGAAAAGCCGTATAAAAAGAATGAACGTACCGCTCCTGAGTTTTTAATAAAAGACGATAAAAATTTTGAAGCTGAGAAAAAACGCCTGATCGATCATATCTCTAAAACACAGCAGTTAGGAGAAGCTCATTTTGAAGGAAAAGAATCACACTCCTTTGGGCCGTTAAACAAAAGTGAGTGGAATAATATGTTCTATAAACATATAGATCATCATCTTAGCCAGTTTGGAGTTTAGAAATTGAACAAACTTGCAGAACAAATTAAAGCTTGTACCGTATGCAAGCCTTATCTCAAAGACGGGGTTAATCCGATTATATCCGTCAGTAGCAAAAGCAAAATCATATTAATAGGCCAGGCCCCCGGGCGAATAGTACACAATACGGGCATTCCTTGGAATGATAAAAGCGGAGACAACCTGCGCAATTGGTTAGGGATAGATAAAGCAACTTTTTATAATACCGATAAGATAGCATTAATGCCAATGGGGTTTTGCTATCCTGGAAAAGGTAAGAGCGGAGACTTGCCACCACGTGCCGAATGCGCCCCCTTGTGGCATGATAAGCTGATGAAGTTTATGACGCATGCCGAACTTGTTATACTGGTGGGACAATATGCACAAAACTATTACCTGAAAGATAAGGCCAAAAGCACATTAACAGAAACGGTAAAGAATTTTAAAGACTATCTGCCAGAGTATTTTCCATTGCCGCATCCTTCGCCCAGGAATAATATCTGGCAGGCAAAAAATGAATGGTTTGCAAAGGAAGTGTTGCCTGAGCTAAAAAAGAAAATTAAAAATACAATTAAATAAAGCGCTGGCATTCTATCAAATGAAACTTATGTTGTTTTATATTTTACTTGTAAGCAGTTCGCTTTTTGCACAAACAGGTAAAGAAGACTCCTTAAGAGAAGTTATAGAAAAATGTACAAAAGAAATTGAAGTAAACAATACAAATATAAATGCTTATATAAACAGGGGCAGGGCAGAAATCAGGTTACATAATTATCAGGGCGCAATAGAAGACAATACGAAAGCAATTGAATTAAATCCCAAAAGTGATACAGCCTACACAAACAGGGGAGTAGCTAAAGAATCCACAGAGGATTATATGGGAGCTATAAAAGATTATGACAGGGCTGTTAAAATAAATCCTAAAATGTATAAGGCTTTTTGTTTCAGAGGAATCTTAAAAGCTAAAAAGAAAAATTACAAAGCAGCTATTAAAGATTATAACAAGGCAATTAAATTAAATCCCAGATATATGGATGCATATTACCGGAGAGGTTTAAGTAAACTGGCATTGCACTATTACAGAGATGCTATTGAAGATTACAGCCGGGTTGTTTCATTAAACCCTAACCATGCCAACGCATATTATGATAAAGGATATTGCGAGTATTATGCCGGTATGTATTTTGAAGCCATAGAAGATTATACAGAAGCCATTAAAATAAAAGCTGATTTTACAAATGCTTTTGTAGCAAGAGGAAACTGTAAATTTAAGGTGCTTGATTATAAGGCAGCCATACAAGATTATAATAAAGCGATTGAATTAAATACCAAAAATTATAATGCGTATTACGGACGAGGAGATTGCAAGTATTATTTGGGAGATTATCAGGGCGCTATACAGGATATGAACCAGGTCATTAGCTTCAATCCCGAATATGCAAGTGCTTATTATCTTAGAGGCTTTGCATCGCATCATTTGGGCAACAGCAACAGTGCCTGCATAGATTGGGTAAAAGCAGCGAGTTTAGGCTTGAAAAAAGCAAACGCAACAATTGATAAACATTGCAGATAATCCGGAAATTAAATTCCGTGTTCGTGCACCTTAATAACCGAAGCAGTAGCCGTTTTTTGCACGTTGTTTTTGCTGAACATAACATCTATTCTTCCCAGCCAGATACCCGCCCAGCCAACCTGGGTAATATATACAGGTTTATTGGCAGCATTGGTTTTTAATTTAGGCTCATCCAAAAAAGTATGTGTGTGCCCGCCAATGATAAGATCGATATCCTGCGTTTGTTCAGATAAAACGGTATCGCTTACTTTCTTCTCAGAATAATTATAACCCAGATGCGATAAGCAAATTACATAATCACATTTTTTATCATGCTTTAAAATGGCTGCCGTTTTTTTAGCTGCCGCTATCGGGTCGTTGTATTGAATATCGCCATAGTTTTTCTTTTCAACCAAGCCCTGAAGTTCAATGCCCAGGCCAAATATGCCGATCTTTACCCCGTCTTTTACAATTATTTTATAAGGGTTTACCCTTCCTGCAAGCGGAGAATCTTTAAACTCATAGTTAGCGTTCACAAATTCAAAGCTGGCATTAGGCAATTGCTTAATAATATTATCTACACCCAAATCAAAATCGTGGTTGCCAAAGGTTGCCAGGTCGTATCCCATCTGGCTCATTAATTTATATTCCAACTCGCCGGCATAAAAATTAAAATAAGGCGTACCCTGAAAAATATCCCCCGCATCAAGTAGCAATACATTTTTTTCTTCGTTGCGTATTCTTTTAATAATAGCAGCACGGCGTGCCGCGCCTCCCTGGTTGCCAAATTTAGGGTCGTTATCCGGAAAAGGCTCTATGCGGCTATGCACATCATTTGTATAAAGAATAGTGAGCTTGCTAAGCCCTTTATCCGCTAAAAGCGTATTGGCTTTCAGACTTGCTGTGCCACCGTAAATGGCTGCCGCGCCAAGCATATAGCGCAAAAACTCGCGCCTATTTTGCGTATTGTATTCTGCCATCTATGGTTGCTGTTACAGGTTTATTTTCTTTTGTAAGATTCTTGCAGTAATCAATTAAAATATCGCGCAACAACATATCTGTTTTCACCATGCTGTTGTTTTCATCCGCGCTAAAAAACTTATCTCCGCCGCCCGCCAGGTAATCGCTGGTAGCTACGTAGTAGGTCTTATTAATATCAAATTGCTTTCCGTTTATAAAAATGTCTCTTGCTTTTTTATCAGCAATCACAAAGCGTATGCCGGCAACCGGCGCACCGTCTTTTTCAGCAATAAAATTAAGCAGCTTGTCCAAACGTTCTCCGCTAAGGGTTATCACAACCAGTTTGTTTTCAAAAGGCATAAGCTCAAACATGCCGCCCACCATTATATTTCCTTGTGGAACTGATGTGCGCAAGCCACCGTTGTTAAACATGGCAAACGTATTTGCCGTATCTACATTAGGTAAGGTTTTTACGGTTTTAAAAATGGCTTCGGCAAAGAAGTTTCCCAAAGTGCTTTCGGGTGTTTTTTTAGTAAGGGCAACCGGTGCAGTGCCAATAATCTCGTGCATTTTGCCATCCAGGCTTTGCTTGTAGGGCTGTATGGTTTTTACCATCTGCGAATCTACCGCGTTATCATTTACAATAAAGTGCTGTGGCTGGGTTTGCTGCACATATAAATGCTTGCTGCAGGATAGCAGCAAAAATGCAATACCAATAAAACCGACTTTAATTTTAGGCGAAAAGTTTTTATACATTTTTACAAATGTAATGGGCTATTGTAACTATTAAAAATTATTTTTGTTACCATTATGTTATATCATGTTAATATCAGAAACTAAGATACGTGTGCGCTACGGCGAGACCGACCGCATGGGTTATGCCTATTATGGGAACTATGCCCAGTATTATGAAGTAGCCCGTGTAGAAGCCCTGCGCAAAATTGGTTTCAGCTATAAAGAGATTGAAGATAAAGGTATTTTACTGCCCGTGGTTGATTTCACTATTCAGTATAAAAAACCTGCTTTTTATGATGATGAACTAACCATTGTTACCAAAGTGAAAGAATTGCCCGGCGTGCGCTTTACCTTTCATTACGAATGCTTTAATGAAAAGAAAGAACTGTTGAATACAGGCATGGTAACGCTTGTTTTTGTAGACAGAGAACGCAACAAACCCTGCATACCGCCCGATTGGTTTATGGACGAAGTTGAAAAATATTTTACACATGCGTAATATCTTTAAAATTCTTTTGCTGTGTTTTTTGTTTAGTGCACAGCTCATCTTTTCGCAACCGATGGAAAAGAAACCATACAGCTTTAACGTAGATAACTTCCCGGAGATATTTGGCGGCAAGGAAGAGATGAAGCGTTTTCTGCACGACCACCTGGTTTACCCACCACAGGATCTAAAGGATAAAAAAGAAGGATCTGTGCTTCTTAATTTTGTAGTTACCAAAGAAGGAAAATCAGTTCACATGCAGGTAATGAAATCTGTATCGCCTGCCATTGATAGTGAAGCTGTTCGTTTAATAAGGCTTATCGAGTGGATTCCTTCTCAAAAAGAAGGAGCTGCCGTTAACGTAAATTTTAACCAGGAAATTATTTTCTCCATTTCAAAATACAAGAAGCAGGTTAAAGAACGCGGCTTTGATGCACCGCCTTATACGGATATACCAACAGATACTTCTTTAAATGTATATGAAACAGCCGAGCGCTCGCCTGTGTTTAATGATGTGGAAAAAACATTTCCTGAATTTATTTACTCTAAGCTTGAATACCCAGAAACCGCTACCAGGCAGGGAATTGAAGGTAATGTAAAGCTGACCTTTATAGTTGAGCCAAACGGACAACTATCTAACATTAAGATACTGAACGGTGGTGTTGGAGGCGGTTGCAATAACGAGGCCATACGTGTTATGGGGCTTACTAAATGGAAGCCTGCCATCCGTGATAAACAATATGTGCGTTACCGCATGAGCTTTACCATGAATTTTTCCTTAAAGAATAATTATAAGGATAACAGCAACGGCAGCCAACGTTCCTGGGGGCAGTAGATTTTTGTCTGCTTTATAAATAACACTTATGAAGATGATTTTGATTTGAAACGGCGCGTGGGCTTGGTACTCCCGCTGCCGACCTTTTAAAATTGAAATAGAAATTCAAGCAAACGAAGCAAAAGATTTCAAGCTGTTTGAGCCGTAACCGGCGAGTTCTTGAAATCTGCGTAGTGCCGCGTAGAATTTCATTTCAAGTTTAAGAAGTCTTGAACTTTTGTTTCTTTTGCTTCAAGGCAAAAGAAAGTATTATTGTTTTGCCTTGATTTTTTCGTTCTTTTTTATCAAGAAAAAAGAACATAAAAACTTCAACAAAAGATCGAACGTCATTGCGAGGAGGCACGACGAAGCAATCTCATTCTTACAAACAGATTGCCGCGCCTTGGAAAGGCTCGCAATGACGAAAACCAAGAAGGAGAGTTTTATCTCCTTCTTTTCTTTTTAGGCTTGCCACCTTGCTGCGCTTTTTTAGGGCGTTTGTTGGGGTTGGTGCGAACGCCTTTTTCAATGCGCTTGTGCGAAGTTTCGTTTTGCGAAATAGTATCCACCAGTAGAAAGTCGAGCTGCTTTTTGATCATATCGGCATTTTTGATCTCGATCAAAACTTTATCGCCCAGCGCAAAAACCTTTTTGGTATTCTTACCTACATAGCAGTAATTATCTTCATCGTAGGTATAGTAATCATCCTTCATATCGCGGGCGCGGATAAGCCCCTCGCATTTGTTTTCTAATATTTCGGCATACAGGCCCCACTCGGTAACGCCCGAAATCATGGCTTCAAAAACATGGCCTACTTTATCTTTTAAAAATTCAACCTGTTTGTATTTAATAGATGCGCGCTCGGCTTCGGCAGCCACTTTTTCGCGGGCAGAAGAGTGTTTGCTGAACAGTTCCAGTTCTTCGGCATTGCTATATTGGGTGTGTTTTAAATACGCTTCCAGTAAACGGTGCACCATCATATCGGGGTAGCGGCGAATAGGGGAGGTGAAGTGCGTATAGTATTCGAAGCCTAAGCCATAGTGGCCTATGTTTTCGGTGCTGTAAACCGCTTTGGGCATAGAGCGAATGGCCAGTATTTCTATCGTGCCGGCTTCGGGCTTGCCTTTTACATCTACCAATAGTTTGTTGATAGATTGCGTGGTAGATTGTTTGCTTTGCACATTTAAGGCATAGCCAAACTTGTGCACAAAATTATTCAGGTCGGTTAGCTTATCGTTCGACGGCGAATCGTGCACACGGTATACCACCGCGGGCCCTTTAGCCGATTTGTTAGGGTTCTTATCATTCTTTTTAGGAAGGGCCTTGCTTAATACAGTAGCTACCTGGCGGTTGGCCAATAGCATAAAGTCCTCAATCAATTTGTTAGAGTCTTTCTGCACTTTAAAGTAAACCCCGGTAGGGGTTCCGTCAGCATCCAGGTTAAACTTCACTTCTTCCTTATCAAAAAAGATAGATCCGTCTTTAGTACGCTCGGCGCGTAGCTTTTTAGCCAGGCGGTCAAGCGTTAAGATCTCTTCTTTATAATCTCCCTCGCCGGTTTCTATAATAGTTTGCACTTCTTCGTAGGCAAACCTGCGGTCAGAAAAAATAACCGTTTTACCAAACCACTCGTTTATCACATTGGCATGCTCGTCCATTTCAAACACGGCCGAAAAGCAAAGCTTTTCTTCATGCGGGCGCAGCGAGCAAACAAAGTTACTCAGCACTTCGGGCAGCATAGGAATTACGCGGTCAACCAAATAAACCGATGTAGCGCGTTCAAGCCCTTCTTCATCAATCATATCATGCGGTTTTACATAGTGTGTAACATCGGCAATGTGCACACCTACCTCAATATTTCCGTTATCCAGTTTTCTAAAGGAAAGCGCATCGTCAAAATCTTTGGCATCATGCGGGTCGATGGTAAAAGTGGTGATCTTCCTGAAATCGCGGCGTTTGGCTATTTCCTCTTCGGTAATTTCGGTAGGAATTCCTTTGGCTGCAGCTTCTATCTCGTCCGGAAAATGTTCGGGCAAGCCATACTCGGCCATGATAGCGTGCATCTCGGTAGTGTGTGCCCCGGGATAGCCCAGTATTTCAGTCACCTCGGCCATGGGGTTTGCTTCTCCCGCGCCCCAGCCGGTTAGTTTTATCAATACTTTTTGTCCGTTTTTAACTCCTTTGGTTTTGCTTAGCGGAATAAAAAAATCTACATGCAGCTTGTTGCTATCGGGCACCACAAAGCAGTTTTTGGCGCTTACCTGCGCAATGCCCACAAAATCGGTACGCTTGCGCTGTATTACCTGTGTAACCACGCCTTCGCGCTGGCGCTTGTCGTATGATGGGTTTAGCATCACCTTAACGGTATCGCCGTGCAGGGCATCTTTGGTTTTGCCTTTGGCAATAAAAATATCTTTTTCGGTAGGGGAGGTAACTACATAAGCGCCACCGGTCGACACAAAATCAATAACGCCGTTTACGTAATTATCGGCCGATTTGTATTGAAACTTGCCGGGCTCTTTTTCGGTAACCATGCCTTTTACCAGTAGTTGTTCAAGCGCTTCGATCACGTAGAGGCGGTCGCTCTCTTCGGTAATTTCAAGCATGGTAGATATTTGCCGGTAGTTAAGCAGTTTGCTTTCGTTGTGTTTTAAAACATCCAATACTTCGTTATATAGGCCGGGGTGCTGCGATTTGCTTTTTTTCTTTGCCATAATTTATTGTGCTGTTTGGGCTTTGTAAGAAATGAGCCCTGAGCTGAACAAAGGTAACAAAACATTGATACTTTATTTTTGAAGCCAATATTTCAATATTCTTATATTTTTAGTTTCTGTACGCCAACTGCCAAAAATACCCCCGGTTTTGTTAGTAAACATCAAAAAATGCCTGTTTTAGGGTTTAAAACTGTTGTACAAAACATTCGTACAACTTTACGGAGTCTTTGTTGTGCACTTCAAAACATTTATTCTGTTGTTCAAAACATTTGTACACCTCTACAAAGGCTTTGTTGTATACTTCAAATGATTTTAACAACTGTTCAGAAGCCTTGGTGTAGTGTTCAGAAGGTTCGTACGGTTGTTCAAAGCATTCGTGCAATTGTACAGAGCTTCTGTTCTATACTTCAAACGTTTCGAACAGTTGTACAAAGAGCTTGTACGATAGGCCAAAGCGTTCGAATTACTGTACAAAACATTTGTACACCTGTTTTTAACCCAAAATACTGTCTCTTACATATAAATCCAAAACACAAAACACAAAAAACAAATGATTCTGATTGAAAGAACGGATGCAGCGTTTAATCTGCAATTAAAGAACATAGCCAATAAAATATCCGGCTATGCACCCCTGTTTGGTTTAAGTGCCGCAGTAGTAGCTGCAACCAAGGCCGATTCGTTGGCTTTTGATTATGCACTAAACAGTATGGTTACTATACAAACGTATAGCCATAATTACACTAAGTTTAAAACCGAGCTCCGCCATGGGCATGTAAGTAATTTGGGCGGTTTTCCGGCGCTGCCTGTTTTGGGCACTGCGCCCGCGGCTGTGCCGGCTGATATTGAAACACGCCTGAGAGCTTTGCTACAAACTATTATTCATCATCCAAATTACACAACTGCCATTGGGCAGGATTTGGGCATAGTAGGCGCGCCAAGTGTATTTAATCCGCAGGATGGCAAGCCTTTGTTTACCATAACACTTACGGCTGGCGGGCATCCTAATTTATCATACACCCGCGGCAATTTTGACGGGGCAGAGATCTGGAAGGACAGTGGCGCGGGCTTTATGAAGCTTGAGCGTATAACGCAAACCAGCTATACCGACCTAACGCCTTTGCCTGCCGCAAACGTGGCGGTTGTATGGCACTACAAGATGATCTTTTTATATAAGGATGAA
>Ga0134128_10000191_pt1 | contig 86552 bp, 69 predicted proteins | sample KB31754_FD_96462 | JGI IMG/M metagenome (GOLD analysis project Ga0134128, IMG submission 96462) | Terrestrial soil microbial communities with excess Nitrogen fertilizer from Kellogg Biological Station, Michigan, USA - KB3-175-4 | ecosystem: Environmental > Terrestrial > Soil > Unclassified ... | reverse complement strand
GTCCGCGATCATCTGACGTTCCAGGATCTGGGGGCAGACTTCTTTGACCGCCGCAACCGCGAGCACACCGCCCGACGGTCCGTCAAGCGGTTGAACGGTTTAGGATACAAGGTCATCCTACAAACCCGTTTCGGATATTAACCCGGCACCAACGCCCATCTGAGCAGTGGGCATTTTCAGGGGAGCGGTGGGCATTTTCAGGCGAGCGGTAAAAGGTGCCGGGGAAGTGCCCTAAAACGATTCCCGAGCGCTAAACGCCGACAGCCTGCGTCACCGCCACCCTGGCGTAATACTCTTCGACGGCGGCGACCCCGGTCCCGTACGGCACTTTGTAACCGTTGGCGTTCAGTATGATCTCCAGCCCGGCGATCACCGCAAACAGATCCGCGAAATCGAAGTAGCCGAGGTGCGCGATGCGGAAAATCTGGCCTTTCATGCTCCCCTGACCGTTGGCGATCACCGCTCCGAACCGCGTCCGGAACTCCTTCACGATCACGCTCGAATCGATCCCCTTCGGCGCTGTCACTGCCGTGACGGACGACCCCGGCGAAGCTGCGGAGAACAGCTCCAGCCCCATTTTGGTGACGGCTTCTCGCGTGGCCTCGGCCAGCATTTGAGCATTCTCAATCAGTTTCGCCATGCCGATCTGCTTCACATACTTCAGCGCCTCGGCCAACGCCAAAATGAGTGCGGTCGAAGGCGTCCAGCTCGATTCGCCCGCATCTCCGCTCTTCTTCTCCTTCTTGAAGTTGAAATAGAAGTGCGGCAGCGTCGCGGTATCGGCGAGCTTCCACGCCTTTGCACTGATCGACAGAAATGCCAGCCCGGGCGGCACCATGAACGCCTTTTGCGATCCGCCGATCACTACATCCAAGCCCCAGCCGTCAATATCGAGGGGCTGCGTCCCCATTCCGGTAATCGCATCCACCACGAAGATCGCGCCGGTCGCGCGGACCGCCTCCGCCATCGCCTGCACATCGTGGGCAGCACCCGTCGACGTCTCCGACGCCTGCACGAATACGCCTTTGGTCGCGGGCTCCTGCGCGAGGGCTTCTTTCACCTGCTGCGGTGAGACCGCCTGACCGTACGGCACGGTGATCACCGTCGCATCCAGACCGTACGCTTTGGCGATTTCCGCCCAGCGCTCTCCAAACTTGCCGGCGACGCACACAATCACCTTGTCGCCGCGTGAAAAGAGGTTCGACACGGTGGCATCCATGGCGCCCGTGCCCGACGCGCAGAACATCAGAACGTCGTTGTTCGTGCCTAGCACCTCTTTGAGGTCGGCCAGGCAGGACCGGTAGGCTTTGCGAAAATCCTCGGTCCGGTGGTGAATGTCGCTCGCCATCATGGCGTGCAGCGCCGGCGGATACAGAGGGGTGGGTCCCGGAGTGAGAAGGCGTTGTTTCTTGATGTGCATGGCAGGATTCCGACTTTAGCAATAGAATATCAGACACTGTTTTTTGCACGCCCGGAGCCGTTATGGATTATTTAGCCGAAGTTGCGGGAGCCCCAGACGCGCGGGAAGCGGTAAGACGGCTTGCCGCCGATCCCGATGCGCCACGGCACTTGCTGGAATCCCCTTGCGCGGATCTGCATACCAAAGTCCCGGCGATCTGGCGTGCGGAACTGACCAACTGGTTGTATTGCAAGCCGGCCTTCGCGGCGCGGCTGTGGCTGGAACTTCGATATTGCCGTGCACATCGCGAACGGGTCGCGCGCGCTGCAATCACCACCGCCGAACGGCGGCCGATCCCCATGAGCGGCATCGACGTCGCAAAAGTCCGGGCATCGCTGGAAAGGTACGACCGGATCCTGCCGTGGTACATCCTGCAGCCGATCGCCGTTCAGGCCATCGCCGCCCAGTACGGATACGAAATCGTTCTGACGGATCGTGAAGCAGCGATCGGCCGGCTGGCCAACGCCATGAAGCCGGCGGCTCCCCTGGATCCGCATGGTCCTATCGACCAGGCACGGGCGCTACTGAATGATCTGAGTGAAGCAACGAAGACCACTTACGAGGCACCCGCATTCATCGCGCGACTGATCGCCGAAATTGTAGCGTCGGAGCGCTTGAATCTGTTCACGGGAATGCGACGGCGCCCCACAGCGCCGAAACCTGAGGAACTGATCGCAAACCGGGGAGAAGTTCTGCGTCTGGCAGCTAAACATGCGGTTCCGGTGCCCTTCGCCTTCGTGCACAACGAGGAACTAAACCAGATCACGCACACACGGCAGCGCACTGCACGAGCGGGCGCGTATGACAACCTCTCCGAGCCTGAATGCGATTGCGATCCCGACACGCCGGTGGGCGAAATTCCCGATGCTTCTCCCATTCGTCACGCACTGGCCGCGAATCTGGTAGGGCTGGCGTTCTCCGGCGGCGGCATTCGCAGCGCCACTTTCAACCTGGGCGTGCTGCAAGCGCTCAGTAAACTCGACGTTTTGCGGTATTGCGATTACCTGTCGACAGTTTCAGGCGGCGGTTACATCGGAAGCTTCTTCAGCGCGTGGCTGCACCGGGAAGGTGAGCGCATCCACAAATCGTCGGAGCCGCCACCCAACCCGGCATCCGAGGCTCTTGACGAAATGCGGCGATGCCTGGCGCCCAACCGCAGCCCCGATCCGCTGGGCGCGCGCAACCGGCCCATCCGGTACCTGCGCGAATTCAGCAACTATTTGACTCCACGGACGGGCTTCTTCAGTGCGGATACCTGGACCATGGCGGCGATCTACATCCGCAACCTGATTCTGAATCTGCTCGTCCTGCTGCCTTTGCTCGCCTCGGCTCTGTTGATACCTCGCGTTGTCTTTCGCGCATCGGAATTGCTCCTCGACGAGCAGCGCTCGCCCCTATGGCTCCCCGGCGCAATGGCAGGGCTGCTGTTCATTTCGGCCTGCGTTCTTGTTCTGAACCTGCGACGGGCCACGCCTCCGCGCAACGTTTCAGATCTCGACGAACGTCTGCTCCGAAAAGCCGATTCTGACGAGCGGGTGCCCTGGTTTTCCAAACAGTTGTGGATCCAGGGGCTGGTGGTGCTCCCGCTGCTCATCGTCGCATGGCTCACTACCCTGTCGTATTGGCTTGCCGTGCAAGGGCGCTGGTTTCTTCTCCCCGGGCGCGAACTGCTCATCTACTGGTGGGACAGGTGGACTCTACCGCTGCTCTCCGTTCTGCCGCAGAGCATCGTGAGCGCCGCCATTCTTGCCGCGGCAATCACGTTCGCGGTCGCCGGGTTCTATCTGATGGTCCGCAAACTGCCGGCCGGTCTGCCGGTGGAACCGAAGGAACTGCTGGCGGCAATGGGTTTGAGTGCTTTGAGCGCCGTCGTCACCTGGGTGGCTCTCAGGATCGAACTGTCGGTTTTCGATTCACTGCCGAATGCTCCTTCACTCGCGCGGGCGCTCGCAGCGGCGTTTCTCCTGATCGTTCTGGTCGTTATTCTGATCGTCTCTGCCGGACGCAAGACGTTGCTGAAGCGGGCGCCGCTCTGGCTCACGCCCATCACCTGGACGTTTACGGTCGGAACCGTTACCGCGTGTATGTTGTTTGCCGGGCAGCAATACGTTGCCGTTCTCGTTCCCTCTGACACGATCTCGGCCATCAGTCTCGCCGCCGCGAGCACGCTGTTCATTTTTCTCACGACGTTCGGCGCCACCAACGGGTTCACCGTTTTCTGGCCGAAGCCCTGGCGCGCCATCGGCTCCCTGGTGCTGGCCCTGATCGGATCGGCCATCGCGGCATTCTGGACATTCTGGGGATTGGGAAAACTGCTCGCCGGCGGCATGTTCTCTCAAATGGAAGGCTTCTGGCACGCCGTCGCTTTCGGCACGCCATTGACGATGGCTGCATTTGCGCTGGTGGTTGTGATCCAACTCGGGCTTCTGGGAATCAACTTTCCCGATGAGCAACGCGAGTGGTGGAGCCGGCTGCGGGCCTGGACTTTGATCTACTCCGCCGCCTGGACCGGATTTTTCGTTCTCGCGGTGTATCCGCCGGTTTGGGCCGGACACCTCGTCGACAAATTGCCGAACTGGGGAGGAGCCGGCGCGATCGCCCTATGGCTGATCTCGACCATTGCAGGAGTCAAGACCGGCTCGATCGCCGCCGCCGCCGACAAGAAATCGCGCGAAACGTCCGGCCCGGTTCCAGCGAGCGCTCCGCCCGAAGCCGCGGCAAAACCGGTGAGCGCCACCGCATTGAAGGTGGTCGCGAGCGTTGCACCCTATATCTTCATGCTGGGAGTATTGGCGTTCCTATCGCTGGTGATCCATTGGATTCTGCCGGACGCAGACTACGATGCCCGCTACAACGGCGACTACTGGGGTGGGCTCGCCGCCGGTGGATCGCTATTGGGCGTGGCATTGACGCTGTTTGTATTCTCCTGGCTGATCTCCACTCGCGTCGGCGTGAACGAATTTTCGATGCATCATTTCTATAAGAACCGCCTGGTGCGTTGTTACCTGGGGGCGTCGCGCTGGCAGGACCGCAAGGCCGATTGGTTCACCGGCTTCGATTCGGCCGACGACATTCGACTCAAGAAATTCGATCGCCGGGCGCCGGGCACATATAAATATCCGGGTCCGTACCCGATCGTGAATTGCGCCCTCAATCTGGTTGGTGGCCAGGACCTTGCCTGGCAGGAACGCAAGGCAAGCTCCTTTACCTTTACTCCGAAATACTGCGGTTATGATGTGGACCGCGCGGTGCTCAGCGCGCAAAAACGGAGTTATTGGCCGGACGCGTACGCACCCACATCCTCGTACTTCTTCGACAAACTCGGTCCGATGCTTGGAACTGCAATGGCGATCTCGGGCGCGGCGGCGAACCCGAATATGGGCAAGGTCACCACAGCCGCGTCCGCCTTCCTCATGACTGTGTTCAACGTGCGCCTCGGCTGGTGGCTTCCCAACTCCCGCAGGAGAGATCGCTGGACCAAGCCGGCGCCCAGGTTCGGAGTCCGGTATGCCGCCCTGGAGTTGTTCGGCCTCACCGACGACCGCCAGCAATACGTCAACGTCTCCGATGGCGGCCACTTCGAAAATCTCGGGGTCTACGAACTGATCCGTCGCGGCTGCCGCTACATCATCGCCTGCGATGCCGGACAGGATGGGTCACTCGGCATGGAAGATCTCGGAAATCTCGTTCGCCGATGCCGCACCGATTTCGGAGTCGAAATCGATATCGCCATAGATCGCATTCGGGATCGCGATAAACATGGGTGGAGCACCGCGCATTGCGTGGTCGGCACGATCCGCTACCCCGGCGTAGCGAAGCATTGCAAACACGGCCGCGTCTTGCTGAACGATGGAATGCCGGAAGGCGAAGAAGGGCTTCTGATCTATTTGAAACCTTCCATCTCCGGCGATGAGCCTTACGACATTCTGGAATACTACACGCGCGTTCCCGAGTTCCCGCACGAAACCACGGCCGACCAGTGGTTCAACGAAAGCCAGTTCGAAAGTTACCGGCGGCTCGGCCTGCACATCGCGGAAACAGCCTTCAAACGATATCGCGAAAACGAAGACGCCCCGGTGCGGGCGCCGGAATTGTTCGAGCGGCTCCGGCATTTCTGGTATCCTCCGAGCCCGAAAGTTGCCGAGTACTCCACCGAGCACACGCTGGAGTATTCCCGCATTCTGGAACTGGTCCGTTCGAACGAAGACTTCCGTTTCCTCGATCCCGAACTTTTCGCCGATATGGACACTTACCTGGGCCAACGCCGCCGCGACGAGTTCTACATCTGCAACGCTTTGATCCAACTCATCGAGAACGTATATGCCGACCTGGACCTGGAACAGAACTACAATCATCCGCACGTGGGCGGCTGGATGAGAGTCTTTCGGCAATGGTCCAAACAGCCCTCGTTCGCGAGAACCTGGAGGCAGAGCCGAGGCACCTATGCCGAGCGGTTCCGCAGTTTCTACGATGACCGCTTGGTGAACGGAAGCGGCGAGTGAACAGCCGGAAATGGATTATCGCTCACCGCGGCGACCACTCCCGCGCGGCGGAGAACAGCATCGAGGCATTTCACGACGCGATTGCCGCCGGCGCGGACATGATCGAATTCGACGTACGCCGCCTCTCCGGCGGCTCCCTGATCGTCTCTCACGACCCGCCGCCGGAGGGAATGCGCGTGCCGCTGTTTTCCGAAGTGCTGCAGCTCTGCGCGGGCCGTATTCTGCTCGACATCGAACTGAAGGACTTCACGTGCGAAGACGAGGTGCTCGGCGCGCTTTCCGCCGCCCGCCTCAATGCCGGCGAGTACATCCTGACCAGCTTCGACGCTGCCCAGTTGCGGCGCATCCGCGAGAAGCATCCCTCCGTCCGGACTGGCCTGCTGACTGAAGCGCTGTCGATGCAAGCGCTCGATCTCGCCGGCTCAACGTATCTGGCGCCGGAATCCTCAACACTCAGCCCCGCCGCTCTCGACGATCTTAAAAACAGCGGAATCCAGCTTCTGCCGTGGACCGTCAATGCAACGGCTGACCTCGAGCGTCTGCTCATGGCGCCGGCGGTCGCGGGCGTCATTACCGATTGCGTGCAGGAAGCATTGGCCATACGCCGCGGCGTGGCGTAAAGCAGTGAGGCCGTATAATATCAAGTCATCATGCCCCTAATCGACACGGTGCAGAAGGACATGGTCGCGGCCATGAAGGCGAAAGAAGAAGCGCGGCTGAGCGCTCTCCGCATGATCAAAGCGGCCCTCATGAAGCAGAAGGTGGATTCGCCCAAGCCGATGGACGATGCCGCCGAAATGCAGGTGCTGAAGCAACTCATTAAACAGCGCATCGACGCCGCCGAGATGTTTCGCAAAGCCGGACGCGCCGAGCAGGCCGATAAGGAAGAGGCTGAGCGCGCGATCATCGAAAGCTACATGCCGGCGGGCGCGAGTGAAGAAGAGATCGACGCCGCGATTGCCGCGGCGATGACTGAAACCGGCGTGACGTCGCTCAAGCAGATGGGCGTCGTGATGAAAGCAGCTCAGGCCAAACTCCAGGGCAAGACCGTAGACGGCAAAGCTCTTAGCGAGAAAGTCAGGTCTAAACTTCAATGACGCCTCCCGAAACCGGACGCCGCCATCGGCCGTTTGTGCCGGAGTCGCTCCAGATGAAAGAACTCACCGGCCGCGCGCTTGCGCTGGGACTGGTGATGACGGCGGTGCTCGGCGCCGCCAATGCCTATCTCGGCCTTCGTGCCGGGCAGACCATCGCCGCCACCTATCCGGCAGCCGTGATCGCCATGGCCGTGCTGCGCCTGGGCAAGGGCACCCTGCTGGAAGAGAACATCGCACGAACCGCCGGCTCTATCGGCGAATCTGTGGCGGCGGGCGCGGTCTTCACGCTGCCTGCATTTTTCATGGTGCACGCGTGGGCGCCCCCCGTGATCCCCAAGGGCGTAGGGTTCTGGCGCAGCATGGCGGCATTAGCCACCGATCCCACCTACGGCAAATCGACAGCGCTGATGATTGTCGGATCTTTGCTCGGGGTGCTGTTCGTTTCGCTCATCCGGCGCGTGATGGTGGAAGACCCGGAACTGCCGTTCCCTGAATCGGTAGCCGCCGCCGAAATTCACAAGGCCGGACAGGTGGGCGCGAAGGCCGCCAAATATCTCTTCTACAACATGGCCTTCGGCGCAGCTACGTTCGTCTTCGGCGCGTTCAACCTCTTCGCTCCGGACCACGATTTCTTCTTCAACGTCGGCACCGCGGGTACGAGCAAGCTGCGGCTCGGCGGCATGGGAACGAATCAGGTTCTCGGCACGGGCGGCGTTTCCACCTGCGCCGCTCCCACGGTGAGCCCCGCGTACATCGGCGTCGGCTATATCATTGGCCCCGAACTGGCCGCGCTCAACTTCTCCGGCAGCATCATCGCATGGGGCCTGCTGATCCCGCTGCTGATCTACTTCCTGGGTCCGCAATTGCAAACATTCCTGCCGCCGGGCGCGAACCCCAACGATAGCTGGCTCGGGCTCGCCAACGCGGTATGGCGCTACATCGTGCGGCCTATCGCCGTCGGCGGCATGATGGTGGGAACATGCTACACGCTGTTCCGGATGCGCAAGAACCTGATCGCGGGACTTGTGAAAGCCGTTTCCGAATTGCGCGGCGGCGGCGAGCCGCAGGAAAAACTCAGCCGCACCGAACAGTACATGAGCTCGAAGACAGTATTCGCGCTGATCGGCTGCACGTTTCTCGCGATGTGCGTCCTCTACGTTTATTTGTCCGGACTCGTCTCCGGCGGAGTGGCGGCGGCGCTGGTGATGTTAATCGTCGGCTTCTTCTTTGCCACCGTATCGGGGTACCTAGTAGGCGTAATCGGGTCGTCGAACAATCCGATTTCCGGCCTCACTCTGTCCACGCTGGTTATTGCCGCGCTGCTGATGGTCTCGATGGGCGTCTCGGGGATGAGTGGCGTTGTGGCTGTGCTCGGCGTGGCGGCCGTAGTGTGCGTCTCATCGGCGGTCGCAGGCGAACTGTTGCAGGATTTCAAAGTGGGCTGGTTCCTCGGCGGAACGCCGCGGCGCATTCAGATCGCGGAGCTGGTTGCCGTCGTGGTAGCCAGCCTCGTGATGTATTTTCCGCTGATGATTCTGGCGCAGGGAAACATCAACAAGGGCGGAATCGGGTTCGGCGATAAAGCGCTTTCCGCGCCGCAGGCCGGCCTGATGGCGTCGCTGGCTCAAGGAATCGTCGGCGGCGACATGGCTTGGCCGCTCGTCATTGCGGGAATTCTCATGGGATTTGCCATGATCCTGTTCCGCGTGAAGAGTCCGATGCTGGTAGCGATCGGGATGTATCTGCCGTTCGCAACCACCTCAGCGATCTTCGTGGGAGGCATGATCCGGTGGGTGACCGATGCGATACGCAAACGCGCCAACTACAACGAAGCGCAAAGCGCCCGCATCGAGAATACCGGAGTGCTGGTGGCTTCCGGCCTCATCGCGGGAGAAGCGCTGGCAGGACTGGTGACGGCAACGTTCAACTTTCAGGACTGGCCGTTGCCTGTGATCTTCAAAGATCCCTCGTATATTACGGGGATCGGCGTGATGATCCTGATTGCATTTATTCTGGTGAAGATCCCGTTAGCAAACGCGGGAGATCCGAATGAGCCGGCGCCGCCTGTTGCAATGATGTAAGTGCTTGGGCAGCGCAGGTCGCTCCGGGCGCGCTCCGCGCGCCTGGTACCGGTCTGGAGACCGGTACCTACTATGCTGTACATTAATTAATTGCTCCGCACAATTCACTTGGCTTTCGCCCTCGCCGCCACCGCGGCCGCCGCCCTCGCTCAGGGCAATTACGAAGTTCAGGTCTACGGCTCCGAGCTGGTCGCGCCCAAGGCCACCATGGTGGAGCTCCACAGCAACTTCACCGCCAGCGGGCAGCGGCAGCTCATTGATGGCGTCCTCCCCACGAACCACGCCGAGCATGAAACACTCGAGATCACTCACGGCTGGAACGAGTGGTTCGAAACCGGCTTCTACCAATTCACCAGCATTCAGCCGGACGGCTCCTGGGAATGGGTCGGCACGCATATCCGGCCGCGAGTCGCGATCCCGGAACGTTACCACCTACCGGTCGGCATCAGTGTCTCCACGGAAATCGGCTATCAGCGCCCGATCTTCTCCGGCGACACCTGGACCTGGGAAATCCGCCCCATCGTCGACAAGAAAATGGGCCGCTGGTATTGGTCCGTCAACCCGACCATCGACAAGAGTTTTCACGGTCCGGAACAGCATCGCGGCTATGAGTTCGCGCCGAACGTAAAAGTCAGCTACGACGTTACGAAGAAAGCGGCCTTCGGACTGGAATACTACGGCGAATACGGTCCGGTAGTGGGATGGGACCCAGTGCGCGAAGAGCAGCAGCAGTTCATTCCGGCGGTGGACCTGGATTTCGGCAAGAACTGGGAATTCAATTTCGGAGTGGGCGTCGGAGTCACCGCGGCTACCGACCACTTACTCGTCAAAATGATCCTCGGCTACCGCTTCAACGCTCACGACAAGCCATAGCCCGTTTGCGCGCTTCCACCCACGCGGGAAACACCTCCGGGTTTTCGAGCCACACGAGCATCCATTGAGCCATCTCCGCCTTCTCCGAAGTCTTCGCCGAGAGGAATTTCGCGCGGTCCTTTGCCGCGATCACCTGCCGCCGGCAATAGCGCGCACGAGTCCGGTCGCCCGCGGCGGTTGCATCCCGATACACCGCCAGCATTTCCACGAGCGACTGCTCCAATTCCTCGAAGGTATGCTGCCGCACTCCGGCGTACGGCTGGGCGAATGGCAGTCCCGTGGCGCGCAGCAGGTCGCGCAAATAGCTTTCGGAAACGGGCGCGAGGCGCAACAGGAGGTCCTGCCAGACACTCTCGTCGATGGCCGCAGGCCTGGCGGTCTCAAGATACTCGCGCAACTGCTGCTTGACGGACTTATCTCTGGGAGCCACGGCGATACCGCGCGACCGCGGCTTCCTGATCCGCGATCGTGTTGGAAAACTCGTGCCCGCCGGAACCGTCCGGCCGCAGCACAAAATACAACGCTTGCGACTCGGCAGGATGCAGTGCCGCCTTGATCGAAGCGAGCCCCGGGTTGGCGATCGGCCCCGGCGGCAGTCCAGCGTGTTTGTACGTGTTGTAATCGTTTTCGCTTTCGAGGTCCGAACGATAGATGGTCCCGCGATAGCGATGCTCCAGCAGCGCCGCGTAGATGGTGGTCGGGTCGCAATCCAGCTTCATGCCGAGTCGCAGCCGGTTGGAGAACACCGCTGCAATCACAGGCCGCTCATCCGGCAGTTTCCCTTCCTTCTCCACCAGCGACGCCAGCGTCACCGCATCGTGCGGATTGCCGGTCTGCCCCAGCGATTTCCAAGCCTCGCGAAAACGCGCCGTCATCATGCGGCAAATGGATTCCGGCGTGGCGTGACGCCCCACCTTATACGTATTCGGAAACAGGTAGCCCTCAAGTGTGGGAGCGCGCGGATCCAGATCGTGAATCAGCGCCGGATTGCGCGCCGCCGCTACGAACTGCTCCGCCGGAAAGAGCTTCAACTGCTCGATGGCGGCGCCGATATCGAACATGTTGCGACCTTCCGGAACCGCCAGCGTGTAATAAAAGATGTCGCCGCGCGCGATTCGTTCAAACACCGTCAGCGCGGATTCGGGCGAGTTGAACCTGTATTCTCCCGCCTTCAACACACGCCCACGCTGAAACAAGCGCGCCAGAAGAAAGTCATACCGGTTCCGCACCACGCCCGCGCCGGCCAGCATGTCCGCCATGCGGTCGGTGGAGGTGCCACGCGGAAATTCCACGAACTTTTCGCCCGAGAAGCCCTGATACGGCTGCGCCACGCGATAGAACGCGTAACCAACGGCGGCTGCGCCGAGCAGAATCAGAACCGCGATTGCGCGCAGAAATCTCATAGCGAGTCCAGGTAACTTTGTAGAAGAATTACGGCCGAGAGTTTATCGACGGCGGCGGCGCGCTTTTCGATGCTGATGCCGCTCTCGCGCAGCACCCGCCCGGCCTCCACGCTGGTGAGACGCTCGTCCCAGAGCTTCACGGGCAGTTTCGTGCGCTGCTCCAACTCCTGCGCAAACTCCCGCACCCAACCGGATTGCCGCCCTTCGCTGCCGCGCATGTTGATCGGATTTCCCATCAGGATCATGCGCACTTCACGGTCTTCGATCAGCCGCTCGAGTTCGGCGAAATCGGCGCGCTTATTGGTACGGTTCAAGTTCGGCAAACCCTGCGCCGTGATGCCAAGCGGATCGCTGATGGCGAGCCCTATGCGTTTTTTGCCGAGATCGAGCGCGAGAATGCGTCCGGTGGGCGAATTCAATCAATTTTATTATAGACGGGCTCATGCTACATTCGAGGCAAGGGTCTGAACGAAGTCCGCGCCATGGCGCTCGTAACGAAGTCTCTCACCAGCACCGCCAAAGCCGTTCAAGATGCCCGTCAAATGGCGCTGCCGATCGTCGCCATGGGCGTGATCATCGCCATCCTGTATTTCGGCCGCGTCTTCTTCATCACTTCCATCGTCGCCGTAGCTATCGCCTTCATCCTGGACCCCTTCGTCGCACTGCTGGTGCGCGTCCGCGTGCCCCGCAGCATGGCCGCGTTCCTGGTTTGCACCATTGCCCTGCTCTTTTTATATGTAATCGGCATGGGCGCGTACACCCAGCTTTCCGCGATGTACACAGACCTTCCAAAGTACGGCGAGAGGATCGGCGACCTGATCGACAACGTGCGACAGCGCATTTCCTCAGCGGAAGATCAGACCTATCGCATGGTGGTGCCCGCACGGCAGCGGCAGGAAGAGCAACTGCGCCTGCAGCAACAGCAGGCGGCAGCCAAGGCGGCGAAGAAGACCCGCGCGCCCATTCCGCCCCCGGGCACCGTTACGCTGCCCGCTCCACCTGGCGCGATTCCGGAAGTGCGCATTCACGAAGAGGGCTCTCCCATCGACGAGTTTATTTCGTCGCGGCTCAGCTCGTTTTATCAGATCTTCCTGATGGCGAGCTTCATTCCGTTCCTGGTTTACTTCATGCTCAGTTGGCGCGACCACATCAATCGTAGCTTCCTGCAGTTCTTCCGCGGCGAAGACCGGCTGGTGGCGACACGCAGCTTGCAAGGCATCGCGGACATGGTGCGCGCGTTTGTGGTCGGCAACTTTCTGCTCGGCCTGATGCTCGCCTTGCTGAGCTCCATCACATTCTGGCTGATCCACATTCCGTATCCGCTGCTGGTCGGCCCCTTCAGCGGCTTCTTTAGCCTTGTGCCCTATGTGGGACTGCCGCTGGCGCTGCTGCCACCGTTATTTTCCGCGCTGGCTATCAATGAAGTTTCGGTCTACGTCCTGGTGCTCATCTCGGTCGCCGTCCTCCACCTCACGGCCATGAACCTGCTTTACCCGAAGTTCGTCGGCTCCCGCGTGCATCTCAATCCGCTGGTAGTCACGTTTTCGCTGATGGTCTGGGGTTTTCTCTGGGACGCTCCGGGCCTCCTGCTGGCCATTCCGCTGACCGCCGGACTGAAAGCCGTCTGCGACAACGTGAAAGGTCTGCGGCCGATTGGCAAGTTCCTGGGCGACTGACCCGCCGCTCGGCGCACATGCGTTAGACTCATATTTCCTCAAATGTCCGCTATTCCGGAATCTGCCAGGCTGTTCCTGTCGGGCCTCGTCGAGCGAGCCCGTAAATTGAAGAAGACGATTGTCTTCCCCGAAGGCCACGATCCGCGCATCCTGGAAGCTGCCATACGACTCGCCCGCGAAGGCGCCGCCAAACCGGTCCTCCTGGGCGCCCAACCTGCAAGCGCGCCCGAGGGCGTCACGTTCGTCGACCCCGCAACTTCTCCCGCGCTTCAGAAATATGCCGCGCTTTACTACGAGCGCCGCCGCGCAAAGGGTGTCACGCAGATCGAAGCCGACCAAACGGCCCGCAAGCCTCTGTATTTCGGATGCCTGATGGTTGGCGCGGGCGACGCCGATGGATTCGTGGGAGGAGCCGCCACCAGCACCGCCGATACCGTTCGCGCGGCGTTGCATTGCATCGGTCCACATCCCCGGGCGCGCCTGGTTTCCAGCGTTTTCATCATGGCGCTACAGGATCTTGCCATGGGCCACAACGGCCTGATGTCTTTCGCCGATTGCGCGATCGTGGTGGACCCCAACCCGATGCAACTCGCCGACATCGCTATCGCCACAGCGGAAAGCACGCGCGTGCTGCTGCAGACCGAACCGCGCGTCGCGCTGCTCACCTACTCCACCAAAGGCAGCGGCAAAGGCGAGGAAGTCGACAAAGTGGTGGAGGCCATGAAGATTCTGCAGGCGCGCGCCCCCGAGCTGCACGCCGATGGCGACCTGCAAGCAGACGCCGCGCTCGACCTCACGGTCGGCAAATCCAAGGCGCCGATGTCCAGCGTCGCCGGCCGCGCGAATACGCTCATCTTCCCCACCCTGTCGGCCGCCAACATCGGCTACAAACTGGTGCAGCGCCTGGGAGGCGCCATGGCGATCGGCCCGTTCACGCAAGGGCTCGCGAAGCCGGCCAACGATCTTTCCCGAGGCTGCTCGGTCGAAGAGATCTACGGCGTGGCCATTGTCACGGCGCTACAATCCGAAGCGTAGGCGCCACGCCCGTGCTCCCATTCCGGCTCATTTATTCCGACCGCTACGACCTGAATCTCGGCGACCACGTCTTCCCATCGAAGAAATACAAGTGGCTACACGACCGTTTTCTGTGGGCGCGCTTTGCGACGGCCGAAGATTTCGTGGCGCCGGAGCCGGCCGCCGATGAAGATGTTTTGCTCGCCCACGATGCCGAATGGGTCAATAAACTGCGCAACGGAACGCTGACCTATCAGGACATTCTGCGGCTGGAAATTCCCTACTCGCGGCAAATGGTGGAGGCGTTCTGGTTGTGCGCCGGCGGCACCATCCTGGCCGCGCGCCATGCAATCTCGGGCGGCATCGGATTCAACCTGGGGGGCGGGTTTCACCACGCGTTCGCGGGCCACGGCGAGGGCTTCTGCGCGATCAACGATATCGCGATCGCGGTCCGCCGGATGCAGCGCGATGGCGCGATCCGCCGCGCGATGGTGGTCGACTGCGACGTCCACCACGGCAACGGAACAGCCGGGATCTTCGAAGGCGACATGAGCGTCTTCACGCTCTCCATTCACCAGTTCAACAACTACCCGACGGTGAAGCCGCTCTCCAGTCTCGATATCCATCTTCCGGACGGAACCGGCGACGCCGAATACCTGAACCGGCTCGGCAACGGCTACCGCGCCGCACTGGCCATGTTCAAGCCCGAGCTGGTGATCTACGTGGCGGGCGCAGATCCGTTCTACGAGGACCAACTCGGCGGGCTGGCGCTTACCTTCGACGGTCTGAAGGAACGAGACCGCCTGGTGATTTGGACCGCGCTGACACACGGGATCCCTGTAGCGATCGTGCTGGCCGGAGGCTATTCGCAGAATGTCGAGGATACGGTGACGATCCACGCGAATACAGCCGGGGTCGCCAAAGAAGTGCTCGAAAAGGCGCCCTGGAAGTAATGGCTGGTTGAAGCGTGGAGTGAGGCACGGCTCGAACGTAATTCTTGCGTTCACGGCGCCACGCAAATGATACACTAGTTTCGATCGAGAGAGTGCTGGGCTGTCTGACCACTCTTCAAACCGTTGCAATGAAAGCTAAACTGCAGCTTGCGACCGTATTTATCCTGGCCTGCGCATACGCGGCTTCAGGTCCTCCAACCCCCGATTCGGCCGGCTTTGACTCTAAAGTGAAGCCGATCCTCAAGAATACCTGTACTGGATGCCACAATGCGCAGGTGATGTCCGGCGGCGTAAACCTCGTCCCGTACCTCGATTCCGCGACCATCCTCTCGGAACGTCCGGCGTGGGAAAAAATCGTCCACAAAGTCGAAACCGGCGAAATGCCGCCCAAAGGCATTCCGCGACCGCCGCAGAATCAAATCGACGCGCTCGTCGGTTATCTGCGAGGCCAGTTCGCCGCCGCGGATGCCGCTGTTCCGCCTGACCCTGGGCGCGTCACCGCCAAACGCCTCAACCGCAACGAATATCGCAATACCATTCGCGACCTGCTGGCGATCGATTATCGCGCGGACAAGGAATTTCCCACCGACGATTCCGGCTACGGCTTCGACAACATAGCCGACATCCTGACCATCTCGCCGCTGCTGATGGAAAAGTATCTCAATGCGGCTGAGAGCATCGCCTCTCGCGCTATGGGCGCCGATCCGCTGCCCAAGAAGCCGCTCTCCCTCGTCTCCGACCTGAAGACAAAGACGCTGCGCCGCCTGGACTACAGCACGGTGGAAGCATCCCAGCGCCTGGATTTCGATGGCGAGTACAACGTCATTTTCGGTTTTCCCGGCGAGCGCCCCAAAGATGCCAAGCCGGTGAAAATGGCATTCTATATGGACGGCCAGCTTCTCACCACGCTCGACGTCGAGACCAAGCCCTCCGGCCTCGTCTATTTCAACCCATTCTCGGATGCGCAAACGCGCCTCTACCTTCCCGAAGGCGACCACGTTTTCCGCGCCGCATTCCTGAACGACGATTTCGTCAATCAGTTCACCACCGACAAAGACGCCTACAGCGACAGGAAGAACAAATACATCGGCTCCATCACGTTCGTCGGACCGTATCCTTCGAAGGTCGAGAAGGCCAGCCGCAAGTTGATCCTGATTTGCGATCCGGCGAGCGGCACACCCTGTGTGGAGCGCATCGTCAGCAACCTTGCGCGCCGCGCCTATCGCCGCCCGGTAACGAAAACCGAAATCGCGGGCCTGATGAAGTTCGTCGCGATGGCGAAGCAGCACGGACAATCCACCGAGCAGGGCATTCAGCTCGCGCTCGAAGCCATGCTGGTATCGCCGGAATTTCTCTTCCGCATCGAACGCGATACGCCCGCTGCCGGCACGCACCGCATCAGCGATTTCGAGCTTGCCAGCCGCCTGAGCTACTTCCTGTGGAGTTCCATGCCGGACGAGGACCTCTACTCGCTGGCCGCCGCCAACAAGCTCCACGAGCCCGCCGTTCTCGACGCGCAACTCAAGCGCATGATGACGGACCGCAAGGCCGAGAGCTTCGCCGATAACTTCGCCGGGCAGTGGCTGGAAGTGCGCAACCTGGATTCCATCAACCCCGATCCGAAAAAGTTTCCCGCCTGGACGCCCCAACTGAAGGAAGAATTCCGCTCCGAAACACGCCTTTTCTTCCAATACGTGCTGAGCGAGAATCGTCCGATCACGGATTTCGTGGACGCGCGCTACACGTTCGTCAATGAGCACCTGGCGAATTTTTACCATATCGCCGGCGTAAAAGGCCCCGATTTCCGCAGGGTAGACCTCACCACGGACCAGCGCGGCGGCGTGCTTACACAGGGCAGCGTGCTCGCGGTCTCCAGTTACCCGAATCGCACCTCTCCGACCATCCGCGGCAAGTACGTCCTGAACAACCTGCTCGGCGCGCCTCCGCCACCGCCGCCGCCCGACGTTCCCGTGCTGGACGTTTCGAAGGTGGGCAGCGACGTATCCATGCGTAAGCAACTCGAAGAGCATCGCGCGAACGCGGTCTGCGCGTCCTGCCACGCCAAGATGGACGTTCTCGGCTTCGGCCTGGAGAATTACGACGCGATCGGCAAGTGGCGCACCATGGACGGTAAGTTCCCCATCGACGTGGGCGGCACAATGCCGGACGGCAAGAGCTTCACTACTGCCGCGCAGATGCGGCAGATTCTGCTGGACAGCATGCCGGAAGTTTCGCGCTGCCTCACGGAAAAAATCATGACCTACGCGCTCGGCCGCGGGATGGAGCCATACGACAACCGGGCGCTGGACCAGATCCAGAAAAACCTCGCTGCCGATGGTTACCATTTCCAGACGCTCATCCGTGACGTAGTGATGAGCTTGCCATTTCAATCGCGCCGCGGCGAGGCCGCTCCGGCGCCGAAGCCCACCGTCACTGCCCAACAACGGACCAAGGAGGCCCATCAATGATCACACGCAAGACGCTGCCGCGCCGTACATTCTTGCGAGGCTTAGGAACCGCCGCTATCGGCCTTCCTTTCCTGGACGCGATGTCGCCGGCGCTCCGCGCCAGCACCATGCCCAATCCGCCCGTCCGCATGGCGTTCTTCTATGTCCCGAACGGCATCATCATGGATGGCTGGAATCCGGACTACGAAGGCAAGCTGCAGGCGCTGCCGCGGGCGCTTAAATCGTTGGAGCCTTACAAGGAAGACATCCTCCAACTCGGCAACCTGACGCACAACACCGGCCGTGCGCTGCTGGATGGCGCGGGCGATCACGGGCGCTGCTGCGGTTCGTACCTCACCGGCATTCAGGTGAAGAAGTCTGTGACGGACATCCGCGCCGGCGTGTCGTTTGATCAGATCGTCGCCAACGAGGTAGGCGGCAAGACGCGCTTCCCCTCGCTCGAACTCGGCATGGACGATGCCCGGCAGGCCGGCGATTGCGATTCCGGCTACTCCTGCGCGTACACCAACAACCTCGCCTGGAAGAGCGAGACGCAGCCGCTGCCGCCGATTCTCAATCCCCGCGTGTTGTTCGAGCGGCTCTTCGGCACGGGTCAGCCGATGACTCCCGAAGAGCGGAAACGCCAGACCGTTTACCGCCGCAGCATTCTGGATTTCGTCACGGAAGACACGCACAAGCTGGAAGGCTCGCTCGGCCCCACGGACCGCCGCAAGCTCGACGAATACCTCACCGCAATTCGCGCCGTGGAGCGGCAGATCGAGCGCGCTGAAAGCGACAACCGCCAGATCGATCCGCACATGGACAAGCCCTACGGCGTGCCCGCGGATTTCGCCGAGCACTTCAAGCTGATGTCCAGCATGGTGGCCATCGCATTCCAGGCTGACCTCACGCGCATCGTTACGTTCCTGATGACCAATGAAGGAACGTCGCGGCCGTATCGCGAGTTGAACATCCCCGATGGGCACCACCCGCTGACGCACCATCGCGGACAAGCGGAACTCATGGAGAAGGTCCGCCGCATCAACGAGTATCACGTACAGCAGTTCGCCGGATTCGTGGAGAAGATGAAGACCGCGAAAGAAGGCGACCGCTCCATGCTCGATAACAGCATGATCGTCTACGGCGCGGGGCTCTCCGACGGCAACGCGCACTTGCATGAGGATCTGCCCACGGTGGTCATAGGCCGCGGCGGCAGCTATTTCAAGACCGGTCAGCGCATCGTCGCGCGCCGGGAGACGCCGATGTGCAACCTGTTCCTGACCATGATGGACAGGATGGGAGTTCACCCCGAGCGCTTCGGCGATTCCACGGGCCGCCTGCAGGGCCTGAATCTGGGCTGAGATGCCACAGTTCGGCAACGCCAAGCCTTCGGCGGGCGCATTCTACGATTCCGGCTTCACCACCATTGACGACCTGCTCGCCATGGCGGTGCTTTATGGCTTACAAGGCAAAGGCGATTGCCGCGTCGCGATCGTCACGATGAGCCGCCCGAATCTGGCGGTCGCGGGCTTCGTCGATACGGTGCAGCGCTACTATCGCGGCGCCCCCGGAAACTTCTCGCAGGTTCCCCCCGTCGGCATGCGCACAGATGGCTCGGCCGGCGAAACTCCCGCTGCGTTCACAGCGCCGTTTGACCTCAAGAAGCCCGACGGGACGCCCGTCTATCAAAACCAAGTGAAGCGCGTGATCGAGACCGGCGACCCGATTACGCTGATCCGCAATTACATGGAGGCGCAGCACGACGGGAACGCTTTCATGGTTCTCGCGGGGCCCGCGACGAATCTCGCCGCGGCTCTCGACTTTCCCGGTCTGAAGCCGCTCATTGCCGCCAAAGTAAAGCAGCTAGTGTGGGCCGCCGGCGCCTTCCCCGATGGAGCGGCGGACGCTCACATCACCGCGGATGTGCCGGCCGCGCGCAAGGTGCTCACCGAATGGCCGGCGCCGGTGGTATTTTGCGGCTCTGAAATCAGCAAGGCCATCGAGTTTCCGGGCGCCGAATTTGAAAAGCAGTTCCCTGAAGGTTCGCCCGACCATCCGGTAATCGATGCTTACCGCGCAGCAGGAAAAATGCCCTACAATACCCCGTCATGGGCTATGTCCGCGGTCTTGTATGCAGCGCGGTCCGGCGCGGGACTGTTCCGGTTGTCCGACGTGGGAACCATGGCGGTGGATGCCCAAGGGCGGACTTCGTTTGCTACAAGCGCGAACGGAAAGCACCGGTATCTGATCGCCGATCCCGAACAGCAGCAGAAGATCGTGACGGCGCTCGTCGAACTCGCCGCGGCGAAGCGGCAACAGCGCCGCTTTCGGCCTCAATAATCGGCAAAGTCTGCGCGGTCGTGCTGTTTGGAGTGTCTGCCGCGTGGGCGCAAGCTCCCGCCGCGTACTCGCTCACCGAAACCAACAGCATGATGGGGCCGAAGGTGACCATCCATGTCTATGTGGATGGCAATCGCGCCGTAAGTGACCAGGAATATCTCAACAACGGCGAGCTGGCGCGATCGCGTGCGTATTACGATTTGCAGTCGCACAAGACGTATGGCTGGAATCCTGCGGACGCGTTCGTGCCGTGCAACACCGGTACCTTCGGCGGCGATTGGGGCGATCCCTTCGCCTCCTCGCGAGAGATGAGCGCCGACCTGGCGAAACAGAGCGCCAAGGAAACCGGTCAGGAAACCGTGGCAGGGATTCAGGCGAAAGTCATGACCGTGCCCTCCGGAAAAGTCTGGGTCGATTCGAAAACCGGACTGCTGCTCAAAGCCGTCCTGGGTGGCCAAACCATCATTGAAGTCACGCAGTACACACCCGGCAAACCGGCTGCCAGCATCTTCGAACTGCCCGCGAGTTGCAGCAGCGCGCCGGCTCCGGCGACACCGGCAGCAAGCGCGGATACGATTGACGCCATCATGCCGCCGGCGTCGAAAAACACCTGCGCAGCAACCATTCGAGTGCCTGGAGCCACTCGACTATCGATCGACGGAGTTGCCAAGCCGCTGCACAACGGAGAAGTGCACCTCGCAGGCATTCCGGATCACTTCCAGATAGAGACAGATTCAGCCGCAGCGCTCATTTATCGCCAGTGCATCCATCCGGAAATGGTCCTGGTCCTGCGCAACGGAAACTGGTTGTGGTTGAGGTAACGGCCAGCCGCCTGCTAAGCCGAACGGAGCGCCCGGGCGATCAGCGCCAGTCCTCCGACCAGCAAAACCAGCATGACGATGGTATTGAATAGAGTGGTCGGCGCGAAGTAAATGTGCAGATTCGCGATCACGCCCGCCAAAATAAACAGGCCTCCGGCGATGGTCAATAGCCACCCGGCAATGCTGCGGCCGTTATAGAACAGAAGTGCCACGCCGATCAGCATCGGCAGCAGCGTAACTCCGAACGAGTGCGTCCCGTAGAACCCCCAATACCCGCTCGTGACCATCACCTGATTGGTCAGGAGATACCCGCCCACGCACGCGAGAACAAGTCCTATCAAAAATGTGCTCAGGCCGCCGGGGGTGCCGCCGACGTCGTGAAGATTGCGATCCGCCATCTTTTAGAGCATATCTCGGGAAGCGCCCGCCGTGTGAAAAGCCGCCAACCTCTCCCCATCTTGTAAATAGTTACAAACCTCTCACGGCCTGACGCGTCGAATCGTCAGCTCTAACCGCCCATTCGGGGATATTGGGCCGGCGCCGTTCACGAACAGAGTTAGTTGCGGACACGAAGAGGGAGTCGTGTGTTCAGTTTCATTGCAAAGGAGAGGGTCAATGAAAAACTCTGTTTTGACCACGTTAGGGGTCTTCGCATTATCCATGCTGGCTTTCGGACAAGCCAGCGACGGCAACCTGGTCGGCGCTGTTACAGACGTTAGCGGCGCGGCCGTGCCGAACGTGAACGTCGTCGTCAAGAACCACGCTACTGGCCTGGAATCGACGGCAAAGACAACTGAGGCAGGCGAGTACCGGTTCAACAACCTGCCCGTAGGTATATACGATCTCACGGCGACCGCGACCGGTTTTGCCACGGCGCGGCTCGGGAACCTGAGCATCGATCTGAATAAGACATCCACCGCCAATCTCAGTTTACAATTAGGCGCCGTAAGCTCAACCGTTGATGTAAGTGAAGCCGCCGCCACATTAGACACGACCACCGCGCAGGTCGGGGCGACGTTTACATCCGCGGCGGCCATCGATATTCCCGCCTCTTCCTTACCGCTCGGCGTGCTGAACCTGTCGTTGCTGGAGGCCGGCGTATCGAATCCCGGCGGCATCGGTCTTGGCGATGGGCCATCGGTGGGAGGCCAGCGGCCTCGCAACAACAGCTTCAGCATTGAGGGCGTGAATGACGATCGGCGGGACGTAACCGGTCACAACCTGGCGGTGCCGAATGAAGCCGTTGCGGAGTTCTCGATGTTACAAAACCAGTTTTCCGCGGAGTTCGGCGATAGCACGGGAGGGCAGTTCAACACCGTTGTCAAGAGCGGCGGAAACCGTATTCATGGGTCGGCCTTCGAGTATCTTCAGAACCGCAACCTCAACGCGAACGACAATCTGAATGCGCTGAGCGGCATCCTCTCGCCGCCAAGATACGATTCGAATACATTCGGCGGCTCCGTCGGTGGCCCTATCAAAAAGGACAAGCTGTTCTATTACGGCTTATATCAGTACAATCCCACCGGTCAGGCGCCCGCATCGGCGCAAGGCGCGATCTACTCTCCCACAGCGGCGGGTTACTCCCAGCTAGCCTCGATTCCAGGCGTTTCATCGACCAATCTGAACGTGCTGAAAACATACCTTCCGGCTGCGCCATCCGCGAGTAAGTCGACTCCCGTTTGTCCCGGCCTTAGTGGCGCGAGTTGCACGTCAAGCACTCCGGGAGCTTTCAATATTCCGATCGGCGTCTATCCGGTAACCTTGCCCAGCTACTTGAATATCACCGACTTCCTGGTGAGCATCGACTATAACCTCTCGGCTTCCGATCAGATACGCGGCAGGTATCTGGACGACCGCCGCAGCGGCTTCGATACTTCCACCTTGCCTGCTCTGCCGTCGTTCTTTCAACAGCGTCAGACCACCTCAAAGCTTGTGGCCTTCTCCGAGTTTCACACCTTCGCGCCCAGCGTGGTCAACGAATTCCGTCTGGGGTACCAGCGGTATAACGACAGCGTGCCTTCGGGCGACTATAGCTTCCCTGGCCTGGACGCGTTTCCGAATATTGTGATTGCCAACGATTTGAACGTTCAGCTAGGTCCATACAGCACGTCGCCTCAATTCACCATCATCAACACTTACCAGGCAATCGATAACCTGAGTTGGACGAAGGGCAAGCACACCATCAAGGTTGGCTGGGAAGGGCGTAAGTACATCGACGGCACCGTTGCGGTGCAACGCGTCCGCGGCGATTACGATTACAAGACGCTGGGGCAGTTCATTCTCGACTATACGCCCGATCAACTGGCGGAGCGGAATGTCGGTGTGGCGCCGTACTCCGGAAATGCCATCAATACGTCGCTCTTCGCCAATGACAGCTATCGCTGGAAGCCGAACGTGACAATTAACATCGGCCTGCGCTGGCAGTACGACGGCGTTCCTCATGACGATAAGCAATGGACGCTCAATTCGATTGCCAGCGTACCGGGGTTAATCGAGTTCCGCGCGCCGACCGCACAGTTGAATGCATTCGCGCCGCGTCTCGGCATCGCGTACTCCCCGGGGTCGAGCGGCCGCACCTCCATTCGGGCGGGCTTCGGAATGGCGTATGACAAGTTGTTCGAGAATCTTGGAACCAATAACCGCCCGCCCGAGATTTCAACGACGGTTGACGCTCCATCGCTCGGCGGCGCTACTCCCGGTTACCTGGCAACAGGCGGCATTCCCGCGAGAGCCTCGGCGGGGCCGGCCTGCACGGACGCCCTGAGTTGCCGCGCCATCACCTCCGGGTATGTTTACGATGAGCAGTTGCCGTATGCAATCACCTGGAACGCCGGCATACAGCACGTCTTCCACCAGGACTACACCTTTGAGGCGCGGTATCTGGGCACCAAGGGCGTTCACCTCTTCACGCAGAATCGAATCAACCGGATCGACAAAGTAACTGCCAGCCGTTTCATTCCCACTTACCTGCAGACTCCCAGCGCCGCCACGCTCTCTGCCGAACCCTTGCTCCTCGGAGATATTCAGGCGTTCTCCAGTTTCGACCCGGCGTACCTGGCCGCTGGATTTACATCCAATATCGTAGCGTTCCCGAGCCGCGGCAACTCCGAATATCACGGCCTCGCGCTCGAATTGACGCGCCGCTTCACCAATAGCCTGCTGCTCAAAGCCGCGTACACGTGGAGCCACAACATTGATGACAGCACCGCCGATCTGTTCTCAACCCTGCTCGCGCCGCGGCGGCCGCAGGATTTCCAGAACATGAGCGCCGAGAAATCGGCATCGTTCCTCGATCGCCGCCAGCGGCTTACATTGACGTGGCTGTATGAGTTACCTGCGTTCCGCAAGAGCGATAACAAGTTCTTCCGCTTCGCATTAGGCGGATACATGTTGAGCGGCACTTACACTTACGAGTCTCCGCAGTTTGCGACGGTGCAAAGCGGCATCGATTCGAACCTGAATGGCGATTCCGCCGGCGACCGCGCGATCGTCAACCCGCAAGGCGATGCCAACGCCGGCAGCGACGTAATCGCACTCGCGCGCGACGGCAGCGTCGTCAGCGCCAGCACGGCATGCAAGATCGGCGGCCAGGCGACCACCGGCACTAACTGCACCGCGGCATACGTGGCCAGCAATCCGAATGCGCGGTACATCATTGCAGGCGCCGGAGCGCTTGCGAATGCCGGCCGCAATACCATTCCGCTGCGGCCAATTAACAATTTCGATGTTCAGGTGAAGAAGGAATTCCTGTTCAAAGAAAATGTGAAATTCCAGATTGCCGCGCAGGCGTTCAATCTATTCAACCACCCGCAGTATGTTTCCGGTTACATCAACAACGTGCAGTTCCATGACAGCAACACCACGAACCTCAACCTGGTGCCTAACAGCAGCGTGTTCGGCCAACCGGACCAGGTGTTCAGCAGCAACCCGCGAGGCATGCAATTGACCGCGCGCTTTGAGTTCTAAGAAAGCCGTCAGCGACTGAAGGCAGGCCGGTCAGATCCGGCCTGCCGATTTTTGCCGATCACGCGTGAATGCCTGGCGCTTCATGGCCCAGCTTCTGCACGTATTCCACATACGACCCGGGATAGACCAGCGGCTCCCGCGCCGTTCCCGACTCGCCGCCGAGTTCCAGGACGCGCGACGCCAGCGAGCGCAGGAAAGTGCGGTCGTGCGAAACGAAGATCATGGTGCCTTCGAACCCGCGGAGCGCCTCCGCGAGCATCTCTTTCGTCGCGAGGTCCAGGTGGTTGGTGGGCTCATCCAGGACCAGCAGGTTCGGCGGATTGTACAGCATGCGCGCCATCGCCAGCCGCGACCGCTCCCCGCCGGACAGCGCGCGGATCTTCTTATCCACCTCGTCGCCCGAGAATTGGAACGCGCCGGCGAGCGTGCGTAGCGAGCCCAGGTTGTCCTGCGGAAAATCCTCCTGCAACTGCTCGATGACCGTCAGGTTCGCCGCGAGCACGTCCAGCGATTGCTGCGCGAAGTAGCCCATCGTGACGCTCGCGCCAATGCGCACGCTACCCGCATCGGGCGTGGACACCCCCGCAATCATTTTCAGCAGCGTAGTTTTGCCTGCGCCGTTGCGGCCCATCACTGCCCAGCGCTCGCCGCGGCGGACCGTGAGATCGAAGTTGCTGTAAATGTTTCGCTTCCCGTAGCTCTTACACAGGTCTTCGATGACGATTACCTGATCTCCCGAGCGCGGCGGCGTGCGGAACTCGAACTTCACCACGTGACGCTTCTTCGGCAGCTCGATCTTCTCGATTTTATCGAGTGCCTTAATCCGGCTCTGCACCTGCGCGGCTTTGGCGGCGTGCGCCTTGAACCGTTCGATGAAGCGCTGCTCCTTGGCCAGCATCGCCTGCTGCCGCGCAAAAGCGGCCTGTTGATTGGACTCGCGGATGGCCCGCTCGCGTTCGTAAAAGTCGTAATTGCCTGAGTAAACGATAATCTCGCCGCCATCGATTTCGGCGATCCGGTTCACCACGCGATTCATGAACTCCCGGTCGTGGGAAGTCATCAGGAGCGCCCCTGTGTACGTCGTCAGAAACCGTTCCAGCCAGATGATGGACTCGATATCGAGGTGGTTTGTCGGTTCATCCATCAGCAGGACGTCAGGACGCCCGAGCAGCACCCGAGCCATCGCTACGCGAATCTTCCAGCCACCGGAGAGCGCGCCCACATCGCCATCGATCTGGTCGTCTTCAAAGCCGAGGCCGTGCAGCACCTCACGCGCCTGCGCCTCCAACGCGTAGCCGCCGAGGTGCTCGTATTCCTCCTGCACGTGGCCGAAGCGCTCGAGGATCCGGTCCATCTCGTCAAGCTTTTCCGGATCCCCCATGGCGTGCTGGAGTTCTTCTAATTCGTGGTGCAGGTCGCCGAGCCTGCCGCTGCCGGCGATCGCCTCATCGAGCGCCGACCTGCCCTGCATTTCCTCCACATCCTGGCGGAAGTAGCCGATCGTGAGCCGCTTGGGAACGGAAATGTCGCCCTCGTCAGGTTCCTCTTCGCCGACGATCATGCGGAACAAAGTGGTCTTACCCGAGCCGTTGGGACCCACCAACCCGACCTTCTCGCCGGGGTTCAACTGGAAAGAGGCATCGACGAAGACGAGTTGCCGGCCATACTGCTTATGAATGCTTGTGAACGAGATCATGGAGTGCGGAAAACGCTAATTCCGGGCCGCGCGCCCGGCACTCCATTATCCTATGGCAACAGTGACGCCTGCCCTTCCCCGCGGACTCGCCTGCATTCGTACGGAACGTTTCGTTGGACCTTCGCGTGTCGGACATCGGGTTAGCTGCGCAACGAAAAACAATGTCAGATTCGAAAACTCCTTCTGAAGACGAAATGCGGAACAACGTGATCCGCCTCGCGTTCAACGGCGCTCCCGAGCGGTTCGAAGAGTTCTGCCACATTCTCGCCGCAAGCGTGCCCGAGGCCCATTCCGGCGTTCTCCGCGGAAGCGCGATCACGGGTTTTCGGTGGAAGGACGGCGCGCCATTCGATGCCGATGGGCCCGGCACCAGCGACCTGGACGTCACGCTGGTCGGGTCCGACGTGCTTCGCTACTATTCCATCGACGGGTACTGGATCCCCGGCATCCACTCCCGGCCGCTCAGCGATGTCGATCCCGATATCGCGCCTGAGCTGATTCCGCTGCGGAATCGCCTCATGGGAATGGTCGGCCGCCCCGTGAATATCCAGGGTACGCGGGACTGGGTGCAATCCTTGCGCGGCGAACTCATGGGACAGCCTTACCTGACGCTGTTCGGAACGCCGTCCGGCGAATAGCGGTGCGGCTTCTCAGCTACAACATTCGTCACGGAGGCGGAGGCCGCGAGAAAGCGCTGGCTGCCGTTATCAACCAGTGCGAACCGGACGTGGTCGTGCTGCAGGAGGCCGTGCGGCCTGACGTGGTCGAACGTCTCAGCTCGGCCTGCGGAATGACGCAATGGGCCTGCCGGCCGGGCTACTCGGTCGCATTTCTCAGCCGGCTCGAAGTGGCGCATTCCGAATGGCGGCGCTCGCCGTTCGGACGCCGGCATTACCTGGAATTGGTGCTCGCGGAGCAGAACCTGCGGATTTTCGGAGTCCACCTTTCCGCCATTCATTCCAACGTGACGGAACTCCGCCGCGTGTATGAATTGCGGTCGATTCTACGCGAGACTGCCAGGTGCAGCCAGACCTTCCACGTGCTGACCGGCGACTTCAACACTCTCGCCAATGGTGAAGCATTGGACATTGCGCGCCTGCCATTCCGGCTGCGCGCATTTCTCCGCGTAACCGGCGGCCGGGTGCGCTGGCGAACGATAAAGCTGATGGCGCAAGCATCGTATGTCGATGCCTTTCGGTCCTTTCACCCGCTCGATTCGGGCTACACCTTTCCCACTTGGGACCCTCATGTTCGCCTCGACTACCTCTTCGCGCCACAGCAATTCGCCAGTTTCGTCCAGCAATGTGAGGTCGTGCGCGATGGACCTGTGCGCGATGCCTCTGACCACTTTCCCCTCCTGTCTGTGATCACGGCACCCGCCAAGCCGCGGTGCTGACCGCCTCGCGCCGCACGCGTAGCGGGCCAGACCGGGCTATAGAAAGTTGCGTCATCCTTGTTACGCGACCTGCCCGGGCAGAGTATCCTGGATCGGATGGCATGGGCGACGTAACGGAACTGCTGCGGCGATGGAGCGCGGGCGACCGCGCCGCCTTAGAAGAAATGGTCCCGCTCGTCTATGACGACCTCAAACGGGTGGCCGGCCGCAACCTGCGCAACGAACGCCACTCCCCTACCCTGAACTGCACGGCGCTGGTCCACGAGGCATACCTGCGCCTGGTTTCGCAGGACCGCACCGAATGGACGGGGCGCCGGCACTTCTTCGCCGCCGCCGCCGGCGTTATGCGGCGCATTCTGGTGGAGCACGCACGCCAGCGTCTGGCGGCGAAACGGGGATCGGGTGCTCCCCATGAGCCGCTCGACCGTGCCGTCTCCGTCGCTCTTGAACCAGACCTGGATGTTCTCGCCATTGACGAGGCGCTCACCGAACTCGCGCGCGGCGATCCGCTGAGCGCCCAGGTTGTCGAGCTGCGCTGTTTCGGCGGTCTCTCCATTGAGGAGACCGCCGACGTCATCGGCGCGTCACCATCGTCCGTCACGCGAACGTGGAGTTTCGCGCGGGCGTGGTTATACCGCCGCCTTCGCACGGCGGAGTAACATCGCCACCGCGGCCACACCCGCGCCGAACCACGTCGCAGGCTCAGGGATCGGCGGCGTGAACTGGTTGTTCACGATGAACAACTCCGGTGCGTTCACCGTTACTCCCTGCGGCAGATTGAAGACCGGACCGGAGAGCGGAAATTCGAACGTGTCGCGGAATTCGGCGCTCGCAGACCCTCCCGAGAACGGCGAATTCGCAAGTGCGCTGATGCTCATGACGAAGTCGAGCGGCGTGTTCACGGGAACGGTTAGCTCCAAGCTGGTGATTGCCGCGTTCAAGGTCGTCCCGCAAGGCGGCGCGGTTCCGATGCTGCCGTGGCACTCCAGCGGATTCGACGATATATCCGCCAGCGAGGTGCTGTAGGCAATCAGCGCGGTGCCGTTCAGGGTAAGAATCATAGTCATCTGCGCGCCGGCATCGGAGTCGCTGGAAGAAACGGCCAGGCTACCGTGCAGGTTGCCGTTGACGCTCACCGTCACCTGCTTAATGTTCGGGTCCCCGGTGCTAAAGATCAGGCCGGTGTCTTCAAATTGTGCGCTGGCGCGGCCGGTGGCGGGCAGCGAGGTGCCGGTGGAATTGTGAGAACTTGCGCCGGCGCCCACGATTCCGGGGTTCGATGACGCAGCGCCGAACCCGGCGCTGCCCGCATCCGCGCAGGTGATACTCGCGCCCAGGGGCGATGATGACGACGTGTTCACACCAGGCCCCGTGCACGAACCGCCAAGCGAAGAATTCGGGTTCACCGTGATTGAAAAGATCTCATTGGCGTAACCTGGAGCAGCCATTACGGCGAAGAACAACAAAGGTAGAAGCTTCACTAATTTCCCTCCGATTGATTTGCCGCGTGAGTTGGCGGCTACTAGTTGTGGCGCAAAAATCGGCTCTGCCGCGTCAAGGTTTTCGCTTTATAATTGACTCCGCCGATGACCCTTCCGCAGTTGCGCGAGTTGTTCGGAAAAACACTGGAGATGAATGGCGGCGACCGCGCGCGCGTACTTGAGGGGCTTGCTCCGGAAGCACGCGCCGAACTTACCGCCCTTTTGCGGGCTCATGACGAAGCTGCCTCTTTCCTGGAACACTCAGCCGCCGGTTTGCTGAGCCCCGGCGATCACGTAGGCAATTACCGGATCGTTTCCGAAATAGGCCATGGCGGCATGGGCGTGGTTTACCGGGCCGTACGCGATGACGGCGAATTTACACGCCAGGTCGCCATCAAGGTGGTTGGCGGCCGCGTCTTCGCCCCGGAGGCGGAGCGCCGGTTCATTGCGGAGCGCAACTTTCTCGCCTCGCTGGACCACCCGAACATCGTCCGCATGATCGATGGCGGCGTCTGTAACCGTCAGCGGTATCTCGTCATGGAGTATGTCGATGGCGAACCCGCCACCGCTTACTGCCAGTCGCGGAATCTGTGCCACTCGGACCGCCTGCGCATCCTGCGGACCTCGTGCGAGGCAGTACATTACGCGCATCAGCGCCTCATTCTGCACCGCGACCTGAAACCCGAGAACATCCTCATCACCGCCGAAGGCCAGTTGAAGATACTCGACTTCGGCATCGCGACCATGCTCGCCGAGGGTGAGGAAGATTCCGCGCTCAATCCTCTGACGCCATCCTGCGCCAGTCCGGAGCAGCTTCGCGGCGAGCGCCTGACCGTCGCATCGGACGTTTACGCGCTAGGCCTTCTCGGGCGGCAGATCCTCACGGGTTTGAAGCTCGCGCCGGATGTGGAAGCCATCCTTGCGAAAGCAACCGCGTCCGAACCCACGGCGCGTTACGGCACCGCACTGGAACTCTCCGCGGATATTCAGCGGTACCTGGAAAGACGGCCGGTAGCCGCCCGCCCGGCGTCCTTTCTTTATCCCCTGCGCTGCCTCGTGTCGCGCAACAAGACGCTAACCGCGCTCACAGCGGCGCTCGTCGTGGCGGTGGTCGCCGGCTATGCCGCAACCTCATGGCAGGCGCGGCGCGCCGAACGGCGTTTCGAAAGCGCGCGGCGGCTCATCCATACCGTAATTCACGAAGTCCAGCCGCAACTGGAAGCCGTTGACGGCACCGTCGCCGTTCGCAAAATACTCATCGAAAAAACGCTCGTCTATCTGGAAGCTCTGTGGGCCGATTCGGCCGGGAATGTGCCGATCACGCGCGAACTGGTGGATTCCTACGTCACCTTGGCCATGCTCGCCGGGGACGCCGGTTCGGCGAACCTGGGCGATACCGTGCTGGCAAAGGACATTCTCGGCAAGGCGGAACGCCTGGCCAAAACGTTGGAGACGCGCAATCCCGACCAGTCCTCCCTGCGCTCGCTCGTTGAGTTCTATCGCGCGGCGGCGCGCAATCGCAGTTTCTACGGCACCCCGGAAGGCGCCCGCGAGTACGCCCGAAAAAGTGTGGCGGCCGCGGAACGCACCGCGGAGCCGGCGCTACAGGCAAACGCCCTTGCAACGCTGGCGGATGTGACGGCCGATTACCGTTCGCAAATCGCACTGTACGGGCGCGCTCTGGAATTCTACAAGAAGGTCCTCGCCGCCGGGCGGAGCGCCAACAATCTGCGCAGCACAGCGCTCATGTACAAGGACCTTTCCAGCGCGTGGATCGAACTCGAAGACTACCCGCGCAGTGTCGAGCACGCCAAAATGGCATACGGCCTCGACAGCGAACGTCTCAAGCTCGACCCCTCCTCGCCCGAGTGCCGCATGGCGGTCGCCTTCGACCTCGGAGAACTCGGTTGGGCCGAATTCCAGATGCACGACTACGCTGAAGCAGCGAAGTACATGCATGAAAACGTCGAACTGCGCGAGAGCGTCGCCGCGGCAAACCGTGACGATCGCCGCGCGGCGGATCGGCTCGCCTATGCTCTTCGCGATCTCGCCGGGGTTGAACTCGCCATGGGCGACCGGCCCGCCGCGCGCCGCGACCTTGAGCGTACGGTCGGAATCTACGATGCGCTCGCCGCGCGAGGGCCGCTGGTCGCCCAGTCCGCTGATCGCTATGCGCAAGCCCGACGGACTCTGGCCTCATTGCGCTAAGAGAAGTCGAAACCGAACGCCCATTTCGACGCACCGGTTGCCGCCTGGTTATTGCTGCCATCCCCCGCCGAGCGCGTTGTAAATCTGCACCAGCGAAAGCCGCTCGTTCAACTGTCCTCGCGCCAGATTCAATTGCGCAGTGAAATAGTTGGTCTCACTGGTGAGCACCTCCAGATAACTTGCAGCGCCGCCTCGATACCGCATGTCCGACAGGCGGTCGGCATCCGCGGCAGCCGCGGTCAACCGCTCCTGGTGTTCGCGAAAATCGCGGAATTTGCCGTAAGACGCCAGCGCGTCGGAGACCTGCCGGAACGCCTGCTGAATCGTTTGCTGATACGTCAGCAGCATCTCCTGCTCCTGCGCTTTTGCCAGCCGGAGGTTAGACCGCAAGCGTCCTCCATTGAAGATCGGCTGGGCCGCGACAGCCGTGAAATTCCATGCCGTCGGCCCGCCGGTGAAGAGTTGGCCCAGGTGCGGACTCGCCAGGCCACCGGCGCCCGTCAACGGCACGCTGGGGAAAAACTGCGCCCGCGCGACACCGATCTGCGCGTTAGCCGCCATCAATTGGGCCTCCGCCGCGCGAATATCCGGCCGCCGCTCGATCAACTCCGAAGGTAGCCCGGCCGGCACATCGGGAGGTAGCGGCTGCGCGGTAATCGCCAGTCCGCGCGGAATCGCGTGTGGATTCTGTCCCATCAACGTGCTGATCAGATCTTCCTGTAGCGCGATCTGCCGCTCGGTATCGGGAATCGCCTCGGCGGCGGTTTCCACGAGTTGCTCGGCCTGCCGCACATCCAGCAACCCGATCGCGCCGCCGCGTTCCAGAGTCTGCGTCAACTGCAAAGACTGCTGCCGCGAGGCGAGTGTCTTCTTAGCGATGTCCAGTTCCAGATCGAGTTCGCGCAGAGTGAAGTAGGCCGAGGCGACGTCCGAAACCACCGTGCTCAGCACCTGCTTGCGATTCCACTCGGACGCGAGCAGCGTCGCGCGAGACGCTTCCGTCGCATTGCGGTAAGCGCCCCAGAAATCGATATTCCACGAGAAGACGCCTTCGAGTTCCGCCAGAACGAAGCTAAACGTCGGAATCTTCTGGCCGGTCACCCCGGCCTGTGCACCGATAGTGGGATACTGCTGCGAACGAGTGATCCCCAATTGCGCCTGCGCCTGCAAAATGCGCGCGGCCGCAATCCGCGCATCGTAATTTCGATCCAGCGCGGTCCGGATCAGCTTCTGCAACTCCGCATCCTGGAACAGCGCCCACCATTTCTCATCGCCGATCGAGGTTTTGTCTGTGCCGGGCTCGGCGTTCCGGTAAGCGGGCGGCGTATCTACGGCCGGACGCCGGTACTTTGGCCCCACGGTGCATCCGGCCAGCGCAACGAGGGCGGCGAGTGCAACCAACGTTCTCATGCGGCGGACTCCGGCTCTGGCGATGGTCGCGGCGATCTGGAGAACCGGTGCGACAGCTTCTCGACGACTTCGAACGTCACGGGGATGAAGAAGATTGCGATCAGCGAAGCGGCCAGCATGCCGCCGATCACGGCCGTTCCCAGCACGCGCCGGGAAACCGCGCCCGCGCCGGCCGCCACCCACAGCGGGACGCAACCCAGAATGAAGGCGAAGGCCGTCATCAGAATCGGCCGGAGGCGGATGCGCGCGCCCAGCAGCGCGGCTTCTTCCAGGCTCCTTCCCTTTTCGTATTCCACCTTCGCGAACTCCACGATCAAAATTGCGTTTTTCGCCGCCAGGCCGATCAGCATAACCAGCCCGATCTGCGCATACACATTGTTTTCGAAATGCCGCAGCCACAGGGTGAGATAGGCGCCGAACACCGCCACCGGAGTGCCCAGCAAGACGCTGAACGGCAAGGACCAACTCTCATACAGAGCGGCCAGAATGAGAAACACGAATAAGACCGAAAGGCCGAATACCGCCGCTGGAGGAACACCCTGCGCGGCCTTCCATTCCTGGTAAGACATGCCCAGGTAATCGAAGCCCATTTCCCGCGGCATGGTTTGGTCGAATGTCTGCTCCAGCGCGGCCATCGCCTGTCCCGAACTGTAGCCGGGAGCCGCCGCCGCATTGATTTGAGCCGTGTGATATTCGTTGTAGCGCATGGTGAACTCAGGTCCACTGATGCCTCGCACGGCGGTTACCGCGCTGAGCGGAACCATGTCTCCGCGATTGTTCGCCACATAAAACTGGCCCATGTTCTCTGCCCGGTTGCGGTACTCTCCCTCCGCTTCGATGTACACCTGCCACTGCCGCCCGAAGCGGTTGAAGTAATTCACCAGATACCCGCCCATGAACGCCTGCAGCGTCTGATAAACGTCTCCAATGTTCACGCCTTCCCGCGCGACCTTGGCGCGGTCCACGTCTACAAACTCCTGCGGAACTCCCGCCAGAAATGTCGACGACACTCCCGTGAGTTCCGGACGCTTTCTCGCGGCCGCCAGGAATTTGCTCACGTTCTCGCCGAGAAACTCGAGCGTCCCCCCGGAGCGATCTTCCAGCATGAACGTTACGCCGCCGGACGTTCCAACTCCGGGGATCGCGGGCGGCGCGAACGAGAAAGCGACTCCGTCCGGCACTTTACCCAGCTCGCGTGTGATGTGGCTGCGGATCGCCTGATACTGCTCTTCGGGCTTCGTGCGCTCGTCCCACGGTTTTTCGGTGACAAAGAAAAATGCGCTGTACGTGTCCTGCACGCGGCTGAGCAGGCTGAAGCCCAGCACCGAAGTGCAACCCTGCACTCCCGGAGTGTGCATGATGATGTCTTCCACCTGCCGGGCCGCGGCGGAGGTCCGCTGCAGCGAAGCGGCATTTGGCAGTTGCAAGCTGACGAACACGTACCCGTAATCTTCCTCCGGCAGAAACGAGCCCGGCAGCCTCCGGCCCACCATCACGGCGGCGACGGTAATTACGCCGAGAAGCAGGATGCTCACCACGGCTTTGCGAAGGAGAACCCGCGAGAAACCGACATAATGTTCGGTAGCCCAGCCGAATCCGCGATTGAACCGGCCGAAGAACCACGCCAGCGGACCGCGGCGACGCTTGCGCGGCCGCAGCAGCAAAGCCGATAGCGCCGGACTCAGCGAAAGCGCGTTGAACGCCGAGAAGATTACCGAAATCGCGATGGTCACAGCGAACTGCTGATACAGCCGCCCCGTGATTCCGGGTATGAAGATGGTCGGAATAAAAACGGCGGAAAGGATCAGCGCGATCGCGACCACCGGACCTGAGACCTCCCGCATCGCCTGTAACGCGGCATCGCGCGGCGAAAGCCCTTCCTCGATGTGGCGCTCAACGGCTTCCACCACCACGATGGCATCGTCCACCACCAACCCGATCGCCAGCACGAGCCCGAAGAGCGACAGGGTGTTGATCGAAAACCCGAGCATCGGAAAAACCACGAAGGTGCCGATCAGCGACACCGGCACGGCGAGCAGCGGGATCAAGGTCGCGCGCCATCCCTGTAGAAACACGTACACCACCAGCACCACCAGACCCAGCGCCTCAAGCAGCGTGTACATGATCTCCTCCATGCCCGCTGTTACGGACGCCGTGGTATCCAGGCTGACCGTGTAGGCCAGATCCGAAGGAAACCTCCGGCTCAACTCCGCGATGCGTGCCCGCAGCCGCTTGGCCGCATCCACCGCATTCGTTCCCGGCAGTTGGTAGCAGGCCAGAACGGCGGCCGGTTTTCCGTTGTAGCGGCCCGTCAGCGCGTAAGTTTGCGCTCCGAGATCGATACGGGCAACGTCCTTCAACCGGAGAGTGGAGCCGTCGGGATCGGCGCGCAGAATGATCTCGCCGAATTGCTCCGGCGTTTCCAGGCGGCCCTGCGTGCGTACGGTGTAAGTGAACTGCTGCCCTTGCGGCGCCGGCTCGCCGCCGATCTGCCCGGCCGGATTCACCGAATTCTGCGTCTGCAGCGCCTGCACAATCTGCGGCACCGTAACATGCAGTTTCGCGAGCTGATCCGGCTTCACCCACAGCCGCATGGCGTACTGCCCCGCCCCGAAGATCTGCACCTGCGCAATGCCGGGCACGCGCGTCAGCTCGTCGATCAGGTTGATGTAGGCATAGTTGGCTAAAAAGGTGTTATCGAAGGTCCCCTTCGGCGAATACAGCGACACCAGCAGCAGCGGCGAAGAAAGCGACTTTTGCACCAGCAGACCGGCCGTGTTCACCTGCGACGGCAACTGCGGCTGTGCCTGCGAGGTGCGCAGTTGCGTGAGCACCTGGTCGATATTCGGATCCGTGCTGACGTCGAAATTTACGATGATCTGCGTCTGCCCGCTGCTGGAATTCACCGAGTACATGTAATTCATGTTGTCCACGCCGCTGATCTGCTCTTCCAGCGGTGTGGCGACGGATTGTTCCAGCGTTTGCGCATCGGCGCCGGGATACGTCGCGGTCACTCTGATCTCCGGCGGCACAATGCTCGGAAACTGCGCCACCGGAAGAGCCAGCGCCGAAACCAGGCCGATCACCGTCATCAGAATGGCGATTACCATCGCGACAATCGGACGGTTGATGAAGAATTTTGCCATCTACCTGACCCCGCCGCTTTCCGGCTGCGGATTCACCAGCGTCCCGTCGCCTACCTTCATGTTGCCTTCCGTGATGACGCGGTCACCCGGCTTGAGTCCACCCTCGACGATCCAGAGATCGCCCACCTTGTCGCCAGTCTGCACGGATTGAATGCGCACCCGGTTGTTGGGCTCCACCACCGCCACCATGTTCCGTCCCTGCAGATCGCTGACCGCCCGCTGCGGCACCAGCAGCGCTCCTTTGCGCATCGTCGTCATGGCTCGTATTCGCCCGAACTGGCCCGGCCGCAGCACGTTTCCGGGATTCGCGAATGCACCGACCACGCGGATGGTTCCAGTCTGCGCATCCACCTGCCGGTCCGCGAAAACGATGTGACCCGGCCGCGGATACACCTGGTTATTCGATAGCGTCAATTGCAGCGGGATGCCGCTGCCTTGCCGCAACAGGTCGGCGCCGCCGGTGTGAATCTTTCCAGCCAGTGCCAGGTATTCCTGCTCGCTCATCGAAAAATTCGCCTTGATCGGATCCACCGTTGAGACCGTGGTGAGCACCGTCGTCGAACTCACCAGGTTCCCGATCTGCACGCTCGCGATCCCTGCGATTCCGTCGATCAGCGAGCGCACTTTCGTGAAGCCGAGATTCAACTGCGCCTGCTCCACTCCGGCTTCGGCCGCCTGAATCGCGGCTTTCGCAGATTCGATTCCGGCCGTGTTCGTCCGTATCAGCGCTTCGTTTTGCTTCTGCGCCTGAACCTCGCTATCCAGTTGGCTCTGAGAAATCGCGTGCGCCTGCGCCAGCGGCGTGTCGCGCTGCACGTTAATCTCGGCGAGCTTCAACTGCGCCTGCGATTGTCCCAGTTGACCCTCGGCCTGCGAAAGCTGCCCCTTGGCTTGCGCCAATTGCCCTTTCGCCTGGTCCAACGCCGCCTGGAACGGCCGCGGATCGATGTCGAACAGGAGTTCGTCTTTGTGGACGAACGCCCCCTCGCGATAATCCTGCTTCACCAGATACCCGCTGACGTGCGGCTGGATGTTGGCGTTCACGTAGCCGTCCAACGTAGCCACCCAGTCGCCGTAGATCGGCACGTCTTGTTGCGTCACCGTGCTCACGCGAACCTGTACCGGCGCGGGCGCGCGCTCCGCGGTGGAGGCCGCGGATTTTTCGCCGCATCCGGCTAGCGAGATCGCTGCGGCAGCGGCGAGGATCGCGGTTGCCGTCTTCTCTTTCAATTTCACTCGCTGCTCCTTGGTGTGCCGCTGCCCGAAATCCGGGCGCGCGCGTAGAAGTAGAGAACTGCTTTGAATTCCTGAACCAGCGGCCGGCGCTCATTCGGCGGAAGTTCGATATAGAGCTGATTGAGAGCTTTCATGATCTGCATGGTGACGGTCGCCAGCCGCATCGCTTTCACTTTCGACATGCGGGGCTGCTGCGCGATGAAGAAGCCTGCGAATCGCTCCAGAATGTGATTGCGTATTTCCGGCAGCGTACGTGTACTGCGCGGCGCGTCCAGCAGCGCGAAGAACGCCGGGTGGCTGTCGACGAACCGTATCGTGACGTCGATCAGGCGGCCGGCAAATTCTTTCAGCTCGAGCCTCCCGGCCTGTTCCGCGAGCGGCGCGCACATTTCGTCGAACTGCTTTCCGTATTCGGTGCGCAGCGCCTGAGTGATAGACGCTTTGTTGGGGAAGAACTGATACAGAGAGCCTATGGATGCGCCCGCGCGTTCGGCGATCGCGCTCATGGTGGCCGCTTCGTACCCGGCTTCCGCGATCACCGCTTCCGCAGCGCCGATCAGTTCCGCGACGCGGCGCTCTCCACGCTCCTGGCAGGGAACTCTCCTGGGCGGAGTGGAACTATGCGGCTGCATCCCGATGGCTTGATTATATTATGAGTACCCCCTCACATTTTGTTCTCGCACATACACCAGACGGCGCTGATTCGCTCGAAGCGCTTATAATCCGGGTTGTGGACGCGAAATTCTCCCGCCGTAGACTCTTGCAGGCCGCCACGCCGCTGATGGCGAGGGCCGCGGCTGCCGATCCGTTCGCTCAAGCTCCCGCCGCGGCTCCCGAGCCTCCATCCGCAGCCGACCTGTTACGGATCGAGTCCGGCGATCTGGTGGCGACCCTCGACCGGCGCGATGGCAGCATCTTCGCCATCGAACATTCGCGCGATGCGTTGAAGACGAACTTCGTGGGGAACGCTTCGAACACCCGAGGCATCCGTCTGAAGGATCCGTACTGGACAGGACACGTGCTCTCCACCGTCTTTGCAGCCAATGGAGGTCGTGGCGGCCGTTGGCTCCGGCAGACCACGATCGACTCGGCGGACATCCGGCAAGTAACGGTCGATGGCGGCGCAGTGTCCGTGCGCTACGAGGGAGCATCGCGGAATGCGAACGGCATCCAGAGCTACGCATTAGGGCTCACGTATTCGGCGGGAGCCGATGGCGCGCTGCTGATGCGTGTGGAGATCCAAAACCCCGGCAGTTCGGCTTTGGAGATCGGTGAACTGGCGTTGCCGCTGCGTGCGAACGACGATTACGTCGAGGCCTACAAGGGCACATCTCTCGGCGCGGCGACGCGCTCGGGGAGACTCTCCTCTATCCAACAGGAGATTTACGAACAGAAGGTGCTGGCGCATCACTTCGCCGGCGGGTACAGTTCCTACGCCTTGCTGGAACGTCCGCGCGGCACAGCGCCGTATCTGCTGTTTCAGGCGCTGGATGCGCCCATCGAGTGCGTCTACAAAGTGGAAGGCTTCCGCATCTGGCATGACGATTGGGTCGGCACGGATCTGCTCGGGCTGCACACGCTCGCCGTGAAGCAACAGCGCGGGTGGAATGATAATCCGTGGGTCAATGGCCACACGTCTCTGCTTCTCGCGCCGGGCGAGAGCAAGACGTGGCACTTCCAGTTCCTGTTTATCGACGACCACCGCGAGATCGCACGGCATCTCTACGAAGCCGGCGATCTTGCCATTCGCGTGCTGCCGGCGATGGTAGTGCAGGAGAACACCGACGTGCAGGTGTCGGTGCAATCCAAGACGCCGCTTGAGAAGGTGGAGGTCCACTCGGATCAGACTCAGGTGAAGGCGAATCGCCGCGAGGGAGACCGTACGCTGCTTACGCTCGCATTCCGCGGCCGCGGCCAAAAGACAGTGAAGCTGTTTTACGGCGGCGGCAAATGGACGAATGTGCATTTCTACTGCGTGCAGCCCTATGAACAACTGCTCAAGGCGCGCGGCCAATTCGTCATCGAGCGCGAATTCTACGAAAATCCCGAGGATCCGTTCCAGCGAAATCATCTCTTTTTGCCCTTCGATACGCGCAAGGGCTTGCGGCTGGAATATACGGACAACTCGTCCGGCGAAGTCGGAGGCGCGGGCGACGCGGGATTTTCCGCGCCGCTGTTCCTCTCCGAGAAGAACGTCTATTTTCCTTCGGCGCGAGAGATCGATGTGCTCGAGACATACGTCGCCGATTCGCTCTTCAACAAGATTCAAAATCCGCAGACCTACGAGATCCGCTCGTCGCTGTACTGGCAGGAGCCAAGCCTGCCGTCGATGCGCGGCCGGTCGACGAAACAGCAATCGGAAGACACGGGCCGCGCCTACAACTACATCTTCGCCGGCAACGTCTACCATGCGATGTACCGCATCGGCAAACTTTACGGACTGCTGAAGAAGAAGACGCCGCAGCAGTATCTGGAGATGGCGCAGCGGACCTACGTGAAGGGATACGAGAAGCGGCCCTACAACTTCATGGGACTGATCAGCGGCTCCAACGCCCTGCACTTATTGGCGGATTTGAAGGAAGAGGGCTGGCAAAAGCAGTATGACGAGCTGCTCGAGAAGATGCGCCTTTGCAACGCGGAGTTCACGAAGGACCCCTACCCGTACGGGTCGGAGATCGCCATCGATCATACGGGTCAGGAGCAGGTCTACTTCTTCAGCCGCTATTTCGGCAACCATGAGAAACGCAGAAAGACCGTGGACACCATCCGCGCACTCAAGGGCGCGATGCAGCCGGTGTGGTTCCGCTACGGCAATGACCTGTTTGCGCATCCCGACCTGCGCAACGAAATCTGTTGCTGGCATTCCAGCGCCATGAACGCCATGGTGCTGATGCAGGAATTCGAAGACACAGGCGATCTCGATCTGCTGATGCGCGCGTACCCGGGGCACGCCTGCGTGATGACGGAGATCACGGGCGAAGGCGCGGGATACGGATGGTTCATGTGCACGCCGGGCATCTATGCGCACGAGCCGCCGCGCACGTTTGAAAATGGTCCGGCGATCTGGGCGTTCCTGCGCGGCGCTAAAGCCTGGGTCGTGAACGATCAGGCTTTCGGCTTGACGGGTCTCGGCTGTAGTGTGCACTCGGCGGCGGGAGAAGTCGTGGCCATGCCGAATGACGGAGTCCGCAAACGGCTGCGCTTCGTCGCGGAGAAGATCGATCTGAACGCGGCCACCGGCGAGTTCGAACAAGTGACGCTGCGCGGCGGAGGCTCGGGACTGCAGCTTCAAATGGGCGATTCCACGGGCCTCGTTAAGACTGCACAGGTGACGATCCGCGGCCTGCAACAGGGGAATTACGAAGTGCGCCACTCGGGAAAATCGGAGCACATGCCCGTAACGGACGTGATGACTCTGCGGCTGCCGATGGCGGCCGCGGCGCAAATCGCAGTCCGTCGCGTATAGCCGGCGTATGTACCGGCCTCCCGGCCGGTACAAGGCGAGCGCCGCTCGCCTATCAATCCGCACCCGAGCAACAGGCACGAACCCGGCTCCAGGGGTGATTCCCCCCAGCGAGCCGCAGCAAAGCTTCCTCATTGTCGCGCAACCGTGCAGAATCTCACGGCCGCGCTCGAATAATACGCCGGTGCCGCACAGAAATCCTCCAGATCCTCCGCAGGTAGATCAGACACCAGCGCGACACAGTTGCGTTGGGCAAAGGAGGAGGAATGACGACAGACTCAAATCGAATGCTGTTCACGCGGCGCGGCCTGCCCGCTGTCGCGAGGACGGTTGCCCTCGCGTTCGCAGTCATCGGTTGCGTGGCGGCGCAGGATTCCAACGCAATCATGGGCTTTGAGAGCACCGGCGCCTGGGTGACGAATGGAAACTCGTCGCCGCCCGGTTTCATGGTTTCATCATCCACGCAGCGCACTCAGGGGAACGCCGCGTATGCCATATCCAATCCATCGAACCTGGTGAAGGTGACCAGCCTGCCCGTATCATCCGCCGCCGCGGCGCTCGCCGGCATAGGCGATCCCGGCGCAATCCTGCAGTTGGATCTACTGATTCCCGTGCAACAGGGAAACTCCAACAATTCCGGATCCATTCACGCATCCATCAGTTCGCGTTCGCGCGGACTCAACAATGTAGAGCTCCCGCTCGTCAAACTCTCCGATTACCGGCCGGGCATCTACAACACCCTTCGTTTCCCGATTCCCGATGCCGTTCGTTCCGCGCTCGCAGGCGCCACGTTCAACGACCTCATATTCGAATTCGACGTGAGTTCGCCCGGGAAAACAACGGGAACCTACCTGTTCGACAATCTCCGCGTGCACTCCGTGCCGTTGATCCAGAATCCCACCGGCCAGGCGCCGCCGCCGGGATACGGCGGATCCGTCGATCTGATCGTCTTCGGCAACGCGCCCGTTAGCCAGAGCTTTAATCTCGGTCCGTTGCAGGTCCCTGCCGGATTTCATCTCAAGCTCGGAACCGTCGGCCCTACGGGAGTGCAACTCCAGATTGGACTGGACGGCACTCCCTCGATGACGTGCACTTACGGCCCCAACACCGCCGACAATTCCGGCAGGTCTTACATTCTGACCTCATGCACAGGCGGCTTCCAGGCCGGAGATCTGGTCACTGCGAACTGGGTTCACATGGCCATCAACAACGGCGACGCCACCCAGAAGATCCGCGCGCAACTGGCGCTGAATCCCCTGGGAGATCAGGCCGGCGCCGGACTTCTTCCCGCAATGCCGACCTTCTGGGGCGACGCCGATACCTGCATACCGTCCCCTACGCCGGGCACCGTCGTCACCACGTCTCCCAGTTGCGCCAACCAAACCGCGCAGACGAACCAGATTATCAACCAGTACTTCAACCAGGTGGCTAATTCGAATCCATCGCCGAACTGGATTGTTCCACCCGTGCCCGAGTTTGCGCTTCGCCACGGCGATGGCTCGCCGAACAACAATCTGACGGGACCTCCGCCCACACCCAACGACCCGCCCTTCGACACAGGCGGCGACCTGAATCCCGGCGGCACGTTCGACGCCTACTGGCGGTTGTTCGGCAATCTCACTCCGACCGCCGTTACCGGCACGGACGAAAACAAGACGCATTTTGAGGCCACCTTCGCCGCTCATGCGGTGCTGTTCGGAGAAGATGTCGACGTAGTGGATGCCAAGGTTGTGGCCGATACCGATAGCGGCGCAACCACGCCCGCGTCGAAGCCGGCGACCTCCACCGGCAATCTCGGCCTCTTCATCTTCGGCACCGAGATTCCGTCGGGAGGCCTCAACGTCAGTCCGAGCACGGGGTTTAGCGCCGATCCCAAATTCAGCCAGAATTACGATCTGCCTCCCATCCAAATCTGGATCTTCAGCATCACTCTCGGCGCCACCGTCGATGCCGAATTGAAGGCCACCGGGTCGGCGGCCATTAGCGGCGCCGACCTGAACGTTACACCCAGCGCTTCTTTGGGCGCGCACGTCGCCGGCGGCATCGATCTTGGCGTCGCCAGCGGCAAAGTCGATGCCAAGGTCACTCTGGTCAGCCTGTCCACGCCGGTCACCGCGCAAATTAAATGGGTGATCAACACCAATCCATCCATCTGCGCGACCACGCTGAATGGCTCGCTCAAGGGCGATCTCACACTCAGCTCCGGCGGCGGCGAGGTGGATCTCGATGCCACCTTCGGCGTTTGCCCGTTCTGCTATACGGATACCGAGACGCTGTTCAAGTGGGCACCGTTGGTCAGCAAAACGTGGAACCTGTTCAGCGCCACGGTGGATACGCAGTTCTTCGGACTTCCGACCTCCATGTGCTCGTTCCCGATCACGGTGAAGATCGTATCGCCGGCGCCTGGGGCGACTCTCGGTTCGGGTCTTCCGATTGTCCTGAACGGTTCGGCCGCGCCCAACGATACCTCGCTGCCGTACACCAGCACGTACGCGTGGACGTACACTCCAGGGGCGAACGCTACGACTGCGACCGGCGGCACCACCGGCGCGAATCCATCGGTCACCTTCGGCGCGCCGTCTTCGGGGAACACCTCCACGTGGACGATCAACCTGATTGCCACCGTTACGGTGACCGGCGTTGGAGGCACGAAGATCAGCACTACCGCAGCGGCCACTCCGGTAACGGTTACGGTCTCGAATCTGACGAACGGCATTTACATCTCGCAGGTCGCGAGCGGCAACGGACCGGCCGTGCCTGACGGGAACGGAGTTCTGCTAATCGGCAACGGGCCGGGCGCCGTCTCCATCGCCGGGTTGGTTGTGGGAGCCAGCGGGACCCTAAACACCACGTTTACGGTAGCGCCGTGTCTCAACCTGGACTACGCTCCCTCCTGCTCCGCCACCGGCACACCGGTCACCTTGACCACAGCCAATGCCGCCGGAGCCTCGCCTTCGGCAAATTGGACGGGGTTCGCCGGAGGCACTTACAAGGTCACGATGGTCACCACCTTGAACGGAAATCCGTTCGGGACGGCCACCGTGCTCATTTACGGAACGGAGCTGTTCTGATGCCGGCCACAATGCTCAGATCTGCCGCGCTCGCCGCCGCCTTTATGGCGGCGGCGGCCGGCGCGCCCACCATGCAGCCGGGCGCGCAATTTCACTGGTCTCTGGACTTTCGCGCGCGCCTCGAACAAGGCGCGCGCCCCGTGGAGATCCATCTCACGGGCGGCTGGGTCTCCACCGTGGTCGCGGTGCGCGCGGCCGATTACGATTGCCGGCTTCAGATCGTCGACGCCGGCTTCGCGGGCGATGCCGTAAAGAACGTGCCTCCCGCTGCGCTCGAGGATCTTCGCCACCGCTTGAGCCGGCCGTTTTGGGCCACCTACCGCGCGGACGGCGCGCTCCTGGCCGTGCACTTTTACGACGACGTGAGCCCCACCGATCGCAACCTCCTTCAAAACATCGCTACCGAGGCGCAGCTCGTGCAACCGGCCGCGGGAGGGTCCGTGTGGACGGTGGAAGAGCGCGACGGCGCGGGCGCTTACCTCGCAATGTATGCGCACGAAGGAAATACCATCCAGAAGCGCAAAGTGAAGTACACCTACACGGACGGTGTGGCGAGTGCGACCGCGGATGCGGTGCAGCTTCATGTGGAACAATCGGAGCTGCGCTTCACACTGAGTCCGGAAAACACGGTGCTCGCACTTGACGGAGGCGATCGAATTCAAATGGGCGTTCCGTTCGGGAATGCCGGAAGAATCGTAGCCATCACTGAGATCCACCTCTCGGACCTTCACACCGGGCGTGCCCCCGAAGCCATCGGGAGCCTCGCACGCGCCGGAGTGAAAAGCTCTCCGATCGTGACCCACCGGCCCGATCCGGAAGAAGCGCGCGCGCAGAGTGACGAGCGGCTGCTGAACGGCTATACCACCGAGTCGTTGTTGCAGGCCGCCGCAAAGGAAGCCGGCGACTCATTTCTCACGGACCGCCTGGCGGCTCTGTTCCGCCGCCGTCCGGATGCGGCCGCGCAGGCTGAATCTCTCTTGCGCAAGAACGGCGCCCAAAAGCGCATCACCAACGCACTTGGAGCGGCGGCATCGCCGTCGGCTATTGCGGCGCTTCGCAATTTGAGCGTGGATCAAACGGCGCAGTCAGCCGTGCGCGTCGATGCCGTGCTGGCGCTGCTTCAGATGCAGCATCCAGCCGCCGACGCCATGCGCATTCCTCTGGACTTGCTCGACGATCGCGACTCTGCGGTCCGCACCGCCGCACTTATGACGGCCGGCGGCCTCGCCCGCACCGGACGCGCCGAGCATCCCACGGAAGCCGGAGCGGTTGACGATGCGCTGGTCGCGCGATTCCGCAAGGCGCAGCTCGCAGCTCAGGTTTCCGAGGTGTTGTCGGCGCTCGGCAACAGCGTCGGCCCGGCCGCGATGCCGGTCATCGGCGAGGCACTGCACGATACTCGCGCGACGGTCCGCGCCGCCGCCGCGCGTGCGCTCAGGCTTGCGCCCGGAGCGAATGTAGACCGGACGCTCAGCGAGATCATGCTGCGCGACACCGACCCTCGCGTGCGGGCGGATGCCATCTTCGCGTGCCGTTTTCGCCGTCCGTTGAGCCCTTCACTCGGCGAAGCCTTGTCGAAAACCGCAAAGTCGGACCGCGTAGACTACGTGCGGAGCGACGCGGTCGCGCTGCTGCACCAGAATCTCAACGACGCACCGGGCGCCGCCGAAACCCTGACCTGGATCGCTGAAAACGATACCAACGCCGGAGTCCGCCGCCAGGCGAAAGAAGCCCTGGCCACCCCAGCGCGGTAAGTCGCAGTCGCGCGCCGCGCGACCCTCGTGGCAACAGGAATCTTTCCTGTTGCGGCGAGCACAGCTCGCCCGGCAGCTTCGCGATTCGCCCGAGCAACTCCCCCGAAGTAGCGACATTTCCTGGCACAGGCGCGCTCCGCACGCCACGCCAGGAAGGATTCCTGGCGTCACGTCTGCTTCCTCCAACTCCGGGATGAGGACGCCTCTTCGTGTACCCTCGAAGATGATGAGCCAACACGAACGCGTTGCAGTGATAACGGGCGCCGCACAAGGCATCGGTCGCGAGACCGCAATCCTCCTCGCCGAACGAGGCTATCGCCTCGCCCTGATCGATCTCCGCCCGCCCGCGGACACCCTCCTGCGCATCCGTAGCGCCGGCTCGGAAGCCATCAGCCACGAAGGCGACATCTCCGATGAATCGACCGTCGATCGCTTCCTTCACGAGGTACTCGACCGTTACAATCGCGCCGACGTGCTGGTGAACAACGCCGGGATCAGCCACATCACGCCCGCGGAAGAGACCACCGCGCGCGACTACCGCCGCGTACTCGAAGTCAATCTCGTCGCGCCGTTCCTGCTTTCCAAAGCCTTCGGAACGAAGATGCTCGAAGCCGGCCGCGGCTCCATCGTCAACGTCGCCTCCGTGGCCGGCCTCGTGGCAATCGGAGACCGCGCCGCCTACAACGCTTCCAAGCACGGCCTGATCGGCTTGACCCGTACCCTGGCCGCCGAATGGGGCGGGCGCGGCGTTCGGGTCAACGCCGTGTGCCCCGGCTGGGTCAAAACCGAAATGGACGTTGCCGACCAGGCCGGCGGCAGCTACTCCGACGACGACATCATCGGCCGCGTTCCCATGGCCCGCTTCGCCTCTCCCGGCGACGTCGCCCGCGCCATCGCCTTCCTCGCTGACGATCGAGAAAGCGCGTTCGTCAACGGCCACTGCCTCGCCGTCGACGGCGGCTGGACCGCGGACGGAAGCTGGGAATCGCTCCGCCGCCGCAAGCAGCGGTAAGCAGCGACCCGCGAGTCGGGTTTTCGGTGAGCGGCGCGCTACCGGTTGTCGCTGGGGATGCGTTCGAGGTGGTCGATCACGACCATCTGAACCGGCACTTTCTCAGACTGCAGGCGCAGTCCGAGCGTTTCCGCAAGAGCCGACGAAATCGGTGGGAAGCCGTCAGTTTCACCGCCGGCAGGGTTCTGGTCATCATTGCTCCAGTTGAGGTCGAACTCATAGACCCCGGTCAGGCCGGTTTTGTCGATCACCATCTCATCCCGGATTCTAGTCAGCAGATCGGCCAGAGCAGCGATTGACATTCTCTTCGCCGCCAGCGTCGATTTTCGAAAACCGCCGGATACGTTGCTGACGGATTCTCCAGGGTCAACCGGCTTCAATTTGAACCCGCCCCTGGCCACCACAATCACGTACCCTTGCAGTTGCCTCGTCTCCATGTGCGCAGTCAGTTTGAGTTGTTCTTTGAGGAGCGTGCGCAACATCAATGGGCGGTCGCTCTCCTTCGCATCCTGGGGATATTTGGCGGCTATATCGAAGCAGACGTCATCCATCCAGCGCGGGCCGTTCAACTGAAACGAATAAATCTGAAAAGCCCGGATGAGGAGACGGGACAATGGCATGTTCGTGAACACCACCTGTGCTCTGTCCTGGTGCGTTCCACGACTTCCGCTGCCTGTGGCATTGACCTTCATGGAAGCGACTTCGAACGCCGGCCCCGAATCCCGGGCCTGTGCCAAAACCGCGACGGCTGAAAGTACTGCCAACGCCGCGACACGCCGTGTCATTACCGGCTCGGCCTGTAATCGTGCCAGACGTATTCGAGCGCCTGGGGAAGTGTGTTGTCGATGACCTTCCTCTGCGTGTGTCCGGCGGCCTTCGAATAGACGAACTGGTAGGCGTAGCCTTTGTCCTTCAGGATTTTTGCTAAACGCGAGTTGGCAATCACCCAATTGCGGCGGCCTTCAGCCGGCGTCTTGGAGCCATTGTCGTTCTCTGAAACCTGAATCCACATTCGAAAAGGCTTCTTTTCGCTTTGAGGGAAGAGGTGCTCGATGTACTCGTAGGCGCCGAGCGGTGCTTCCGGACTCCTGCGTAGGTTGACGAACGTTCCGGAATAGCTCAGGACGCGGTGATAGAGGTCAGGGCGGAACCAGGCCATCGTCAGCGCCACCGCTCCTCCGGAACTGCCGCCCAGCGTCATGCGGGCATCCGGGTTCCTGGAGAGTTTGATGTTCGCCTCCTTCTCAGCGCGCGGCAGGACTTCCGCTTCGACAAACTCCACGTACTTGGAGGAAACGGTATCGTATTCCAGACTGCGTTCGGCGCCGCCGTTGTCGATCATGACGGCCGCGAGCGCCGGCAGGCGCTGGTCGTAAATCATGTTGTCGAGGATCGTCGGCAGGTTATAGCGCATCCCATACGCGTCAGCCGAAACGATTACCGGAAGCTCCGTTCCCGCGACATATCCGGCCGGAACATAGACGCAAACGTGACGCTGAAACGCGCCGTTGACGCCCGGGTAGAACTTGCTTTCGGCAGAGTTCATGACGAACTCGACCACTTTGCCTTCGGGAACGCCGTTCCGCGTGGCGAGCTCGGGAGCAGTGGGATATGCCGGGCCATTGGAATAGTCGCCATCGGCGAGGTTCTGCCCCCATGTGGGCAGTTCCATCAGCGGGGCAATTTCGGCGATATCCGCGGCGGGTTGCGGCGCCGGTGCCCGGCGCGTCGCCGGCCCACGACCCTGTCCCGGGTTGGCGACCGCAACAGGAGGCGCCGGCGGCGGGATGCAAGGAACGGACGGCGCCTGTGCAAAGGCGGCCGGGATCACTATTATCGATATAAACAGCAGTCTCATTGGTTCAGGAGCCCTCCACGCTTTCACAACTTTACAGCAATCGCCGGCGGAGGTGAAAGCCGGCATGGAGAAATAGACAACTCGGCTCCCAGAAATTTTTGAAAGTATTCGCCGTGATGCCCCATTAGTCGGTTAGGGACTAAAGGGGGGCTGCAAGGCGTGAAACATTTTGGGGTGCTCTTTATAACAGGCGTTCTTGCGTTCGCGGGGACGGCCACCGCGGCATCCACGCTGTACGCGGCGACCAAGGAGGGACCGTTCAAAAGCACGGACGGCGGCGTCACCTGGAAGCTGCTGACTGTTACATCGAACGATCCGTCGCTCCCGGGAGAGCCGAGCATCCCGGTGATGGCGGTCGACCCGCAGACCCCATCGACGGTGTACGCCTTCGCGCGCTTCACCAGCCTGAGCGGCCAACCACTCGCCTTCCTCAAGTCCACCGACTCCGGGACCACCTGGTCCGTGGTTTCGAAGCCGACGTTCACTTACACCTTCGCCGGCGGTGCGCTACTCGCAATCGATCCGGTCAAAACGAATGTCCTCTTCACCATGAACGCCAGCAACGGCCTGGAACTATCCACGGACGGGGGGATCACCTGGAGCGCGCCGACGATTGCCAAGCCGGCCGGCACCTCCAGCGGCGGAACTTCAAATCAGCCCGCCATGCAGGGACTTGCCGTCGATCCGAATCATTCGGGTGTCGTGTATGCAATCGGCGGTAATTCGGCGTTCCACCCCGGCAAAGGCTACCTGTTCAAGAGTACGGATTTTGGGAACACGTGGACGCTTCTCACGTCCGCAGCCGGCTTCGGCAGCCGCCTCTTCATCAATCCGAAGAACAGCCTCGAGATGTACGGCACGAGCCTGAGCAACATCGGCTGCACCGACCCGAATGGAGGGCTGTGCGGAATCTACAAGACCACCGACGGCGGCCAGAGTTGGACGGAGTTGAACATTCCGGAGAGCCTGGTGCAGAACATCGCGTTCGACGTCACCCCGGGCCTGCTGTATGCGGGGGCGTACGACGGTCTCGAAGACGCGAACGTGTACTCGAGCGTAGACGGCGGAGTCACCTGGAAGCCGGGTTTTAAGGATAGTACAGCGTTAGTCCCCAATTTTGGGATGGACGTGGTCCGCGCCGACCCGAATGCCGCCAATACCGCCTACACGCGCGGCCCCACGGACGTGACCACGATTTCGAAGACGACCAATGGAGGAGCAACCTGGACGCAATTCGACGTGCTCATACCGTACCAATGCGGTTCGCAGACTTGCACGAAGCCGACCACTATTTTCGATCTCGTAGTGGCTCCGCAGCCGCCGGGCGCGCAACCGTCCCCCGCAGTCACCAGCGTCGTAAATGCGGCCGGTTTTCAGCCGGGTGTCGCGGCCAATTCGTGGGTCACGATCCAGGGCACGAACCTCGCGCCGCAGACGGACGATTGGAGCCACTCGATTGTCAACGGAGCGCTGCCCACTTCTCTCGACGGCGTCAGCGTGACCATTGGTGGCAAGCCCGCCTACGTCTATTACATCTCGCCGGGACAACTCAATGTGCTGGCGCCCGATATTGCCGCCGGCTCGACGACTGTGACCGTGTCGACGCCGGGCGGCACGAGCACGAGCTTCGCGAGTACGGCGAGCGTCTACGGACCGGCATTCTTCCTTTGGCCGGACAACCAGGTAGTGGCCACGCGCCAGGACTATAGTTACGCGGTGAAGGCGGGCACCTTCGCGGGCGCAACCACCGTTGCAGCCAAGCCGGGCGATGTCATTATTCTGTGGGGAACCGGATTCGGCCCGACGTTCCCCGCGGCGCCGGTGGGCGTTTCAGTGCCCGGCAGCGGCGGATATTCGACGGCAGCCGCGCCCACCGTCACCATCGGCAACACTCCGGCGACTGTGTATGGCGCCGCGCTCGCGCCCGGCTCGGCCGGGTTGTACCAGATCGCGATCCAGGTCCCCAGCACGCTCGCCGATGGGAACTGGCCCATTCAGGCGACTATCGGCGGGGTTACGTCGCCAACCGGAGTTGTCCTCTCGGTAGCGCATTAATAAGGGAAATCATGACTCTACAACGCGCCGTTTTCTGTCCATTGGCATTGCTGTTCCTCCATGCCTCGCTCTGTTCCGGTCAACCCACCCTCAAACTCGTAGCCGGAGGCTCAAACTCGGGCGATGGCATCCCGGCGGCTGGCGCGAACATCGGATCGCCCGACCATATCGCTGTGGATTCCGCGGGCAATCTTTATATCTGGGACACGCTGAACTCACGGATCCGCAAAGTGAATACCGCCGGCATCATCAGCACGATAGCGGCCGCCACCGGCCAACTGGCGATGCCCGTGGCGGCCGGAGGGCTGGCCATCGACAGCGGCGGCAACTTGTACATTGCCGATACCGGCAACTATCGCGTTCGCAAGGTGGATACGTCCGGCGTCATGACCACGATCGCGGGAAACGGGACGCTCGGGATTTCCGGCACCAGCGGCAATGGTAGTCAGGCAGTCACCGTCGCGCTCTGCAGTCCCAGCGGGGTTGCAGTGGACCGCAACGGCAATGTGTACTTTGGCTCCTCCATTTGCGGCACCGTGCGTAAAGTCGACACCTCGGGAGTTCTCTCCACGGTCGCCTCAACTTTCTCCGGTACGCCGTTTGCCATGACGATAGATACTTCGGGAAACCTGTACGTTTGCGACAGGAACACCGGCACGCGCGTCTACAAGGTGGCTCCCGGCGGCGCCGTCACTGTCGTGGCTGGCACCGGAATCAGCGGCTTCTCGGGCGATGGCGGACCTGCCACCAGCGCTCAACTATTCGAGGCGCACGGAGTGGCGGTGGACGCGGCCGGAAACGTCTACGTCGCCGATGGTGGCAACTTCCGCGTCCGCAAGGTGGACACATCCGGCACCATTAGCACCGTCGCAGGGGGCGGAACGTTGAACGCGCAGGACGGCTCGGTCGCTACCAGCGTGAAGTTCAGCCCGCAGGACGTGACTGTGGATGCCTCCGGCAACCTTTATATCTCGGCAGGGGGCGTCTACAAGGTCTCCGGCCTTTCCAACGGCGCAACGCCCTCGGCTCCGCCCGCAATCTCGGCGAACGGCGTGGTCAACGGCGCGAGCTTTCAGCCAGGGGTCGCGGCTAATTCGTGGGTGACGATTCAAGGAACGAATCTCGCGGGCAAGACGGACGATTGGAGCCATTCGATTGTCAACGGCGCGCTGCCCACATCGCTCGATGGCGTCAGCGTGACCATGGGCGGCAAGCCGGCATACATCTACTTCGTCTCTCCCGGTCAACTCAACGTGTTGGCGCCCGATGTTCCCGCCGGTCCGGTCAGCGTGACTGTCACGACTGCCGCGGGCACAAGTACGGCCTTCAGCGCCACAGCCGGCACTTACGGCCCTGCATTCTTCCTTTGGCCCAATAACCAGGTTGTGGCGACGCGCCAGGACTTCAGTTATGCAGCTCAGGCGGGCACCTTCCCTGGCGCTACTACGGTACCTGCGAAGCCCGGCGACGTGCTCATCTTGTGGGCCACCGGATTCGGTCCCACGCAGCCCTCGGTTCCCATCGGCGTCTCTGTTCCCGCCAGCGGTGGCTACCCGACCGCATCCTCGCCGGCAGTGACGATCAACAATACGCCGGCAACTGTTTATGGCGCGGCGCTCGCTCCCGGTTCGGCCGGTCTATACCAGATCGCCGTTCAGGTACCCCCCACACTCGCCGATGGCGACTGGCCGATCCAGGCGAACATCGGCGGAGTCTCGTCGCCGGCCGGGACTATCCTTTCGGTTCACCACTAACGGAGGAGCTTATGAAAACGGTCCTCACATCCACGTGCGCTGCCATCGCGGCGGTGAGTGTCTGTTGTGCGCAACCTGTCATCAACACGGTAGCGGGCAACGGAACCATCCTCTTTTCCGGGGACGGCGGCCTGGCAACCAAGGCTGGCCTTAATGCTCCCACCGACATGGCTGTGGACGCGGCGGGCAACATCTACATCGTGGAGTACGGCGGCAACCGGATCCGCAAGGTGGACACGACCGGAAAAATCACCACGTTCGCAGGTAACGGAACGGCGGATACCTCCGGAGTCGCGGGCGTGGCGCCCGGCGATGGCGGCCCGGCAACCAGTGCTCAAATCCCTTTCCCGACCTCCGTAGCTGTGGACAAGGCGGGCAACGTCTTCATTGCCACTGACGGTCCGGTTCGGAAAGTTGACACCTCCGGCAACATCAGCACAGCGGTCTCGGTTTCCGCGGCGGGGCTGGCTTTTGACTCGGCGGGCAACCTCTATATGACGGAGAGGAACGGCTATGCGATTGATGAATTAACGCCCAGCGGCGTGCTTAGCCTGGTGGCGGGCGGCGCGTTTGGATACTCCGGCGATGGCGGCCCTGCAAACAAAGCCGCGATCGCTTTTCCGTCCGGAGTGGCAGTCGATGCTGCGGGCAACATTTACTTTGCGGATAAGACCAACAATCGCGTCCGCAAAGTGGATACCAAAGGAATCATCACGACTTTCGCAGGCACGGGCACGGCCGGCTTCTCGGGCGACGGCGGCCCCGCGACCGGCGCCAAATTGGGACTGAATCTGACGGCGGCATATCAGGGCGTGGCACTGGATAGCGGGGGCAACCTTTACATCGCGGATCCAAAAAACAATCGCATCCGCATGGTGAATCCGGCCGGCGTCATCAGCACGTTCGCGGGAAACGGAGGCGGGTTTGCGACGGGCAGCCTCGGAAATGGCGACGGCGGTCCGCCGGCGAGCGCCAGCGTTTTAACGCCATATGGTGTGCGTCTGGATGGCGCGGGGAATGTTTTCCTTGCGGACACAGGGCACAGTGTCATCCGAAAAATTACCGGGGCCTCGACCGGCGGCGGATCGGCTCCCACGATCTCCGCGAATGGGTAGTGAACGGGGCGAGTTTCCAGCCCGGCGTAGTCGCGAATTCCTGGGTGACGATTCAAGGCGCCGGCCTCGCGCCCAAGACGGACGATTGGAGCAACTCGATTGTCAACGGCGCGCTGCCCACGTCGCTCGATGGCGTGAGCGTCACCATGGGCGGCAAGCCCGCCTACATTTACTACGTATCGCCGGGCCAACTCAATGTGCTGGCGCCTGACATACCTGCGGGACCGGTCACCATTACCGTGACTACGCCGAACGGTACGAGCGCGGCGTTCGCGGCGACGGCTAGTGCGTACAGCCCGGCGTTCTTCGCTTGGCCGGGCAACCAGGTAGTCGCCACGCGAACCGACTACAGTTTTGCCGCGAAGGCCGGCACCTTCGCCGGTGCCACTACGCTCGCCGCCAAGCCCGGCGATGTGATTGTCCTTTGGGCAACCGGGTTCGGTCCCACCAATCCGCCGCCGCCCACGGGAGTCGCCGTTCCCAGCGGCACGCTCTTCGCCACCAGTTCGCTCCCCACCATCACGATCGATAACGTGCCGGCCACGGTTTATGGCGCCGCGCTGGCCCCAGGCTCAGTTGGCCTATATCAAATCGCCATCCAGGTTCCGGCCTCGCTCGCCGACGGCGATTGGCCAGTCCAGGCGCTCATCGGGGGAGTTCAGTCGCCGGCGGGGATGATTCTTTCAGTGCACCATTAACGCGAGCTGCGTCTAAACTGCGTTTCACGACGCGCGACGGAGAGAGCGGCGCCTTTCGCCATACCAGCGAATTGTGGCGAGCTAGAATGTGAAGCGGCCCATGAAACTCCTCTGGTGTTGGCGGTGCAACAGGGAAATCCCGATGCTCGATGAAATCGAGTTCAGCGCCGTCACATCCAAACATGGACCAAAAGGCACCGGAAGCAGGGCTGAGATCATCGAGCGCTTCCATGGACCTGTGCTGCGCGAATATGAACGGATCACCGGCTTTCACGAAACCAATCCGAATGCGGTTTACCACCATTGACTGGCGCTATACGGTCCCCCGTGTTCCGACTGCGGAAAGCCGTTGAGAACTCCGCGGGCAAGGTTTTGCGCCGCATGTGGACACCGGACCGCCGGCGCAGCCACCTAACCTACAGCGTCGAATAATACACGCTCCCCAAAACGATCTCATGATACTTAGTAACTGCGTTAGTGCAGGATCGATGCGACTAACTCGTAAAGCCGTCGCCGTGCGGGCGGAGCATGCGTGCCGGTCCTAGGCTCCGCCTTTTGGGGCGGAGCCTGGGATCGGAAATTCTCCCCCTTTAGAGATTTCCGAGTTGCGTCAGGATGTTGTTGAGCAGAGCTGAGATCTGCGAGAGCGGACCCGTTCCGTTTAGCAGGTTCGCCACAGAGCAAAGCAGGTTGCCCAGCAGGTTTCCAGCTCCGGGCACGGCCGTAATGTCAAGAACGATTTGATTCGTCGAGACATTCAGCCCGAGCAGGGACAAGTCAATGGGGCCGATGACGAGGTGCAGTATCGGACACGAACTACTGGCATTCGTCACAGGAGCAGTGATAGCTGCAACCACGTTGCGAAGGACGGTTCCTGTGGCCACGTCAGTAACGGTGCCGACAAGCGTTCCGACAGCCGCCAGCTGGTTGTTCACCACGGCAAAGTGCTGTAAGTTGAAAGTGCCTGAAAACGATTGGCCTCCCCCCGTTGCGGAGACCGGAAAGGAAAGTGGAAGGGTTGGTGCGTTTGTTTGAGCCGTGGCCGGCGCCGGGACAGTTACTAAAAGGGCCAGCAATAGGCCCAAAGCGATTACGTACTTCATGGTATGAACCTCCGTTATTATTTATCGCCGCGCCTCGAATAAATGATTATTAAGTAAGGTGGGCCAGCGATATTCAAGAAGTAACATGGGAGCGGGGTAGCTCGATGTTGCCGTTTAAACAACCGGTTGCCGTGGTGGGAAACCGGCGTGACTAAGTGCGCGTCAAAGCGGCTGCACCGTATAACACGAATGCGGAGCGACCGAATACCTGCCGCGCTTGAGCGTGGCCTTAAGGTCGCCGGGACGCTCGCCGTCGACTTACTCAGAGCGCGGCGAGGATCGGACGGGCCAGCGCCGTGCACTGGTCGGCGGTCTTCAGCCCGTTGACCTGGATCAAGTTACCCCCCGCAAGCACGTACATCGTCCCGTCGTTGTCGAAGAAGGCCTTGTCACCCAAGCCGCGCACCGGTTGCGCATTCTTAGCGGCGTTGAGCAAGAAGTTGTAGGTCACCACGGCATTGTGCTCGAAGATTTTGATTTCAGCCTGAACGTTGTCGGCGTCGTTGGAGTAGTTGCAGCCGTATTCCTGAGGCTGCAAGTTCGTCATGGGATTCGCCGTCGTGAATGCCGCACCAGACAGCTTGGCAGCCGACGCGGCCGGCAGGACCGCGCATACGTCGATCGGCTTCCCGGATGCCGGCGTGGCCGAGGCCCCGCCGCTCGCTGTCGAAGACGCGGCGGGTTGAGGGGACGATCCGCTGGTGCCTGATGATGAGCCGCAGCCGACTAGCGCCGCGGCCGACAAACCGAGCGCCAGCACGCCCATAGTCAGCAAGCGAACATTGTTCAGGGTAAGTCGATCCATTACGCGCCTTCCTCGGGGACAATAATATCACTCATATAACGCCATCCCGCGCGGAACTGCCGGCAAGTGCGCCTTTCGCGATGAGCAGCAGTCCAGCAGAGATGGTGGCCCGGAGACTTATTGCTTACGCCAAGGAGAATATTGCGCGTAGGAACACCTCTTACAAACCGCGCACTTCCCTCAAAGTGAAGCCGGTTACGGAGCAGGCCGGACAACGTTGGCTGCCTGTCAGTTGAGGGTTGCCATTCTTTCACGCAGTCCACAATGAAAGGCGGAGATTACTCAGAGACACAATCCCTCCCCGCCAATTTGCGGATCGATCCTGCCTCCGATCCCTCTCCCGCCACGGACCTGACACGGCTCGTGCAACTGCGATGAGGCCACTGCAAGTCAAATCCGCGCACTTCACAGCAAATTTCAGAACGATCGAGGAGTTTTCAGCATGTCGACGCTACCTGTCTCGCGCTGGACGGATCGTCCTCCGGATGTCAAGGAACTTGCACATTTTGTGGATTACCGCCGGCTTAAGTTGCGATGGGGACAGCGTCTCCGTAACGGCCGCCGAGCAACCCAGTATAGAGGAAGTCCTGATCGGCGCCGTTCCGGGTCTCCCCAAAGTCCATTTACATAATCCCGTCCTGGCTGCCGAGGTCGGCGACGAGTCCATGCAGCACTTCTACAAGGCCGAAAAGGGTCAGCTTGACCCGTATGTCCTGGTGGTGGAGGGCTCCATTCCCAACGAGCGCATCAAGAAGGAAGGTTATTGGGCGGCATTCGGAACGAACGAGGAAACCGGGCAGCCGATCACAACCTGCGAGTGGATCACGCTATGGCCGGCAATCCGACCGGATGCATGGGTCTTTCCGATTATCTCGGCAGAGAGTTCCGGTCGGCCGGCTGACTGCCGATCGTCAACATCCCGGGATGCCCCGTTCAGCCCGACAACTTCACCGAGACGCTCCTTTACCTGCTCTATCAAGCGGCGGGGCTGACGCCAATCATCCCGCTCGATGAGCAACTGCGGCCGACGTGGCTATTCGGAAAACCGTTCACGAAGGCTGCGACCGCGCCGGATATTACGAGCAGGGCGACTTCGCGCACGAGTACGGCTCGCCCAAGTGCCTGGTGAAAATCGGATGCTGGGGACCCGTCGTCAATTGCAATGTCACCAAACGCGGCTGGATGCGCGGTATCGGCGGCTGCCCCAATGTGGGCGGCATTTGCATCGCCTGCACGATGCCCGGCTTTCCCGATAAATTCATGCCGTTCATGGATGAGCCGCCAGGCGCTCATCTATCAGCGGGCGGCATCGGCGGATACGGCAAAGTGATCCGGACATTGCGCGCCGTCACCAACAACACGGCCAACAAGGAGCCGAAGTGGCGGCACACCGGCCGTCAATTGAGCACCGGCTATCAACCCAAGACGTACTGATGGAGGAGCAGAATCATGGCGACAACTAGGCAGCCCACTGTCGGCCGGCAAGACACACGCACCAATTGATGGAGGTGCATTGGGATCCCATCACGCGCATCGTCGGAAACCTGGGGTCTTCACAAAAATCGACTTCGCGAATCGTCAGGTCGCAGAGTACTACAGTACGTCCTCCGTCTTCCGCGGTTATAGCGTTTTCATGCAGGGCAAAGACCCTCGCGACGCTCCATTCATTACCAGCCGCATCTGCGGCATCTGCGGCGACAATCACGCCACCTGCGCTGTGTACGGGCAGAATATGGCGTTTGGGATAGCCACTCCGGAGCTCGGCGATTGGATCATCAATCTCGGTGAAGCGGCCGAGTACATGTTCGATCACAACCTGTTCCAGGACAACCTGGTCGGCGTCGATTACTGCGAGCAGATGGTGAAGCAGACGAATCCCGGTGTGTGGAGCAAAGCCGAAAACACACTCGCGCCGAATTCGAATGCGCACGGCTACCGCACAATCGGCGACATCGTGTGGGCGCTCAACCCCTTTACCGGCGAATATTATCGCGAAGCGCTGCAGATGAGCCGCCTCACGCGCGAAATGTTTTGCCTGATGGAAGGCCGCCACGTCCACCCGTCTACCCTGTATGCCGGCGGTACCGGGACGGTGCCCAGGATGCAGCTATTCACCGATTACCTGGTGCGTCTCACCAAGTACGCAGAGTACATGAAGAAGGCGGTTCCCCTTCACGACGATCTGTTCAACTTCTTTTATGAAGCCCTGCCCGGGTACGAACAGGTTGGCCGCCGCCGCGTCCTCATGGGCTGTTGGGGGTCCTGGAACGACCCTATGAAGTGCGACTGCACATGAGCGACTAAGGCCGCGCCATGTATGTCACGCCGAGCGTGATCGTGGACGGCAAGGTGGTCACCAACGATCTGGTGCAGATCAACCTGGGCATGCGGATCCTGCTCGGCAGCTCCTATTAGGAAGACGGGAAAACGGGAACACCTTCGTGAAAACGGACCCGCTCGGCAATCCCATCGATCAGCGGCATCCATGGAACCAGACCACCACGCCGAGGCCGCAGAAGCGAAACTTCGACAGCAAGTACACCTGGGTGATGTCGCCACGCGGCACAAATAAGGACACCGGCGAACATTTGGCGCTGGATACGGGCGGCGGAGCGATCGTCCGCCTCTGGTCGACCGCGCTCAACGGACTCGTCGACATCGGCTACATCAAGGCTACCGGACAGAGCGTCAAGATCCACCTGCCGAAGACGATGATGGCGCCCGAGAAGGAGTTCGAATGGAAAATTCCGCAGTGGAGCAATGCGATCGAACGAAACCGCGCTCGCACGTACTTCCAGGCGTACGCGGCGGCTGCTGCGCATTACTTCATTGAGCGGGCGCTACCGACCGGTCCACCACCCGGACGCCGATTTCCGCGATCGATCGAATCGCGGCCTCATTGAAGCATGGTTCCTCCGGAGCGCGGGGTCACCAGCCTGCACATTTCGGCGATCGATCGATCGCGGAAATCCTACTGCTTTTGGCACCCCTCGGAGACGATGTATCGCTTCAATGAGGCCGCAAGCGGGCCGCTATGATATGCTTAACCACTTGGTTAACGATTCCGCAGAGACCTCCGCCGTCTTCGCCGCCCTGGCCGATGCCACGCGCCGCCGCATCCTTCTCTCTTTGGCCACCGACGACGAGCGCCCCGTAACCGAGCTGGCCAAGCCTTTCAGCATCTCCTCGCCCGCCATTTCGCGCCACCTGCGAATACTCGAACGCGCCCGCCTGATCCACAGACGCCAGGAAGGCAGAAACCACCTCATCCGGCCCAATCAGTCGGGACTTGTTCTCGCCCGCCAATGGCTCGTGCAATGCGAAGCCGGGTGGAATCACAGCTTTGACGCGCTTGACAGGCTTCTCGGAAATCAGCACAGAAAGGAAACCAAGGCATGAACCAAGCAGGACAATTGCGGATCGTTCGGGAATTCGCCGCTCCGCGTCCGGAGGTCTTTTCCTGGTGGGCCGCACCGGAAAAGCTGTCCCAATGGTCCGGCTGCAAAGAAGCCACAACCTGCCGCGTGGAAATGGACTTCCGCGTAGGCGGATCATTCACGCAGCGGATGCAGCTGCAAGGACTCGGCGAATTCGTTATAACCGGACGTTACGAGGAGATCGTCGTGCCCGAGCGCATCGTCTACGTCGCGGACCTTAGCTTTGCAACATCACGAGTCGCGGTCGAGTTTACTGAGACGGTCACGGGCACCCGTGTGACGGTCTCGCAGGAAGGTCTCGATCACCCGGTCGTCTTCGACAACGTCTCACGCGGGACCGCGGACTCTTTCGCGAAACTGGAAACGTTGTTGACGCCATGCAAGGAGCTCGCATGAACTACACGAGGATCCTTCTCGCAGCGGTGGGCGCGACGATCGCGTATTTCGCGTTCGGCGGACTCACCTTCGTGCTGTTGCCGGGCATGAAAAATGAATTTTCCAAATACCCGAACTTATACCGGTCCCGGGAGAGCATGAACGCTGCTATGCCCATCGGCATGGCCGGCATATTCTTCGGGATCCTGGTGGTGAGTTATCTCTATGCCACGACGGTGAACAGCGGCGGTGGTCTGATGGCGGGCCTGAAGTTCGGCGTCCTCATCGGAGTATTTGTGGTGTGCGCGTCCGTCCTCCACAATCACATGAACCTCAACATCGGTTGGACGATGACGCTCATGCAGTCGGTAGCCTACCTGGCGGAGTGGATTGTCGTAGGGTTGGCCATCGGAGCCATCTATAAATGAAATCCAAATACACCGGCCCTCCGGAGAAATTTGCCCTATATGAGAAACTCATCGCCGGCATTTCCGCGGTCGAACTGAAAGGGGCTGCCAATCCCTACACTTCGATCAATGGCCACATGACCAGTCGTCTCGATCCTTCCGGCAAGCTGGCGCTCCGCTTGCCTCCCGATGAGCGCGAGAAATTCTTGAGTAAGTACGATGCCAAACTCTTCGAGTCCTACGGCATCGTACAAAAGGAATACATCGAGGTCCCCGACGCGCTCCTGAGGAAAACTGCCGAACTCAAGCGCTACTTCGAAATCAGCGTCAAGTACGTCCAGACACTCAAGCCGAAGTAACCACCGCTGGCGCGCCGACCGCCGTTCCCAGGTGATCATTCCGCCCCGTGGCCCGATCGGGGAGATAGCCCGCCATCAACCGCTCCGACGTCGAGTCATACGTGGCTGTCCTTGGTTTTGGCTTGAATGACATCGCGGTACAACTCCAAGTGCCGGATCAACGGATCGATCTGGCGCAGGCTCAGCGGCGCCGGCACCTGCGCTCCAGATAGCGGCGCACGAAACGGTACTGCCCGGTGCCCATCTCTAGCGCCATCGCGCAAGCATCCTCCACCGTGGCGTTACCGTACTTCTTGACCAGCGACAGAATCCCCAGGATGTGACGCACAGCGGTTTCCCCCTTGGTTTGGTGCAGGCCTCGGCACAAGATGCCAAGTGTTGATGTCCTGCCGTTCCATCCTTGAGTCCACCAAGAGCAAAAAGCAGGTCATATCGCTCGGCCCGGTCGTATTTCGCCACCGCGCAGTTACCAGAATACGTCTACCTTGCTTGAGAGCGTGAGAAACAACGGCGAACTCGCGCACATCAAGTGGGTTTCCGGTGGCTAACCAGCGCACACCGCGGTTCGTCAAACCGCTGAAAACGGAAGCAGACGCGCATGAAAATCACGCGACTTGCCATCTTCGTCGCGGCGTGTGCCTTCGCGCAGACACGGCTTTCTTTCGAGGCCGCATCCATCAAGCCTCATCCCGGCATAATCCAGTTTTCGCAAGACCCCCACGTCGAGGGCCGTCGCGTAGTGGGTACGGCGAGCACGCTGCTCGATTTCATCACGGTCGCCTACCAAATCCGCTACGACCAGATCGCTGGCGCACCCAAATGGGCCGACACGGAGCACTACGACTTTCAAGCCACCGCAGGGCCGGGCGGTAAGCCGCTATCCGCCGCCGAATTCCATGCCATGCTCCAGGCGCTCTTCGCTGATCGCTTCCAGCTAGAAGTGCATCGTGAAACCATAGAACTGTCCGTTTATGCAATGGTGGTCGCGAAGGGCGGTCCCAAACTGACCACCGTTCCAGCGACGGAACAAGGCGGCTGCAGCGTCACCGCGGGAGAGCACGGCAACCACATGGAGTGCGCCAAGGCGACGCTGGATCGCTTGGCAAGGCAACTGACCTACACCGCCGGGCATCCCATTGAAGACCGAACCGGCCTGAAGGGCTTCTACAAGTTAACCCTGGACTGGTGGCCCGCCAATCGCGAGATGCCCGCCGACCTGAACGTCCCGGACATGTTCCACGCCGTCCAGGATCAGCTAGTGTCGTGTCTCAGAAATGTCTTTACCCTTAGACTGAAAGGGCGCATCCTGTTTGAGGAATGCCATTCGCGTCGGCTTCGGCCCTTGATGTCAGCGACGCGGACCGGCGGGAACTGTCGGTGTTAAGCAGTGCTCGCGCGGCTCCCCAGGGGATCGCAATGCGCGCCCGTATTGTCCTTGGCGCCGCCGATGGGGTGGCCAACAAGGTTCTGGCTCGGCAACTCTCAACCAGTCTCCCTACCGTATTGCTCTGGAGGCGACGATTCATGGAGGAGGGTCTGATCGGGATACTCGATGATCGACCGAGATCCGGTCGGCCCAAGCAGATCTCGCCTGATCAAGAGGCTGCGCTGATTGAAAAGACGTTGCATACCAGACCGAAAAACGCAACGCATTGGAGCGTGCGGCTGATGGCGCGGGAATCGGGATTGAGCCGCGCGACAGTCCAGCGGATCTGGAGTAACCACCATCTCCAACCACACCGTGTAGAATCAATTAAATTCAGCACGGACCCGGCGTTTGTCGCCAAAGTCCGCGACATCGTGGGCCTATATCTGAACCCTCCGGACAAGGCGATTGTGCTGAGTGTAGACGAGAAGAGCCAAATTCAGGCACTGGATCGCACTCAGCCCATCCTTCCCCTTCGGCCAGGACTGCCCGAGCGACAAACTCACGACTACGAAAGGCACGGCACGACCACGCTATTTGCCGCGCTGGATGTGGCGCTCGGCAAGGTCATCGGCCAGTGCCAGCCGCGCCATCGTCATCAGGAATTTCTACGTTTTCTCGAAAAGATCGATGCCGCTACACCGGCCAACACGCCGATCCATCTGATCCTGGACAACTACGAAACCCACAAACATCCAGAAGTGAAATTATGGTTCGAAAAGCATCCCCGGTACCACATGCACTTCACCCCGACCAGTGCCTCCTGGCTAAATCAGGTCGAACTCTGGTTCGCCGAAATCACGCGAACGCGAATCCGACGAGGAACATTCCGGTCCGTCAGAGACCTCGAGAAGGCAATGCGCGAGTATATCCGCGCCAACAACAAAGCTCCGAAGCCATTCCAATGGGTCGCCAGTGCCAACAAAATTATCGCGAAGGTCCGCAAGTATATAAACGAACTTTAGAGACAGGAGACTAGTGAGGCAACGGAACCGAAAGGCCGGCAACGGATAGGCCGCACCCAAACCACCGCGCCACATCTCGACTCTACGCTGAGAGAAAGCGAATGCCCGAATATTGGCCGCGCGATATTCGACGCGCCGGCTGTTAACTGAGGAGACACCCAGTTCCAAAGAGGAACGTGTGGCTCGGTGGGTGACACTCGAATCCATGATTGACTGCAGCGGGCGTTAACTGAAACTGCGATCGCGTTCCAGTCTACATGCCACCCCAAGCGTTCACACGATTCGGTTTGCCTCATCACGGGTTTTGACAAGTTCTGATCTCCGTTAACGGAAGGGTTGCAGGTTCGAGTCTTGTCCGCGGAGCCAGATATCACTTCTGGCCGTTTCCGCCGATCTCCCGACGCGGCCGGCCGTGCGCCGTCGGCATCGCGCTAATGGCTCTCATTGATTTCGATCCTGAAATTCTCGAACAGGGCGCGGTCGCGATACGTGAACATCCCGGCGTCGAGCGGCCCTTCGCGCCAGCCACGTCGGCCTCGCCGATCTTCCGCCAGCGCGCACGGTCTTCGCTCTCGTAGCCGGTGAAGTGCGCGCCTCGCCGCTCCAGCTTCAGCCAGTGCGGCCCACCGAATACCCTTCGATGTTGGTGTGGCCATCGAGTTTGCCTTTGCCGCTCGCGTCCCACTCCAGATAGGATCCATCGGCCGGCGACGAACTGAAGATCACGTACCCCGGAGCGTGTCCCGCGCCCGCGATGTCCAGCGCATACTCCCCGCCCGCGATTTCGATGACGTTCTCACCCCATGTAGCGGCGACCGAGCCTTTGCTACACTCTTCGGATGTGCCCGGCCCGCGCGGGAGTTCTGTTCCTGTCAATTCAGGGAATCCTGGTCGCGCATCCGTGCGCGCCCTGCCATGCCCGTGAAGTTGCTGGCTACCAGCGGAACGCAATGAGCCGCTCTCTCCGGACCGCGTCGGGGGAAGCCGATGGCGAATACGATCACGCCAAATCCAGCACGCGGTTTCTGGTCCGATCTAGAGGCGCGCTCTATCAACGCATGGAGCACGACTCGCAGAACTCGGATTACCGGATCGATTACATCATCGGGTCAGGCAGCCGCGCTTCGTGCTATCTGGCGCGCGTCGGCGATCATCTTTTCGAGTCACCCATCTGCCGGTATCCGAACCGGGGATACGCCATGGCGCCCGGTTATGAAGAGAATCCGGCGCCCGGTTTCACGAGGCCGGTAACAGTCGAATGTCTCTTATGCCATTCCGGTTCGCCGCTGCCGATACCCGGAACTCTTAACGGATATCGGACCCCGGCGTTTTCCGAAGAAGCGATCTCCTGTGATCGTTGCCATGGCGATCCAACTGCGCATCTAAAACGGCCGGTTCCCGGGTCTATTGTGAACCCCGTTAAACTGCCGCCTGCCGAACGGGATTCGATTTGCGAGCGGTGCCATTTGGCCGGAGCGATTCGCGTCCTGAACCCGGGAAAGAGTCTTACCGATTTTCGCCCCGGTCAGCCGCTGGAGAGCGCGTTCACCACATACGTGGCTTCAGCGCCGGAAGGCGGCGGCGCGCCGCTTCTTGTGATCAGCCAATCCGAACAGTTGGCGCAAAGTCGTTGCTTGATCGCCAGTCAGGGCCGGATGTGGTGCGGCACGTGCCACGATCCGCACGATCCGCCGAAGGATGCTGTATCGTACTATCGCGGCCGGTGTTTGAGTTGCCATCGGCAGGCGCTTCCGACCGATCACCGTGCCCGCGCCACCGACTGCGTCTCATGTCACATGCCGAGGCGCGAAGCTATGGACGGCGGCCACACCGCATTCACCGATCACCGCATCCAACGCCGGCCGGAAAAAGAGAACCCGGCCGTGCCCATCCAGGCGCTCCGAGCGTGGCGCCAACCCCCCGCCGCCTTTCGCGATCGTAACCGCGCGCTGGCCTGGAACTACGTCGGGATCCGCGATTCGGCGTTCGCCATGTTGTCAGAAAGCTATCAGATGCTGCTCCCCTTGGAAAAGACTTTCCCAAATGATCCGGATGTACTGGCGGCGCTTGGAAATGCGCTGTTGAATCGGGACCAGGCTTCGGACGCCGCCAAGTTCTTCGAACGCGCCTTAGCGGCGAGACACGACGACCCGTCGCTCGAGGACGACGCCGGCCAGGCATACCTTAATGCTGGTGACAAGCCATCCGCGGCACGCCACTTCGAAAAGGCGCTAACGCTGGATCCGTTATTGCTGCCGGATATTGAAGCGCTGCTGCAGATTTATCGGGAGAGCGGCGATAAGGACGCCGAATCCGCCCTCATGCGCCGCGTGCAGAAGGCGATGAAAACTGCGCCTCCGGCTACAAAACACTAGTTTGCGTCGGGTTAATGCGTGGGTTCCATCGACATGGATTTCACGAACCTAAGCCAGTCGGTTCACGGCGCCCCGAGTTCGGATTCACTGCGACACGCCTCGGGCTGAATCGCAAGGTAGTAGTCGGCCACTGCGTTGGAGTGAAGCTGCTTACCTGCTGAGCAGCAAGTGTTAAACGGATATGATCTAGTGGCATGAATAGGACAACCTAAGTTGGTGGTTCAGTTATTTTAGGTCTTGCATGTTCCTCGGTAACCGCTTACAATAGCCCCACAACTCAGCGGGTTTTGTTGGCAAGTAGGAGGGTGAAATGCGCAAATCGTTGAGCCACCACGTGCTGTGCGCCGCTGCAATCATCGCGGCCATCTCAGGCACAAGCCCCAAGCTCTGGGCCCAATTCACGAGTTCGATCGAGGGGACGGTGATCGATCCGACGGGCGCCGCAATCCCGAAGGCGAAGGTGCTGGTCACCAACTCCGCGACCGGGGTTCGAACCACGATCGAAACGAATAATCTCGGCTATTTCCTGTTCCCGAGTTTGCCTGCCGGCAGCTTCAACGTGAACGTGACGGCGCCCGGCTTCAAGGCGACGGAGATTGCCAACGTCGGCATTGAGCTCGATCAAAGAAGAACTCTGAGCATCAAGCTGGACGTGGGCACGGAATCGACCAGCGTCACTGTCCAGGCCGAAGCCGCCACGGTCGATCTCTCGGGCGTCCGGCTGGCCGGCACTCTGGACACTAAACAATTGACCCAGTTGCCGACGAGCAACCAGGCGTACATGACGCTCGTGACTTTGATGGCCGGCATGACGGGGGGCGGCGCCAGCGACACGTTCAACGCTGAACAGCAGGTCGGCATGAGCGCAAACGGCCAGCGCGGCGAGCAGAACGGATTCGCGGTCGATTCGGGCACCGTAACGTCCATGGTCCGCCACGGCCGCACCAACATGCAGCCGAACATCGAGTCCATCGACGAGATGCAAGTGACGGTGAACAATTTCTCGGCGGAAACGGCGAGCGACGCCGGGGTCAACGTTAACGTGTTGACCAAGGGCGGCACGAACCAATACCACGGATCGGCCGCCTGGTACAACCAGATCGACCAGTTCCAATCGCGCACCATCTTCCAGGTCACGCCGAGCCCGGCCACGGGCAGGATCCTATCGCCATCCCGGCGCAACGAGCCTATGGGCAGCTTCGGCGGACCCGTCAAAAAGAACAAGATCTTCCTGTTCGCAAGCTTCGATGTCCTTCATCGGCTGACCGCGAACAACAACCTTTCGACTGTGGAGACTCCGGAGTTCTCCAGCTTTGTCCAGCAGAACTATCCGAATAACAAGTCCGCCTACCTGTTGAAAAATTACCCGGAAGTGATGACTCCGTATCGCGATTTCCGCACCGTCGGCACGATGCCGGACGACCAGGGGATCAACCGCACCGGTCTGATTCAGTTGGCGGGCACGACTAACAGTTTCGCCAATTGCAGCACGCCGCCGACTCCGTCGAGTCTCGTGAATACCGTGCTCGGACCTTTGCCTTGCAATATGCGGGTAGAAGGAAACGGTCTGAGCCCGATCTCGACGACAACGGACGCGTATCAGTGGAGCACCCGGGGTGACTATCAGATCTCCGATAAGGACCGCTTCTACGCCACGGTTTACCGGACCGTGGAGAAAGCATTTTCGGGCAGCACGACTCGCCCGGCGTTCTCGTACATCTATCCCACGTTCAACTGGTTCGGAAATGTCAATGAAACCCACACATTTACCCCCGCGGTGTTGAACGAGTTCCGCATCACCGTAACGCGGGTGCATGGCGAGCTGCAATGCCGGGAGTGCGACATTCCGTCCGGCATCAACACGGGCGCGAGCGGGTTCGCCGGATTCGGCTTGGGCAACCCCGTTCCATTTATCCAGAACAACTACGAATACAAGGACAATATCTCCATCAACCACGGCGCGCACAGTATTCGCGCCGGTGTCCAGTTCTCGTTCCTGCAGAGCAACTGGAAACCGACGGCCAGCTATACCCGGCCGAATTTCACTTTCGCGACAATCGCCGATTTCGTCCAGGACAACGTACAGACCGAGGGCAATATTGGCTTGAATCCGAAGGACGGCTCCCCCTACACGCCTGACGTGGCGGAGCGCCAGCATACCCAGGGCTGGTTCTTGCAGGACACCTGGAAGGTCAAACCGAACCTTACGGTGACCTATGGCGTGCGATGGGAATACTACGGAATGGTCAACCAGGCCACGGAAGGCAACAATGTGCAATGGCGCGGTGGAGACAACCTGTGGACCCGTCTCGCCAACGGCGCAAACTTCACCAAGTACCACATTCTGGACCACGGAGATAAGAACAACTATGCGCCGCGCCTGGCCATTGCGTGGGATCCGACGGGAAAGGGAAAGACTTCCATCCGCACGGGCTTCGGCATCTTCTATGATTTCCTGCCGTCGCAGCTTTATGGCGGCGCCCATTTCACGCCTCCACTCTTTGTGATCATCAGCGCGACGCCGACCAACGGGATCACGCCGTTGTACGCGTTCGGTAATCCGGCCTCCAAGAACAACTACAACGGCTCGGGCGTTCCATACCAGTTTCCTTATCCTGCGTCGATTGTGAACGCCCTCGGACTCGACAGCAAGAATGGTTCGGTCTTTTCCCCGGCGAACATCGTCTGGATCGACCCTTCGCTGCGGAACTCTTATACGCCGAGCTGGAACTTCGGCATCCAACACGTGGTTACGCCGAGCATGTCGATCGAGTTGAATTACGTTGGCAACGCGGGCCGGAAGTTATACGCGAAATACAATATGAACCGGTATCCGGGAGACTTGGTGCAGCCCGACAACTACGGCAAGATCTCGTACATCAATTCCAGCTTCGGACAGATCAACTATGGCCAGGGAAACCTGAACTCGAGCTACGAGGGTTTCAACGCCACGTTGAGGAAACGCCTGAGCCATCGCACCGAGTTCCAGGTGGCATACACCATGGGCCACGCCATCAGCGTCGCCGACAGCTTCGACTTCAATCCGATCGACGCCTGGAACACAAAGCTGGACCGCGGCTCTACAGGCACTCCACAACGACTGGCGTCGAGCTTCATTTACGAGGTCGGAAGCCTTTCAATGCTGCCTAAGTACGTGAAAGCTGTGACCGACGGATGGCAGCTCAGCGGTGTATTCGTGGCGAACTCCGCCGGCTACTTCAACGTCAGTTGCGGCGGCACATTGCCGACCTTCAACGCCACCACCAAAGTCCTGAACAACAACTGCGACTATAACCTCGATAACAATGCCAACGAGCGGGCGCTAGTCCCGTCGTTCGGCAACCACATCGACCTCTCCCGTCAGAACTTGCTAGTCAACGGCGTGTTCAAGGCCTCGGACTTCCCCACGCCAACGCCGGGATCGCTCACCGGCGAAATGTCGAAGGACTTTTTCCGGGGCTTCGGCAACTGGAATCTGGATCTGGCGGTCGCCCGCAATTTCCGGGTGCCGTTTGTGTTCCATGAGAAAGCCATTTTCCAACTCCGGGGCGAAGCGTTCAATGCGCCGAACCGCGTGAATTTGGGCGGTATCAGCACCTCGCTCACCAGCGCCAGTTTCGGCAAAGTGACCAGCGCCAGCAACGCACGCCTATTCGCCGTGTCGGGCAGGCTGTCGTTCTAATAAGAACGACGACACGGCCGACCGGGAGCGGACTTGCGATTCAGGGTCCTTACGCAAGCTTCGCCTTTAGCAAAGTATACGAATGGGGCGCCAGCGCGCAATGGAGGCTGCGGCCGTCTGCTTTGGCGGACCGCGCCGCCGGCCGGACAACAGACGCGCCGAAATCGTTCTGCGCCTTGATGTCCGGCCCGTTCACTTCCACGATCTCCACGGGCCCGGCAAACTCCTTGTCCTCGAGTTCAAAAGTGGCGTCGATCGGCTGGTCCCTGTGCCGGTTCACGACGTTGATGACAAGCGTTCCATTGTCCAATGCCGCCGAGGCGTCGATGTATGGCACTTCCGTGAACCGCGGGTTCTTGTACTTCGGGCTCTCGACAAACAGTTCCAGCGCCTTGCCCCGGCTGTTCTTCGCGAACAATTGCAGCGGGAAGTAGATCGTCTGCAGGAACATGCCTTTGTCATTTGTAAACATCGGAGCGATCACGTTTACTAACTGCGCCATGTTAGCGATTTTCACGATGTGCGCGTGATTCACGAACGCATTCAGGAACGTCGCGACCACCAGCGCATCTTCAAGGTTGTAGCGCTCTTCGAGTATGCGGCGGCCCCGCTGGGCGTCGCCTCGCGCCCGATACCAGACGTTCCACTCGTCCCAGGCAATATACAATTTGCGGCCCGAACGGTCGTTGTCCATGGCGGCGCGGATGAGGCCCTCGGTCGTCTGGATCTTGTCGTTCAATTCGCACGAGCTGGCGAGAAAGTTGTAATAGTCGTTTTCCGGATTTCCAACGTAGAGGTGAATCGAAAGGTAATCGATGTGCGACTTCAAGTAATTGAGAACCGTGCGATTCCAGTCGATCCAGTCGCTGCCGGTTCGAAAGTTGGACGAGCCGGCGGCGATCAGCCGGATATCGGGATCGGTCCACTTCATCAGCTTCGCGGCTTCCAGCGCGAATTTCCCGTAATCCTCCGCCGTGCGGTGGCCCATCTGCCACGGGCCGTCCATCTCGTTGCCTAAGCCCCAGTATTTGACCTTCCACGGCTGCTGCCGGCCATTCTTTTTGCGCAGTCGCGTCATCTCCGTATCTTCTGAAGAGTTGACGTATTCCACCCATTGCTGCGCTTCGGTCCAGCTTCCGGTGCCCAGATTCGCGCAGATGTACGGCTCAGCGCCCAGGAGCCCGATGTAATCGAGAAACTCATGTGTGCCAAAGCGGTTCCCCTCCACCGTGCCCCACGCCATTTCCAGCCTTGGCGGCCGGTTGTCGCGCGGACCGATTCCGTCCATCCAGTGGTAGTTCGAAGAGAAATTCCCGCCCGGCCAGCGCAGGATGCCGACGTTCAAATCCTTGGCGCCCTGCAGGACGTCTTTGCGGAAACCATGGGAATCGGAAAGCGGCGACTTTTCGTCGAAGACGCCGCCGTCAATGCAGCGTCCCAGGTGCTCGATGAAGTTGCCGTAGATCTTGGGATCGATATCTCCGATAACCCGCTCGGTATCGATCTTGACGCGCGCGCCCAGCGAGCCTTGCGTCGATTGCGGAGCGCCGAGCGCGAGGGGCGCTCCCGCCAGCGTTGCTGCAAATGTTCGTCTCGTAATTCCGGCCATGCGGATATCTCCTGTAACTCACTTCACGGTTCAGCCGCGCACTACAGCAGCAGACAATCTTTCTTCAGCGTCAGGGCTAACTGATAGGCGAACGCACGGATCGCATCGCGGTCCCGCTTCTCCGGAGGCTGTTCGCGCCAGTAGCGAATCCGGGCGCTCGGCGGCACGTACATCGGCACCATCTCGGCCCCTTCAAGCAGGTTCGCTGCATACTCCGCTGCGTCGAGCACCTTGTCCGTCGAGTTCGACGAGTAACTGAAGGTGCTCGGCTTATCCGCCAGCGCGTCTTCGATGGCCTTGATCGCCTTCGCGGCATGGCCTTCCCTGTTGGGCACGGGCTTGACAATGGTATTCAGGTTGCGGTTCCTGTAGAAACCCATAATAGCTGCAATGGACGCGGGGTCGCGAATCGTTCCGTCGGGATAGAAGAGGCCGTGGATTTCTCCCCAGTATCCCTGGATGATGAGGTTGAACAGGTACCAGCCCGTTCTGTGCTTATTGGAGATCTCGAGGATGACGTCGTACGGATCGGCGCGGGCAATGCAGCCGGTCTCCGTGTTCATCATCGGCTTGTTGAATTTCTTGGACTGTTCTTCGGCGAACGTGTAGGCCGCCTCCATTGTCGAGCGGAGCTGAGTATACTCGTGGAACGTCAGCACATCCACCAGGTCGGACGTTCCGGGAAGCTGGTTGGATTTCTCGTATCCCACAGTCGTCGCATTCACCGGGTCAAGCCTCTTGACATAAGTAATGTAGTAACGCAGAAAGTCCGTGATCTCCGCGCCCCGGCTCGTCTTCTCCTCGGCCGTCGCGGCCCCATAGTATGGATTGGTAAACGGCTCGTTCATGATGTCCCACATGAGCAAGCCCGGCTCGTCTTTGATCGCCTCCACGATGCCCTTCACATAGGCATCCCCCCTCGCGCGGAAATCCGGTTTGAGGGTTGCGGGGTTCAGGTTGTTTCCATTCCACAGAATCGGCATGGTGGAGAAGCCCAGGCGGTGGCTGGCGCGGATGTAGTTCCGGAGCCGGCCAATGTAACCCGCCGGGTCTCTCTCGTAGCCGGTATAGCTCAGCCAGATGCGAGTGCTGTTGAGGTTGATGCGCTTTGCGTAGCCGAGGTCCCTTTCCAGTGTGGCCTGGTCCGCTTGCATACCGTAATTGACGCCGCGGATAAAACTGTAGTCTTTCAATGGCTTGTCTGCCCAGGCAAGCCCGACCGCGATCGTCAGAACGAAGCCAGTCGGCAGAATCGAACGTGCTTTCATGTTGCTCCTCTCCGAACGCCTCTACCGGACGGGTAACTCGTATAAGTTGACGCTCTGTTTGGGAATTATGAGTTTCGCAGGGATTTCCGTCAGCGCCGTTTCCTCGATATTCACCGCCGCTCCCATCCCCGCCGCCGCTTCGGGAGCCGCAAGCCGCAGCAGTTTCCCTGAAGGTTGCAGGCTCACTCCCTGGAAGCTCGCCTCTATTTCCTGATCCGCGTCCGACGGGTTGACGATCGCGACGGTCAACGTCTTGCGGTCCGCAGTGAACGCCGCGGCGACGTCCAGAGGATAGGTAGCGCTGCCCGATGAGACCTTCGGCTTATCGACATTCACCGTCCCTTTCACCTCGTGCTGCGGCCGGTTGCCTTCCACCTCCACCGGAATCGTGCCGAAGTGGCCACGATACAGTTCGAACATGCGTCCCACCGGCAAAATGACAGTCTCCCTGCGACCGTTCACCAGCCCCGTGAGGTGAGTGTAGGCGGAGATGACAAACCATTCCGAGTTTCGAAACATCTCATGCAGCGCCTCGGCGCTGGTCAGGGCGCCGAACATCGGAGAGCGCGCCGCGCCGCCGCGATAGCCTGCCAACCACTCATCCAGCGCAATCGGGATCTTTTTCATGTCCACCTTGGGAACCAGCTTCTGATACTCCTCCCAGGCTTCCACGGTAGTCTTCACCCGGTTGGGCAGTCGCCGGGCATTGTCCACTGCGGATTCCTCCACGGGAACGAAATCCTGCTTTCCGGGATCGAATGCCTGCCCATTCTTCGGATAGAGGTGCTCGGATAGAGCATCGAAGTTCCGCAGTGAATTGCCAAGCATCGCGAAGTTCCAATCCGTCGGACTCCCGAACTCGACCACGGGCGTTCCATAGGCTCGGCCCGACCCTGTGGTGCTCATCTCCGCCGGGTCGGCGCCCACGGCCACAATCTTGATTGTGGGATCCACCCGACGCATCGCTTCCGCGAAGAGGTTGTGCTTGATCGTATACTGCTTGATCGCCATGTGGCCCATCTGCCAAGGTCCATACATCTCGTTCCCGATGTTCCACCACTTCACGTTGTACGGCGCCGCGTGCCCCGCGGCAGCGCGCAGTCTGCCCATGGGGGTGGTAGGCGCTCCGTTGCAGTACTCCACCCACTGAGCCGCCGAGAACGCATCGCCGAAGCCGGAGTTCACGTCCATGTAGGGCTCCGACCCCAGCAGAGCATTGAGCGCGAGGATTTCATCGGTCCCCACGTCGTTCGGGTCCATCTGATTCCACGCGTAATCGAAACGTGAGGGCCGCTGGTCAGGATCGCCGACGCCCACGCGCCAATCGTAATCGGAAAGGAAGTTCCCTCCATAGCGGATCATGGTTGGCCCGATCTCTTTGAGCGCCCGGATCGAATCCGCTCGCCAGCCTTTGACATTATCGGCCGGCATCAAAGAGACAGCGCCGATATGCAACGCGCCCTTTCCCGTACCCGTGATTTCAATCGAAGCATCCGGTGAGTCAACCGCGGCGGCGAACGCCAGTGGGAATTTGCGGTAAGTGGGTCCGATTCCCGTAATTCGAATGTTCTGCCTGCCGGCTGGATCTGTCCCCCAAATGAGACTTACTTGAACCTCGACGCCCGGGTCGGACGAAAGCACTACTCTTCCGGTGTATCTCTGGCCCTTTTTGATCGCCAGCCCGGACTGGCGGATACCCCGCGGAGAAGCTCCGTCCACCGCGATTGCCGCACTCTGCTTGCCCGAGTAAGCGTTGTTTTGGTCCATTGTCACGGCTGATTCGCCGCCGAGCGGGGTCCATACCCGCCGCGGAGCGCCCCTGCCACCTCGGCCCGGAGTTGGCCCTATTTCCTGGGCGGCGGTAATGGCGTAATAGAATTTCCGGTCTTCGACCATTTCCGCCCACAGTCCGCCGCGATAAAAGTTGTTGTTGGCATTTTCGGTGAACTGGCCGTAAATGAACTTACTGATCGGCGCGCCGGTCTTAGTGGCGTCCACTGTCATGGTGAGTTGCTGAGCCGGGGCGGTGAGTGCAAAACCGAACCCGGCTGCCAGGGCAACCTGGATAACACCGAATTTGCGCATTCTTAACTCCGAAAAGAGGAAGAGCCTTCCCGCGCAGCCGAAAAGCTGCGTAGCGCCTTATTCGTCCAATGTTACGGAAGGCCACCCGTCCCTACTCCATTCGATTTTCTTGATGACCAGTTTCGACCGTCCATTGTCGGTTTTGTCATAGGCGTGGAAGACAAGGTAATCGACCCCGTCGAAGGTATAAGTCCCGTTGTGACCCAGCGCCGCCCAGTGTTTGCTCTCCGGAACACCCTTCACTACCAGCGTGCCGCCGCCCCAGTCCATCCTCTGGCCGGTCTCATCCAGGTAGGGGCCAGTGATTTTCTTTGAGCGCCCGACCATGATCTTATAAGTGCTGTTTACGCCGCGGCAGCAGCGGTCCCAGGATACAAACAGGTAGTAGTAACCGTTTTTGCTGAAAATGAACGGCGCTTCCACAGCGCCATTCTGGGTCTGCTGATCCAGCGCGAGAATTCGTTTTGAGTACAACTGATCGTATTTCAAAGCCGGGTTGGCGGCGTCGCCGGCCTCGGTCTCATCGAGTTTCCAGTAGCGTTCGCGGGCAGCGATAGTATGCCATTCCCGTTCGGGCCCATCCGCCACTTCAGTCAGATTGTCCTTTAGCCTGACGAGCTTGATGCCGTCCCAGAAGGAGCCGAAATTGAGCCACGCTTTACCGTCTTCGTCGACGATAAGATTCGGGTCGATGGCGTTCCACATGTCCCTCCCCGGAACGGAGTTGACTACCATGCCGTGATCTTCCCATTTATACTTGGGGTCTTTACTATTCAGAGTTGTATTAGTCGCTACGCCAATTGCCGACAGGTTCTTACCGAACGTGGAAACGGCGTAATACAGGTAGTACTTTACGTTATGGAAGGATATATCGGGCGCCCATTGGCTGTTGCCGCGAATGCCCAGCGCCTGCGGCCATTGCAGGTCATTCCTGCCGAAAGGCGCGGGTTCGCGATTCCAGGTCTTCAGGTCTTTGGATGACTGAACCGTGATCCCGGTGCCGAATGCGTAATACGTAGCTCCCTCTTTGATCATCACCGGGTCATGGATTTGCGGATCGGTCGTCTGAGCCGGCGGTTCCGGGCGCGGAGGGCGCACCTGCCCGTTCTGACCGGGCGGGGTCTGGGCCAACAGAACAGCGGCCGCCAAGAGCACACAGACTGGCGTCGGTACGGATTTCATAACGGCCTCCTAATGTTCCAGGCTGACCGAGGGCCAACCGTCCGCATCCCAGCGAATCTCCGAAATCCACAATTTGGAGCGTCCCTGGTCGGATGCATCGTAGCCGTGGAAGACCAGGTAATCCTTGCCATCGAGCGTGTAGGCCGCCTCGTGACCCACGCCCGGCCACGCTTTATTCCCGCCAACAACCAGAGAACCGCCGCCGAACTTCATGTCCTGCCCTGTCTTATCGAGGTATGGACCGGTGATGTTATCCGAGCGCCCCACGACGACTTTGTAGTTGCTGTTCACTCCGCGGCAGCACCGGTCCCAGGATACGAACAGATAGTACATCCCATTCTTCCTGAATACGAACGGGGCTTCGATGGCGCCGTTCTGCTCATCGCCGGCATCGCTTTCTTCCAGCTTCCAATAGCGTTCGCGCGCCGCAACGGTATGCCATTCTTCAGGCCGCGCGACCTCGGTCAGGTTGGCGTTCAGTTTGACTGCTTTGATTCCATCCCAGAAGGAGCCGAATATCAGCCAGGGCGTGCCGTCGCCGGCAAAGGCAAGGTTAGGGTCGATCGCGTTGAACAGGTCGCGTCCGGTTACGGATTCCAACACCAGCCCGTGATCCACCCATTTGAACTCGGGACTCTCCGGATTCAGGGAGCGATTGGTGGCCACTCCAATAGTGGAATTGTTGCTCCCAAAGGAAGACACGGCGTAATAAAGATAATAGGTTCCTTCGTGGAATGAGATATCGGGCGCCCACTCATTATTTCGAGCTTTGGCGTAACGCTGCGCGGCCCACTTGGGGAGTTCGGCAAAAACCGGCTTTTCGGCGCGCCAGTTTTTCATGTCCTTGCTGGAATAAACGGAGATGCCGTTGCCGGTGCAGAAAACGTAAAACGTGCCGTCCTGCCGAATCATCACGGGATCGTGCGCCTGGATGTTGAAATGTTCCGCGCACAGCGAGTTGGCGAAAAAAATAACGCCGGCGCCCAGCAATCCAGGCATGCTGATCGATCTGTGCATGCGCTTACATCCTCCCAATTCCGACTGCAATGGTACTCCCGCTTCGGGCGGGAGCGCAATATCTTCCGAACACCCGAAACGGAACGGCCGGACGGGAGTAAGCTGCACCACATCTCTGTTCTGTGGATGTCTACCAGACGCCCTTCGGCGTTCCCGAGGCCCTGTTCGATGGCGACCGCGGCTTTCTGCTGACCTGCGAGCACCCAAGCGGCACGCAGTGTGCCTGCACCACGACGGCGGTGCGTTGGACGCCGCGGTTCCAGAGCGCGTCGGAGTCGGCCCGTTGAACCTATGCCACCGATCTTAAGCTCGGACCAGCAGCGCACTGCGACTCGCGTTGTCGCCCTCGGCAGCTATTTTGCGGAGAACGTCACGTCGTCAGGCGGCCTGATCTGCTCAGGTGCCGCCGGATGCGGCGCGTCGCACGGTGGCGTCATCCGTTCCCTGCTCTTCGCGCCAGCGAAAGCAATAGCTTCTGCACCTCATTATGATATGCTGGTTAACCAAAACTTGACCCGGAGGGGTGCGCTTTAGGGGCGGTCAGGCCATCAAGGGGAAAACATGAACTTCAGAAAATGGGCACGGCTAGCTGTCATTTGTATTCCGGCCGTGCTCGCGATGCGAGTTGGGCTCCACGCCCAGACCGCCACCGACGCGCAGATCACCATTCTTCAGACAACGGACTTGCACCATCACGCCAATGGCGCAGACCACGTAGGTCTCGACGTCGATCCAATAACCGGCATGAGCATCACGGGCGCTTACGCCAGAATCTCCGCCTATGTGAAGTACGTGCGCGCCAATGCGAGCCATCCAGTAATCCTCGTGGACTCGGGCGATTGGACAATGGGCACTCTCTATGACCTCACGCTGGCCAGCCGTCCTCTCGGCCTCTCCTTTCTCGACTTCATGCAATACGATTGCGTTACGCTGGGCAACCACGAGTTCGACTACAGCCCGAAGGGCCTCGCCCAAATGCTCGGCGCCGCGCAAAGTTCCTTCTCGTTCCGGACGCCCATTGTGGCCTCGAACATGAACCTGGGAGGCAGCCCCGATCTCGCGGCCTTCGTGGGCAACGGGAAGGCGATACAGACCACCCGGGTCCAGGATCTTGCGAACGGCGTGAGGGTGGGCTACATCGGTCTCATGGGCAAGTCCGCAGCCATCGACGCCCCGGCCTCGGCACCGGTTACTTTCACTGACTTCTCCGCCGACTACACCGCAATTCAAAAGCTGGTGGATGGACTGCGAAACACGCAAGGTGTCCAGGTGGTGATCGCGCTCTCGCACTCCGGAACGGACGGCAGCGGCAACAGCGGCGAGGACGTGGCGCTCGCCACCCACGTGCGTGGCATCGACGTCATCGCTTCGGGCCACACTCACACCCCGCTGGCCTCCGCACATGCGGTGACCAACTCGGGTTGGACCACCCAAATCATTGATGCTGGCGCCTATGGCAGCAATGTCTCCCGGCTTGATTTGACCTACCATCCGTCAACTCAATCCACGACCTTGGATGCCTCAACGAATCCGGGCATGACCAATGCCAACCTCACGGCCATTAACGCCGGTCTGGTTCCCGATCCGGCCATGACTGCGCTTGTGGGCGCCGCGGACCAGCAACTCAATGTGTCGCTCGGCGCCTTCCTTGGCCAGTCGTTCCCAGACTACGATCGCGCCAGTCTGGCCAAAGGCATCTATCATCCGGTCGGGACCACCGCTCAGAACATGGTGTCCAACGCATTAGACCCGGTGCCTTCGCCAAACGGTCTCGGGGACCTTTCCGCGGACGCGATGCGAAGCGTTACGAACAGCATCGTCGCACAGACCCTGGCCGCTGCCGGGGGCAATCCCGCGAACCTGCCCGGCTACGATGTCACGCCGTTCCAGGCCGGACTAGTCGCCACAGGCGTGTTGCGCGGCAAATTGCAGACCGGCGTGCCCCTCAGTTTCGCGGATCTCTACAATGTGCTTCCGCTCGGCATCACACCGGATTCCAGCCAAGCCTTACCCGTGGGCTATCCCATGGTCTCGGGTTATCTTGACGTGGCGGACGTCAAAACGCTGTGTGCCCTTCAACTGGTGGCGCAGTCAAACCTTGCTCCCTCGGATTACTACCTGAATTTCTCCGGCCTGAAATATGGCCTCAAGACCACGGAAGCGTATGTGTATTTTAAGTACGCCACGGCGGCCAGTGTACTTCAGGTGATCAGTCAGAAGGCCGCCGCCGGTTCCACCTCCGCGCTGCTGGCCCTGCTTAGCTTGTCCAGTCTGGGCCACGATGGCGGCGTGGCTTTGTTGGCGGCCTATGGCGCCGACAACCCTTATGCCGGCGCGATGGTGAAGCTGAACGACGCGAGTCCCTCGAACGCAGAGATATCCGCCAATCTAGGCGTCCTGGGGCAGGTGGCCGCTGCCGCCGCCGCGGATGCCGCAGCCGGAACCAACAGCCTGAGCGCGCTCGTGGTGTCTAAAGCGGTAGCCGCAATCGACACCGTGAGCGGGTTCGCCCCCGCCGACAACGCCAACACGGGGCCGGCTACGGATCTTTCCGGTACGGCCCGCGTTCGCATGGCGACGGATCTGTTTGCCATCCTGGCGCTGGACGCCGTGAAGGCCCAATTCGGCGTCACCATTAGGGTCTATAAGTCCGCTGCGGGCGCAGCCACCCTCTCCGGCGCGGACTTGGCCGGCATTTTGGCCAACCGCATCAACGCGGCTCCGGCCATCGCGGGCGTTCAGGAACTCAAGGAGTGGATGGCCCTACTCTCCTACCTGGAGTCGGGACTTAAGGCGACCGTCACCTCTGCGTATGCCTCCACCTCAGACTTCACCGAGTTCGGCAGTTCAGGCGCCGCCGTGCAAACGCGGAACGCCTCCTATCCAATCGCCAGCATCGCGCAACTCATGGGGACCCTCGGGGGTCTGCTGGGTGCCCCGCCGTGCGCTTCGAGCGGGTCACCGGTAATCGCAGCAGTCACCAATGCAACTTACGGCGCGAGCCTCTCCGCAAACGGAACAATTATCGTCTGGGGCACCGGGTTTTCCGCTGGCGGCGGTAATGTCATCCGCTTGACCCGTCAGGGATCCACCGACTCGATTTCGCTCAACGCGGCATCCGGTTTCTATTTTTGGGATCTCTCGGCAAACCAGATCAACGCCGCTCTCACGAGCGGAATAACGGCCGGACAGTGGGCGCTTTCAGTAAAGAACTCTTGTGGTGCCACGTCCGCGGACTTCGTCGTGACGATTCAGTAGTCTGCCTGCAGCCGATAAGATGAGACAGCGCTATCAGCAGCGCGAAGCTCAGATCGCTCACACACTGCGCAGCAGTCACGTTCCCCGAGAGCGGATCGTCGGCCACTCGGAGAATGATCCGGCGTGAACAACCTCGTACGCTGTTAAGACGCAATATCGATAGCTATTCTTATGGTCCTGGTGCAGCAACTGCACTGTGGTTCGCAGTGCGCCAGCGAAGAGTGTCCGCGATTGAAAGGTGCTTCGGACGCAATATCACATCAGGGCGCTTGCCGGAGCTGAAGCGGTGCCAGCCGCTGGACTATTCGATAACGGAATTGATCGCGGTTTCCGTAGATCTGGTGAGCGGCCGGCTGCCGGGTTTGGCTCCGTTCGCCTGAAGGATATAGGCGGTTATCCGCACGATGTCCTCGTCTTCGGTGAGTCCGGCTTCTTTGAAAGAAAACTTCGCTTCCTGAAAGCGTGCCACCAGTTGACTCGCGGTTTTAGATCCCCAGCGCTGAAGGAATCGCTTGCCCGCGAGCGGCGGTACAAGGTCATCAAAGTCCGCGAGGAACTTCCGATCCGCACTGGAGAGGGAGTCGATCGCCGGACGTTCATCCGGATTTCCTTGCCGTCCCATCAAAGTGAGCGTATGGCACCTGCCGCATGACTTTTCATAAGCCAAGCGGCCCTTGGCAGCCTGATCCGCCGTAAAGATCCCGCGTGGGTCAGACTGCTGGCCGGCCACGATCGTGACGGCCAAAACGCAAATCAGTAACTGAGAACAGCGTTCTGTAATCCGCAAGGTGCCGCCTCCGCACTCCAAGGGTATCATCGGCGCAATCTTATTGTGAGCTGATGGCCCTGTATGTGAGAAGGAGACGGCGGGGCTTACTGCCGGGCATGGGGCAGGCGGAAAGCGGACGATTCATGTAGGTTCGGCGAGGACACGTGAGCAATCTCGGGGCCGCGACCCTCGGCGTTTAACTTAACTGACGCGCCGTCAAAATCTTTGCTCTCGAGCCATTGCGCAATCAAGGCTCGGCGGGAATACGCGAACGCGGGCCCGCGACCTTTCCTGGAACGGGCTCAAATCCAGGATGGGACAGGACTTATCCCATGTGCGCACACATTCTGACGACACCGCTAAGCGGTCCACGGGCTATGCTCCAGGGACACCCATTCACTTCTTCGTCTTTGACGTTTTGATCCTGCGCGGGCGTGATGTGATGAAGGAACCATTGGAAAAGCGCCGCGCGCTGCTGGTACGCTTTGTCTTTCCGAAGCTGTCGGAGCCCGTCCGCTACTCGCCGATTCTGGAAGGAAGCCTGAAGGATCTGATCCGTTCCATAAAAGCGCAAGGACTCGAAGGACTGGTCGCAAAACGGCGTGACAGCAAATATGAACCGGGGCTGCGGACTGGCGCCTGGCAAAAGATGAGGGTTAACCAGGGGCAGGAATTCGTTATTGGCGGCTACACGCTTGGCGGAACGACATTCGATGCTCTTGTGTTTGGCTACTACGACGGCGACAGCCTGATATATGCATGCCGCACTCGGAACGGATTCACAGCCAAGCTTCGTTCGGAACTGATGAACAAATTCCAGCCGGTGCGGTCAAGCCATTGCCCGTTCACGAACCTGCCGGAGAAGAAGGCCGGCAGGTGGGGCGCCGGCCTTACAGCTACCAAAATGGAGAACTGCCGGTGGCTCAAGCCCCGGCTCGTCGCTCAGTTTGAGTTTGTCGAATGGACAGCGGACGGGCATTAGCGGCACAGCCGGTTTATTGGCCTTAGAGAAGATAAGAGCGCCCAGGATGTTCGGCGTGAGTAGCCAAGTGGCGGGGACCGCAAGTTACATTCCGCAACATCAGCCGCCATACGGCAGCAGAATAGCTACCGATGGTGTGCCCGTTAGCGCCGCCCACCTCCGGTCCGCAGAGTTGATTAGGCCTGCGGCAAAATCTAACGTTCCCCGGTAGTTCCGCTCGCCAAAGGTCGGCCCGCATGATCTCTGCAAGGTGCAACACCATTGCAGTTCCTACAGCACCAATGACACTTGGCTGAATGTGACCGCGCCTACGATCGGGATCGTCTCGACGGGCGACAATAACGGGTACCACCACCCAGCCGACGATTGCCTTGAACGCTTGCACCAGGCTCGTCGCCAATATCCGCTCCCACTTTCGCTTGGAGCAAGAATTCGGCCGTCTACCGTCACGCGGATTGCAAATACGTGCAGCAGATCCTTTCCGACGTGTCCATGCGCGTTGGATAGTTGTGTCATGGGCGCCACCGCGAGAACGACCGGCTTCGCATCGAGCTGACGAATAATGAGCGCCCCCACTCTGCAGCCCGGGAGCGTCGGGGCGATCTATCGAAATGCGTGAGGGCCTGATAGCCGCGATGAAGCCGCTCAGAAGCTGAGCATGGTCTGGGCGAGGAAGACGCTGGTGAAGCCGCGCGGGCCCTGGTCGTGCTGCGCGCCGGTGTTGATCCCCACCTTGACAGACTTGCGCCAATAGAAATTCACGCCGGCGACATAGACGACGGAGGAGGTGTTGGGCTTCGCGATGTTGGTTGTTAGCCAGTCAGCCCGCGCCAAGGGCTGCCAGCCGCGGGTGAGCCGCCAGGAGGCCACGGCATAGCCGCCGCGCCGCTGGAGAGCGCCGTCGTGGGCGGAGAGCTGCTCGGCGGCGAGACGCAGCGGGCCCCGCTCATAACTTCCCTCGGCGTCGGCGCGGCGCTTAGGAGGACCGGACATGACGGAGTAGCTGCCGTACCAATCGCCGCCCGCGGTCAGGCCGCGGAGTGGATGCACGATCAAGCGGCCGGCGGCGGCACGGTAGTGGACGGCGGGAGAGTGGACGATGAGCTGGCCGCGCAACAGGGCGGCGGCGTATTCGAGGCGGCCAATCCGGCCGGAGGCTTCGACGCCGGTGTCGCGGCCTTGCACGCCGTCATCGCGGCCGGGCGCGAGAGAATTCACTGCGCGAGCGCGCTCGATGGGAATATCGAGATTGTCCGGCGCGAGGCTCTCCGTGCTGAAAGGGATTTTGAACTGGCCACTGGTAATGCGGATGGACTCGGAAATCTTCCAGGTAACAGAAGCATCCAGGAGGTAAAGTGCGTGGGCCACGTCGGCCTGAAGATTGTAGGAGAAGTTCGGTAGGGGATCGCCGAAGATCACCAGCCGGGCGCGGCGGATCTCCAGGCGGTCGGCGGTGCCTTCGCGGTTGCTGAAGCGGCCCTGAATGTAGCCATCTATCTGGAAAGGGCCCTGGCCCCACAGGAGGGAAGGGATTGCCAGGCAGACGAGTCTATGCCACGCTTCCCATCGTAGCAGGCCCGGCGGATCGCTTAAGCTCTTGCGCCGGGGAAGTTGTTGGCTTCCAGTTGTGGGGAAGCAATTCGCTCAGCCGGGTGATGAATGCGCCGGGATGCGCGAGAGCAGGTCACGGAACCAGGCAAACGGCTCGACGCCCGACCGCTTGCAGGAAGCGATGAAGCTTCGAAACACCGCCGCCGTCTTGCCGCCGCCGTCGCTGCCAAAGAATGTCCAGTTGCCGCGGCCGAGCGCGATGTCGCGATTGGCCCATTCCGTGGCGCCGTTGTCAATCTCCAGCTCGCCATCTTCCAGAAAGCGCGTTAGCGCCTCCCACTGATTCAGCGCAAAGCGAACCGCGGCGCCGGATGGACTCTTCGGCAGAACCTCCGGCTGCAACTCCAGCAGAGACTGGTGGAGTTTGCCGAGCAGCCGCGCCGATAATCGCTGGCGCCCAATGCCAACCTTTGCTCCGCCGAGAGCGACAGCGCCTTGGCGCGCTCCTCCACCTTATACATGCGTGCCATCAGGTGCAGCGCCGGCCCCATGTTTGGCTCGTCGGATTCCAACGCCTTGAAGAAACACCTCCTTGCGTGCATCCAGCATCCAACCTCAGTCATGGCGTGCTGCGACTTGAAGAATGCATGGTAGACGGCGTAGGCGTCCGCCTGCAGGTATCCTCCAGAAACTTCGCCGGACCCGCGCGTGATCGCGTGGGCGTGTAGGCGAGTCATCAGGTGTCATGATGGGCACTGCAGGATTTGAGGCGCCAGATTAGAACTGAATATTCAGAAGAGCGAGACTGCCTGCAAACGCTGCATACTTCAGTTCTCTGTGGGAGTGTGCTCGATGTGGTCCACGACGACCATGCTGACGCTCACTTTTTGCGGCTGTAGTCGCAGGCCCAGCACCTCGGGCAGGACATCGAAGAGTGCAGGCGGCGCGTCCAAATCGGTGCGCTCGTGGCTCCATTTCAACTGGAACGAAAAGTTCCCCTCGATCCCGGTTTTGTTCTCGATCCTGGTTGCAGTGTAGACACCAAGGCGATTCGCTAAAGTGTCCATTGACACGCATCGCGCTTCCATTGATTCCACGGGGCCGCCGCTGTGGCCTTGGCTCTGCCGGCAGTCATCCTTCATGGGCTGGAGCTTGAATCCATTCTTCGCTACTACAAGGGCGTAGCCTTGTAGTTGCCGGGTTTCCCTGTGGACGGCCAGCTTAAAACGGTCCTCCAGCAAAGTTTCCATCATGCCCCGACGATCTTCGGCGGTGGAGCCGGCAGGGTATTTCGCCGCGATATCCACGTGCACCGAGCTCATCCAGTCGGGGCCTGATATTTCGGCAGGACTGACCCCGAACGCCATCTGAATCAGCCGATCTAAAGTGAGGTTTGTGATGACGAGCTGGGCTGGGTCGCCGTCGGTATTGCTGCTTCCGCTGCCGGTGAGATTGAGTTTCACCGACGCGACTTCGAACGAGAGGCGCTTGGAGTTTTGGGCATGTGCAAGGGCGGCCAGTTCCAACAGAAGACACAGTGTCGCCATTCTCATGGGTTCTTGGACGTAGGATCGTAGATACTGTTAGGTGGTGTAAAGGTGCAAACAGTGAGCGATCCACATCAGCGGTTTGTCGCGCTTGCGCGGATCTGACTTCCGGTAAATCGGGAAGGGCGCTGGCCCAATCAGCCTGCCAGAAGCCCTTCCGTGGCTTACCGATAACGAATAATTATCAGTATCTTGGGGCCAAGAGACCCTCGATTTGGGCGGCTGCGCTGGGCGCTGATCGATCACCAGCAGGACTACGCAATCATGAGGCTGCGCAGCCATACTGGGGCAATGCGCCGACTGCTCGCTGTATTTCATCGGGAAGACGCGGGCCAGAGCCTCGTTGAATATACGCTCCTCATCGCCTTCGGCGTGTGCCTTGTGTTCGGGCTGACGGGTTACTTTCACGAGGCCCTTGCAGGGATTACGGCCTTGACGAGCTCTAACTCAGAGCAGCGTCTTCGGCATCCGATCAAGGTGGCCACTGAAAGCCGCCCTGCCGCCGAACTGCAATACTGTCCATAGTATGCGCGAGCGCCACAAGCTGGAAGCTGACTTCGAGGGATTGCGCCTCGTCGTCGCATCCGACACGGTCCACTGGCAGGTGTTCGTCTACGACGTTGAAAACTGCGAAGTGCTCCACGCATGCCAACGAATCAGCATCCACGCTGCGAAACACGCTGCCGTCGAATTCGCAGCCGCCTATCGCTTCGGTCCACGCAACGACTTGGAACCGGACGCGATTTCGACGAGGTTAGCGTGGGAGACGGTATAGGGCGCCAGAACGAGCCGCACGTTGATGTTGAAGGCGTGTGATACCCTATCGTTCTTCGATGGCATCACGGTCCCCCGTTGCTCTGAATGTGATCGGCTTACGTATCATGGCCGAAGATTGAGCCAATCACTGTCGGAGATCGAAGAAGAGATGAACGAAACCGTCAAGTGCCGGGACTACGACACGCTTCTTCAACTGGCAGCTAAGGCGGAGCGCCTTCTGGCTGGAATGGATGCCGCCAAATAAACCATCAAGCGGCACGCCGATTCCCATCATGGAACACAGCCTGCCGGAGCAGTTCCGGCACGCGAAAAACCGAAATAGCGGGTATTGATTCCTCAATACCCGCATCTGATCCATGACGCTCCCGCAAAGCAGTTGCGAGGCACCCGCTCGCCTGCGTGCTGCAATGAACTCATGTCGGAAGCCAAGGAAAAGCTGACTGCCTATATCTGCGAGTGCGGGAAGCGATCAACCTTCCTAAAAAGCGCCACGGCTAAGGAGGGAACGGTAAGGCTCGCCAAATGCGAATGCGGACGGCAGATCCTCGCGCGCTTCGGTTCAATCTACTCGCTGCCGCCACAAGCCAATCGCGCCCCGTGCTGATACCCGCGTTCTAGCGTCGGCGCACCCCACAACAGACCAAATTGCAAGCAGGATTTCGCCTCGTATGATGGGGAGATCGAACGCTCAAACAAGAGCGCGCGGCACTTGCAAGAACAGTTGCGCGGGAATCTGGAAGACGCCAAGCTTCAATACCTCGAAAACAGAACGCCGGGCAGCAAAGGGGAGTACCTGCGTGCTCTCCGAGAATTGACCCAACACGTTATGGCGAACTGCGGCAGGCTGAAATCGTAATGCTGGTCGCCGGGGCCCCCATCCGATCCCCGAACGCCGCGGTAATCCTCTGCTACGGAATGAGCCGGCATACTGTCTTGAGGAGCAGTTCCGGTACATCGGTTTTCCCCAGAGTAGCTGCAGCGCCGAATAACTCAGCCGCTCGAACCATCGATCCGCGGTGCTCTTGGGCTGCGGACTCCGGCGTTCCGAAGTGGCGAACCTTAGCACCCTACGGGGCTACTGCGCGCGCACGACGGATAGCTTGTCGTTTCTTAGACATGATCCGCAGCAAAATCGGTAACTAGTGGCACACGCCGACGCTGGGCCGGCCGTCGGGATGAAGGCAACTCTGTCCAGGCGATACTGGACAAAATGACTACGATCGCGCGCAAACGTCGCGCGTCGCGGTCTGCACGACTGCGCTATTTCAGGGCGCAGCCGACGTATAATCACGGGAGTCATGGCGCCCGGTTCACCCATTAGCCTTGCTGTTATCGAGGGATACCTTCAATGCAAATACCTTGGCGCACTTCGGCTGGGCGGCCGCAGTGAGTCGTCTGACTACCTCGCAACTTTAGAAGAACGGCGGCGCCTGGTTGAGAGCGCATTGTGCACGAGGGTTGGCCACATCGCTCGCGGAATCGCCCTCACGCGCGAACAGCTTGTGCGTGGAGAGGATCTGATCATCGGCGCGCGGTTGGTTAGTGATGGCACTTCGATTGAGTATCCCGGATTGCAGCGAGTACGCGG
>Ga0134128_10000189_pt1 | contig 87319 bp, 75 predicted proteins | sample KB31754_FD_96462 | JGI IMG/M metagenome (GOLD analysis project Ga0134128, IMG submission 96462) | Terrestrial soil microbial communities with excess Nitrogen fertilizer from Kellogg Biological Station, Michigan, USA - KB3-175-4 | ecosystem: Environmental > Terrestrial > Soil > Unclassified ... | reverse complement strand
GGTAAAACAGTTAATGGCTGCTTTTAATACTCAATTACAAACTCTAAATGACGAAAAGGATTTTAAAGAAGATAAATTAAAAGCTGATATTGAAACCGGGAGGAAGATGATTGAGCAATTAAGTGAAATGCTGGCAAAGTAAACAAACCCTCATACAGCACATTGTTATAAATCAATAATGAAAAAAATTTCACAGTTCTTGCAATAACAAATTTGCCATCCCGCTACAAATAAAAAAGTTTCTGTAATATAATTTACAGGAAGTTAGAACGATTAGACTCAAATAGCTCATCATTGGAAAGTTTCCTGCACAATTTGTTTTGGAAAGATTTTAATAATACCTTTTGTAAAATTTTGCTGAAATATTCCTGTTTATTTTTTAATGTCACACGCTAATTTTCATACAGAAAAAGAACTGCTTGCGCAAATATCTGCAGGCGATGAAAAGGCTTTTCAGTCTTTGTTTGAGACATTTTATGAACAACTGTACCATTATATTTTTTCGTTCATCAAATCAAAGGAAGTTACTGAGGAATTAGTGATGGATGTGTTTTTAAAAATCTGGCTGGGCAGAGATATTATTCCCCAAATTCAAAATTTTGAGGCTTTTCTTTTCCGGGTTGCACACAATAAATCAATAGATTTTCTTCGTTCAGTTGCAAGAGACCCAAAGTTCAGGGATTTGCTGTGGGAAAATATTCAGTTGGCAAATAATGTTCAGTCAGACTCATCAATTCTAATACATGAATATGAAATCAAACTTCGCGAAGCGGTTTCTCTTTTATCTCCACAAAGAAAAAAAGTGTACCAATTGAGTCGTGAACAGGATATGACACACGACCAGATTGCAGCGCAATTAAATCTTTCAAAGCATACTATTAATAATCACATCGTTGAAGCCCAACGGTTCATCCGCACTTATCTTTCCAAAAACTTTGACATCGCCTTTCTTATCGTTTTCATGCCGGCGATAGTAAAATAAAAAGGCTATTTGTTTCATCAGGGAATTACTAAATCGTTATGCTTTTTCTAATAAAAAGGCAGCATCTATTTTTAATTTTTTATAGGCAGCTTTTAGAAAGGTAACATCCGGTTCTCTCTTTCCATTTAATATTTGAGAAAGTTTTGGACGGCCAAGCCCAAGTAATTCTGCCATCTTTGTTTGCGTAAGATGCATTTGGTACATTTTTAATTCCACCATCTGGGCAATAGTGTCTGGCATTGGTAAAGGATAAAAGTTGTCTTCAAATTCTTCAGCGGCTGTTGCCATATCCCGAAGTTTTGTTATTTCGGAAGGCGTTAAATTTCCTTCACCTTTATTCATTAAAGCAAGTATTTCTTCCATAGCTGCCTTATATGAATTTTCATCTTTGTATGTAATTTTTTTAGAAGGCATAATATTATTTTTTATATTTTACTTTTGAAGCATCAATTTTCTCGTATTCCTTATGAGTACCAATAAAAGCAATGTAAACCGTTCTCACATTGAAATGAATAATTGCAATTAAGCGGTAATTATTTCCTTTAATGTTAAAAACATATCTGTCGTTACCAACCGCATCAACAGAATTAAAAGTTTGCTTCATTTCAGAAAAATTTGCCCAACTACAAGATTTCGTTTCTGAATACCAATTCAATAAAGAATCAGTTGCCTGATGCTCTTTAAGACAGTATTCGGTTATTGCTTTTTTTGAAATGATTATCATCACTAATTGTTTTACGAACTTAAGCTATTTTTTTCAAAAAATAAAAATATTGTTCATTTCCTGAACAATGTTACAGCTTTTAAAGATAAAATAAAAAAACTTCTTACTCCATTAGTTGTTCGCTTTCATTTAATCGTCTTTATACTGTAACGATTTTTATAAAGAAATATTTTTAGCATGGCAGAACGGGAAAATCCAGATAACAGGTTGAACGATTTAATAGAAAAATATGTCGCTAATGCCTGTACAAAAAAGGAATTGGAACAGTTATTATCTATTGTTGAAAATGAAAGCGAAGCGGAAGGCCTTACCCAAACCTTAAAAGATTATTGGCAAAAATCAGGAAAGGAAAGCGTTTTAAGAGAATCAGAATTAGACTTAAAGTTTGCTTTACTGATGAAGGAAGCAAGACATGAAACGCCTGTAGTATCAATGGCTTCAGCCAAACGAAAAAGAATATGGAATGTTCCATATGCAGCAGCGATAATTATTATTTGCATGCTTTCGGTATCTCTTTATTTTTTATTTAAACCAAAAGTGGAATATCAAATCAGTAAAACCGAAAGTATTCAAAGCAATAAAAATGATGTAACGCCCGGTACAAACAAAGCGATCCTCACTTTGGCAAATGGTTCATCGATTATTCTTGACAGCGTTGCAAACGGAACACTTACTACCCAGGGAAATTCTAAAATCTTAAAACTAAACGGCATGCTTTCTTATAACACTTTGAAAAATAAATCTTCAGAAGTTCTTTACAATACCATTTCTACGCCAAGAGGAGGACAATACCTGCTCATGCTTGCTGATGGCTCCAAAGTGTGGCTGAATGCCGCTTCCTCTCTTCGCTTTCCGGCAAACTTTGTTGGAAAGGAAAGAAAAGTAGAACTGTTGGGTGAAGCTTATTTTGAAGTGGCCAAAAATGCAGCGATGCCTTTTAAAGTAAAAGTGAATGGAATGGAAGTTGAAGTTTTGGGAACACATTTTAATATTAATTCTTACGAAAATGAATCTACTATTCGCACTACATTATTGGAAGGAAGTATCAAAATAAATAAGAATAATAGTTCCAGTTTATTAAAACCGGGCCAGCAGGCGCAGATGAATAAAGCGGGAGAAATCAAAATAATAAATGATGCAGATGTGGAAGAAGCGATTGCGTGGAAAGAAGGGAAATTCCAATTTGACCGGGCAGATATTCACGATATCATGCGGCAATTAGCGAGGTGGTATGATGTGGACGTTGAATATAAAGGAACGGTTTCAAGTCATTTTGGAGGAACGATCTCACGCGATGTAAATCTGTCGCAAGTGCTGAATATGCTGCATCTGACGGGAGAAGTAAAATTTCAGATAGAGGATAGAAAAGTGGTAGTGATGCCGTAATAGAGCGCGTCCCTCTCCTTCGGAGAGGGGTTGGGGTGAGGCCTTTCTAAAAATCAAAACCGGAAGTGGTTGCAACACTTCCGGCGAAAATTTTTAGTTATCAATAATACAATCATTCGGGAATGTTCATTGTTTAACCAAAAAAACAAAGTTATGTTTTTAAAGATTCTCTCTGTTCGATCAAAGCAAAATTTAACCAAAACGCTTTTGATTATGAAACTTACAGCAATTTTAATTTTAATGGCCTGCCTGCAGGTAACGGCAAAAAGCTACTCGCAGAAAGTAACGCTTTCGATGCGCGACGCGCCTTTGCAAAAAGTATTTAAAGAAATCCGCAAACAAACGGGATATAATTTTTTATATCCTTATGAGCTTTTGGAAAAAGCGGGAAAAGTAGATGTAAGAATTTACAATGCACCTCTGCAGGATGCGCTGCAGCAGTGTTTGCAGAAGACCGGGCTTACTTATTCCATTATTGATAAAACAATTGTCATCAAAGAAAAAGAAGCGGAGAAAGCTGTATTAAATCCAATTCTGGCTCCTGCGATTTTATTCAAAGCCATAACCGGGAAAGTTACAGATGAAAATGGAAGACCGCTGGAAGGTGTTTCAGTTTTGATAAAGGGAAGTTCTATTGGGACAAATACAAATGCAAACGGAGAATTTACCATTGATGTTCCTGATAATTCTTCTAAAATATTGGTGTTTTCCTTTGTAGGAATGGAAACACAGGAAGTGAAAGTTGATGGTAAAACAACCATAAATGTGACGCTTCAAAATAGTAATCAGCAGCAAAAAGAAATTGTTGTGGTTGGCTATAGCGAAAAAAGCAAAAGCGCTCTAACCAGCGCTGTGACTGTGGTTTCGGGCGATAAACTTCGTGATGTAACGTCCAGCAATATCGGCGATATGCTGCAGGGCAAAGTTGCGGGATTGCAGGTGGTAAATAGCTCCGGAGTTCCGGGAGCAGTTCCGGAAATAAGATTAAGAGGAATTTCTTCTGTAAATGCTTCTCAAAGTCCCTTGTTTGTGGTTGATGGAATTATCGGTGGCAACTTTGATCCCAATGATGTGGAAAGTGTTACCGTTTTAAAAGATGCCGGAGCTACTGCCATGTACGGTTCGCAGGCTAATGCAGGAGTGATTATCGTTACCACAAAAAAAGGAAGGCCGGGAAAAACAAATTATGAAGCAAAAATTACAAGCGGGTTTCGCACGCCTGATTTTGGCAAAATGCAAATGATGAATGGAAGCGAATTGTACAATTATCAAAAGCAATTGTACCGTGATTATGTTCCTTCCGATTCGGGAAATTCTTATAAAGTTGATATTCTTAAATTTTATGACGAACGTCCGCTCACTTTGCGCGATCAGAATTATAACTGGCTTACCACTATTTTCAAACCGGCCTTTATGCAGAATTATTATTTTTCTCTTTCAGGAAAAACTGAGAAAAATGATTATTACATGGGTGTTTCCTACTATGATGAAAAAGGAACTTTCCGCAATACGGATTTTAAACGCCTGAATATGCGCGTCAATTCTACTTATCGTTTTAATCCGAAAATATCTCTTACGAATAACATTAACCTGGATGTTTCTGAAGGCAAAACTTATGATTACAATGATATTTATTATGCCTTTTTAAATCTGCCCTGGGACAACCCTTTTGACAGCAGCGGAAATGCGAGATATGTGGATGGGAACTCTCCATTCAAATGGTGGTCAAGAGATAAAATCAATCCGTTGAATACGATTGATAATTCCAATCATCCTTATAAAGGCGCTGATTTGAATTATGATTTGAACCTGAATATTAATCTTACTCACTGGCTTACTTTTTCCAGCAGCAACAGGATTGCGGCGGCATACAATAAAAGCACGAATTATTATTCTCCAACAGTTGCAGGCCAGTATCATGGAACGGGATTTCTGGAAGAACAAAGTATTTTAAACTATGGTTTTATTTCAAATGAGCTGCTGAAATTTAATGTAAAAAAAGGTAAGAGCAGTTTGAGTGGACTAGCAGGATTTGCAGTGCAGGCAAGCAATACAGAAACTTTAGGCGCTTCGGGAAAAGGACTTCCTCAGGGATTGAATGTGTTGAATGTGGTAAGCAATAATATTTTGGTAAATGGTAATAATGACAAGTCAATGATTCAATCTTTTATATCGCAATTGAGTTATGATTATGAAAATAAATATTTTTTAACCGGCTCCTATCGTGTTGATGGTTCATCTGCTTTTCCTTCCTCAAAACGCTATGCATCTTTCCCTGCAATTTCCGGAGCATGGTTAGCAAGCAACGAATCATTTTTCAACAGCAAATCTATTGACCTTTTGAAATTTCGTCTCAGCTATGGCGTTACAGGTACACAGGATATCGGCGCCTCAAGGTATTTAGGTTTATATTCTCTTACAAGCCAATATAATTCACAAGGCGCTGCTACGCCATTACAATTGGCAAGTCCAAACCTTACCTGGGAAAGTAAATACCAGGCAAATGCCGGAATTGATTTGAGTTTATTCAAAAGAATAGATCTTACCGTTGATGTTTATAATAATGTTACAAAGAATTTATTGCTGCAGGTTTCGCAGCCCTTGTCTGTCGGCTTTGAACAACGTTGGGAAAATGTAGGTCAAATCGTAAACAATGGAGTAGAAATTAATCTGAACACGATTAATGTTCAGGGAAGAAATTTTCAATGGAGCACTGGTTTTAATATCAATTTTAATACAAATAAGCTTCAGCAGCTTCCATCAGATATTATCAAAACCGGTTCATGGGCTATTTCACAGATCTATAGAAACGGCGGCAATTTATACGAATTTTATATGCCGGTTTGGGCAGGCGTAGATAAGCAAACAGGCGCGCCGCTTTGGGAAAAAGTGTCGCAGGATGCTCAGGGAAATCCTACCGGTAAAACAACCACTTCCAATTACGCGGATGCTACTTACCAGGAAGTAGGTTCAGCTTTGCCAAAGTTCCAGGGAGGTTTTACCAACCAGTTTACTTACAAAAATATTTCACTTAGCGTGAATGCGTATTTTCTTTCAGGAAATAAAGTGTTCAGCAATGATTTGCGTTTTGTAATGAATGACGGCAGCGATCCTTACATGAACCAGGCGGTACTACCAAAAGGTTACAGCATCTGGACAAAGCCTGGTGATGTGGCTACGAATCCAAGTCCACAAAATTCTGCCAACTCAACAGAAACCTCCACGCGTTATTTAAAAGATGGAAGTTTTATTTCGATCCGGAATATTACACTCTCTTATAAGTTACCGGTTGCATTGATACAAAGATTAAAAGTGAATGGAATTGTTGTTTCTCTTTCTGCAGATAATGTTTATACTTTTTCCAATTTTTTCGGCCAGGATCCACAAACAACGATTACGCCTGCGGCCTTTGTAACACCGGGAGTTTCGGATTTTAAATATCCGAACAACCGCCAGTTTTTATTCAACATTGACTTTAAATTCTAAAAAATATTATCATGAAATGGAACATAAAAATTTTCAAGCAAATTTTTCCAAACTGCGATGAAAATTTTTATGTGGAATTCCATGTGACAATTGAAAAACAATAAAAAATTTACACATGAAAGCAATAATCATTTTCATCTTATTTGTTGGTTTACTGGTTTCGGGATGTATAAAAGACGTGCTTCCCAGTGATGCCATTACTACCGCCACACTTACGCAAACGCCTGATGGTGTTATGAAAGCTGTGAATGGAGCGTATTCGTTATTTAAAGATCATGTTGAATTCAACGGCACCACCGATCTTAATTTAATGTACCTGCGGCAATATTTTCAGCTGTCAGATTTTGCCAGTGATGATATTGTCTGCGGGCAACCAACTACTGATCCGTTCTTTCTAAGTTTCACTTTAGATCATTCACCCACACAAACAAACATTCGCTATTTCTGGTACATTTCCTATAAAATAATTAATGATGTAAACACGGTAATTGAAGCCGCGGAAAAAGTTTCTAATCCTGATTTACAAACGCAACAGCTGCTTGGCGAATGCTATTTTCTCCGGGCATTTTGCAATTTTAATTTAGTAAGAATTTTTGCCAGGCCTTACACACAGGACCCGTCATCCCCAGGAATTATTTTACGAACCTCCACAAGCGATCCCGCACAAAAAGCTAGGTCAACGGTTGAAGAAGTTTATAAATCCATTATCGAAGATGCCGAAGCCGGCGCGGCATTAATGAATCAATCACGCGGGGTACAATATGCTACCAAAGAAGCCGCATGGGCTTTGTTGTCACGGGCATTTTTATATAAAAATGATAATGACAGCACTATTTTTTATTCAGACAAAGTAATTAATTCCGGAAAGTTTACTTTAGAAACTGCAGATGCTTATCCGGGCTATTTTGCAAATGCGGCGGCAGGTTCAGGTACTATTTTTTGTATCGCTTTTACTAACCTGGATGATTATGGAAAAGCCTCTATTTCATCCATGCTTTATTCCGACGGCAATTCCGGATGGGGCGAAGAATATGCTTCAAAACCTATACGTGATCTGATGTCTGCCCATCCTGAAGATGTGAGATGGTCTTATATTTTTCCATTAAAAGATGGTAGCGGAAACCTGCAGCAAAAAAACGGTATTGATATTTATTACATCACCAAATTTTCCTTCCAGGGAGGAAGCCCATCGCTTAGTTCGCCGGTAATGTTTCGTCTTGCCGAAATGTATCTGAACAAGGCAGAAGCAGAAGCAAAGAAAGGAATGACTACGGCAGCACTGGATGATGTAGATATGATCCGTAAAAACCGTGGATTGCAAAGTTCTTTATACAATAGAGTTTTGCCAACAGGGAATACTGCGCTTACAGTTGTTTTGAATGAAAGGCGCATGGAACTTGCATTTGAAGGTCATCGCACTTTTGATGTTTATCGAAATAAACTAAACATGAACCGCACTTATTGGGGTTATCATTTGCCGGGATTAAAAGAAACAGATATTAATCCAGCTCAAAATCCATCGGGTTATCCAAACATGATTGTAAACTGGAGTGATCCTAAAATAATTTATTACATACCGATTGATGAGATTCAAGCCAATCTGCTTTGTACTCAGAATCCATAATAAAATTCATGAAAAAACAGAATCAAATTTTCATTAAAATATTAAACTGAAAAGATATGAAATCGTTAAAGCCATTGATAATTTATTCGATTATCGCGATGATTGCCTGTTGTTTTTTTTCCTGTAAAAAAGATAAAGCGCAATCACAGGTAGATGTAATTTATACGGTAAATGTAGATGGCCTCACTGCTACATTTACCAATCAAACAAAAGGCGTTACCACTTACAAATGGGACTTTGGTGACGGAGCAACTTCTACAGAACAAAACCCGGTACACACTTATTCTCTAAAAGGGAAATACGTACCTACATTGTATGTGAGCACTGGTTCCGGGCAAACATTTGAAGGCTCAACTGTGCTTCGTATTTCAAAAGGGTCTCCGGTAAAATTGAATGATAATACGCTTTCTGACTGGGATACGTTGAACAACAATGTGATTACTTCCGGTGCAAAAGGAGGCATTTTCCGAACTGTAAAATTCGATTATGACGGTGCTAATATTTATTTTTATATAGAAATGGCATCAAAGAAATCGAACGGAGATATTTTTGATTTTTACATTGATCCTGACAACAATGCAGGCACAGGTTTGCTCACTTCATTATTTCCAAATGGTGGTTTTGACGTATTGATGGAAGGAGCAATGCTCAATAACTGGTTTGATGTTTTTTATCATACCGGGGATCAAAATAGTTTTTCCTTTAATCAACAAACGATGAGTGATTATTACCAGATTGGGACTGTTGTGGAATCTGGTGGTATTTTAAAATTTGAAGGAAGCATCAATCGGACAAAAATTCAAGGCCTTACCGGTAAAGGATTAAAGATTGGAATGGTGGCAACCAAAAGCGATTGGAGTGCCACTCTTGGAACCGCACCGGATTCAGGATCGCCGGCTTTCTTTTTGGATACGAGTGAATAGGAAAGTGGATTATTTGTTGGTTTGCCGTAAGAGTCGAGGCTAAATAAATGGCGTTTTATTAAAATTTACAAACTTCAAAAGAAGCGAAAGGATTTTACTAAATTTGTTGGCATGACAGAGATTATAGACATAAAACCATTCAGTAATGAGCTACCAAGCCTCTTTGCAGACAGAATTGGACAGGTTTATGCAAAAATTGTTACAAATCAACACAAGAAAGATAACGGACAATTTTTTACACCAACAGAAATTGCTCATTTTATGGCAGGACTTGTCAAACAAACCAAAAATAAACTTAAAATTCTTGACCCAGGTTGTGGTACAGCCATTCTTTCCAGTTCGCTTATTGAAACACTTGCAAAGCAGAATTCCAATTTAACGGAAATTGAATTAATTGTTTATGAAACTGATCGAGATATTTTACCATATACAAAAACGGTACTTAATTACTTAGACAAATGGCTAAAGCAGTATAACATTAAGTTTGTATCAACGATTAATACCAGCGATTTTGTACTTGAAAACAAAGATTGTTTTCAGCAATCTGCCACTTTGTTTTCAGACCCTCAAAATGCTACTTTCGATATTGTAATTTCAAATCCACCCTATTTCAAAATATCAAAAGAAGACAAACGCGCCATTGTTGCAAAATCTATTGTTTGGGGTCAACCAAATATCTATTCAATTTTTATGATGGTTGCCACAAAACTTTTAAAGCAAGGCGGTGATCTTATTTTTATTACACCGAGAAGCTTTGCTTCAGGCAATTATTTCAGAGCTTTCCGGGAAGCCTTTTTTCAGGAAATTGAAATTCAGCAAATACATTTGTTTGGCTCAAGAACTGACACTTTCGATCGCGATAGTGTGTTGCAGGAAACATTGATACTAAAAGGAAAAAAAGAAAAATTAAACGGAGCCTCATCCAGCATTCTTGTAACGCATTCTAACGGAATTAAAGACATTGAATCTTACACCGAAAAAGTTTATCGGACTGATGAATTGATTGATTTAAACTCAAAAGAAAAAATTATTCACTTGCCAGCCGATGAAACAGATGAAAATGTTATAAAATTGTTTAAATCATGGCGAGGAAGTTTACAACAATATGATATTCAAATTTCAACAGGGCCGGTCGTTTCATTTAGAGCTACTAAATATTTGTTTGAACAATACCAAAATGGAACAGTTTTTTTAGTGCCATTATATCAACTCATCAACACTTCAAAAATGGGTTTTGAATGGCCCGTCGCTAAGCGAAATAAGCCGCAATACATCCAAAACTGCGAAGCAACAAAATCACTGTTGCTTCCAAATAAGAATTATGTTTTTCTTCGCCGCTTTAGTGCCAAAGATGACAAAAGCAGATTGGTTGCCTGTCCCTATTTTGCAGATATTTCTGAAGCCGAATTTATTGGAGTTGAGAATCATTTGAATTATATCTATAGGAAAAAAGGAAACCTTGAAAGAAATGAAATTTTAGGTATTTCTGCATTACTCAATAGCAGTTTGTTTGACACTTATTTCAGAACATTTAATGGCAACATTAATGTAAGTGCAACAGAACTGAGAGAAATGCCATTACCGCCAATAGAAGATATTAAACAAATTGGCAATGAAATAATTTTATTGAATGACTTTTCACAGTCGAAGCTTGATGACCTTATAAATCAACACTTTGACTTGGAACATATATTCGCTTATGAGCAAAATTGATGATGCAAAAGAAATACTTAAAGAATTAGGTATGCCGGCAGCACAGCAAAAGGAAATTGCTGCTTACACCTTGCTTGCACTTTCTACTATTAAACCAAATAGTAAATGGAGCAAAGCTACAAGAGAAAGCAAAAAAGTTTCCAAAGATATTATGGGTTTTTGTAAGGATGTTTACAAAAAAGATTACGCACCAAACACACGGGAAAACTTTCGAAGGCAAGTGCTTCATCAATTTGTACAAGCTAGGATAGCTGATTACAATCCTGATAATCCATTACTTCCAGTGAATAGCCCAAATGCTCACTACGCATTGACTAGCGAAGCTCTGGAAGCAATTAAAACTTATGGAACAAAAGCATGGAAAAAAGCAGCAGAAAGTTTTAAATCAGAAGTGGGCGAGCTTTCAAAACGTTATCTCAAGGAAAGAAAACAAAATCTAATACCAGTAAAGTTAAGCAACGGCAAAACAATTAAACTTTCAGCAGGAAAACACAACTTGGTGCAAGCTGCAATTGTACAGGATTTTGCAGCACGTTTTGCAAACGAAAGTGAAGTTTTATATTTAGGCGACACAGCAAGGAAAGACCTTTATGTTGATAAAAAAACGTTGAAAGAAATAGGAATTCCAATTACCCAACATAGTAAACTTCCAGATGTTGTTTTGTTTGACAAAAAAAGAAATTGGCTATTTTTAATTGAAGCGGTAACTTCTCACGGCCCGGTTTCACCAAAAAGAATTATTGAATTAGAAGAATTATTAAAAAATTGTAAGGCAGGCAAGGTATATGTTACAGCGTTTCCTGATTTTGCAGAATTCAAAAAACATTCAACAAAGATTGCATGGGAAACAGAGGTGTGGGTTGTTGATTTTCCTGAACATATGATACATTTTAACGGAGACCGTTTTATAGGGCCAAGATAGGAATATCAATACTTTCATCAAATTGGTTTTTGAAAGAACGCGAGTAATATGAATTAGGGGAATAATCTACCACTTCCATAAATTACGCTTGATAATGAGATTGTCAGACAAAAAAGAATTCAATAATAAAACTTCGCATTTATGACCTCATCACCCGATTATCAACCTGATATTTTTTCAGGACATATTGCAGCGCCAACAGCCGAAAAAAATAATTTGAAAAAAAATATTAGCGGTGGCGTAAGGCTTGCTTCCCTTGATTTTTACAGAGGTTTGGTAATGGTGCTTTTAATGTTGGAAGCGTCAGGTTTATATGAATATGCAAGAACGTTTTCAAAGCCCGGTTCTTTTCTTCATTCCCTTGCCATTCAATTTGACCATGCAGAGTGGCACGGATTGCACTTTTGGGATTTGATTCAACCGGCTTTTATGTTTATTGCCGGAACAGCGATGGCGTTTTCGCTTACCAAACAAACTGCCAAAGGGAGTACATGGAAGCAACAATTTAAACACGCTTTGAGACGAAGCTGGTGGTTATTTTTTTGGGGTGTACTAGATTATGCGGTACGCGGAAATCATTTGTCATTTGAACTTTGGGATGTATTGACACAACTATCTTTTACGATGCTTGTTGCTTTTCTCATCTTTCGGTGGAAGCCCGGTTATCAGATTCTTTTTAGCATTGGATTATTAATTCTGAATGAATGTTTGTATCGCTTTATAAATATTCCTGGTTTCAATCAACCATTTACCGACCAGCATAATTTTGGAAATTATATCGATGTGATTTTGATGAATAAAATTAATCCGGGTGGCTGGGTTGCTATCAATTGTATTCCAACGGCAGCGCATACAATCTGGGGTGCAGTTGCAGGAAAATGGCTGCTTACACGAACCGGAAATAATAAAATAAAACCGATTATAATTTTCGGATTAATTACGTTAATAGCAGGATTTGCTTTGGATATTTCCGGTGTAACGCCGATCATCAAACGAATTGCTACTTCTTCTTTCACGCTTGCAAGCGGTGGCTGGTGTTTGCTCGCTCTGGCATTTCTTTATTACTGGATTGATGTGCTGGAACATAAAAAGTTTCTTAGCTTTTTTACCATTGTGGGGATGAATTCCATTTTCATTTATCTCTTTTTCGAAATAGTGGTACATCGCTGGCTTTTTGATTACAGCAATACGATCGTGAAAGGAGTCATATCACCAACCGGTTTATCTGAAGCAGCTATTATGATTATTTCAGCACTTGTTTTATTTATGCTCCAATGGTATTTATGTTATTGGTTGTATAAGAAGAAAATATTTTTTAAAGTGTAAAATAAGAATTCGGATTATTTGTTTGTTTGCCGCAGACAACTTCTTTTGTAGCATCAATAAATAAGCACAAAGTAAATAGCGTAACAGGTGGTGAAAAGAAACCTACTTTTTTACGAACGGTGTTCAAAACCTTAGTAAAAAAATCAATAATTGGGTGCACCTTATTACCTTCTTTTGGAAATTCAATTAATGAGAAAATTATGGATTTCATACATTTTTAAGAGTACTAAATTTCATGTCAGGTTTTTTCAAAACTTTTTCGAATCAAAATAAAAATCCAATGAAAATATTACGCAACCTTTTTTTTACCTTCCTTTTTGTAATGGCATCAATCAATGTCTTTTCTCAAGCAACGTACCCCGGTAAATCTCCGGGAAACGCTATAGCGTTGCATTCCGGTCATCATTTGTCTCTTGAAAATAATGTAGTAAAAATAATTTTCCTGGTTAATGAAAATCAAATTAAACCTGAAAAATTTATGGATAAAGAGAATAAAAAGGAAATGGATCTTCTTCCATTTAATTGGTTTTCTATTACTCTTAAAAACGGGAAAATAATTACCGGAAAAGATTTTAAATTAGAGAATCTTCCGGAAATAAAGCCTGCTTCAATAAAAATGAATTCAGCAAAATGTGCTGATAAAGTAAAGGGTAAAATCATTTCTGCAACACTCATAAATAAATCTTCAGGATTAACGATCAAATGGGAAGCGCAATTAAAAGACGGTTCTAATTATATAAAACAACAATGGTCTTTTTATGCAAAAGATTCATTGGAAATTGTAAAATATTCCATGCTTGAAATCCCTTCATCAGAAGTAAAACAAGCAGGAACCGTAGATGGAACGCCTTTGGTTTCTAATCAAATGTTTTTTGCATTGGAGCATCCAATGAGTAAAAATGAGATCAATAATAAAAGTGCTGATTCTTATTTGCCACGGCAGGAAGTTTTGAAACATTCTGACAGCATGGTCATCACAACGGTTTTTGGCGTTACTCCGAAAGATCAGTTGCGACGTGGCTTTTTGTATTATGTGGAAAGAGAAAGAGCACATCCCTACCGGCCTTTTTTGCATTACAATTCCTGGTACGACCTTTCATGGATTGATAGAAAAATGACTGATTCTTTATGTTTTGACCGCATCAAAATCTATGGCGATAGTTTGATCCGGAAAAGAAATGTGAAACTAAAAGCATTTTTATTTGATGATGGCTGGGATGATAATGCTTCACTTTGGGAAGTAAACAAATTTTTCCCGGAGGGATTTACGAATATGAAAAATCTGGCAGAAAGTTATGGGGCAGAATTGGGTTTATGGCTTTCGCCCTGGGGTGGATATGATTCTGCAAAAATGGAAAGATTAAAATATGGACGTTTGCAAAATCCGCCATTTGAAACCAATGAAAATGGCTTTTCATTGTCAGGCCCGGTTTATTTTAAAAGGTTTGAAAAAGTGACAACAGATTTTATGCGAAAAGATAAAGTGGCCATTTTCAAATTTGATGGAGTAGGTGCCGGAAACGGTGCAAGCGGCGCTGGTTTGAAATATCAAAAAGACATAGAAGCCTTGCTGCTGCTGACTCAGAAGCTGCGAAGCATCAATCTGGATTTATATTTAAGCCTAACGGTTGGAACATGGCCTTCGGTTTATTGGCTTTATTATGGCGATGCCATTTGGCGTGCAGGCGATGATTTTGGTTTTGCAGGAACGGGCAGCAAACGGCAACAATGGATTACTTATCGCGATGGACAATCTTATAAAAACGTAGTGAAAAGAGCGCCATTATATCCTTTAAATTCTGTGATGCTTCATGGAATTTGTATTACAAATGTTGGCTATCCTGCAACGTTAGAAATGGATTTGAAAAATATTTCTGATGGCATCTGGTCTTTTTTTGCAAGCGGCACCAGTCTCCAGGAATTGTATATTAATCCGCATTTGCTCACTCCGGCGATGTGGGATTGTCTTGCAAAAGCAGCAAAATGGGCCAACGAAAATGCAGATGTTTTAAAAGATGTTCATTGGATTGGCGGCGATCCGCAAAAAGGAGAAGTATATGGATATGCTGCCTGGAATCCACGTAAAGGCGTATTTTCATTAAGAAATCCATCAGGAACAAAAAAAACTTTTCAAGTCAATCTTAAAGAAGTGTTTGAATTGCCATCTGCTGATTTAAACTTATTTAGATTGCAAAATATAATTTCATCCGCGGGTAATGCTTCTCACCAGGTAGTTTCATCCGGCAATACTTTTTCAATTACTCTTGCTCCTTACGAATTAAAAATCTGGGAGGCTCTTCCTGAAAAATAAAAAGAAATTAAAGTTTTTTAGCCAATGTCGGTGTTCCTGTCTTTCGGACTGTCTATTCATGGAATGCTGCCGCCGTCTGGTCTCATGACCAACGGCATCAAGTGATACTCCTCTCAATTACCTGTAAAATGTGTCAGAATTTCCTGCAGCTGTTGGTGTCCTCGCCAACAGCCATTCTTTTTTACCACGCTTTTAAACATTCTTAAACGAGAACAACAGGTATTTTTTAGCCAATGTCGGTGTTCCTGTCTTTCAGACTGTCTATTCATCGAATGCTGCCGCCGTCTGGTCTCATGACCAACGGCATCAAGTGATACTCCTCTCAATTACCTGTAAAATGTGTCAGAATTTCCTGCAGCTGTTGGCGCCCTCGCCAACAGCCATTCTTTTTTACCTCGCTTTTAAACATTCTTAAACGCTTGGCAGGGATGCCAACAGCAGCGGGGCGCCTTCTGGTTCAGGAAAACAGGCCGAAGCCCTATCCGATCGTAGCAACCTTCTTTTCATTCAACCGGTCACTTTCTATAATGCCATCTCTTAAGCGAATAATTCTGTGGGCATATTCTGCAATATCTTCTTCATGGGTAACTAAAATAACTGTGTTTCCATCGGCCTGGATTTTATCGAAAATATGCATGATTTCTACAGAGGTTTTTGAATCGAGATTCCCGGTTGGTTCATCAGCGAGAATGATGGAAGGATTATTTACCAAAGCACGCGCAATGGCAACACGCTGATTTTGTCCTGATAATTCATTCGGTTTGTGATGACTTCTATCTGCTAATCCAACTTTATCCAACATCGCAAGTGCTAATTCAGTACGAACTTTCTTGGTAGTGCCATTATAAATTAATGGAAGTGCTACATTTTCCGCTGCCGTCAGACGTGGCAATAAATTAAATTGTTGAAAGACAAAACCGATCTCTTTATTCCGAACATCCGCAAGATCATCATCGGGCATTTTACTTACATCTTCACCATTTAAAATATATCTGCCGGCAGTAGGAGAGTCGAGGCAGCCAAGAATATTCATCAAAGTAGATTTTCCACTACCGCTCGGCCCCATCAAAGCAACATATTCATTTTTAAAAATTTCAAGGCTGATACCTTTCAAAACTTTTAATTCCTGTTTGCCGAGGTAGTAACTTTTCTGGATATTTTCTAATTCAATGATTGAAGGCATAGATTTTAATTCTTAGTTTTTAGTTTGGTATTCAATTTCCCAATTTTCCAATTTGCACATTTTCCAATTTGCACATTACTTCTTTATCACCTTTGGAACTTTAAAAAATTCATCATCATGAAGAGGAGCATTTCTGAAAACATCTGTTCTGTTTATTTCTCCCTTTACTGTATCTTTTCTAAAAATATTTACATTGTCGCTCATGTGAAGCAAAGGCTCTATGCCGGTGGTATTCAGCTCATTTAGTTTATCAATAAAGCCGATCATCTTTTCAAGATCATTTTTTATTTCTGCTTTTTCTTCTTCAGCAAATTCAAGTCTTGATAAGTTGGCAAGCTTTTCTATTAATGCATCGTTAACCTTCATTGGGCAAATATAACGGCTTTATTGTTTTTATGCCGCCAATCGAATTTCCGTTCATCACTTTTTTAAGAAGCTTTTGGAAGGTTTGGAAGCAAGGATCATCAAACTGTTTTCCAAAACTATTTTATCTTCGCGACCTTATGAAAAAGGAGAAAGAAATAGTAATGAGTGGCATAAGGCCGACAGGTTTTCTGCACCTGGGAAATTATTTTGGAGCCATCAGGAATTATGTGAAGATGCAGGAAGATTTTGAATGTTATTTTATGGTGGCGGATTTACATTCTTTAACAACCCATCCTGATACGAAAGGGCTGAAAGCCAATGTTCATCGTGTTCTGGCAGAAAATATTGCGTGCGGACTTGATCCTGAAAAAGTGGCTTTATATTGCCAGAGTCATTTGTACCAAACTGCAGAATTATACCTTTATCTGAACATGCTGGCTTATAAAGGTGAGCTCGAGAAAACTGCAACATTTAAAGACAAAGTTCGTCAGCATCCTGATAATATTAATGCCGGCTTACTGACATATCCTGTTTTGATGGCTGCCGATATTTTAATTCACCGGGCCAAATATGTTCCTGTCGGAAAAGACCAGGAACAACACCTTGAGATCGCCAGAAATTATGTGAATCGTTTTAATCATCGCTATCGGGAAGTTTTTCCTGAACCTTACGCTTTTAATTTCAACAGCGAGCTGGTGAAAGTTCCTTCACTGGATGGCACCGGAAAAATGAGCAAAAGCGAAAATGAAATGGCTACCATTTATCTTTCAGATGAAGACGAAGCGATCCGGAAAAAGATCATGAAAGCCAGGACTGATGCAGGTCCTGCAGAAAGTAATTCTGTAAAGCCTGATTATATCGAGAATTTATTTTTGCTGATGAAACTGGTAAGCCAAAAGGAAACGTTAGAGCATTTTGAAGAAAAATTCAACAACTGTTCCATCCGGTATGGTGATATGAAAAAACAATTGGCAGAAGACATGGTACAATTTATTTCTCCCATCAGACAACGGATCAACGGCATTTTAAATGATGAAAATTATTTGAAAAGAGTAATGAAACAGGGAGCTGCGAAAGCGACCGCAAGTGCGGAAGCAACAATGCAGAAAGTAAGAGATGCAATGGGATTGAATTATTTTGGCTGATCCGTTTATCAGTTTAATTAGTCAATTGGTTGATTGGTTAATTGGTTGATTGATTAAAAAAATAATTCAAAATTTATTGTTTTGATTTTATATTTACTTGAATTAAGGATAAAAAATATCGAAACAAAATCATTAGAAGCAAATGGCCAAATCAAAAAAACCAAAACACATTGCGGTTGCAGGAAATATTGGTGCCGGAAAAACCACGTTGACCGAATTGTTGAGTAAGCATTATAAATGGATTCCGCAGTTTGAAGATGTTGATCATAATCCTTATCTCAATGATTTTTATGATGAAATGCCGCGCTGGAGTTTTAATCTTCAAATATTTTTTTTGAATAGCAGACTGAATCAATTATTGGAGATTCAGCGTGGAACTGAAACGGTGATCCAGGACAGAACGATTTATGAAGATGCCAATATCTTTGCCCCCAATCTTCATGATATGGGACTGATGACCAAAAGAGATTTTACCAACTATTATTCTTTTTTTGAAACACTGAAATCAATGGTGCAGCCACCGGATCTTTTAATTTATTTAAATGCCTCGGTTCCAACGCTGGTAGCACAGATCCAAAAACGTGGCCGTGAATATGAAGAAAATATTCGTCTTGATTATCTGAGAAAGCTAAACGAATATTATAATAAATGGATCAGCAATTATAAAGAAGGTCCGTTGTTAATTGTTGATGCCGACAAAAATAAATTCGCCGAAAGAGAAGAAGATTTGGGAATTATCATTAACCAGATTGATGCTCAGTTGTATGGGTTGTTTTAGTGGATCGGTTATATTTTAAGTGATCTTAAACGAAGAAATAAAATCTTTTATATTTCTTTCTAAACCGCTAAAGGAGCGGCATTCAAAGTTTCCTGATTCACATGATCAGCAAATTTTTTAAAGTTTTCGATAAACTTTTCCGCCAGTTCATTTGCCATTTTATCGTAAGCATTTTGGTCTTTCCATGTCAGTTTCGGGTTTAAAATTTCTGACGGAACTCCGGGACAATTTTTTGGCATCATCATTCCAAAAACATTATGTTTTTCGTATTCAACGTTCTCCAGTTTTCCCTCGAGTGCTGCGCAGATCATTGCTCTTGTATAAGATAATCTGATCCTGCTTCCGATGCCATAAGGTCCGCCACTCCAACCTGTGTTGATCATCCATACATTTACGTCATTTTCTTTTATTTTTTTACCAAACATCTCTGCATATTTTGCAGGATGAAGCGGAATGAAAGGTGAAGAAAAACAAGCGCTGAATACAGGTTTCGGCTCAGTTACTCCGTCTTCGGTTCCGGCTATTTTTGCGGTGTAACCACTGATAAACTGATACATTGCCTGGCCGGCAGTTAGTTTGCTGACAGGGGGAAAAATTCCATAGGCATCTGCAGTCAGGAGAAAAATATTTTTTGGAACATCACCAATTGAAGGATGCAAAGCATTACTGATAAAACTTAAAGGATAACTAACTCTTGTATTCTCTGTTATCTTTTTACTTCCAAAATCAATTTTATTAGTCCCGGGAAAGAACGTTACATTTTCTACCAAAGCGCCGGGGCGAATAGCATTATAGATCTCCGGTTCTTTTTCTTCACTCAGATCAATGGTTTTTGCATAACATCCGCCTTCAAAATTAAATACTGAATTTTCAGTCCACCCATGTTCATCATCGCCAATTAATTTTCTGGAAGGATCGGTGCTTAATGTTGTTTTGCCGGTTCCGCTCAATCCAAAAAAAACAGCAGTATCATTGTCTTTTCCAACATTGGCAGAACAATGCATGCTGAGCACATTTCTGTCATGAGGCAACACAAAATTCAGAATGGAAAAAATTCCTTTTTTAACCTCACCTGTATAGGCCGAACCGCCGATCAGGATTACTTTCTTTAAAAAATTAATAATCGTAAAATTTCCTTGTCTTGTTCCATCAACAGCGGGATCTGCAAAAAATGAAGGTGCATGAATGATGTACCAATCAGGATTAAAATTTTCCAGCTCTTTTTTTGACGGACGCAAAAACATATTGTAAGCAAATAAATTGCCCGCAGGATCTTCATTAATTGTCCTGATATTTAATTTGTATTCCCGCTCTGCACATGCATAGGAATCTCTTATCCAGATTTCTCTTTTTCTGAGATGGTCAATCATTTTTCTGTAAAGACCATTGAAATATTTTTCTTCAATTGCCTGGTTAATGTCGTTCCAGTTAACAGAATTTTCAGTGATTTTATCTTTTACTATAAAACGGTCTTTCGGACAACGGCCTGTAAACTTTCCTGTGTTAATCACCAGGGCGCCCGAATCACTTAATACCCCTTCATTTCTTTCAAGACATTGCTCCGTTAATTCATCCGGAGTAAGCTGGTAAAAAGTATTTTCTGCAGAAGGAAGTCCGATTGAAAATAAAAGGTTCTTCGGAACTGCAAACATCGTTGGTACTGACATGAATCGGTTTTTTGTTCACAGCAAAGTTAGTCATTGAATTTTTTTGACTTCCCCGGAAAGGCCGGTTTTACTGTGTTTGTATCTTACACTTCAAAGGTTGCATCATTTTATCTTCAATAATTTTCGATAATGATTAAATAAAATGATATTGGAAATTCGAATTCATTAAAAAGAATAAAAAGATTTTTTGGAGGTTGTGTAGCTTTTACATACTTCTCATTTATCAAAAACTTAAAATGTTTTATTCATGTATATTGCAACGGATTTAAAAGAAGCGAATAAAGAAACATCTTTTATAAGCTAAATTTTTTTACAGATAAATTTGCGACAACATGAAATATTTACCATTAAATCCTGAAATTTTTATCCAAAACCGCAAAAGGTTTATTGACAAAATGGATAAGAATTCTATTGCAATTTTTAACAGCAATGACGAGTTGCCTTATAATGGTGATGCATTGCATCCATTTGCACAAAACGCAGATTTGTTCTGGCTTTCAGGAATTGAACAGGAGGATACGATGGTGATTTTATTTCCCGGTAATCCTGATCCGAAATATAAAGAAGTGTTGGTTTTGATAAGGCCCAATGAACTTAAAGAAAAATGGAACGGACATCAGTTCAGAAAAGATGAAGCACAGCAAATTTCAGGAATGAAAACAATTGTTTGGCTTGATGAATTGGAGGGATATCTGCAACCATGGATTCATTTATCAGATACTATTTATTTGAACACGAATGAAAATGACCGGAAGGCAAATGAAGTGCCGGTTCGTGATTATCGTTATGCTGCATATATGCGTAACCGTTATCCTTTGCACAATTATAAACGTGCTGCAAAAATTTTGAAAGAACTGCGTGCCATAAAGACTCCTTTGGAAATTGAAGTGGTTCAGAAAGCAATTGACATTACAGATAATACTTTCAGACGTTTATTGAAATTTATAAAGCCTGGCGTGATGGAATACGAAATTGAAGCGGAAATCATGCATTCATTTTTATCGCAACGCGCTTCAGGAACGGCTTATGGAAGCATTATTGCCAGCGGCGATCGTGCAAGAACGTTGCATTATGTAAACAATAACCAGGAGTGTAAAGATGGTGAACTGATCCTGATGGATTTCGGTGCCCGTTATGGAAATTATGCTGCCGATCTTACACGAACAGTTCCGGTAAATGGCAAATTTTCCAAAAGACAAAAAACCGTTTATAATGCTTGTCTTGATTTACACTATTATTGCGCATCTGTTTTAAAACCTGGTATCAGTATCATTGATTACACAGAAAAAGTAGGAGATAAGGCAACAGAAATATTTCAAAAAATCGGGTTGTTGAAAAAATCTGATATTAAAAATGAGGATACTGAAAACAGGGCTTACAGAAAATATTTATATCACGGAATTTCACATCACCTGGGCATTGATGTTCATGACCTGGGAACAAGAAATGAACCGGTAAAAGCGGGAATGCTGTTTACAATTGAACCGGGAATTTACATTGAAGAAGAACAAATGGGAATCCGTATTGAAGACAATTATTGGATCACAAAAAACGGGAATAAAGATCTGATGAAAAATATTCCGATAACAGTTGATGAGATCGAAAGCCTGATGAGATGAACTTCCTGACGACCGGTGACAGACAACCGGCGACCGATGTTCTGAACGATTTTTAACGTGAGCTTTAATCCGTATTAATAAAAAATTGCAAAGCTGATTTTCACACCATAATAATTATTATCATGGCTTTCAAATTTGAGAAATTAAAAATTTGGCAGATGGCTATAGAAGTATCTTATGAGATTCATAACCTTACCAGAACGTTTCCTAAAGAAGAATTATTCATTCTTACCGCACAAATAAAAAGGGCTGCTGATTCTATTTCTTTGAATATAGCGGAAGGCTCAACAGGGCAATCGAATGCTGAACAAAAAAGATTTTTAGGTTTTTCACAGCGATCTGCTTTAGAAGTTGTAAGTTGTTTGTTTCTTGGTAAAAAAAGAAATTTGATTTCTGAAGAAGTATTTTTTATCCATTATAATACTCTTGATAAATTAGTAGCAATGATTCAAAAATTTAAAAACTCACTTGATTAAAAATTGCCGTTAATGCGAATCGTCGGTTGTCGGCGGTCACTTGTCGGTTGTCTCAATATAATGAAGCAAATTCCCAACCTCTTCACACTTCTCAATTTATTTTTTGGATGCATCGCAATTGTATTTGCCTTGCAAACAAACAGTGTTATTTTTTATCTGAATGATCAGTATAGCAGCAGCTTTAATATTCCTGAAAAGATAAGCTGGGCGGCCATTTGCATTATCATTGCGGCTGTTATAGATTTCCTCGATGGATTTGTAGCACGGTTATTAAAAGCTACCAGCGAAATGGGAAAGCAATTAGATTCATTAAGTGATGTAGTAAGTTTTGGTGTGGCTCCTTCAGTAATTCTTTATCAATTATTGCGCTTCAGTTTCGCAAGAGAAGAAAATGGCCTGGAGATTTCAATTATATTTTTATTGCCTGCTTTTATTCTGGCATGTGCCGCTGGCTATCGTCTTGCAAAATTTAATTTAGATACTGATCAGCAATATTCATTTAAAGGAGTTCCTGTTCCAGCTGTTGGATTGTTGATCGCGTCATTTCCGCTTATTTTACATTTTGATTTTATTCCTGCTGTCAACAATATAATTATCAATAAATGGTTTTTGTATTTGTCTATTCTTGTGCTTACTTATTTGATGATAAGCAATCACAGGATGGTGGCCTTGAAATTTTCAGATTATACTTTGAAAAATAATTTGCCGAAAATGATTTTGTTGATTGTCGCAATTATTGCCGCTTTATTTTTGCAATGGATTGCAGTACCTGTTGTTTTTATTATTTATGTTTTATTATCTCTAACTCAAAAAAAAGCCTGAATGAATTTTATAGTTGAAATAAAAATTATGCCTTTAAAAGAATTGCTTGATCCCCAGGGAAAAGCGGTGCTGGGAGGACTTTCCAACCTGGGAATCAGAAGTGTGAAAGACGTAAGAATCGGAAAACATATTCAATTGAATGTGGAAGCAGGTTCAGCAGAAGAAGCGAAATCAATCGCGCAGGAAGCCGCCGGAAAATTACTGGCGAATCCTGTAATGGAAGAGTTTACTGTATCAGTTCGGTAATTCAATTCAGTGATACCAATGATTGAACCGAAGCCTCTCTTAAAAAACTGGCCTTCTTAAAATAGTCCATGGGATTTTTAATTAGCAATTAAAAGAATTGATTTAATAATTGAAGACAATCCATTAGCACATTAGCAAATTAGCACATCAGCACATTAAATAAAATGCTTTATATCGTTCCATCTCCCATTGGCAATCTCGGTGATATTACTTTCAGATCTGTTGAAGTATTAAAATCAGTTGATTTGATCCTTGCAGAAGATACCAGAACTTCCTCTAAACTTCTTCGTCATTATGAGATTGAAAAGCCAACTACTTCTTATCATCAGCATAATGAACATAAAGTTGTGGATCACCTCATCTCACAATTATCTTCAGGAAAAACGATGGCCTTGATTACAGATGCAGGAACTCCCGGCGTTAGTGATCCTGCGTTTTTATTGGTTCGCCAATGTATCAAAAACAATATCAAAGTGGAATGTCTTCCCGGCCCAACCGCACTTGTTCCTGCATTGGTCAACAGCGGATTGCCAATGAACAGTTTTTGTTTTGAAGGTTTCTTGCCTTTAAAAAAAGGAAGACAAACTTTTTTAAAAAAGCTTGCTGATGAAGAAAGGACTATGGTTTTTTATGAAAGCCCGATGCGTTTAATAAAAACATTAAAAGATTTTATAGAATATTTTGGCGCTGACAGACAATGTTGTGTAAGCCGCGAACTAACCAAAGTTTTTGAAGAAAATAAGAGGGGAACTTTACAGCAGGTTCATGATTACTTTGACACCAAAAATGTAAAAGGAGAAATTGTGATCGTGGTTGGAGGAAAGGAATAGAGATGGTCATGTGTTTACCGTTAAATCCTTGCCTTTTTTTATTAATATATAACACTGCCTTTTAAACTTTAATTGCGCCATCCTGATAGATGATTCATCTTAACCTTCTCCCATTAAGATTGAATCGTTCAGCATTGAAACAGTACATTTTTTGTATCTTAAATTTTGCAAAAATATCTACGACAAGAGGATAGTTTACGTAACCTTCCTGCATCTCCGCCATAGCAAAGCCGTAGATACCCTATAGATACCCCCTAGCAAAGCCATAGATACTACTATTCAGATACTCTATATAACCGGACTTACCCCGGACTTGGGCCGGAGTTGGCCTGGATTTGCACCGCTGCTGGCCTCCCTGAATATGGAATAAGGAATTAAGAAAACAGGTATTAGATTCTATTGAAAAATAAGCCTTGCAAGGAATTTTAAAGATACAGTTTTTTAGAATATCTCTTCCGTTTTTTCCTGTCTCAGACCAATTTTGAAAGGAACATATTCTTTTTCTGGTTTCATAGACAAAAATGGCAAAGCCGGAATGTACAGTACAGAAACAGTGTAAACGATCAATGATCATATTTGTTGCTATACTTCCAAAATCTTTTTTCGACACTCGGTTTTAGTTTTTTTATCCCCTCATTTTTTACGATGTTTACAACTTTCATTTTTAAATCAGAATCATGAATAAAAAACTCGCCCTTTTTGTAATTTTTAATTGTACATTTTTAATTTTTGTTTATGCACAGCCGGATCGCTGGCAGCAAAGAGTAAAATATAACATGAATGTTGATGTGGATGTTAAAACCAATCTGATCAATGGAACCGAAAAATTGGAATACAGCAATAACTCTCCGGAAAAACTGACCAAAGTATATTTTCATCTTTACTGGAACGCGTTTCAACCAGGAAGTGAAATGGATGTGAGAAGCCGTGAACTTGGAAAAATATTAGTAAACGGCAGACCCGACTGGGATTCAAGAGTTAGAGACAGAATCTCAAAATTAACACCTTCGGAAATTGGTTTTCAAAAAATAAAATCTTTAAAAATGAATGGGGTGGAACAACCCATGAAAGTTCATGGAACCATTCTTGAAGTGGATCTTACCAAACCAATCGCAGAAAAAAGTAAAGTAAATTTTGATGTGGTTTTTGAGGCACAGATTCCTGTTCAGATCAGACGAAGCGGACGCGATAATGCAGAAGGGATCCGGTACAGCATGAGTCAATGGTATCCCAAATTGTGCGAATATGATTATGAGGGCTGGCATACGCCGCAATATGTTGCGCGTGAGTTCTACGGTGTTTGGGGCGATTATGATGTGACGATAAAAATTGATAAATCTTATAAAATCGGCGCAACCGGAGTTTTGAAAAATGCTAATGAGATCGGTTGGGGATATGATAAACAAGGAACAGAATTAAAAAATATTTCTTCTTCAAAACGTACCTGGCATTTTGTTGGCAACAATGTACATGATTTTGTTTGGGCCGCTGATCCTACCTATGAGCATATTGTCAAAGAGGTGGATGGAGTAACCATTAATGTGATTTACAAAAAAGTAGATTCATTGGAAAAAAGTTGGCAAACTGTTGCTGATGCTGCTGTTATCGTTTTGCCTTATATGGAAAAACGTTTTGGAAAATATGCTTATCCTCAATATTCTTTTATCCAGGGTGGCGACGGCGGTATGGAGTATCCAATGGCAACTTTGATGAAAGGACCAAGTCTTGGAACTGCTTTCCATGAATGGATGCATAGCTGGTACCAGATGATGCTTGCCTCAAACGAAAATGAGCATCCGTGGATGGATGAAGGTTATGCGAGTTATGCGGAAGGAGAAGTGTATGCTTATTATAATAAAGTAAAAGGAAATGAAAATGCTTCGCAAGCCTTGCCGCTAAATCATTCAGGTGCATACAGGGGATATTATTTTTTACAAAAGATCAATCTCGCAGAGCCAATGACAACAAACGCTGATCATTATAATACCAATGTGGCTTATGAAATAAATGCTTATTCAAAAGGAGAAATGTTATTGGAGCAATTGGGATATATTGTCAGTGATTCTGTACGTGATAAAATCTTATTGAAGTACTATGATCTCTGGCATTCCAAACATCCTAACCCGAATGATTTTTTTAAAGTTGCTCAAGACGTAAGTGGTATTCAGCTGGGGTGGTATAAAGAATATTGGTTGAATACGATCAAGACAATTGATTACAGCATTGATAGTCTTTGGGAAGAAGGAAATGTTACTAAAATACGATTGAGAAGAATTGGGGAAATGCCAATGCCTGTTGACCTTGAGCTTACATTCAAAGACAGTACAAAAGAATTACATTATATTCCTATGGATATGATGCTGGCCGATAAGCCTGCTGAAAATTCCGAAAAAAGAATCGTTCATCCTGAATGGAACTGGACGAATCCAACATACATTGTTGAGTTTGATCATCCCTTAAATCAATTGATAAAAGCAGAAATAGATCCTACAAAAAGAATGGCAGATGTAAACCTGGATAACAATGTGCTTAAGTTGAATTGGTAGTTCCTTCAATTAGCTAATTAGCCAATTGGCTGATTAGCTAATTGATAAAATGTACTTCTCTTTAAAATAATCTTCTTCAAAAATATTGCTGATCTCCCAAACTCTTGGACGCAGGCCACTTTCATGAATTTCTTTTGACAGATCGCCACCTTTCAAACAGATCAGTCCGGAAATTTTTTTAGGCTGATCAACCGGCTTTTTATTCAGTAAAGGCTTGCTCCAGAACCACAAATCTTTTAAAGGCGCAACCGCTCTTGAAACGACCACATCAAATCTCTTGTTTTTGATATCCTCGGCGCGCGTGTGTTCGATGGCTACATTTTTTAATTCGATTTCTGAAGCAATTGCTTCCGCTACTTTTAATTTTTTATTGATGCTGTCAGCCAAATGAAAATGAACGTCCGGGAAAAAAATGGCAAGAGGAATTCCGGGAAAGCCACCACCAGAACCAAGGTCCATAATTTGATAACCATCAGGAAAGTCAAATTGTGTTGCAATTGCCAGGGAATGCAGCACATGATGTTCATAAAAATGATCGATGTCTTTTCGTGAGATCACATTTATTTTCTGATTCCATTCTTCATACAAATGCTTAAGCGCCCGGTATTGCTGTAATTGTTTTTCAGAAAAATCAGCAAAATATTTTTCAATCATTTCCATAATAAAAATGTAAAAATAGTTGTAGCGGATGTAATTTCTATTTTAAATATTGACAATTTAAAATATCCCTCCTTGTTACAGTTTCTGAAATGAAAAATAAAAGCTAATATCAAATAGAATCTTCTCAATAAAAATGCCCAACCGTAAAAGTTATTTTACTTTTACTGCAACAAAATTCTACTTTTAGAATACATGAAACTTTTCCCTGAATCTGCTCCCCATCAATTAGAATTTGATAAAATTAAGGAGTTACTAACTGCACATTGCCGCTCAGAATTTGCAAAAAAAAGAGCAATGGATTTGCGGATCCATACTCATAAAAAATTTATAGAGCCTCAACTTTTACAAACACATGAATACAAGTTGCTTTTTGAAAATCACTTGTATTTTCCCGACGATGCGGTTTTAAATCTTTCAAAAGAATTAAGATTATTATCAATTGAAGGTTCAATTCTCTCCGGGGAACAATTTTTACAAATCAAAAAATTAGCAAACGCGATTCAACAGATATTTCGCTGGTTTACTCCGGAAAGAAAGATCGCTTATCAATCACTTTCTCTCATTATTGAAGCAACTTATTTTGAAAAAAATATTTCAAAGCTAATTGATGAGATCCTGGATGAGTATGGGATTGTAAAAGATACCGCTTCTGAAAAACTTGCTTCTATCCGCATGTCTTTATATAAAAAGAGAGCAGAATTGAAAAGAGTTTTTGATCGCATTGTAAGCAAATTAAGAAAGCAAGGTTATCTGACAGACATTGAAGAAAGTTTTATGAATGGAAGAAAAGTGCTGGCAGTTTTTGCTGAACAAAAAAGGATGGTTAAAGGAATATTGCATGGCGAAAGTGATAGCCGCAGAACTTCATTTATTGAGCCGGAAGAAACAACACATCTGAATAATGATATTTTTTCTCTGGAAAATGAAGAGCGAAAAGAAGTAAATATTATTCTTCAAAAACTCACTTCCAGGATGCGCTCGTATCATTCCTTGTTAAACAATTACTATCAAATCATAGGCGAGTATGATTTCATAAGAGCCAAAGCAATGCTGGCTTTGGATTATCATGGCAGTCTTCCTGCATTGCATGATAAAGCGACTGTAAAATTGGTAAATGCTGTACATCCTTTGCTTTTTATTTATAATGAAAAGTTGAAAAAGTCAACGATTCCTGTAGATATTGCTTTAGATGACAAGAACCGCATTCTTGTGATTAGCGGCCCAAATGCAGGAGGTAAAACGGTTACTTTAAAAACGGTTGGCTTGTTACAAATGATGTTGCAAAGCGGGTTGTTGGTTTCGTGCAGTCATGACAGCGAGTTTGGAATTTTCAAACAACTGATGATTCATATTGGAGACACACAAAGCCTGGAATTTGAATTAAGCACCTATTCATCGCATCTTATCAATATGAAGTATTTCATGGAAAATGCAAATGGGAAAACGTTATTTTTTATAGATGAACTTGGCAGTGGCAGTGACCCTAATCTTGGTGGCGCTTTTGCAGAAGTGATCATGGAAGAGCTGGCAAAAAAACATTCGTTTGGGTTGGTAACAACTCATTACCTGAACCTCAAAGTAATGGCCAATAAAGTAAGCGGCATCATCAATGGCGCGATGGCTTTTGATGAAAAAAATCTAAGACCTCTTTATAAGCTTATTATCGGAAAGCCCGGCAGCTCCTATACTTTCTCTATTGCAGAACGCATTGGGTTGCCACAATATCTGATTGATAAAGCGAGGAAATTAGTTGATGAAAATCATTTCTCTTTAGATAAATTATTGAACAGTACCGAACAGGATATGCAACAAATTCAATCTGAAAAAAAGCGGTTGGATAAGTTGTTGAAAGAAAACGAAAAGCTGCAAAAAGAAATGCAACACGTTATTAGTAAGGAAAGACACAAACAACAGGTTGAAATATTAAAAGAACAAAATCAGATCAGCGAAGCGAAGTTTATTTACCTGAAAGAAATGGATCGGAAATTAAAATCTCTTTTAACAGAATGGAAAAAAACCGAGGATAAAAATAAAGTTGTCAAAATGATGCAGGCATTACTTTTTAAACAACCTGAGAAACAAATTCTGCAAAAAAAGCAAAATAAAATTGACAATAAATATATTGAAACGAATGAACCGGTAAAACAAGGTGATAAAGTAATTATGATCAAAAACCGGCAAATTGGAATTGTTACCAGTATTCGTGGAAAGAAGGCGGTGGTGCAGATCGGAAGCATTCCTATTACTGTTGGAATTACAGATTTAGTGGCAGTAAAAGAAAGGCCTCAAACAGAAAGTCAATAAATTAAATTTCTTTGCTCAACAAATAAGGCCTTTCATTATTCAGTTTCAGTATCATTTCACCAAATAATGTATTTGCCCATGCAAACCATTTTCTTGTAAATTTTTTTGGATCATCTTTATTGAAAGATTCATGGATGAAACCCGTGTCAGCATTCGTGTTTTTCAACGTCTTTAAACATGCTTTTATTTCATTGTCATCGGTGCTGGTAATGATTCGCATAATAATGCTCATTGGCCAGATCATGTCATCAAGTGTATGAGGACTGCCGTTTCCTTCTGCATATTTTCCTTTAAAAAAATAAGGATTTTTATCGCTTAATATAAATTTTCTTGTATTCTGATAAACGGTATTGTCTAATGAAACCGCTTCCAGATAAGGCAATGAAAGTAAGCCTGGCACATTGCTGTCGTCCATGAATAATTGGTTCCCAAATCCATCCGCTTCATAAGCATACATTTCACCAAATTGCAAATGATGCACTGTTGCATATTTCTGCAAAGCTGTTTCCACTTCATTTGCCAATGCATTGCATTCTTCTGCAAATTTTTCTTCTTTCAAAATCTTTGAAGACATGATGCTTAGTTGTCTTAAAGAAACAACAGCAAAGAAATTGGAAGGAATTAAAAAGGGAAAAATAGTCGCATCATCAGAAGGACGAAAGATTGAAACAATAAGTCCGACTGGAACGATCGGATTGCCATAACCGTTTCCAGGAACGGTGTCCGTTGACCATGAAGTTGTACGCCCAAACGAATACGGCCCCTTGTTTTCCTTCCTTTGTTGTTCTTTAAAAGTTTTTACAATGAGGCGCACTGCATCTTCCCATTTCGAGCCAAACGGAGAAATATCCCCTGTTAATTTCCAATAATTGTAAGCCAGGCGAATTGGATAACACAAAGAATCCACTTCCCATTTTCGCTCATGCAATTCCGGTTTCATCTTCGTGAGATCTTTGTCCCATTCGCTTCCTGTAGGACCGTCGTTAAAAGCATTGGCATAGGGATCAATTAAAATACATTTTGTTTGACGGTTGATAACACCTGCAATCAGCTGTTGCAGTTTTTGATCGTCTTTCATGAAAGGCAAATAAGGCCATATCTGCGCACTACTGTCACGCAACCACATTGCATGAATGTCGCCGGTGATCACAAAGGTGTCAGGCTTTCCATCGATCATTTTGAAGAATACTGTTGTATCCAGAGTATTGGGAAAACAATTTTCGAAAAGAGATGCCAGTTGCGGGTCTTTGATCACTTTTTTCATTTTCGTGATAGTGGCTTCTATGGCAGCACTATTGAAATTTCTTTCAGAAAGTTTCGGTCTTTTGTCAGGTAATTCCGAAAATAATTTTGCTGATTTTAAAACGTTTGGAGTAAATATGGTAAGACTTGCAGCGCCGGATTGATAAAGAAATGTTCTTCTTTTCATAACAATAAAATAGTAAACAAGAAATAAATCTAAATTTTTATTTTGCTAAGTAAAGGAAAAGTAAATTGCCGGAGTTTGTTTTTATTTTCTTTCTAATGCAAAATCTTTTCAGCCGCAGGAATACTTTCAATATTCGTCATCACTTTTGCCCATGCTTTTTTTGTTTGCTGAAACGCTGCAAAATGTCTTTTCACATTATTTCTGTAATGGAAAAGTTCATGACGGATTTGTTCAAAATGAGTGTTGTGAAAATACCTGCACAATTTTGGAATGGTTAATTCTAATTTTTTTTCAACTTCTTCCATGATCGTTTCATATTCATTCGGCTGTGTAATATAGATCATCAGTGGCTTGTAGCGAATCCAGCCAATTGCCGCATTGGCAAATCTTTTTACTACAAAAGGCGAACTGCAGTCAACCGGTTCCAAAACTTTTGGAAGAATTCCATTCAAAATATTTTTATAATTCAGGAATCCATCATGAAAAGTGTAACAGGGAACCTTTAAAACCTTTTTGTCAGAAAGTGCTGTGCTCATAAAAGTATCTTCGCCTCTTGCTCCGGGTGGATTATAAAATGGTGGAAGATTTTTGATATTTTTTAAATTGAAACATAGATTAGCGCCTGAAATAAATTTCATTCCACTAATTTCTTTTACTTCTTCCACAATTGATTTATTAATGATATCCGGATTCGCATAAGTAACCCCTTTGTTATGAATGATCGTGTTTTTTACAACATCCCACGAAATGATTTCATTGCTGATTGCTTCAATAAATAATTTAAAATCGTGTTCTGTCAGAACATCATTAAAGGAAATGTAAGGTATCGGCGAAATATATCCACAGTGATGACCATGCGTAATATCAGCAGCGGCATTGTATTTTAAATGTGTCGCCAGCACACTTTGCCCCATCCAGATCAAATTGCCATATTCATTTTTCATCGTTGCCAAAGGATATTCATCATCGTCCAGAAACATCAACCTGTCCATTTTATTTTTCTTTGCGAAATAGATAACCACGTTTCTTTTTTTTGCATATCCTTCCCCGAAAAGCATTTCAGATTCTTCACGCGAAATAACTCCCTGGCTTTCTAAAACTTTCCGTTCTTCCTCTATAGAATGTTTGCCGTAATACCTGATCGAATGAACCATTTTCGCCAACTCAGGATCAATATTTTTATAATCGCTTAATTCAGTTTTTGAATATTTTAAATCATAGGCAACCAGCAAATGAAGGCGGATATCTTTGTTCAAAAACAACCCATGCTCCAGCCAGTTATTAATGTAAGAAGTAAGTACGTTTTTAAAATGCTTTCTGCCAGTAACAAAACCGATTCCGATGTTCATTGCCATAATAAAAATTGAAAGAATCTTCTAATAAAATGAATTGCACATTTCGAAAAAGAATTGAAAAACAAATTTGAATTTCAATTTTACATTTCCGGCAATGCCGGAATTTTGTGCTGTTTATTCTTCTTGGTTCGGGGAAATAAATAATTCTTCTCCCTTAAAAACCTTGCAAAAATAAATTTTTATTTTTTAATGTAAATTGCACGCGAGCCAATAGTGTAAGTTCTATAAATCTTTTCATCATCAAAAAAATTAAAAATGCCTTCATTTGACATCGTAAGCAAAGTCGATCTTCAGACACTGGACAATGCTGTTAATACTGTTTCAAAAGAAATAAAAAACCGTTTTGATTTCAAAGGAAATCATGTGGTAATTGATCTGAATAAGAAGGACTTGAAACTGAACCTGGAAGCTGACAGCGAGATGAAATTGAATCAAATTATTGATGTGCTTATCAGTAAAAGTATGAAGCAGGGGTTGGCGGCAGAAATTTATGATTTGAAAAAAGAACCTTATCAAAGCGGAAAGGTGGTAAAGAAAGAAATTCCGGTAAGAAATGGAATCAGCCAGGAAGATGCAAAGAGAATTGTGAAGCTGATCAAAGACGAAAAGTTTAAAGTTCAGGCTTCAATTATGGATGATATGGTAAGAGTTTCAGGAAAAAAAATAGATGATCTTCAGTCAGTTATACAAGCTTCAAAAGGGTGGGACCTTGGACTGGCCCTGCAATATGTGAATATGAAAAATTAGGATTTCAGTTTTTTCTTTGTTCACTGTCGGATTAATCGTTCTTTCAGGTAAAATTATTATTACATTTTTACATTTTATTTATTTAGAAATACTAATTTTGTTTTTTAAAACAACTGCTCTTCGGGTTTTTTGTACCATATGAAATGGGTGTTTTACGGTTGGTAAAATTTTTATTCATTTCTTTTTAAAATCAATTGGTATGCGACTCAAACTCTTTCTAAGTATTTTATTGCTTGCAATAACTTCTATTCCCATCGCGCAAACATTACAAACGTGGAGGTGGGATACTTACAAAATGAAATTTAAAGCTCCGGATAATATGGTTATCCAGCAAAACGATGAGACAGGTTATCAGGCGACTAATAATAGTATTACGCTTGATATTTATCCGCGCAAAGGGGAAAATCTGACTTATGATGGAATGAAAAATGCAATTATGAATTGGGCAAACAATGTTTCGCTCTCTTATGATGCAAATACAGAACCCATTTATCTGAAAGATATAAACCGTTATTGGGGCTGTGCAATTGATGGCGTCAAACAAGGTTTTTCTGCTTCAGCGCTTTTACTGATCAATCCTGATTATCCGGACCTTAGTTATTATGTCTGGATCTCTTATGCACCTGAATATTATCATGACGCTGTGACTATTTTAAAGAGTTTTGAACCACTTTAAGATAAGTTTTTTCCTTAAATTTTAAAAAATTACGAATGAAAAATTAGCTTTTTTCGTTTTGTCAATTTATTTTATTCCCTTACCTTCGCAAACTCAAAAAATACATGGAGACTTTTAAAGGAAGCCATGTTTAAAAACAAAAAATATGAAAAAAGATATTCATCCATCAAATTACAGATTTGTAGTTTTCCGCGATATGAGTAACGGTACGATGTTTTTAAGCCGTTCTACAGCTTCTTCAAAAGAAACTGTTCAATGGGAAGACGGTAAAGAATACCCTGTGATAAAATTGGAAATTTCCAATACTTCACACCCGTTTTATACCGGTAAAAATATGCTGGTAGATACAGCAGGACGCATTGATAAGTTTAGAAAACGTTACGAGAAAAAGAAATAATAATTTTAGTTTTGATTTTTTATCCCCCTTAATCGGGGGATTTTTTTTAATTTCATCAACTCTTTTAAGCAATAGCGGATGAATATTTTGCTGGATGATATTTCTTTTTCAAATTCCTTGTTTCCTTTTGGTGTCGTTCGCTCCATGGCGCATATAAGGATTGGCATTCTGACGATCTTTGAAAAATGGCAATTTTATTTTCCTGGTAAAGTTTTCATTGCTTCGGAAAAATGGATTTGCGGATTTGATGAATCAGAATGCATAAAATATCCTGCTAATTTTATTCCTTCAAATGAATTTTTAAAAGAACTTTCTGCCGGCCAGGAAAAAATTTCTTTTACATCTGATTGTAAAATCTTAGAACATCCGTGGCAGATTTTCGAATTCAATAATTGGGCAATCCGGCAGGATTTTGACAGGCTTACTTTAGCAAGGATTTCTGAAAAAATCTCTTCAACAAATCAATTAATTTCTCCTGATAAAATTTTTATTGAAGCAGGCGCACAAGTTAACTTTTCCATTTTAAACGCAGAAGCAGGGCCAATTTATATTGGCAAAAACGCACAGATTGAGGAAGGATGTTTACTACGCGGCCCGATTTGCATTGGCGAAGGAGCACGATTAAAAATGGGAACAAAAATTTATGGCGCCACTACAGTTGGCCCATATTGTCTTGCCGGCGGGGAAATAAAAAATTCAATTCTTACAGCTTTTTCAAATAAAGCACATGATGGTTATCTCGGTGATTCGGTGATAGGAGAATGGTGCAATCTTGGAGCCGGTACCAGCAATTCCAATTTAAAAAATAATGCTTCTGTAGTAAAAATCTGGAGCAAGAAAGACAATGATTTTGTAGTTGCCGGAAATAAATGCGGCTTGCTAATGGGAGATTACAGCCGTTGTGCCATCAATACTTCTTTTAACACAGGAACTGTTGTAGGCGTGTCTTGCAGCATTTTCGGAAATTCGTTTCTTCCAAAATTTATTGACAATTTCACGTGGGGAAATGAAAAATATATTTTTGAAAAAGCGATTGCAGATATTAATAACTGGAAGAAATTAAAAGGCTTTGAAATAACTGAAACTGAAATTCAATCATTAAAAAAAATATATCAATAAATAAATATCATGAGAAAACAAATAGCAGCTGCAAACTGGAAAATGAATTTAAATGTTCAACAGGCAAATGAACTATTAGATGGAATCGTAGGGAAAAATATTTCTCTTAAAGAAAACCAGGAGGCGGTTTTTGCGGTGCCTTTTCCTTATTTGCTGTTAGCAAAAGATAAAGTGAAAAACACCAAAGGTTTTTTTGTTGCTGCACAAAATTGCTATACAAAAGAATCAGGTGCTTTTACAGGAGAGGTAAGCGCGCCAATGCTTTCATCGCTTGAAATTGAATATGTAATTCTCGGTCATAGTGAGAGAAGAGAATATTTTTGGGAAGACAATAAAGTTCTTGCCGAAAAAGTGGATGTGTGTTTAAAAAATAATTTAAAACCGGTTTTTTGTTGTGGCGAATCTTTGGAGGTAAGAGAAAAGGGAGCGCAAAATGAATTTGTAGAAAATCAATTAAAAGAAAGTTTATTTCATTTGGAACCTTCTGCAATTACCAATTTCGTTATCGCTTATGAACCAATCTGGGCAATAGGCACGGGCAAAACCGCCAGCGCAGATCAGGCACAGGAAATGCATGCTCATATTAGAAAAGTTTTTGCAGAAAAATATGGAAATGATGTAGCTGAGAGCATTTCAATTTTATATGGAGGCAGTGTAAAAGCAAATAATGCAAAAGAAATTTTCGGTAAGCCAGATGTTGATGGGGGACTTGTAGGTGGTGCTTCACTTAATGCAGATGAATTTGCGCAAATAATTGTAAGTCTGAAGAGTTAGAGGAAAAATCATAGAATTGTAAAATTCCGTACATACAGATCTAATCGTTTACTTATAATTTATTTTTATAACTCAAAATTTAAACTAAAATAAAATGAAAAGACTCCTCATTGCTGTACTCTTATTTGCTGGTACTTTCAGTTTTGCAAATGCACAAACCAAACAAAAGCAGGATAGTAAAAAAACTACGACTACTGCTGCAACTACAAAAACTAAAGATGCAAAAGTCGATAAAACAACAACTGCATCTACAAAACACGTGAAGGCAGATGGTACTCCCGATAAAAGATATAAAGAAAATAAAGCTTCAACTACTGCTGCAGGCCCAATGAAGAAAGATGGTACGCCTGATAAAAGATACAAAGCCAATAAAAAGTAATAGATTGAATAAAATTAATGGCCGGAATTTTCCGGCCATTTTTATTATAAACAATTATTGAAATTTTTTATTTCTGAGAATTGAATTGCAATTCAGCAGGAGAGTAAGAGTTTAATTTATTCAAATGCAAAATCGTTTTATTATCCTTCTCTGATTTGTGGTACATCGGATTAAATTTTGCACCAATAATAATTTCGTTCAATAAATAAGAGGTGCGGCTAACAACTGTGTTTGAAAACATATCATCAAAGGCTTTTACAAAAACGAGGATTTCGCCCTGTGCATTTCTAAAATCTTCTTCAGTAAAATTATAAAAAGGACTTGTTTCATTAATGGGATGCACTATTGTCCAGCTTAGGTTAAGAGCATTTACCATTTTATATTCTAAAGGAAGCTGATAAAATTTATTTACAATTTTTCCATTTTCTTCGATGATCAATCCTAAAGTTACTTTTGCTTCAGCGTCGGTCAGGGTTGTATTTTTAAAAGGAACAAGCCGGAACATAATAGCATTCCCTTCATGAAAAGGCGCCAGCAAAGCGTTTTTGCTAAAACGTATATAAGCTCTTGGCCGTGAAAATCTTCCATATAACAGACCTGTGATCACAGCAAGGGTTAATAAACCAATTAAAGCTTCCAGTGAGGAGATCGCACTTGCCAAAAAACCGACAGGACTGATTCTTCCATATCCTACTGTGGTTAAAGTTTGACAGCTAAAGAAAAACTCTTCACCAAATTCCTGTAAACGTGAATGAGCAACGATTCCACCTAATTTATTAATGCCGAGTAAAAAGTAAATACCGCCAAATAACAGGTTGATAAAAAGATAAAACAAAAAGATCGTTAACAGAAATTTCCCCCTTGACATATCAAGGAGGATGTGATACCAGCTTATTTTTTCAAAATATCCGACACCCTTTTTTTCAACATTAGGTTTGCCATTTTTATTTACAAATCGGCCGCCGTAATCTGATGAATTAACACCAAAGCCAGTATTGATCTCAGATTTCGCTTTCGGATTGATCTTTCTAATTTTGAACATGTTCTTTTTTAAAAAAAGTTTTAAAATATTTTACAAAGCCAATCAGAACTAAAAATGTCGTAGCGATAGCTGCAACTAATAATTTTATTTTCAAATCGCATTTTGTGAGAATTAAAAATAAAATAAAATAAAAAGCACCGAGCATTAAAAAACGGAGAACGAGCTTTTGTAAAGGTAGAAGTTGCAAAACAGAAGTGTGAAGTGTTTTTGCAGAATGCAAAACATAGAAAATGATCTGGCAAAAAGTGGCAACAACAATAGCAAGGGCGATTCCCTGTGTGCCCATTGCAGGGTATAAGACGAGCATCAGAATGATTGCAATTGAAATATCAAGTATTGATCCGAGCAAAATTTTTTCCCCTTTTGAAAAACATTGAAGAATGACTGAATAGTTATTGATACGAAGCGGAAGAACAAAAATACTGATGACAAAAACAGGCAGGGAGGCATCATATTTATTTTGAAAAATGAATGCAAATAATTCATTGCGGAAAAAGAATAAGAAAAAAAACATTGGAAAAACGAGCGCAGAAAGTATTAAAAAACTTTCCCGGTAAAGCTGAACAATTTTAGAAGTTAAGGTAACATTCTTTGAAATTTCTATCAGCAAAAAGCTTCCCATTACACTAATTAATAAACCAAATAAAGGAATTTCGAAAGAGCCATTAAAAAATATGGCAAAGTCAGTAGCAGTAAGGATATACAATAAAAAAAACTTATCGATCCATTTTGAAATTACTCCTAAAATATCATTCAAACCAAGAAAGGCCCAGTGCTGTAAAAAATGTTTTTCATTTGTTGCTGCAAGGTAAACGCCTTTTTTAAAAGGAATCATAAGCATTGCAATCAATTTTAAAATTGAAATGATACATATGCCGGCGATCAGTTTGGTTAGAGAATAATCAGCAAAGAGAATATAAAGGTGCCATGCAAGAAAAAAAACAGAATAGAAAAAATTAATTATGAAAGAAATCTTTTCGCCCTGTCGTTTAATTAGTAATGTTTCTGCAACTGTGCTTATATTTTGAATCACAATAAAAGCAATCAATAAAAGTTTCAGTTCATTAGTAAAGTTTTTTGCGAAAAAATAAAATGCAGCTAATCCAATGATCCATAAAAGCAGATAAAAAACCGAAAGTTTTTTTTGATGACCTTTTATAAAAGAAAAAAGAAAATTTAAGTTGGTGGAGAGAATCACTGATGTCAATCCGAATGTGATGATGACATTTACAATATTAGCATACATCCAGACACTTTGAAATTTTCCGTACTCGTCGAAACTTAATTTTCTTGAGTAAATAACAGTGATTAAAAAAAGAATCAACACGGGAAGGATTCTTCCTAAAAGCAACCAGGAAAATTTGTGTGCAGCAATGGTTTTATTGTTTTGGCTGATAATGAGACAAAGATTTTTATTGATTAATTATTGTTTTTTATTTCTATTAAAAATCTCATTGGCTTCTTCAAAATCTTGTTAGCAACAGAATCAATCATTCTCCATATATGAAACGGAAGAAAAGATAAAAGTAAATTTAAACGCAATCGTACCATGTATTTATTTGAAAATTTTTTAAGCGAATAATTTGCGTATTCTGATGGAATAAAATTTAAGATATTTTTTTCATTGAACGAATGGAGATGTGCATTCTTGGGAGTTGGTTTATTACAGTGAACACACAAATAATACTCAATCTTCTCATTGTAAGGGGTTGTGATAATAAGCCTGCCATTTGGTTTCAGCGCTTGCATCAATTTTGAAATAAATAATTCCGGATCTGAAACATGTTCCATAATTTCTGAAGCAATGATCACATCAAAAGAATTTTTTTTGAAAGGCAGATGATAAACATCTGCTACAACAGCAGCATGATTTTTATGTTGATTTTCTTTTAAAACTTTCATGGGATTGTGAATAGAAATATCCATTGAAATAATTTTCCTCCCTTTTGATAAAAAATATTTTGCAGCCCATCCATTGCCACAACCAACATCCAGGATGAGGCCTGATTCTTTTGGAGTATGTTTTGAAATTACCTGGTGTAATCGTCTTGTTTCTTCTTTGCCCGCTGCAGTTTCATCTTCTTTAAAATAATCAAAAAACAAAGCATCTTCATTATAATGTTGCTGGTAATTAAAATGAGAATTGTGTTTTGAATGAAGATCCGGATTAATGCTTTTCTGATTTTCCTGAGGAAGTAATACGGGTACATTTTCAGAAAGTGAATATATAGATTCATCCGAAGAAAGGAAAAGCCTTCCATTTCTTGTTTCTTCTTTCAGATCTTTTCCTGTTATCGGATCTGCTAATATTTCTTTTAAAAAGTTCTTCATTAACTTGCTATGATAGCTTTTTTTAGCGCTTCAAAATAAACATCTTTCTTTTAAAATTGGTTTTTTAATAAAGATGAGGTTTAACGTATCATTATTAAAATTAAAATAAATGCTGAAACTCTGTCAGTATAAGGCGTTTCCCTTTTTCTTATCTTCGCTGCCCAATTATGAAGAATATCAGGAATTTTTGCATTATTGCACACATTGATCATGGCAAAAGCACGCTGGCAGACCGTTTGCTCGAATTCACACATACTGTAACTGAACGTGAAATGCAGGCGCAGGTTCTTGACAATATGGATCTTGAAAGAGAAAAAGGAATTACCATAAAAAGTCATGCTATTCAAATCAATTATAAATTTGAAGGAGTTGAGTATGTATTGAATTTAATTGATACTCCCGGTCACGTAGATTTTAGTTATGAGGTAAGCCGTGCGTTGGCTGCATGCGAAGGTGCTTTGCTTTTGGTAGATGCTACGCAGGGAATACAGGCACAAACTATTTCTAATTTATATCTCGCTATTGACAATGATCTTGAAATTATTCCGGTTCTGAATAAGATAGATATGGACGGAGCAATGATCGGGGAAGTTGAAGATCAGATCATTGAATTGATTGGATGTAAGCAGGAAGATATTTTACATGCGAGTGCAAAAACAGGAGTTGGAATAGAAGCCATTCTTGAGGCGATCATTAAGCGCATTCCTGCCCCCAAAGGAGATGAAAATGCTCCCTTACAAGCATTGATATTTGACAGTGTTTTCAATAGTTTTAGGGGAATTATTGTTTACTATCGTGTCTTTAACGGCATCCTTAGAAAGAATGATAAAATTAAATTTTCAAATACCGGGAAAGAATACAATGCAGATGAAGTAGGGATTTTGAAGATGGGAATGATACCGAAAAATGAAGTGAAAGCCGGAGATGTTGGTTATGTAATTACAGGAATTAAAAATGCGAAAGAAGTAAAAGTAGGAGATACCATAACTACTACCGCCAACCCTTGTAAAGAATCTATCAAAGGTTTTGAAGAAGTGAAGCCAATGGTTTTTGCGGGAATATTTCCAGTGAATACTGATGAGTTTGAAGAGCTGAGAGATTGCATGGAAAAGCTGCAGTTAAACGATGCTTCTCTCACCTTTGAATTGGAAACTTCGCAGGCATTGGGCTTTGGATTTCGTTGTGGATTTCTGGGAATGCTGCACATGGAAATTATCCAGGAAAGACTGGAGCGTGAATTTAATCAAACGGTTATCACCACCGTTCCTAACGTAAGTTTTTATGCATACACAACCAAAGGCGAAAAAATCATTGTAAACAATCCTTCACAAATGCCCGATCCGAGCAGGATAGAGAAGATCGAGGAACCTTATATCAAAGCACAGATCATTACAAAGCCTGATTATATTGGTAACATTATGACGCTTTGTATCAATAAGCGTGGAACCCTTACATCCCAGGGATATTTAACGCCAACCCGTGTAGAGCTTACGTTTGAGATGCCTTTGACAGAAATTGTTTTTGATTTTTACGACAGATTAAAAAGTGTTACACGCGGCTATGCCTCGTTCGATTATCATCCAATTGGCTACAAAGAAAGTGATATTGTAAAGATGGATATTTTATTAAACGGTGATAAAGTCGATGCACTAAGTTCATTAATACATCGCAGTCGCGCACAGGACTTTGGAAGAAAACTTTGTGAAAAATTAAAAGATCTTGTTCCGCGACAACAATTCCAAATAGCAATACAAGCGGCGATTGGAGCAAAAATCATATCGCGTGAAAACATCAGTGCAATTAGAAAAGATGTTACCGCAAAATGTTATGGAGGCGATATAAGCAGAAAAAGAAAACTTCTTGAAAAACAGAAAGAAGGTAAAAAAAGAATGAAGCAGATAGGAAACGTAGAAGTGCCTCAGGAAGCATTCCTGGCGGTTCTGAAGCTTGATGAATAATTTTTAAGGCTGGCTTTCCTATTGGTTTAAATAAAAAAATTTGCCGGGTGATTAAACAACCCGGCATTTTTCCATAATCAAATCAAGCCAAAAATTCAAACGCAATTTATATAGTGTTTTCATGGAGTTACGATCAATGTCCCTTTCATTCCTGAATGAAAGTTACAATGGTAAGAGTATGTTCCTGCAGTATTTGGAGTGTAGGAAAATGAAGAACCTGCAGGCAATGTACCACTATCAAACGTTGTTGCATCATCGGAAGTTACTGTATGAGCAATACCATCTTTATTATGCCATGTAACAGTGCTGCCTTGTTTTATTGTAACCGTTGCAGGGAAAGACATTCCTGTAATATTGATACTGTTTGGATTACTTGCAGGCTGACTGCTGCTACCTGATTTAGAGCAGGAAGCGAAAAATAAAATCGTTACTGCTGCAGTTAATACAAGAAATTTTGTTTTCATAAAGTTCATTTTTAATTTTTTTCAGAATGCGATTTTATCATCTGTTCTTTATGTGAGATTGATAAAAAAGTTTGTGATTCATCTTGTATTTCAAATCGAAGTTTTTTTAAAAAAAGTTGCTTCTTATTCTTTTTTTTTAAAAAAATTTAAACGCTAATAGTTGCTTTACTGCTTTTACAAAAGGATTATAAAAAACCTTTGATTTTTTTTATTCATAAAATTTTCATCACGCATACAATGAATTTTTATTGATAACTATTAGAAGTTAGAACCAGTGCAGTTTACAGACATAACAAAAGTTGATGTTTCATCATTTCATTTATTCTTATTGTAAATAATAAAGTGTGAAATTTTTTTTATCATTTGAAATATCGCAATAAAGATTGTCCAATTGCCTCCACGATACTTTTCTTTTTTATAAAGATGTATAATGCATTTCACATTTTTTCTAACAGCATAAAAAATAATAACGGGTAAGTCTTTGGGAGAAAATATTTTAAAGTGTGCCAAAAAATTAGCACGCCATTTGATTTTTGTGCCTGTACTTGAAATTTTTTTAATAAAAATTAAAAACTTAATCTATGAAAATTATGTCAAAAGTTTTGTTGTTATTTATTGTCGCAGTATTCTTCTTCTTTTCATGTAAAAAGAACAACAGTAGCAACAACGAAAGCCTCACCACTCAGGATCGAAATTTTATTACACAAGCTTCTCTCAGTAATAATGCTGAAATCCAGGCGGGACAATACGCTGATTCAACAGCAGATTCTACAACAGATTCATTAGCAACTTCAATCAAAGCATTTGCTGCAAAGATGGTTGCAGATCATCGGAATGCTCAAAATGACTTGAAAACTCTCGGCAATTCTTTAAATGTGACTGTTACTGATTCTGTTGATTCTATGCATGCTAGCCAGTTGGATAGTTTAAAAATGCTTAACGGCCGTGCATTTGATTCGGCCTATATTATCAGCCAGATTGCAGATCACCAGGCAGCAATTAATACTTTTCAACAAGAAACAAGTTCAGGAAACAAGTCCAGTGTAATCAATTATGCAAATAAATATTTGCCTGTTTTACAAATGCATTTGCAAATGGCCGATAGCCTTGCCACAGCAATGGGCTTTAAATAATTGTGGTAACTGAAGCCAATATGAAAAAGAAATGTATTATTCGTTTGCAGTTATAGAAATTGTTTGCAGTTATAGAAAATAAGTAAGAGCATATATAGTCTTATTAAGAAGTTCAACGTGGATTGTTTTTTAGTGGCTTTAGTTCGTGATTGCCTGCGCGTCCGATTTCGCGCAGGTTTTTTATTTGTAAAAAATATTTTCAGTAATTCTTATCTGATTTTTTATTTTAAAAATAATAACGATCCAAAATGAAAGAAGAATTATTTCAATAATTCCATCAATGGCATAAATAAATGAGATAATTTTTTTAGTAGAATAATAAAAGTCAATTGCTGCAAGAAACAGGCAACAAGCTATTGCAAGAATAGCTACAGGCAACGGATGTGTTTTTGTAAAAAGATTAGCAATAAATGAAAATGAAATCGCAAGAAGCAGTAATGACACGGTTTTCACCAGCCACACGTCTGTTTTTGGCCCGGTTAGTTGCATGAAAGATTGAATGTCAAACAAGCCCCACGCTGCTGTTAGAAAATAATAAATGGATTGTATCCATAAAATGATTCGGAATAATTTCATCCGCTCAGTTTTATTCTTGTTATTCCGTTTCGGATTTTCAAAAAATAATTTTCATAAAAAATTATTCTCACTCTTTAAATCAACAATCAATTTACTGTCACATTTTCTGAGTGAATTAATATTCAGTGGCATCGTGACCTTCTTGTTTCACAAGTTTGTTATAGATTCCAAAAAGTAAAAATGGTGCTGGCCATTGCCCGAAAAATAAGCTTGTATGTTTCTTTCCCGCTAATTGAAAAGTTAGTGACACAGCCATTGAAGCAATTGCTGCCCATAAAAAAGTATCAGATGGTACTTTTGATGTCTGATCTTCAATTTTTTTAGTTACATCGCCTTCTTTGCGCTCGGTCTTTGGTGAATTTTGCATAAAATAGGTTTTAATTTTTTTGAAATAAAATCAACTTTCATGCCCCGGTTTCCAGAAGTATTGCTTTTGTTTAATACGATTCGTTTTATTAATAAAAAGATTTTTTTGAGTAAATATAACCGGATAGTGTAGAATCAATTCAACAAAAAACGATTATTCAGGAGACATTCAGAAGGTATTTCAAAGAAAATGATTCCAATTATGAATGGCAAAAATTTTGATTTTACTTTTTAAAGAATAATTATGAAACAGATAAAACTACTTCTTGCGCTATTTTTTTCTTTACTGATTTTTTCCTGTAATCGCGATCCGGTTCAGGCCGACCCCGGAACTCCCAATTCAACCAATTCCGGTTCTTTCGAAGCCGGAAATGATAATAGAGCAAATGTAATGGACACATTGTATCCTTCGCAACCGAATGGCATGGACACTACTGGCGAACAAACCGGAAGAATGAACAATACCGGAAGCAGTTCAAATCAACTTCCTGTTGACAGTGCAAAAAAATAAAACAACCGCACTGTGCCGGTTGTTTAGATAAATTTTGGTATCAGTATGTTGTTGTAAAATCCACTTACGTTCAATCTTACACCAATATCTGGTTTATTTTTTAATGAAGCTGTAGGAGTAGCACTGCTCAAAATTGGAGATTTGATTTGTGCGCCAGTGGTGCCTGGATGTGTTGATGCATACAATGCTGCCGCTCCTGTAACATGTGGAGTTGCCATGGAAGTTCCACTATAAGATGCATAAGACGAAATAATATTCTTTCCGTTTTTAGCAGGGAAGGTAGAATAAACTGTAACACCCGGAGCACCAATATCTACTGTTGTTGCGCCATAATTTGAAAAGTTTGTCAAGGCTCCGGTTTTATCTATTGCTGATACAGAAATAATATTGTCGTTAGTATATCCGGATAACCAGTAATGCAGGATAAACTGATAAAATAAAAAGATTGTTTTATTCTGCTTACTTCAAAAATCCTTTTCGGTGGTCTTTACCAGTTCTACTTCTGTTATCGGGCTGAACAAAAATAACTTATGAGTTGCCTGATCTTTGCATAAAAATCTTGTGCGGATTTTTTTTTCTTTCCGGTAAATATGCCCGTTCGTGAAACGGAATAAACTTTCATCCGGCAATTCTTCGAGAAGATAAATTCCCGGTTTATGCGGATCATATTTTTTTAAAACCCTTGTCAGTGGAGCTTCTGCACAAGAACTGGCGGCAGGATTTTTTAATGTTTTTAATAATTCTTTTTCAATATCAGCAGGAAATATTTTTTTTGAAATAAATCGTGAGAGAATATTTGAAAATTCCTGTTTCCACTCAACACCATGCGCCTGTATCCTGTTTCCATATTTTTCATAAGCCACCAAATGTCCAAGTTCATGCAATAACGTTATCAGAAAAGAATATTTATTCAGATTCCCATTCACACTTATCCTGTGATTCTGGTTCAAATGTTTGTTACGGTAATCGCCAAGTTTTGTAAGCCGTTGGCGCGTTACAGTCAGATGAACTTTATATTCTGTAAGATAAAAAACAACATCATCAAATGCCCCTTCCGGCAAATAAGGATTCAGTTGACTTAATGGAGATTCTCTTTTAGACATCTGATTTTTTTCGCACTAATTTCATTAATTGAATTACTTCGATAGAAGTGTAGATAATATAAAATACCATTGCTGTAAACAAAGATGGAATGTTTACTTTTCCACCCAGTATTAAAACATAAATAAGAATGGCAGCAACAACTACAAATAGTTTCATCAAAAGAGCAGAATAAATGCTTCTTATGAAAGCATTGGTATTAGTGGATTTCACGCCTTTTGTCTGGATAAAAAAGCCAAAGGAACTTAACAGGAAAAGGACAGCGTTGGCTCCTAACAAAAAACTGATATTAAATCCTGCTGACCGCAGAAATTTTATAAAAATAAAAATGAGAATATTGGCGAGAATAAAAAATCCAATTACAGGAACAAATTTTCTACTAAGAGGCTGATTCATTTTTTTGAAGTGTCGTTAACGATTTTAATAATAAGGCCGATGATGATAAACAAAGGCAGCAACCAAACCAGCAAAGGAAAAGAAAAATTTAACCATTTATCTGCTTTTAACCCAATAAAAATTCCCACAGCAATGCTTACTAAAAATTGCGCTCCCATGCCTGCATATCGCATCAGTTCCCGGTTTGTTTCCTTTCTTGTTTTCAAATTATTATTTCTTGATCAAAAATCTAATGTTGTTAAAAATAATACAGCGAAAGTATATATTGGCATATTAGATTAAAATAACCGTATTTTTAAAATAATTTTGTCAAAAAGAAGTTCTTATAAATAAAAGAACTTTTTTTGTTCATTTACTATAATAACATTTGAAAATTTTTCATGAATAAACGGATCGTCCAGTTTTTTTCTGCTTTGTTGTTTTTCTTTTTTTTGCTGCCGGAGGTTCATGCTCAATTGCAACAAGTGATTGTGGATGTTCAAAAAGACAAACCCGAAAAATTCAAAAATGACCAGCTTCGTTCGGAAAAAACGGGTGAGAAAAAATTTACGCTTCCCCGTAGATTTATTCAAAATACAACCAGTCATTACAATTATTTTTTTGACGCAAACAATAAGATTAATTCTGTAATTGAGCTTGCGCGAATGTCAGCCAAAGATGATTATTCAAAATTAATACCTTATTACAGTTATAGTCTGGATAATACAGCGGCTCAAAAAAATCAGCTGGATTCTGTTATTTATAAAGCTACTGCCGGGATTTTACTTCATGATCTTCGAAGCAATTGGGTTGATAATTTTTATTTGCTGATTGGAGAAGCTTATTATTTTCGGCAAGAATTTGATTCGGCTTCGATGACTTTTCAATTCATCAACTACCATCTTTTTCCCACAGGTAAAAAAAATGAGGAGCAGCCTGTCATTGGAACAAATGAAAATCGTGCTAATAATTCTCTTACCATTTCCAGCAAAGAAGATAGGAGTCTTACTGATAAAATATTATCAAGACCTCCAAGCAGAAATGATGCTTTGGTCTGGCAGGTGCGTACTTTGACCGATATGGGAAATTATGCCGAGGCCGCAGGTTTGATCAATACTTTGAAGAATGATCCATTGTTTCCGGATCGCCTCCGGCCATATTTTCAGGAAGTGATTGGTTATTGGTTTTTTCAACAAAAAATGTACGACAGCGCCATTGGGTATATCCGAAATGCGCTTCCAAATGCAATTGATATGGCTGACAAGGCAAGACGCGAATATTTGCTGGCCCAGTTGTATGAAATGAACAACAACCAGGATACCGCCTCTGATTATTATAATAAAGCAATCAGAAATACAACCGATCCGCTGATGGATATTTATGCAAATCTGAACAAAGCGAAAATGCTGAAAAGCAAAGATCCTGCTGAGATTGATAAAAGCATTGCGCAATTAGTCAGAATGTCTAAGAAAGATAAATTTTTGCCTTACCGGGATATTGTTTTTTATTCCGCAGCACAACTGGCGATGGCAAAGCCTGATACCGCATCGGCTATAAATTTTTATAAGGCCAGCACTTTCTATAACCAGGAAAATCTTTCTTTAAAAAACCGTGCTTTTTTAAATCTTGCAGAAATAAATTACCAGCAAAAAAAATATCAGGAATCTTATAATTTTTATGACAGCATTCAAACTGCCGCTGATACTGCATTACTAAATGTGGCAGAAATAGAATCCAGAAAAAAAGCGCTGGCACAAATTGTAACGCATCTGAATGTTATTCAGAGAGAAGATAGTCTTCAGGCAATTGCTGCGATGACGGCTGATGCAAGAGCAGATTTTCTAAAAAAATTATCTAAGAAACTACATAAAGAGCGCGGCATAAAAGAAGAAGAAAATTACAACGGATCAGCAGCAGATTTCTTCAACAGAAACAATCAAACCTCCGATATTTTTTCGGGCAACAATAAAAAAGGTGATTGGTATTTTTATAATAACGCTTTAAAAGGGCAGGGATTCAATGAATTTAAAAGAGTTTGGGGTAAAAGGCAAAATACAGATAACTGGCGTTTGAATTCAGGCACAAATTCTACGGCAGCAGGAAGTAATGCTGATCAGGCACGTGCTGCTTATGGCGATCCTATGGCCTCCCAGGAAGAAGCTGCCACGCCGCAAACTCCTTCAACGCCTTATCAACAGGATATTTCAGTTGAAGGATTGATGGCAAATGTGCCGCTTACAAAACCGGCAATGGATACCTCCAATTCAAAAATTGCCAGGTCACTTTTTCAACTGGGGAAAAATTATCAGAATCTTTTGGAAGATTATTACGCAGCCATTGACGCTTATCAGCAATCTTTAAAACGTTTTCCGGATAGTTTATACAATGGTGAATTGTATATGGATCTTTCTTTTTGTTATCAAAAAACAGGAAACCGGCAAATGGCTGATTATTATAAAAATCTTTTGCTGAAGAATTTTGGTAATACTTATTATGCACAAAATCTTTTGCATCCTGAAATTTTTAATTCAGCTGAAAAAGATACAGCAGCTGCCCATCGTTACGACCGGATTTATAATCTGTTTATTGAAGGCAATTTTGATGAAGCTGTCAAAGAAAAAAATGCGGCTGATAGTCTTTATGGACAGAGTTACTGGAATCCACAGTTGTTATATATCCAGTCAGTTTATTATATTCAAAAACGCCAGGACAGTGCAGCTATGAATGTTTTGCGTCAGATCATCAATCAATATCCAACATCACCTATGAAGGAAAAAGCAACTACAATGCTTGATGTTTTGAGCAGAAGAGACAGCATTGAAAACTATCTGACACGTCTCAATGTTACACGAGCAAAAGAAGATTCGCAGATAGTTGTTTTTGATCAATCAAAAAAAGTGAATGTGAATCCAACTATTAAGAATGAAGCGCCTGCAATTAAAAATGAAACCATCCAACCGGGAAAAGTAGAAATAGCTCCCGGGAAAAAACTTCCGGCTCCTGTCAAAAATGCTCAATTCTCTTTTAATCCTACAGACTCTCAAAATGTGTTGATGGTACTTACAAAAGTAGATCCGGTTTATGTAAGCGAAGCGCGAAATGCTTTTAATCGTTTTAATAGCCAGAGCGCTGCTACGAATCAAATTCAAATTGTGAAAGATACGCTCGACAGTGAACGAAGTTTTTTAGTGTTTTCTGAATTTATTGATGCAGATGAAGCCATGAAATATCTTGATAAATTAAAACAACAGTCGCCGGTACAGGTTTCATGGCTGCCTGCTCAGAAGTATCGTTTTTATATTATTTCTGAAAGCAATCTTGAACTATTAAAACAAAATAAAAATTTACAAGGTTATATCGATCTTTTAAATAAAAAATATCCTGGTAAATTTTAAATTTTCCGTAAGAATAATTTTAATATTTTTCCGCCCCTTAAAGAATTAAAAATGCAAAATCCTCCGAAAAAGAAAGTTTCTAACAATATAAAACCGGCTGTAAAAATATTATGGGCAATGGTTGCCGCCGGCTTTGCATTATTTGCTTTGGTTTTGACAGCTGCTTACTTTGGTCTTTTTGGAAAATTACCTTCTCTTCAGCAATTGGAGAATCCTCAGGCCAACCTGGCAACAGAAATTTATGCCGATGACGGAAACACATTGATGGGGAAAATTTATACCGAAAACCGTGTTTCAGTAGATTATAAAGGCATTTCAAAAAATGTAATTAATGCTTTGATCTCTACGGAAGATATTCGTTTTTATGACCATTCAGGAATAGATCCGATTGCTATAGGCCGCGCCATTAAAGGCTTTGGAAGGCAAGGTGGAGGAAGTACGATCACACAACAACTTGCCAAAAACATTCTTGGGCAGGGAAGAGGTTCTGTGATGAAAAGAGGAATTGATAAAATAAAAGAATGGATCGTAGCGCTCAAGCTCGAAAGAAATTTTACCAAGCAGGAAATCATAGCGCTTTATTTAAATCGTGTTTCATGGTTAAATGTATATGGAATCAGAAATGCTTCTTTGATTTATTTTCAAAAAGAACCTGCCGCCCTTACGCCTGATGAAGCGGCTTTGCTGATTGGAATGTTGAGCGGCCCGGGACAATATGATCCGCGGCGTCATCCTGATGCAGCCCTCGCGAGAAGAAACCTGGTTTTAGACAGAATGGTTACGAATGAAGTACTTCCGGAAGCAGAAGCAGATATGCTGAAGAAAAAACCTTTGGGTGTCAAATATAAAAAAGTGGATGAGAGCCAGGGAATTGCTCCATACTTCCGCTCGGTTCTTACTAAGAGATTGCAGGATTGGTGCAGCACACATAAGAATCCGAAAACGGGCGAAAATTATGATCTCTATCGCGATGGCTTGAAAATTTATACAACGATAGATCCAAAAATGCAATTGTATGCTGAAGAAGCGGTTGTAAAACATATGACCTCAATGCAAAAGATTTTTAACCGCCAGTTGCAAAAAAATATCTGGAAAGGTCATGAAGATATTCTTAACCGGGCTATGAGAGAAAGCGAGCGATGGAAAAACATGAAAGAAGCCGGCGCTACCGAAGCTGAAATAAAAAGATCATTTCACGAGCCGGTAAGTATGAAGGTTTTTGCATGGGATAAAAAGCGGGAAACCGATACTGTGATGACACCGCTTGATTCCATCAAATATTTTAAACAAATGATGCAGACTGCATTTTGTGCCATGGATCCTGTGTCAGGCGAAGTAAAAGCGTGGGTTGGCGGAATTGATTTTAAATGGTTCAAATTTGATCATGTCACTGCTAACAGGCAGGTTGGTTCTACATTTAAACCGATCCTTTATACATTGGCGATTACTGACGCGGGACTTACGCCTGATAGCTATATTGGCGGAACAACGATTACGCTTGCTAACAAAACGATTTCAGGGCCGGGAGGTACAATGGCATATTGTCTTGCGAAATCCATTAACGTAGCAGCGTATGATCTGATGAGTCGCATCGGGCCGAAAAAGACAGTTGAATTTGCCCATTTATGTGGAATCAAAAGTTATATTCCTGTCGCTCCATCTATCGCGCTGGGTTCTGCCGATATTCAATTGATAGAAATGTTGCGCGCTTATACCATGTTCCCAAACCGCGGTTTTAATACAGAACCAATTTATCTTACAAAAATTGAAGATAAGGATGGAAACGTTTTGCAAACATTTGAGCCGGAAGTGAAACAGGTGATCAGTGAAGTAGATGCCTATACAATGGTAAGAATGATGCAGGGTGTCGTAGATTATGGAACTGCCGGATCTATGAGATGGAGATTTAATATCAATAGCGCTATCGGTGGAAAAACCGGAACCACCAATGATTACACAGATGGCTGGTTCATTGGATATACTCCGCAAATCCTTGCCGGTGCATGGGTTGGATGTGATGATCCATTTTTAAAGATACTGCAATCATCAGGAGGAAACCAGATGGCAATGCCGGAATGGGCATTTTTCATGCAAAAAGTTTATGCGGATAAATCATTGGGAATTGATCCGAAAGCAGAGTTTCAAAAACCGGCAGAACTGAATAATAATCCAATTTATGCCGATCAGAATTTTGCAACAATTGCCAAAGAAGGGCAGGGGATCGATTCAACAGATGTAGATGGAAATGGTAATGCCGCAGATTATGCTCCGCCAACTGACGTGCCGGTTGAATCCGATTTTAGTAAACCCAAAAATACTCCCGGTACACAACAACCAAAAGCCGTTATGGGTCCCATGAATTATAATGCTAAAAAAGACAATCAAAACGCTGGCAATAAATCTAAAAAAACGGGAAAGCCTTCAACTGAGTATTGAAAATTTTAACCGGTAATTTTATTTGAATTTTATTTTTAAAAAATAAATTAAAAGCTTTATGGGAAGCTTATATTTGTCATTCTAAAAATTTGTAAAAAATATGAAAAAAGTTAATCTCCTTTTTGCAGCAGCGGTTTGTTTTTCAACGGCAACGATTGGGCAGTCAAACGGGACTTTGAAATTAAGCAAAGGACAAAAATACCAGGTTGAAAATACACTTCAAACTACCAGTTCTACTAACGTTCAGGGGCAGGCAATGGAATCTAAAGCGAATGTAACTTCTACTTATAACATAGAAGTGAAAGATAAAGCGAATAATAATTACAATCTTTCAAATACGATTACCCGTATACTGATGGATATGACAATGATGGGCACAGAAATTAATTTTGATTCCAATAAGCCGGAAGATATGAGCGGCGAAATGGGAAGCGCATTAAAAGATTATATCAACAAACCTAAAAATGTGGTTATTGATCAAACCGGAAAAATAATCTCAACGGATACTCAAGACTCATCTGCAGCAGGAATTGCAAAACAATTAAATTTTGCGGCTTCAGGATTTGGCGCACAACTGGCATTTCTCGCTTTGCCTCAAAATGCAAAAGCAGGAACAAGCTGGACAGACAGCAGCAATGAAAATGGAATTTCAAGAACCACTAATTATACGATTAAAGACATTTCAGGAAATATTGCAACTGTTTCTTTTAATGGTACTGTATCTACAAAAACCACTATGGAACAGCAGGGAATGGAAGTGAACACGAACACTACCGGCAAATTTTCAGGGGAAGAAAAAGTGGACGCTAAAACCGGTGTTGTTCAGTTAAACACAACTACTGGCGATGCTTCCGGAACTGTTTCTGCAATGGGGCAGGATTTTCCAATGACTTCAAAAGTTACTTCTACAACAACGATAAAAGCATTATAGGTTTCAAAGTTCAAGGTTTAAGCTTTTGAACTTTGAACTTTGGTTTTATTTATTTTCGTACAGTGAAAAAATACCTGGCTTACATTTTTTATTTCCTGTACTGGATGTTGTTTTTTATTGTTGCAAAAATTGCATTTTTACTCTATCATTTTCATCTTACTGAAACATTAAGCTTATCAGAAATTTTTAAAGTATTTCTTTACGGAGCAAGGATGGACGCGTCTTTCACCGGTTACATCTGCATTTTTCCTTTTGTTTTATTGTTCATAAAATCAATCGCTCTACAATTTCATATCAACAAGATCATCAGGATTTATACATTCATCCTGGTAATCATTTTTTCATTTCTGATCATTGCCGATCTCGAATTGTATAATGCCTGGGGCTATAGAATGGATGCAACGCCATTACAATATTTTAATTCTCCAAAAGAAATGGCTGCGACAGTTTCATCTGCACCTGTGATTTTGTTGTTGCTCATCTATCTTTTTCTGATCGTGCTTTTTGTTTTTATTTATAAAAGATTTTTCGATCCTTTTATTCATAGAAATCAAAAATATTTTCATGTTGCTGACAGTTTCATTTCCCTTTTTCTGATTGTATTTCTTTTTGTTCCGATTCGCGGAGGGATTCAAAAAATTCCGATGAACATCAGCGATGTTTATTTTTCAGAAAAAATATTTGCGGATCATGCTGCCATCAATTTGCCGTGGAATATTATGTTTTCCATTTTGAATCGGCATAATCCGAAAAATCCATTTGATTATTTTCCCAAAGAAAAAGCGCAGCAATTCGTAAATAGTTTGTATGAATCCGGTCCAAAGAAAACTCCATCAATCTTGTCTGTTGAAAAACCAAATATCATCATCATTATTTTGGAAAGTTATACAGCAAAATGGGTTGGTTGTTTGGGCGGCGTTCCAGGCGTAACTCCCAATCTTGACAGCATTGCAACTGACGGATTGTTGTTCACGAATATTTATGCGGCGGGCGACAGAAGCGAGAAAGGACAGGTAGCAGTTTTAAGTGGTTATCCGAACCAGGCAATTACTTCTATTATTAAAACGCCAGGAAAAACCCGGCAGCTTCCTTCCATTAATCAGTCACTTGAAAAAATCGGCTACCATTCCAGTTATACTTATGGCGGCGAGCTTGAATTTGCCAATATCAAGTCTTATCTGATCAATATTCACATGGACGAATTGCTGAGTAAATATTCTTTTCCTGTAGAGGAAAGAACTACTTCCTGGGGCGTTCATGATCAGTATGTTTTTGATCGTTTTTATAAAGATATTCAGAAAGAAAAACAGCCTTTTTTTGCAGCACTGTTTACGCTTAGCAGTCACGAACCGTATGATGTACCGATGAAGCCTAAGTTTCCGGGAAAAGATGAAACGACTCTTTTTAAAAATTCGGTTTATTATACCGATAGCATTGTGGGTAGTTTTATCAGGAGATTAAAAAAAGATCCTCTTTGGAATAATACTTTCATTGTTTTTGTTGCCGATCACGGCCATCCTTTGCCGGGCCATGATCCCAATGATCGTCCATCAAAATTTCATATTCCATTAATTTTTTCCGGTGGTGCATTAACATTGAAAGGAAAAATAAATACGATTGGTTCGCAAACTGATATTGCTACTACGATCTTAGATCAGCTTCATCTTCCAACAAACAATTTTAAATGGGGAAAAGATTTGTTAGATTCTTCTGCCAAACCGTTTGCCTTTTATTCCTTCAATAACGGTTTTGGGTTTGTAACGCCCAACGGAACTGAAACTTTTGACAATGTTTCACGAAAACCAATTTTTATCTCACCCGGTTATGATACTTCGCAGATAAAATATGGAAAGGCTTACATGCAGGTTTCTTACCAGGATTTTTTGGATAGATGAGAATGGGAATTTTTTATCATTCTAAATGCTCAGCAATAAATAAAGTGCTGCGGCAATTGTTGCTCCTGCTACAGGGCCAATAATAGGAACCCACGCGTATTTCCAATCAGTTTTGTTTTTACCCGGAATCGGGAGAATTGCATGAATGATCCTCGGCCCAAGATCACGTGCAGGATTGATGGCATATCCTGTTGTGCCGCCAAGCGATAATCCAATTGCCCATACAATAAAAGTTACAGGAATGGCGCCGATGGAACCTAAACCAATCGGAGTTTTTTCTTTGCCCAATTCTCCGTTAGTAATATAAAAAACTGCCAGTAGCAAAACAAAAGTTCCAAGTGCTTCACTGATGAAATTAAGCCTTGGATTTCTGATGGCGGGAGCTGTATAAAATGCCGCAGATTTTAATCCGGGCTCCTCGGTTGCTTTAAAATGATCTTTATACATGAGCCATACAAGTGATGTACCCAGCATTGCGCCAATCAATTGTGCAATAATAAATGCCGGAACCTGCGACCATGGAAATTTTCCTGCAATTGCCAATCCCAGTGTTACTGCAGGATTCAGATGAGCGCCACTGTAAGGACCTGCAATTACTACGCCTGCAAATACAGCAAGAGCCCAGCCGGTGGTAATAACGATCCAGCCACTGCCATTTCCTTTGGTATCTTTAAGCACCACGTTTGCAACCACACCATTTCCAAGAAGAATTAAGATCATGGTACCAATTAATTCAGCAATAAAGGGAGTCATATAATTTGGATTTGTTTTTTAGGATGAAAATTATTTAGATGGATTTTCAGTCTCTGACCAGGCATTAACGGCCTGAATTGCCCTGTACCAGCCACGTATCAATTCTTCTTTGTTGTCTGCTGCCGGCTCAAAACGCCTGTTAATCCTCCACTGTTTCTGAATTTCTTCCACATTTTCCCAAAAACCAACAGCGAGGCCAGCAAGGTAAGCGGCACCGATCGCAGTTACTTCTGTTACTTCGGGGCGTACTACATCTGCTTTTAAAATATCTGCCTGGAATTGTAACAGCAGATTATTTTGCGTGGCGCCGCCATCCACACGTAATTCCTTTATCTCAATTCCTGAATCTGATTCCATGGCTTTGAGCACTTCCATTACCTGGAAAGCAATGCTTTCAAGTGCAGCTCTGCAAAAATGATTTCTATTCGTTCCCCTCGTAATTCCAAAAATAGTTCCTCTTGCATATTGATTCCAGTAGGGCGCTCCAAGACCTGCAAAAGCAGGAACCATGTAAACTCCTCCTGAATCCGAAACATTTGAAGCCAACTCTTCAATTTCCGCCGCGGTTGAGATGATTTTAAGCTCATCCCTCAGCCATTGTACCACAGCGCCTGCAATGAAAATACTTCCTTCGAGCGCATATTGAACTTCATTGCCAATTTTCCAGGCAATTGTTGTGATCAGGTTATTTTTTGATAAGGTGGGTTTATTACCAATGTTCATTAGCATAAAACAACCGGTGCCGTAAGTATTTTTTACCATTCCCGGTTTGGTGCATACGTGACCAAAAAGTGCGGCCTGCTGATCGCCGGCAATTCCGGCAATCGGAACTTTGGTTCCTAATAATTTTCCCGAAGTTTCACCATATTTCTCACTGGAAGATCTTACTTCAGGAAGCATAGATTCGGGAATTTCAAAAAGTTCTAATAATTCTTTATCCCAGGAAAGAGTATTGATGTTGAAAAGCATGGTGCGGGAAGCATTGCTCACATCCGTGATGTGCAAATCTCCTTCCGTTAAATTCCAGATAAGCCATGAATCTATTGTTCCGAATGCTAATTTTCCTTGTTTTGCTTTTTCCTTTGCGCCGGCCACATTATTTAATATCCATTGAATTTTTGTTGCGGAAAAATAGGCATCCAGAACCAGTCCTGTTTTTTCCCGGATGATCGTATCTAAGTTTCTTTGTTTTAATAAATCGCATTGTTCAGCTGTTCGCCGGTCCTGCCATACTATTGCATTATAAACCGGTTTGCCTGTTTCTTTTTCCCAAACAACAGTTGTCTCTCTTTGATTCGTAATGCCAATAGCAGCGATGTTTTCAGTTTTCAGGTTTTCTTTCAAAATCGCTTCAGTAATTACAGACGCCTGTGAAGACCATATTTCCATTGGATCATGCTCTACCCATCCCGGTTTCGGATATATTTGTGTGAATTCTTTTTGGGCGACGGAAATGATCTTCCCGTTTTTGTTAAATAAAATAGCCCTGGAACTGGTCGTTCCCTGGTCAAGCGTTAAGATGAATTTTTCCATTACTGCAGTTATAGTTCGAAATATTCCTTTACATTTCGCAACATCAATCCGGCAATGCGACAGTAAGACAACTTATTTTCCTGGTTTCTATTTTAAAATGAAAGGAATTAAAATAAATTATTAGATAGCAAATTAGTAATTTTCCCTCAAGTACTTTTTTATTATTTGAGAAAGATTAAAATTCTAATCAATTTGTTTCAAAGAGAATTTCTCATCAACGCTTTAAAAGACAACTCCATCGACGTTTTGGTAATTGGGGGTGGAGCGACCGGTTTGGGAATTGGGGTTGATGCCGCATCAAGGGGGTTTAAAACATTGGTGGTGGAACAGGATGATTTTGCAAAAGGAACATCAAGCAGGAGTACAAAATTGGTTCATGGTGGCGTGCGATACCTCGCACAGGGAAATATAGGTCTTGTAAAAGAAGCATTAAAAGAACGCGGGTTGTTGTTACAGAATGCGCCACATCTTACCAAAAATGAAACGATTATTATTCCCTGTTATTCATGGCCGAAAGCTGTTTTTTATGCAACCGGACTTACTTTTTATGATTGGCTTTCCGCAAAACTGACTTTGGGTAAATCGAAAATAATTTCTAAAAAAGAATTGATCAACAGACTTCCAACATTAAAAAAAGAGTCACTAAAATCGGGAGTTCTTTATCATGACGGCACTTTTGATGATGCCAGGCTTGCATTAAATCTTGCCCAAACGTGTGTTGAGAATGGCGGAGTAGCACTCAATTATTGTAAAGTAGTTTCATTAATTAAATCTGGTGATAATAAAATTATTGGAGCAAATATTTTAGATAAAGAGACAGGAATTATTTATGAAATAAAGGCAAAAACGGTTGTTAACGCAACAGGAGTTTTTGTAGACGATATCATTAAAATGGATGATGCCAGATCACCATCATTGATCCGGCCCAGCCAGGGAATTCATTTGGTTTTGGATAATTCATTTTTAAAAAGTAAGGATGCTATTATGATTCCTCACACTGAAGATGGAAGGGTACTTTTTGCTATTCCATGGTATGATAAAGTGCTTGTCGGAACCACCGATACTCCATTGAATAATCATTCTCTTGAGCCAAGGCCTTTGACAACAGAAATTGATTTTGTTTTAAAAACTGCCGCTAAATACTTAGAACAGCAACCTGAGAGAAAAGATGTTTTAAGTGTATTTGCAGGCCTGCGCCCTTTGGCTGCAATTAATGACGGAAAGAAGAAAACAAAAGAGATTTCCAGGAGCCATAAAATAATTATTTCAGAAAGTGGACTGGTATCTGTGATAGGTGGCAAATGGACTACTTATCGAAAAATGGCAGAAGATACATTGTCTAAAATGATGAAAAGGAAAATGCTTCCAAACAGAAAATGTATTACCAGTAATTTAAAAATACATGGTTACCTACTTGGAAATTCAAATGAAACTCTTTCATTTTACGGTGCAGATAAAATGAAATTAATGGAACTGATGGCAGAAGACGAATCTTTTGCTAAGCCGCTTCATAATGAAACAAATATCATTGCAGCACAGGTAATTTGGGCAGTGAGAAATGAAATGGCAAGAACTGTGGAAGATTTTCTTGCCCGAAGGACAAGAGTATTATTTACGGATGCAAAACTGGCGAAAAAACTGGCGCCAAAAGTAGGAGAATTAATAATGAAAGAATTGAAACAAGACACATCGTGGAAAGAACAGCAGGTGAAAGTATTTTCAGAATTGGCCAATGGATATCTGCTGAAGTGACAATTTACCTTCAATATTGACAAAGAATTTTCAACCGTATTTCATTTTACTCTTATTCGCTTCTTATTCGGTTGTTATTCGGTTCTTATTCGGTTGTTATTCGCTCCCAGGAAGCGAATAACAACCAATGTAAAACAGTCGGATTGTTGTTATTCAGTAAAAGCAAACTTGCTTGTTTCATCCCAGTCCCTGTAAGTAGAGTAGGAGTTGTTGACGCGTATTGATTTACAAAACTAAAGGGTTATTGATATAAATTCAACCATGAAAAAATAAGAAAAAAAATAGATGCTACAAGTTGAAAGATATCGGTACGTTTCAAACGACCGGCTCCTCTATGATCCTTCAGTATTCCCGATATCTTTTCAATAGATTCCTCTCCGCTAAAGCAAAAAAAAGTAAAAATCTTCATTTATATTTGATGAAGAAATTGTTATTAAAATCATTATTGTGTCAGTCCGTATTTTAATATACATCACGTTTTTTTTATTAAATTTTCAGGCTGTCAAAAGCCAGCAAACAGCCAAAGACAGTCTTTTTCAGTTACTAAAAAAAACTCCCGGGAACAAAGAAAAAGTAATTCTCTACCTGGATTACGGACAAATATTTCAAACTTCAAATCCAGACTCTGCAATTTATTATTATGAATTGGCAAAGTCACTTGCCAATCGCCTGAATGATAAGAAAGGATTAAGTAAGTATTTTTCTTACCAGATCAATCTGTTAAACCAAAAAGCAGAATTTGAAGAAGGATTATCAATGGCCCAACAATTCGTTTCAATTGTAATGGAATTGAAAGATCCGAAAATGTTAATTAAAGGATATAATGATGTAGCAAATGAATATGAATATCTTGGGGAATTTCAACCGGCTTCCCGGTATTATCTGAAATCGTTAAAAATTGCTTCTTCAACAGGTGATGAAGGAATGCAAAGTAAGATAAACGACAACCTTGGCTCTGTTTTTATTTCTTTAAAAGATTATCCGACTGCTGAAAATTATTGTAATAAGGGCCTTCAACTTGCATCAAAATTACATGATACCGTTACCATGGGAAACTGCCTCATCAATGTAGGCGTAACAGAAATACATGAGCAGAAGTATCAGGAAGCCCTTCTTCATTTTGAACAATCGGAAAAGATCGGATACCAAATCCATGATATGTCGCTGGTGGCTGATGCTTTGTCAGATAAGGCACTTGTTTTTTATTCACAGCACAAACTTGATACAGCTAAAAATATTTACCAGCAGCAATTAGCAGTTTCTAAAAAATACAATCTTCCTTTTGAAAAATTATATGGACTGTTTCAATTGGCTGTTGTCGAAAAAGATCAAAAAGATTTTCCCGCTGCCGAACAATTTGCCTCAAAGGCAATTGCTATAGGAGAGAAACTAAATACTTCTGCCGAACTGATGGAAATGTATGATACGATGTCAGTGATAAAAGAAAGTATGGGAAAACCGGCAGAGGCTTTGTTATTTAAAAATAAATATGTTGACCTGAAAGATTCAATGATGAATGCGCAGATCCAGACGAATATTCATCACCTCAATATCCAGTTTCATTCAGCTGAAAAAGATAAAAAGATTGCTGAGCAAAGCTTAAGCATAGAAAGAAATAAAGCAGCGATAGAAAGAAAAAATATGTGGATCTTTGTTTTTCTTTCAGGAATAATTGCTCTTTTCACGATTCTCATTCTTTCTGTACGTAGCTACCGTCATAAACAAAATTTACATCGCCAGTCTTTGCTTACTTTACAAAGGGAACACGAGGTGAGTACACTAAAGGAGAAAATGCAGGCCCGGGAAGAAGAGCGTGATCGCATTGGCCGTGAAATGCATGATGACATTGGCTCTGCGCTTACTACGATCCTTTATCTTAGTGACGATCTGAAAGCGAAAAGTAAAGAAGAGGACAATAAAATTGCTGATAAAATTGCTACGATCGCCACAAGCGTTGTTGATAAAATGAATGAAATCATCTGGAGCATGAACCGTCAGTATGATACCCTTGATAACCTCATTGCTTACACCCGCGAGCACGCAGTAGAGTTTTTACAAAACCATTGTCTTCTGTATCATTTTGATTTTCCTGAGACTCTCCCGGACGTGCACGTTTCCGGTGAACAACGGCGCAATATTTACCTGGTGATTAAAGAATCGCTACATAATATTGTAAAACATTCCTGCGCCTCAGAAGTAAATATTTCCTTTCAATTAAACTCCGGTTTGCGGGTATGCATTCACGATAATGGAAAAGGGTTTGAAATATCCTCGCAACGGCGTTTTGGAAACGGCCTGAAAAATATGCAACAGAGAATGGAAAGCATCGGGGGCAGTTTTGAAATTGAAAATGCAAAAGGCACAACGATTCATTTATATTGTCCTTTGAAACAGCCAGAAGAGACAGCAACGGTATAACGAATGTTCTATTATTATAAAAAATGGCTCGTTTAATTTTGTAGAAGGTAGCTATTATAAATTCCGGTAAATGAAAAATTCGATTTCAATAAGTATTGTTGAAGATATGGATGATGTCCGTGAGAAAGTGAAAAGTATTATTGATGAGTCAGAAGAATTTATTTGTTTATCTGCTTATAGCAACGCAGAAACAGCACTCGAAGAATTGCCAAAACTGAAACCGGATATTGTTTTGATGGACATCAATCTTCCCGGGATGAACGGTATTGAATGCATTATAAAGGTGAAGAAAAAGTGTAGTGAAATTCAGTTCATGATGTTTACCATTTATGAAAACAATGAACAGGTATATGAGGCCCTGGCAGCTGGCGCGAGTGGTTATCTTTTAAAGAAGACTTCTCCGGATAAAATCCTGGAAGCATTGAAAGAACTGCATGAAGGGGGCGCTCCGATGAGTACGCAAATAGCAAGAAAAGTTGTTTCCTTTTTTCAGAAAGGAAACAACATCACAGATGAAAACTTCAATCTTTCAAAACGTGAAAAAGAAGTACTGTCGATGCTTTCAAAGGGATTTTTATACAAAGAGATCAGTGATCAGCTTTTCATTTCTACCGGAACAGTGCGCCAGCATATTCACAACATCTATGAGAAGCTTCATGTACAAAACAGAATGGAAGCAATCAATAAATTTTACAGAAGAAATGAAATTTGAAAATCATCTTTAAGGTATTAATCAAATCCTTTCAATAAATCAACTAATACACAAACCAATTTACCAAAAACTAATACGGCTCCGATCTGGGAAAATATAACTTTCGTTCTATTGCCACCACTTCGCTCTCATTCTACTTTTGTCCCAGCAATTTTGGTTTAATCAATATTCATCCAACATCAGGGAAACCGGCTTATGACAGATTATAGGAAATCATTAAACTTCTGTAATGAAGAAAAATTGGATGTGTAAACATATTTATTCACCACAAAACAATTAATCTCATGAAAAGGTATTCATTATTTATTACAGCAGCGCTGATCACGTCCGCATTTTTTGCAGGTTGCAAAAAAGATTCTAAATCAGGTACTTTTTACGGCGAAAAGACAAGCGTTGGAAACGGCACAGTACGCACATTTGTTACATTGAACGATGATGGGAATCCTGAAACCATTGGTTATCAGTTCACAGAAGATATGCTCTCAGGATTGCCTGATAAAGATGATATGACCAACATGCATATTCTAAATTTTCCTCCACAGGCAGCCGCAGCAGGATATGATCATGCGGAATTAGACTGGAATCCGCATGGGCATGATCCTGTGCAGATTTACGGTTATCCTCATTTTGATTTTCATTTTTATATAGTTGGCACAGATGAACTTGCCCAGATAATTCCAGGCCCGGATACTGTTAGTGTGGATCCGCAATACATTCCAAAAGATTATGTAACCGGTGTGATGGCAGTTCCAAATATGGGCGTTCATTGGGCCGATACACTTTCCTCGGAATACCAGGGACAGAAATTTACGACCACATTTATTTATGGATTCTATCATGGCAAAATGTTGTTTGTAGAACCAATGATCACCAGAGAATATCTCGAAACTCATCCCAATGTTACTATGCCTGTAAAACAACCGGCTGCTTTTCAAAAATCAGGTTACTATCCAACAAAATACAGTATTCATTACGACTCAAATAAAAAAGAATATACGGTAGCACTTGAAGGATTAGTAAAACATTAATTTCTTCAGCAACTTTTTATCTAACCATTTCAAAGAAAAAATTATGAAAAAGAACTTTCGGAAATTATCTTCTTTGTTGCTGCTGGCAGCTTGTGTGTTTTTAACCCAAAAAACATCTGCACAGACAATGATGACAGGCAAAACCGGTTCATCAAAATCAGGCTTTGGCTTCAGGGTAGGATTAAATTACGCCAAAGTGAGCGGTGGCAGCGATTCCATTCAATACCGGTACAAACCGGGTTTGATGGTAGCAGTATTTTTAGCGCCGGCGTCAACTGGCCTGATCAGCTATAGAAGTGAATTATTATATTCGAAACAAGGGTTTGATTACACTGATCCCTCAGGAAAAACCGGCTCTGTCTCAAACGATTACCTGATGCTTCCTCAAATGATAGCTTTGAACATTACCAGGTTTGTGCAGTTACAGGCTGGCGCCTTTGCCGGGTATTTATTGCATACCAAAGATTCTAACCAACCAAAGGAGAGCAGCAGCATAGACCCTTCACAAGTCGCGCTTGACCTGATGAATCGCTTTGATTATGGGGCTGCTGCCGGAATAGAAATTCATCCTTTTAAGGGATTAATCGTGAATGCCAGATATAATATGGGCTTTGCAAAATTATATAAAGAACAAAGCGACGTCGCCCAAACCGATCCAACTTCATCTTTTAACCCATTGGCAAAATTTCAAAATATTGATACTAAAAATGCAGTGATCCAACTCTCTGTCGGATACAGATTTTAAAAAAGGATCTATTTAGCTTTATTCTAAAATTTTTTTTATTATGAAATCAACAACCATTACCACACTATTTCTCGTGTTGTTAACTGCTCTTTTTGGCGTGAGATGTAATCAAAATGAATCATCTCAAAATAAGAGTACATCAGACAGTACCCTTAGCCAAAATGATAATGGCGGTTATAAAAACCAGATTGAATACGGAAAGCACCTTGTTACGATCGTCGGGTGTAACGACTGTCATACGCCGAAAAAAATGACAGCAATGGGACCAGTGCCCGATACCAGTTTATTATTATCAGGACATCCGGCAAAACTTCCATTCCCGGATGTGAACCGCAAAGAGATAGAAAGTAAGGGGTTGGCTGTTACCAGTGATTTAACAGCATGGGCAGGCCCATGGGGTATTAGTTATGCTGATAATTTAACTCCCGATCCAACCGGAGTTGGAAGCTGGACTAAAGAACAGTTCTTCACTGCGATAAGGGAGGGAAAGTGGAAAGGAATGAAAAATAACCGGGAGTTATTACCGCCAATGCCGTGGCAGGAATTTAGCAAAATGACCGATAATGAATTAAGTGCCATTTTCGCTTATTTACAATCAATAAAGCCCATTCAAAATATAGTACCGCCGGCCGCTCCACCTGTTACAGCTCCTCATCATTGATATGTTCCATTACAGAAACCTCCCGCTGGTGCAGGAGGTTTCTGTAATTTGAAATGGGAATGTTTTAAAATGGAATACTAAAAATTCTATAAAGTGAGATGCGTATTATTCTCAATAAGAAAAGTATTCATCGCTGCTCAGATATTGGATAAAGCATTTATCCTTTGCTGATCAAGTATGAGGAATGTATATGGAATGCATGCCAGGTGTATGAGGAGTATATGAAAGGGGAAAATTTGTGACTTACCTACTTTCATTGGTCTCATTTTTTTTCAATAAAGCAGCGTGAGGATTATTTGAGAAGATGAGAAATAACAGCGCTCAGAAAGTTCTTTCGTTTTTTCAGAGATAAGTGATGATTTTAATGAAATGAATAATCACAGAGCTTTTTCCTTTTTGCCAAAATAATTTTTTCATTTAGCTTTGACCTTTAATGCAACTATCCACCAAACATCTCCTTGGCATTAAAGATCTGCAACTCAGCGATATCGAATTAATTCTTTCCACCGCTACTCAATTTAAAGAAGTTTTACAAAGGCCGATAAAAAAAGTACCGTCTTTGCGCGATACAACTATCGTCAATTTGTTTTATGAAAATTCTACACGCACAAGAATTTCTTTTGAGCTTGCTGAAAAAAGATTGAGCGCCGACACTTTGAATTTTACCGCTTCCGGTTCTTCCGTTTCCAAAGGCGAAACTTTGCTCGATACGGTTAACAATATTCTTTCTATGAAAGTGGACATGGTGGTAATGAGACACAGTGCCAGTGGTGCTCCACATTTTTTGGCTAAACATATTCCGGTAGCAATCGTAAATGCCGGCGATGGAATCAATGAACATCCTACGCAGGCCCTGCTTGACGCGTTTTCAATTAAAGAAAAATTAGGAACTCTCGAAGGGAAAAAGATCGTTTTGGTTGGCGATATTATGCATTCAAGAGTGGCACTCAGCAATATTTATCTGTTGAAAAAAGCCGGCGCTGAAGTGATGGTTGCCGGGCCACCAACTTTAATTCCCAAATACATCAAAGAAGCATTTGATATTCGCGTAGAATACAATCTTGAAAAGGCATTGAGGTGGGCAGATGTTGCCAATGTTTTACGGATTCAACTCGAAAGACAAAACCAGGTTCTGTTTTCTTCATTGAGAGAATATAATCTTGCATATGGAGTCAGCAAAAAATTATTGGATAGTCTTGATAAAGAAGTTATTATTCTTCATCCCGGGCCCATCAACAGAGGCGTTGAAATTGACAGTGATGTAGCAGATTCGAAACAATCTATTATTTTGCAACAGGTAGAAAATGGAGTAGCGGTAAGAATGGCTGTGCTTTATTTATTAAGCAATAAACAAACATTTACCACCTAATTTTGTTTTTCAAATCAAAAACTTTTTATGGAACGAATCTGCTTATTTCCCGGAACCTTTGATCCTGTTACATTAGGCCACACAGATATTATAGATCGTGCGCTTCCTTTGTTTGATAAATTATATATTGGATTAGGAAGAAACAGCAACAAAATTCCAATGTTTTCTGAAGAACAAAGATTGCACTGGCTTAAAGAAATATACAAAGATGAGCCGCGTATTGGTGTATTGGCGTATGATGGATTAACTGTAGATTGTTGCAAGGAAGTGGGTGCAGATTTTATTTTAAGAGGCATTCGTTATGTGAATGATTTTGAGTACGAAAAAGCAATTGCTGATATGAACAGGAGTTTGAAAAATAATGTGGAAACCATTTTTCTTACCACACTTCCAAAGTTTACTTCAATTGCGAGTACTTTGATCCGGGACGTTATCAGGAATAACGGCGATATTTCTCAGTTTCTTCCTGAGGTAGTAAAGAAGTCCATTTATTCGAAGGGAAAAGTGAGAAGAGATAAGTTAATTGAAATGAGTGAAAAGTAATAAGTAGCTTGATATTCGCTACTCATCACCAATAAGCCAATTAACAAATAAACGAATAAACCAATTAACCAATAAACCAATTAACTAAATAATGTCGATCTGGTTTCAAAAAATAAATTCTGTTGAGGAATTAAGTAAAATTGGTGCTAATACAATGGCAGACTTTCTTGGTTTGAAATGGGTAGAAATTGGAGATGATTTTTTAAAATTATCGATGCCTGTAAATGAAAAGACGCGGCAACCTTATGGCTTTTTGCATGGAGGCGCTTCTTGTGTATTGGCTGAAACTGTTGGCAGCGTTGCTTCTGCGCTCGTTATCGACCGCAAAAAATATTATTGTGTTGGTCTTGAAATAAATGCAAATCATTTGAGAGGTGTAAGTGAAGGAACGGTCACCGCTGTTGCGAAACCTTTGCATCTTGGAAAAAAAACGCACGTTTGGGACATCAGAATTTATGATGACAAAGAAAAATTATTTTGCGTCAGCAGACTGACAGTAGCAATCCTGGAAGGGAAGAAATGAAATAAATTTTATTAATTATTTTAAAATCACGGGATCGCCAGGAGCCGGATGGGAAGGATCATAAACAGCAACACCCACTCTCGAATCGGCACAGCCATAATATAAGTACCATTTCTTTTTTAAGAAAACCATCCCTTCAATAAAAACCGTTCCATTTACATATTGGCCGCTTTTTTCAAATGGTTCCATCGGCCTCAGAAAAGGAACATCTAAACGTGCAATTGGTTTTGAAGGGTCTTTTAAATCAAATAAAACCTGTCCGGCGCAATAGGAATCAGCGTTGTAGCGCTTATCACCTTCATCACCTGATTTATTTTTGCCATTGTAAAAGAGAAGAATTCCATTTTTTGTTATCAAGGCAGGCGGGCCACATTCTGTAAGATCACTATCAAAAAAACCTTTTCTTGGAGAAATTAATTCCTTCAGTTTTCCATCTTTGTTTAAAACAGGTTGCCAGTTTATTAAATCAGATGAGGTGGCAGCATATACATGATGCTCGCCCCAATAAAGCCAATATTTTCCATTGATCTTTGTGATCACCTGTTTGTCCCCAATCATCTTTGTCAGAATCGAAGCGGATTTGGTAGCCATATTAAAAAACCGTCCGTTGTACGCTTTTTGGAAAGTCGGTCCATACTTTTTCCAATGAATTAAATCAGTAGAAGTGGCGACACCAAGGCGTGGAATTTTACGATTCCATTGAGTATAAAACATTACGTACATTCCATTTTCTGTGACAGCAACGCGTGGGTCTTCGCAACCTCCCGGCCATTCAAATTCTTTTTGAGAATCATTTGCAGGAAATAAAACAGGAACACGTTTTCTTTTAAAATACAATCCGTCATTGCTTTCTGCAAAACCAATCCGTGATGTATGAAAACCAATTCCATTGCCCGAATTGTCTTCTGCCCTGTAAAGTACAATTGCTTTTCCGTCTTTAATTGTTGCCGCAGGGTTGAAAGTATTATCAGATTCCCAGTGATTTTTTTTTCCGCTCATCGGATCAATAAAAACAGCGGTACTGTCAGGAGAAATAATAGGATTGATATTTTCGGGACGAACAAACCCGCCAAATGCCCATGAGGGCAACGTGTTTGGAGATTGTGCGTTTGAAGATACTGCGAAAAAGAAAAAAGAAATGATAACAGCAAATGAAAATTTTAACCAGGAAGTTTTTATCGTCTTTGAAATCATCTTTGACAAGTTTTAAAATGAATCAGCTGGTTCCGATTACAGTAAACAAATAATAACGATTGGTATCTTTATTTACCGGATTATAATAGGTAATAAAGAAAAGCTTTATTTAAATTAATTCCTCCGGGTTGAAGGGATTAATTTTCAAATTTTTTTATACAGAATCAATTCATAAACAAATATGAGATTCCACTTTCTAAGAGTTTCTTAATTCCCCGGCACATCAAATCCTCCCTCAGGTGAAGTTGGTTCAAGTACACCTTCCACTTCAGCAGGATTTTCAAAATCAATTCCCTGTCTTTTTAAAACACCTTTTACAAAAAATGCAAAGAAGGTGATATAAGCATAGCAAACCAAAGGAATCCAGTAAGATTGATGAATACCGGAACCGACAACTGTACTTTTTGATTCAAGATAATCAGCTAATTTTCCCTGTATTGGAGGAATAACACCACCCCCTAAAATCATCATGATTAAGAAAGCGGAGCCTTGGGTAGTATATTTTCCAAGACCGGCAACAGATAATGTGAAGATCGCAGGCCACATGATAGAGCAGAACAAACCGCCGCTGATAAATGCATAAATCGCAACTTTTCCTGTTGTTGCTAATCCAATTGCCATTGCTGTTACACCCAGCAAACCAAAGATCAGAAGCATTCTTGCCGGCTTGTCTTTACTGACATAAAAAGCACCAACCTGGATCAGAACACAAATAATATAATAGTACATAATTTGCACCGCATAGCCTGAGGCTGCGTTCACCAACAGAACAATTGCAAAGGCAACCATTGGAACAATAAAAGTGAGCTGTTGTTTGGTAGAAGGTTTAAAATCAAAAGCCGATATTGAAGCGACCCATCGGCCTATCATCAAACTTCCCCAATACATTGAAATATAAAGCGCAGCCTGAGAAGAAGGAATGCTTCCAAATTCAGGTTTGCTCAAAAGGTCACTGATGTTACTTACAATTGTAACTTCTGTACCCACATAAAGAAACAATGCCAGCATTCCTAAAACCAATTGCGGATATTTCATAGCGCCCCAGCCTTCAGGTTTTTTTCTTGCGCTTATATTGGAAATAACTAAGCTTAAAACTACGACAGCCAGCGCACCAAACAACCATTTTACGCGATAAGTTTCCATATCAATTCTTACTGCTTCAGTTGCATTGGTCAGGTCAACTTTATAGCTACTAAAAACAGGAACAAACATGATAATGAGCAAACCCGTCATGATAAGTAAAGTGTACAAAGCTTTATTTGCTTTTTCTGTTTTCTCTGTCGAAATACCATGAGGAACTTTTTTAGAAAAATGAAATAATGCTGCCGCAGCAATAAAAAGAATGCCAACGCCGCTGTATAAAATAATTACTTTACTCAGACTTAATCCTGCAATTTGCTGGTCAGTAATTGCAGCAGTTGTTCCAAACAAAGCGAAAGCTACTACTAATGGTCCGATCATGGTTCCGAAAGAATTGACACCGCCACCGAGATTAACGCGGCTGTTTCCTGTAGATGGGTCACCCAGCACAATTGCGAATGGTTGCGCCGCAGTTTGCTGCAATGAAAAGCCCAGGGCCACAATAAATAATCCCACCAGCATTCCTACAAAAGTATCGGCATTTACTGCGATGATCATTGCCACTGCGCCTATTGCAGAAAACAATAATCCATACACAATACTTTTTTTATAACCCCATTTTGCTACAAGATCTTTCCCTCCAAACGAGCCATAGGCAAAGAGAACAAGTGCACCAATGTAATAAGCGAGATAAAAGGAAAAATCAATCAACTGACTTTGAAACTGATCAAGATTAAAGTAATGTTTACAAAAAGGAATAAAAACACTGTTGCCCGCGGCAATAAAACCCCAAAAGAAAAATACGACTACAAGCGTGCTTAAAGCACCATAATTCGTTGGCTGTAATTTTCCTGTGGAAGTCACTTTTGGTTTGGTCAGGTTCATTGAAGGAGTGGCCATGGAAGATTTGGTTTTAGATTATAATTTAAGGATGAAAGTATATAATTTTTTCAAAGAACTGATTTTTATTATAATTTTTTAATCAGAAAAATCATGCTTAATTTGAAGCGTTAATTATTTTGATATGGAGATTATTCATGTAAGTGCGGAGTGCTATCCTGTTGCAAAGGCAGGCGGGTTGGGTGATGTTGTAGGAGCTTTGCCAAAATATCAAAATAAATTGGGGCACATTGCTAAAGTGGTGATGCCAATGTATCGAACTAAATTTCTATACAACCATGATTTTGAAGTGGTGCACAAAGGCGCTTTTGGAATGGCCAATTATTGGTTTGAATATACGATTATAAAAGAGGCAACTAATTTTCTTGGATTTGATCTTTATCTCGTTGATATCAACAATTTATTAGATCGTGAAAAGATTTATGGATATGCAGACGACCTTGAGCGTTTTATGGCATTTCAAATAGCAGTAGTAGATTGGATCAGTAAATGGAAACATCATCCCGATATTGTAAACGTTCATGACCACCAGGCAGCTTTGATTCCTTTCATGATGCAATATTGTTATGCTTACAAAAATATTTCTTCTATAAAAACAATTCTAACCATTCACAATGCGGAATACCAGGGATGGATGGATTGGGGAAAAGCGAACTATATTCCGGATTGGGACAAGTGGAAATATGGTTTATTGGATTGGAGAAACACAATTAATGCTCTTGCATGTGGAATAAAATGCGCAGCAAAAATAAACACGGTAAGTCATGGTTATCTTGAAGAATTAAGATATTCAGCCAATGGGTTGGAAAAATTATTTGAATATGAAAGAGGGAAATGCTTTGGTATTTTAAATGGAATTGATACAGAAGTATGGAACCCTGAAACTGATATATATCTTGAAGAAAAATATGGAATAAATAATTTTTCCGAAAAGAAAAGAGCCAATAAAAAAGTTTTGTGTGAAAGATTTAATCTTGATGAAACAAAGCCTTTGATTATTTTTATTGGCAGACTTGTTGGGGAAAAAGCGGCGGATCTTTTGCCGCAGGTGATAGGAGATTCAATTTATTTTATGGATGGGCGAATGAATTTTTTGGTGCTTGGTAGTGGTGAACCTTATATTGAATTTCAATTAAGTAATCTGCATAATCATTTGTTTGGATATTATAATTCACAGATCGGTTATAACGAAAAGCTGAGTCATGAAATGTATGCCGGTGCTGATTTTCTATTGATGCCAAGCAGGATAGAACCTTGCGGATTGAATCAAATGTATGCGTTAAGATATGGTACGATTCCAATTGTAAGACGTACAGGAGGCTTGCAGGATACGGTAAAAGATTTTGGTGATGAAGGTGGTTTTGGTATTTGTTTTAATACAGCAACTGTTGGTGATATTTGTCATGGTATTTATCGTGCGATAGAACTGTATGAAGACAAAGAAAAAATGCATCAAATTATTCGACAGATTATGGAGATTGATCATAGCTGGGAAAAGAGCGCAGAAATTTATATTAATTTGTATAACGCTTAATTCTTTTAAGTTCGTAGTTTAGTTCTTAGTTTGATAAACCCCCAACCTGGGATAAAAATAACTGGCTCAGATTGGAGGAAATCAAAAACTGCGAACCGTGAACTGCCAACTTCGGATTGAATAAAAAAACTAATTTTAAAAAATAATGCAAACAAATATGTGGATAAGCAAATCAGTAATTGCAGTCATTCTAGGTGGTGGCGCAGGCTCCCGTTTATATCCTTTGACACGCAACCGAAGCAAGCCTGCTGTTCCTATTGCCGGGAAATATCGCCTGGTTGATATCCCGATTTCCAACTGTATCAATTCAAACATCAACCGCATCTTTGTATTGACGCAATTTAATTCTGCATCACTTAATAAACATATCAAAAACACTTACCAGTTCAGTAATTTCAGCAGCGGATTTGTCGATATTCTGGCCGCAGAACAAACCCCTGAAAGCTCTGAATGGTTCCAGGGAACCGCAGATGCAGTGCGTCAGTCTCTGCGCTATCTTACTGTTTTAGAATATGATCATGTGTTGATCTTATCCGGCGATCAACTTTACCAAATGGACTTTGGAAATATGTTTCGTACACATGCCAAAGAAAATGCCGATATTACTATTGCAACAATTCCGGTTACCCAAAAAGAAGCAACAGAATTTGGAATTTTAAAATCAGATGATCAAAACAAGATCACTTCATTTATAGAAAAACCAGGCCTGGATCTTTTGCCGGATTGGGTGAGCGAAACCAGTGAAGAGATGCAAAATGCCGGAAGAAATTATCTCGCTTCTATGGGGATTTATTTGTTCAAAAAAGAGGTACTGATCGATCTGCTGGAAAATCAGAAAAAAGATTCTACTGATTTTGGAAAAGAGATCATCCCATTTGCGATCAAAGATCACCATGTTTTCAGTTATCAATACAGTGGCTACTGGACAGATATTGGAAATATTTCTTCTTTCTTTGAAGCCAACCTTGCACTCACACAGGAACTTCCTCCGTTCAATCTTTTTCATAATGAGCAAAAAGTCTATACGCGCCCAAGAATGTTGCCTCCTGCAAAAATTAGTGGAAGTTCACTGTTAAATACCATTGCCGGTGACGGATGTATCATTCACGCAGAGCGATTGGAAAATTGTGTGATTGGTATCAGAACAAGAATTGGTTATGGAACCAAAATTTTCCGTGCTTATATTATGGGAAGCGATTATTATGAAACGATCGAAGATATGAGCTATGATGAAGAACGCCGTATTCCCAAACTTGGCATTGGTGATAATTGCTATATCAACAATGCAGTGATAGATAAAAATGTCAGAATTGGAAATAACGTAAGAATCAATGGTGGCCTGCATTTGCAAAATAACGACCAGGAATTATATACGGTAAAAGACGGGATCGTTGTTGTGAAAAAAGGTGCAGTAGTTCCGGATGGATATGTGATTGAGTAACTGCGTATTTCCTCCTGGTTTTCGAATAATTATGAAATTTCCATGGTTCAAACGGACAGGGCTTATTTTTTTGCCCGTAACAATTTTTGGCTGGATAATTTTCCTGACAGCCGGTCGCATTCAGTAAGTGATATATTAATGAATTTCGTTTTTAATTTTCTGATCATATTTTCTTAAAAAAATTCTTTCATCAAAAATTCCTGTATTTTTATCAAAGTGTATTTTTTACATTGTTTACTAAACCAATGCTATGTCATCACATCCTGTTCCAAAACATCGCCTGACTTTCAAACAAATTGTAAATATGAGTTTCGGATTTTTCGGAATTCAATTTGGCTTTGCTTTACAAAATGCGAACGTTTCCCGAATTTTTCAAACGCTCGGAGCTGATATTGACAAGATTGGATTTCTGTGGATAGCAGCTCCGCTAACTGGTTTGCTCGTTCAACCCATTATCGGCTACATGAGCGATCGTACATGGCATAACAAATGGGGAAGAAGAAGACCTTTCTTTTTTATTGGCGCTGTGCTTGCATCAATTGCACTTTTTTTAATGCCACAATCAACGATGCTCTGGATGGCTGCGGTTTTGTTGTGGGTTTTAGATGCGTCCATTAATATTTCTATGGAACCATTTCGTGCTTTTGTCGGCGATAAATTAACTTCAGAACAAAGAACAACAGGCTTTGCAACGCAAACTTTTTTTATTGGTCTCGGTGCGGTAATCGCTTCTTTGCTTCCTTATTTTTTTACAAATGTTTTTCATATCAGCAATACCGCGCCGGAAGGACAAATCGGCGACTCGGTAAAATATTCTTTCTACATAGGAGCGGTTGTTTTCTTTCTTTCTGTTTTATGGACTGTTATCACTTCTGATGAACTTCCTCCTGAAAATATTGAGGAATGGAAAAGAGAGAATGCTCAATCAAAAGGATTATTAGTTGCTGTTAGTGAAATTACAAAGGGAATTTTTTCGATGCCAAAAACAATGGCCCAGCTTGCAGTGGTGCAGTTTTTTACCTGGGTTGGTTTTTATTGCATGTGGCTTTATTCAACTCCTGCAATTGCACAAAATGCTTACGGAACTATTGATGCACATTCAAAGGCATACCAGGATGCAGGCGATTGGGTAGGAGTAATGTTTACTGTTTATAGCGCTATCTCTGCAATTGCTGCATTTCTTCTTCCGCTTCTTGCAAAAAAAATTGGAAGAAAATATACGCACCTGGTTTGTCTCATTATTGGTGGTGTCGGCTTATTCGCACTTGTTTTTATTAAAGCTCCAAACATTCTTTTACTTCCGATGATTGCTGTCGGAATTGCATGGGCTTCCACATTGACAATGCCTTATGCAATTCTTGCCGGCGCATTGCCTCCTGCTAAAATGGGATTTTACATGGGTGTGTTTAATTTCTTTATTGTGATCCCTCAATTGGTAGCTTCATTCGTCATGGGTTTTGTGATCAAAGATGTTTTTCATGAACAAGCGATTTATGCATTGGTAATTGGAGGAATTTGTATGGCTATTGGCGGTATTATGAACTTAATTGTCGTAGATAAAGATGAGAAAATTCCGAAAGTAATGAAAATGGAATTGGTCGTCGAATAAGAGAATTATATCTCAGAATCAATAAATAATTCTACATCAAATTTTACTAAGAGCTTTGAATCATAACATCTATTTTCATTTCCGTAAAAATTATTTTTCTTAAATATTGCTCATGAAAAAAATCGCCTTTTTCTTCCTGATCACTTTTTATTTCTGCTCTGATCTTTCTGCACAAAACGCATCTTATAATTGCTATCCTACCAATTGGTGGACAGGAATGAAGTGGAACAAAGTGCAGATCATGATCCATGGAAATGATATTGGTAACAGTGATGCGTACACGATAAATTATCCCGGCGTAAAACTTGAAAAAGTAAATAAGGTTGAGAACAAAAATTATGTTTTTCTCGATATAAATATTTCTCCGGTTGCAAAACCGGGAATGCTAAAAATAAAAGTGAAGGAAAAACAATCTTCGTTCGATATTGATTTTGAATTAAAGAAAAGACGCGCTGGAAATGGAACTGCTTTTGCACAAGGCGTTACTTCAAAAGATTTTATTTATCTTATCATGCCTGATAGATTTAGTAATGGTGATACTACTAATGATCGCATTCCCGGAATGAGAGATCAAAGTCTTGATCGCGACTCAGTTTATGCCCGGCACGGCGGTGATCTGAAAGGAATTGACAATCATCTGGATTATCTCAAAAGCCTTGGTGTTACTACACTCTGGCTGAATCCGGTTATAGTAAATGATATGCCAAACAGGACAGAACATGGTTATGCTTTTACAGATCATTATACCATTGATCCAAGAATCGGAGGTGGAAAAATGTATCAGAAATTGATTGATGATGTGCATTCAAAAAATATGAAAATTATCCAGGATGCGGTTTATAATCATGTAGGAAGTTACCATATTACCGTGCTTGATCCACCCATGAAAGACTGGCTGCATCAATGGCCGACTTACACCAATACCACTTTTAAAGACCAGGTTCTTTTTGATCCTTATGCAAGTGAAATTGAGAAAAAGAAAATGAGTGATGGATGGTTTGCCCGGTCAATGCCCGATTTGAATCAGAGCAATCCTTATGTCGCTAATTTTTTAATTCAACATGCACTTTGGACGGTAGAAGAATTTGGAATTGACGGATGGCGCATTGATACATACGCTTATAATGATCTGGATTTTATGAATCGTTGCAACAAAGCATTGACGGATGAATATCCGGACATTACCATGTTTGGAGAAACATGGGTACATGGAGTTATTAATCAAAGTTATTTTGTGCAGAATAAATACAACATTCCTTACAAAAGTAATCTGCAGGCGCCTACAGATTTTCAAACGCTTTGGGCAATTACAGATGCGATGACAAAGGATTTTGGATGGACTGATGGCATCAATGAAATGTACACAACCCTGGCGCAGGATTTTGTGTATAAAGATCCCATGCGTAATGTGATTTTCCTGGATAATCATGATTTGTCACGGTTTTATTCTGTGATCGGAGAAGATATAATGAAGTATAAAGCAGCGCTGGCATGGCTTTTCACCTGCCGGGGAATTCCTGAATTGTATTATGGAGATGAAGTGGGTATGACTGGTTTAACATCTCCAAATGACGGATATGTACGTAAAGATTTTCCGGGTGGCTGGACAAATGATTCTTTAAATAAATTTACAGTTGCTGGACGAACATCCAAAGAAGAAGATATTTGGAAATACATCGCAACGCTTGCCAATTTCAGGAAAAATTCTTCTGCAATCACTACAGGAAAAATGATGCAATTTGCTCCGGAAAAAGGTGAATACGTTTTTTTTCGCTACGATAGTAAACAAACAATTATGACTGTTTTAAATACCGCAAAAGAAAAATTAAACATTCATGTAAAAAAATATGCTGAAAGAACGAATGGTTTTACAAAAATGAAAAATGTTGAGACAAGCGAAGTAAAACCAATTGCTGATTTCTCGTTAGAACCAATGGAGAGCGGAGTTTGGGAATTGGAGAAATAATTTTTATATAAGACGGAGTAACATTTTTTTAAAAATTTAAAGTAACTTATAACTTATCACTTTTTTTTGGAACTGTTTACTGCTAAACTTTCACAATCATCTTTCCGATATTTTTTCCTGAAAAAAGGCCTAAAAATGCGTCAGGTAATTTATCAAAACCTTCGATAATTGTTTCTTTATACCAGAGTTTATTTTCTTTAATCCATTGTGCTAACTGTTCAATCCCTTCGCTAAAAAAATTTTGAAAATCTCCAACAATAAATCCTTGCATCAAAGCGCTTCTGGTTAGTAGTATCGGTTGCAATCTTGGCCCCATAGGGGTTTCAGCAGAATTGTATAAAGCAATTTGTCCACACAAAACAATTCTTGCGTGAAAATTAATGTTAGCAATTACTGCATCAGAAATAGTTCCGCCAACATTGTCGAAATAAATATCAACTCCTTTTGGGCAAGCATCTTTAATTGCTTTATTTAAATCAGAATTGGTTTTATAATTGATCACTTCATCAAAATGAAAATCATTTTTTAGCATTTTTATTTTCTGCTCGCTGCCTGCAATTCCAACTACGCGGCATGCTTTTAATTTTGCAATTTGTCCAACAACAATTCCTACTGCTCCTGCCGCACCTGAAATCACGACTGTATCCATTGGGTTTGGTTTTCCAATATAAAGTAGTCCGAAATATGCCGTTAATCCCGGCATACCAAGGATACCGAGGAAGTAAGTTTCAGGTGCAATATTGGTATCAATTTTCATCAGTGGCTTAGCATCAATAACCACTTCTGTAGCCCAAGGAAAATTTCCTCTTACTACATCACCTTTTTTAAAATTGTCTGAGTTGCTTTCTATAATCTCGCCAATCCCGCCACCGTAAATTGGCGCATTTACATTATAAGGCGGCGTATAAGATTTTGCATAGTTCATTCTTCCGCGCATGTACGGATCTACCGAAAAATATTTTGTTTTTATTAAAACTTCACCATTTTGTAAACCGGGAAGAGTGATAGATTCTGTTCTGAAATTATCGTTTGTTGGCAAGCCTTTTGGCCTGCTTGCCAATACAATTTGTTGTGCGTTCATCATTAAAAATTATACCGCCAAAATCACAATATACATGCCATAAGAACCGCCAAGAGTTAACAATCGTCAAGAAAAGTCTTACTATCATTAACTTCTTAATGGTTAAAAAATGGAAACATTAAGGAGTTAAGAAAAATTAAGAAAAGAGCCTTAACTATCCTCGTTCATTCATGAATAAAACTTCCGTAGGCTTTAAAAATATTATCTTCCTTTATTAAATTATCATTAAAATTTATCAAAATGCTAAAAGAGAGGTAACTCAACTTTCATATGAAATTACAGGACTTGCTATAAAAGTTCACTAAGCTCTTGGCGCAGGATTATGTGCAGGAATAATAAAACTGATGATAAAAAAATTAAGGAGTTAAAAACATTAAGAGAAAGTCCTAATATCCTTAACTCCTTAATGTAAAAAAATATTTTTAAAAAATCTAGATCATGATCGCCCAGATATTCCTGTTGCCATATTCTCCCCAATCTGAAAGTGATTTTTTTAATGTCTCCATCAATTCAGTATTGGTAGTAACTTTTCCTTTTTGAGGAGGGGCAATATCTTTTACATTAACACTATTTACATCAACTTTTGTTGCATACCATGTTGTATGCAAGCGATTAATAACCAGGCCAAGTATCATTCCTGGTAAACCATTAAAACTTTCCGGGCCGCCGGGAGTAATGATTTCATCAGTATAAAAAGCAACAACAAAAACAGAATCCATAATAATTGTTGTAGCTCTTCTGCAATTAAATCCGGCAATTTCGCGAAAGTCGTTTGTTATTTTCCATGTGGCATGCCTGAGGCTATCTTCGATCAAAAATGATTTTTCAAAAACATTTTTATGTGCAATCGATTTGCCCGTTGAATAATCACTATAAACTTCATTATCTGTGGCAGGCGCTCCGAAAAATCCATTTGGTTTTGTGTCAGCTTCGCGACCAGGTTTGTAAATTGAATGATTGCCATCAAATTCATAATCATAAAAAAAAGATTGATATTGCGGAGTTACTTTTTTGATTTGCTCTGCAAAACTTCCTTTCAAATCTGCCCAAACATTTGTGCGTCTTTCAAATTCAATTTTTCCTTTGGTAATAAATTTTGTTTGTGCCAATAAATTTTGGGAACAAAATAGAACGATAGCTATTAATAATGTTTTCATTTTATAAAATTTAGAACATTGATTTTGGAGCACCTGCTCCGCCTTTGTTATTAAAATTCCAGGTTACGGTAATTAAGCCATAACGCTGAAAAGTAAGATAATGTTTTTCAACAATTGAAAAAGGCTGTATGGTTCTGTCGTAGCCTTTATTCTGATTCAGAATATCATTGATGCTGGCGCGAATAGTAAGGGCATCTTTTTTCAAAAATTTCTTTTCGATAAATGCATTCCAGACGATCACATCATTGTTCTTATCAAACTGATTTAGTTTTTGCCTGAAATTAAAATCGATATCAGTTCCAATTTCCAGTTTTTTCACTGGATAAATACTTCCGTTAAATGAATAATTATAAGTCCAGTAATGAGTGCTTGCCACAGTACTGATACTGGACTTAGATTGAGAATAAGATGGTGTAAATGATGCATCGAAATTATATTTTTCTTCTTTGTAATAACCAAGGCCAATTGAAGAAGAAGCGTTGAAACTTTTTGTAAGATTCTCTAATCCGTTGATAAAATTATTGTTGTGAGAAATGTACAAGCTAGGCCTCAGATAAGTTCTGAATTTTGTTTTTGGAATTTTGATGTAATAGCCTCCGTAAAGATTGCCTGAAAAATTTCCGTTTACATTGATATATTTTGTGGTTCTTTTTCCAAATGAATCAATCGTGTAAGTGCTGCTGATATCATTATGGGTAGAAGTAAAATAAGTACCGATATAAATGGAGCGTTCGGATAAAACTTTATAATTATTGTAGCTCAGGTTAAACCTGTTTTGGAATTTCTGTTTTAAGGACGGATTTCCGACGATAATATTTAATGGATCATCATTATTTTTCAAAGGTTGCAATTGATCAATGGTTGGCTGCTGGGTATTACCATTATAATTAAATCTTATACCGCTATAAGGATTGAATTTGTAATTGAAATTTGCCTGTGGAGCAAGATTATAATAATTGTATTTACGTGTGGTGTCTTTTACAAGATCGGTTTGTTGAAACGCTGTATTGGCAATATTTCCACCGAAAGAGAAATTAATTTTCTTATCATTAAAACGATAGTTGAGGCCGCCACTGTGTGTATTATAAATATATCTGAAATCATTGCTCAGGGAATCAACGAGATCAGAATATTTGCCGCCCAAATCCTTGTCATAGCTGAATCTTTTTTGTGTGCTGCTGTTGTTATAAAATGAATAATTAAACTCAAGGAAAGATTTTTTAGATAAAGGTTCTGTGTAAGTTGCTCTCACACCTGTTACATTCGATTCATTGTCGTTTATTTTATTCTGATCTGTAGAATCTTTTTTAATAATGTTCCCGGCTATGTCATAGAAATCAGAAATATTGTTTAAAAAACCATTGCTGTTTGACAAATTATATCGCTCTTCAAAATTTACAGAAAGAGTTCTTCCTTTCTTTTTGAATTTTTTTCTCCATAATGCATTTGCGTTTAACGCAGAATTATTGCCATTGCTGGAAGTTTTTCTAACGCTGCTGTTAACAGGATTATTTTCTTCACTTAAAGATTGCGATTGAAAATTGCTTGAGCTCTGAGTAGTTCCAACAAATCCGTTAGCAGTAATTCTGACCGAGGAAGATGAATCAATTTGAATATCGGCTGTTCCTGAAAGCGTATGACGTAGTTTGTCTGTATGATTATCGGCAGATTGGCGGTTATAATATACAGAATCTGCAAGAATATTCTGAGTGTAAGTGTTTCCGGAACTTCTTACCGCAAGTTTATTAAACAAATAATTTCCACCTAAATTATACTTATCGTTGGTTCCCCATTTATTGGAAAAATGCAAGCCGGCTTTGACGCTTTCAGGAAGTCCTTGGCCATAATAATTTTGTGTTCCCAAATCATCTGAAGAATTGGAGGTAATCATAATTCCACCGCCTTCCATCACCTGTATATTATCACTTTGAAATCCATAATTCTGTGAATCCTGCCAGTTCAATCCTGTCGCATCAGTGCTGCTTCCGATGACAAAAGCTGCTAATTTTCTTTTTCCTTTAAATGCATTAATAAGCGCCTGTCCATTATAATATTTATCCAAAGCGCTTGCAGAAACTTTTCCAAAATATCCATGCTTCGCGTTGTCTTTCAATTTTAGATTTAATGTTTTTGTTGTGTTCCCATCATCAATTCCGGTAAATTCTGCCTGGTCACTTTTCTTATCAAACACCTGAACTTTTGAAACAGCATCTGCTCTTAAATTTCTTGTGGCAATGGTTGGATCATCACTAAAAAATTCATCACCATCTACCAAAACTTTTTGTATCTGTTGTCCCTGTGCTGTAATCTTTCCGTCTTTATCAACCTGTATTCCCGGCAATTGTTTCAAAAGATCTTCAACAGTAGCATTTGGTTTGACTTCATAACTATCCGCGTTATATTCTGTCGTATCACCTTTCAATCTCATCGCTGCCTGCTTAATAACGATCTCCTGCAGAAGCTTGGCTTTCTGTGTCAGGTAAATTGTTTTCAGGTCAAGATTTTCATTTTTCTTTAATTGAATATGGTCTACAAAATCACCGTATTTCGGATAAGAAATTAAAATAACATAATGTCCTGAATCCAAATGACTGATTTGAAAGTTTCCATTTTTATCGCTGCGTGAAAATGTCACCAACGTTGAATCTTTTTGATTTAATATAGCAACAACGGCATTTACAGGATTTTCAGTTGCGGTAGAATCTGCAAGTTTTCCTTTAATTCCGGCAGTCTGACAAAAAACAATTTGAGGAAATAAATACAGTACGATTAAAAAAAGAATAAATTTTCTCATTAGCTTTTGGATAAATGTTATTGCAAATATGTCCTATCATTATCATTAAATTGTAAGGTTTGGTCATAAAACTATGTTAAGGAAAATTATATTTATAGTTATTCCCCTGTTTACTGTTTAGTAAAAGATTTTTTTAAAAATAAAAAATGAACAACATTAACTACCCTTAAAATGCATGAACGAAAATTGTAAATTGCACTATGGCGACAAACATTCCTTACGAACAGGCAAACTTTGTAGATGCTTCCAAATCCGTTTGGAATTATTCATTATTTAATGAAGAAGACATTCGCAATTTTCAAAACGGAACCAATTACAGTCTTTATAAAAAGTTTGGATCACATCCGTTGAAAGTATTAAATACAGAAGGATATTATTTTGCTGTATGGGCCCCAAACGCAACAATGGTAAGTGTTGTAGGAGATTTCAATAATTGGGATACAAGAACACATCCTTTGTTTGTACGCCTCGATAAATCAGGAATTTGGGAAGGATTTATTCCTCACATCAAAGAATATGAAAGCTATAAATATTATATTATTGGTTACAAAGGTGCTAAATTATATAAAGGTGATCCTTTTGCAAATCATTGGGAACTACGTCCACGCACGGCATCTAAAACAAAAAATATCCGGCATGAATGGAATGATGCGATATGGATGGATACACGAAAAAATTTTAATTCGCTAAAAGCACCCTGGAGTATTTACGAAGTTCATCTTGGCAGTTGGATGAAACCAAATCCTTTTGATGAAGATTCATTTAATTCCTACAAAAAAATTACAGAGCTTTTAGTGCCTTATGTAAAAAAAATGGGATTTACTCATGTGGAACTGATGCCTGTAATGGAATATCCTTATGATGCAAGCTGGGGCTATCAGGGCACCGGATACTTTGCTCCGACATCGCGTTTTGGAATACCCGAAGATCTGATGGAAATGATCGAGGCATTTCATAATGAAAATATAGGTGTTATTCTCGATTGGGTTCCTTCTCATTTTCCCGCAGATGCGCACGGATTATTTATGTTTGACGGAACGCATACTTATGAATATGCGGATATGCAAAAAGGATTTCATCCTGATTGGAACTCATATATTTTTAATTATGCGAGAGGAGAAGTAAGATCTTTTTTAATCAGTAATGCAAGATACTGGTTTGATAAATATCATATTGACGGAATGCGCGTGGATGCAGTAAGCTCAATACTTCGGCTCGATTATTCAAGAGAAGAAGGAGGGTGGACCGCTAATGAATTTGGGGGAAATGGGAACATTGAAGCGATCGCGTTTATCAAGAGTTTAAATGAAATGGTTTATCGCGATTTTCCGGATGTTCAGATGATAGCAGAAGAAGCAACAGATTGGCCTGAAATTACAGGATTTACAACTGCAGGTGGCCTTGGTTTTGGAATGAAATGGATGATGGGTTGGATGCATGATACGCTGGATTATTTTAAAATCGATCCTTTCTTCAGAAAAGATTTTCAAAACAGATTCACGTTTAGCATGATGTATTTTTATGATGAAAATTTTATTCTTCCTTTAAGCCATGATGAAGTGGTACATGGAAAATCGCCTATGATCTATAAAATGCCTGGCGATGAGTGGCAGAAATTTGCAAATCTTCGCACTTTATATTCTTATATGTACACACATCCCGGCGGTAAATTATTATTCATGGGAAATGAGTTTGGACAAACATCAGAATGGAATTTTAGTAGTGAACTTGATTGGAAATTATTACAGTATGATCCTCATCAGAAGCTGCAGGATTGCTTGAGAGATCTAAATAAATTATATACTTCGCAACCGGCACTTTACGAATACCAGTTTGATCCGAAAGGTTTTGAATGGATTGATCTTGAACATAGAAATGAATGTGTAATGTCTTACATGCGCAAAGGCAAAAAAAGAAAAGACGATGTGCTTGTTGTTTTCAATATGACGCCTGTTGAAAGATATGACTGGACAATTAAAGTGCATGGAAAAACTTCATGGAAACAAATATTTTGCAGTGATGATGCAAAATATTGGGGCACAGGAAAATTTACAAATCAGGAAATTATAACGACTGTTGTTGATAAAAAAAACAAATTGTTTGAAATAAAACTAAATCTTCCGGCGTTAAGTGCGATAGTAATTCAATAGTTTTTTTAGAAATTAAATCACATGAAATTCCTTGTTTTTACCTTGCCTGCGATTTTTGTTGCATCATTTTCTTTTTGTCAAAATACAGACAGTGCGCAATTTTATTTTAATAAAGGAACGGAAGCAAATGCAGCAAAATTATATGCAGTTGCTTCCAATAACTTTGATAAAGCCATTCATTTTAATTCCAATTTTACCCAAGCATACATTGAAAGCGGGAAAGTAAATCTTTCCATGAGAGTGATGGGAAAAGCATTTGAGAGTTTCTCAAAAGCGTATGATCTTGATCCAAAAAATAATGAAGTAATTAATGAATTGGCTGTATTATCTTTTAATAATCATCAATATCAAAAAGCAATTGAATTTGCACAAAAATGTACCAGCTGTAATAACTCTTCCCGCATTCTTGGAATGAGTTATTATCAATTGGAAGATTTTGGAAAAGCAGAAAAGTATTTAAAAGTCGCTTTACTGCAAAAAGAACAGGATGCTGATGCAGCTTACACTTTAGGGCGAATCTATCTTGAATTGGATAACTTTCAAAATGCAATTGTATATTTTCAAAAAGCAGTTGAACTGCAAAAAAGTAATCAATGGATGTATGAATTAGGTTTGATTTATTACAATCAAAATGATTATAAAAATGCATTGAAATATTTTGAATCGGCTGCTAATAACGGGTATAATAAAAGCAATGATTTTTATGAAAATTACGGATTCGCACAGCTTTACACAGGCGACACAGAAAATGGAATGAAAACGTTAAACATTGTATTGGAACATAAACCAAACAACAGGGAATTACTTACAAATATTGCCTATGCTATGTATGACACCAAAAAATATAATGAAGCGCTTCAATATTTTTCAAAGGCATTAGAAATAAATCCTAAAGATGCTGTTGTATTATATATGTCAGGAATGACTTTTCAGAAATTAGGGGAAAAAGAGAAAGGACAAAAGCTTTGCGACAGCGCCATTTCGATGGATCCGTCCCTTAAAAGATATCGGCAAAAAAATGAAATACCAATGGGACTATAACGGTTCGTAGTTTTTAGTTCATGTTGTAAATCGAAACTATTTTTTTTCTCTTGCTTTAAACTTAGCCTGGAATTTTACTATACTTTCAAATCTTCAAAGTTTTGGATAGTAGCAAAAACATTCGTTAATACATCATCAATACATTTACGCTTCGCTGTAAAATATTAAACGCTATTTCGGCCATCAGATTTTCTTTATCAAGTGTGGGATTTACTTCTGTAATTTCAAAGCAACAAATTTTTCGGTTCTGCATAAATTTACTTACAAGATCCTCTGCTTCTCTTTCCCGCAATCCGTTACCAACGGGAGTTCCGGTGCCTTTTGATATGGACGAATCAAGACAATCTACATCAAAGCTTACATAAATATCAGTGCACTCATTTAAGAAACGGAGTGCTGCGCGTACAACATTTTCCGGCCCTTTTCTTCTCAATTCATTTGTTGTAATTACTTTCATTCCATATTTATCAATCAAATATTTTTCTTCTTTTTCAAAATCCCGTAATGAAATAAAGACAATATCTTCCGGCAAAACTTTGGGAGATATTTTTCCAATATTCTTCAATTGATTCCATTCTTTGATCGTTTTTTCGTCCGGCTGATGCATTTTGCTTTCCTCATTGTCTTCTCCAATGGATGCTGAAAGCGGCATTCCGTGCATGTTTCCGGAAGGAGTAGTAAAAGGAGTATGCAGGTCAGCGTGCGCATCAATCCAGATTACACCTAATCTGCTATCAGGTTTTGCTAATTTTATTCCTGCTATTGTTCCTCCTGCTGTGCTATGATCGCCACTAAGTACTACAGGAAAAAAATTATTTTGAATAGTTTCTTTTACTGATTTGGCAACCCGCTCATACATTGTTAAAACTCCATTGATCCTTTTTGCATAAGGAGATTGAATAGGTTCAAATAAAAGCTGATTTTCTGTTGCTACTTTTTCTGATGGAAAATGCACAAAAAAATTACTCATAAAGTCTAACGCTGCAATTTTAATTGCTTCTATTCCTAAACTTGCTCCGCGTGTACCAGCACCAATTTCACTGGCAACCTCAATGATTTTAATATTTTTCATATAAAGATTTACAGGTAACCACTCGCACTAATTCTTTTCACGCAGGCAAGATAAAACTTCTAAATTTCATTTCAATTATTCCAAATGAGGAGTGCTTTTTTCAATTTTATATGCAGCACCTATGCTTTCACGAAAAATTTGAAAGCAACAGGTTTTTATTGATCCAATTTTGTTTTATGAAAAACCCAGTAAGTTAATTTAGTTGAAAGGATGCCCAAACCAGCGCCTGCAAGCACTTCTGTAAGAAGATGATTTTTATTGTAGATTCTTAATAAACCAACACCAGTTGCAACAACATATCCGCTGTAACTAAAAACCGGACTTTGATCTTTTAATTCCTGATGCAGAATTTCTGCTCCCCGAAATGCATTTGCTGCGTGGCCTGAGGGAAATTGAGTTCCATTTTCACTGTATGCATCTATGTGTTTTGAAATGATTCTCATTCCATACCCAATTCCGCCAGTGATTAAAATGGATCCGGCATCAAGAATTAAATGTTGTGTAAAAGTATGTTTGGTTTTTACTTTTAATGCGTCCATAGCATAAACGGAAGCTGAGGGAACCCACATTAAATAATCAGCTGCATTGGTGTGAAAATCGGGATAATTTTTTTGCATGTTAGCCATAATCCGATTATCCAGTTTCCCGATATCATCTACAAAAGGTTTTAAACCAGAATAAATTAAAAAAGTGCCGGGAACAATTAATGCCGCCGGTTTTAGATAGTGATCCTCCTCCTCATCATAAGAATCATTTCTATTCTCTGTTTGATGCAAAGGGTTCGTTGAAGAATAAGAATTTGAAATGCTTATTTTATCCTGTGCATAAATGCCT